>Ga0209976_10000228_pt1 | contig 41270 bp, 75 predicted proteins | sample SumtaG_FD_182806 | JGI IMG/M metagenome (GOLD analysis project Ga0209976, IMG submission 182806) | Deep subsurface microbial communities from Indian Ocean to uncover new lineages of life (NeLLi) - Sumatra_00157 metaG (SPAdes) (version 2) | ecosystem: Environmental > Aquatic > Marine > Oceanic >...
GTGTTCTTAACATTCCGCTCTCCCACTTTTACCTTAAGAACACCACTACCCACATAGGTATCACCTGTTGGATTTTCCAAGTAATTGTGTCGCGTTGATGGCACGTACTTTTCAGCCGTGAAGGTAATAGTATTATCTTGATCGTCATCCCCTGCTTTGTTATTCCCTCCCTTGTGATCGTTATCCTCTTGATCGTGGAGGGAGAAAATATAGTCGCCTCCCTTGAGCTTATGATTATTCACTGTGAATGACCACTGACAACCCCACCCCTCACCTGTAGGATTGTTGCCGCACTCTGTCTTGTGGTCGTTGTAGTAGAGCTTCTTAGCGGGTTTTTTAGCACCCCTCTTGTTGACGTAGGTGACTTTAATCTCAGGGACTTCTCCTTTCTTATACTCACCTTCTGGCGAGTACAGAATAAGCTGTACCTCATCGCCGGGGCGCAATTGTAAGTCTTCCTTTGCGTTGTGTTGTATGCCGTTAATGACAATCTCATCTAGCTTCAACTGTGTAGAAGCAAATGCTGTCGATGAAAGTAAAAAGGCTAGTAATATTGCTATTCTCATTATATCTATCCTCATCTTTGATCCCAGTAAAGCCGCCCAATAAAAAGCAGCACCATAAAGCCCAATGAACACCAGTATATAATTCCCTCAATATCCATAGCGGGCCTCGTAAAAAACCCAGCCACCCCGAAAGGTGACTGGAAAAGCAAGCGCCGATAGACGCTCACAAAGGGGCGGGAATATGCGAAAACCGCCCCCTTCTTAGAACGTGTACTGCAACCCCACCATCAGGAATGAATCATCATCCTCATCAATCCCTGTGTAGAGTGTTGCAGCTATACCCTCTACGAAAGTGTAATCCAAACCGGCTGTAATGCCTGTTGTCTTCTCATGCTCGTAGGATAGCGTTCCCATTGAGCCATGCACTTCCAGGGTATCAGTGATATTGTGGCGAATACCGATACTGACCGACATAGCATCATCCTCCATTAAATCGTCGGCAACATCACCATCAATTTTCAGATCGTAGTGATGGTAACTACCGCGAACATGGATTGTTGTTGTCGGATTCAATACCGTGTGGAAGCCAGCACCCACCGAATATTCGTTCTGGTCAACGTCAAAAATATCCCCATCAAAGCTAAGCTCTGCCTCAGCCTTTGAAACACCACCGATCACATGAAAGTGATCACTGAGCGCATAGCTGCCATACAGGATTCCAATATCAATATCTCGCGTACCCTGATCACTATCAAGATCAATGATGCCTGCCTCTACACCTACATAGTTATAGCTTGGAGCCTCAGCCATTGCTTGCGTTGCTGCTACTAGTAAAACTGCTGTTAGTACTTTCTTCATCGGTACTTCTCCTTAATTATCCCTTACGGGTTTATAAAATGTAATCTGTGACAATTGTTAGGTCGCTGGCGATGTACATTTCTTGAACGCGGTAGGCTGTCACAATTTATTCCCTCGCTGGTTTATATCAAGATCACATCTAAATTATCGCTATCTATTATGCCGGGGAAGGTGGCGATAGTGGTCACTTGGGTAATTTCGTTGCTCGTTAGTGACTTACCAGCACCATTGTCTATCCGCGCCATGTAAAGCTCGCCACCAGTACCTAGACCGAATGCGACATAATATCCATTACTGGCTACGTCAGTTTCTGAGAGTAAAAGGGCTCCCCGAAATGCCGCCGTGTTTGCAAATCCCTGATTATTGTTATCAAGAATAACGGTGATATTGCTGTCCACCTTGAAAGAGGTACTACCGGTTATGGCAGTGCCAGTCGAATTAGGGTATAAAACCCATATCGCTTGAGAACTAGAAGTACTCGTTGAAGAAAATGCATTCCCAAAGATGTCCCTATTCAGTTCCAGCGCCAGCTCGTCGTTTTCCGTTGTCTTGAAGTCTGTAATGGTATCGCCAAACTGATTTTTGTGTGTCAAAGTAAATGTGTCAGCGCCAGTGCCGCCCGTTAGAGTATCGGAACCTCTAGCACCGTGCAGAGTGTCATTGCCACCACCGCCCGAAATAGTATCGTCACCATAACCGCCGACAAGGACATTATCTTGATCGTCGCCGGTTATTACTTTGCCGCCAACCGGCACTTCATAACTATAGCCTAGACTAATCACAAGGCGAGACAGTCCTGTTATGGTGTCCTGTACACTTGTGATTCCAGAAAAGATTAGAGCTACCTTCTCGGTGTCGGCGCTCCCCGAGTAGAAAGGAGTCCCATTATTTTGCAATTGTTCTACTAACGCTGTGAATTCATCGGCAACGGTCAGTTTGTTATCCAGCACTGTAAGATCATCACCCGTTGCACCATCCAAAATATGTAACGCAATATCTGCGAGACTGGCGCGGCCTGTTTCTAACCATTCAACATAAAACGCTAGGCCATTGGATTCCGGTTCGCGGTTGAATGCTTGCCTGTACAGGTCGGTGATAAGTTCTTCGGGTGTTAGTTCGCCGTAGCGTTCCACGTATTCAGGGGAATTGCCGAAAGCCTCAACAATCAAACTGAGGTCGCGGCCATTGTCGGCTAGTCTTTCCTGCCAGTAATCCAGTCCCGCAGGATCGGCTGGTCGCCCATAGTAGACGAGGTACATTTCTTGTATATTTTCCATATCTTTCTCCTTTAAATTAAACTTTAAATTAAAATTATTTCATCCCCTGTCCACCCATCGTAAATATAGCGGGCATAAATCAAAGTAATATCAACGGTGGTTGGAACAGCAGAATTGAAGGTCACAATGGTTTGAGAAAAGCTATTAGCGGTTCCTAGACCATCAATATCAAACATGATTTTTCCGCGGGAGTTTGTAATGCTTATATAGTTCTTCAGCGTAGAAGTCTGTGCACCATTCGCCTGAAAATTTGTATAGGGGATGGTAGGGACATGGGCTGTGTGCGTAGGACTATCTTTAAATAGTGCAGCATGGGATGCATGGGAAGTTAGAGATTGATCTTGATTGGCATACCAATCAGTCGCCCATGTCTTTGTATTAACAGCGGTATACCAAAATAGCCAATTCACGTCTATCTTATCTCCGGCTTCAAAATCCATGATGAGGTTATTGTCATTCAACACTTCATAGATTCTGAAAATATCGTTACCGTCGCCCCCTGTCAGCACATCATCACCCAGGCCACCGATTAGCAAGTCATCACCGTGACCACCGTTGATCTCATCATCATGCGGGCCGCCATCCAATCTGTCGTTGCCGTAGCCCCCATTTATCGTATCCTCCCCAAATAAGCCTTCTATCGTATCGTTACCGTAGGTGCCTTTTAGGAAATCAGGACCACCCGTACCTTCAACAGGCTCAAGGGGCTCAAGGGGCTCAAACTCCCAAGGGTCATCGACTCTATACCCCAGTGATTCAAGTAGGTCATCGAACTTTAACGTGATTGGATATAACGTATCCCCGTTCTCTATGTCGCTGAAAAACTCCCTGACGATTTCGCTATCTGTATCCCCGCTGTAAAATACCCCATAGGAGGGTTCGAGAGCGGCTATTTTCGAGGTTAAACTGTCAGCGATACTGAGCCGTAATTCAAGCACTTCGGCGTCTTCACCTTGTGCACCCCTCGTTATATGCCAAGCTATCTCAGGAAGCGTGCTACGGCCATCCTCAAGTCGCTGTAGATAGTACTCAAGCCCTTCGGGTTCTGCCGGTCTATTAAAGGCTCGGAGGTAAAGGTTATTAATCAGGTCTGCGTCTGACGTGTCACTCAGTAATGCAAGGTATTCATCTGAATTACCAAAGGCGTTAAGGGCAATGCCGAGGCTTTGCCGCTCGTCGAAGCGCTCTGTCCAGTACTCAAACCCCTGAGGATCAGCAGCACGCCCATAGTAGGCGAGATACATTTCTTGTATATTATTCATGGTAACTTCCTCTACTCCGTTAGATTCTGACCCAGAATAACCCCGACATGCATCTATAGTAAAGCAGCCTTCCTTTATACCTGTATGGATAAACAGGCTTCTCCCCGGCGATTACCTGCTAGGATGCTAAAAATCAAGGGGCATGTATGACACTGGAAGCACATCAGGACTATGTGACTCGCAACGGGCTACCTGCAACCGATCTTGCATATAGCCACACCAAGGATGGGGTAAAAATCTTTACCGGCATCTTAGATGGACACTCAGCACAATATTGGCGTGAAGATGGCCGCGCACTCACAGAATATTACTCACCCTCCCATACGCTCGATAATGACATTATCTTAGAATAGCCTTCGCTTTACCTGTCTCTAACGCTTCCTTCAACAGCGCTAAAAAGGCAAATCCATCTTCCGATAATTTATACGTCCGACCTCGCCTATCGTCAAGGTCAATTTCTAACGCCTCAAGCAAGTGACTACTGCGCTTGATTAACTGACCGGCACTCTGCGGCGTCACCTGAAGACGATAAGCCAGGTCGATTGCCTGATAGCTCTTCTTATTCATACACAGTATTAGCCTGATCTGAGCTTGCGACAATCCGGGTACTGCCTTCTTCAGCAAGGCGTATAGCGCATGATTGTTCTTATTGTAGATCAGGAACTTTTCAATTCCCCCCATCTTCTCTCGTTGATCCTTAGCATTAACTTAAAAGCACCCTAACAAGCAGTAACACCCCTCCCAAATCTTGGAAAGCATGTTTATTGTTTTGGACAACAGGTTTGTTAGTTCGTCTAATTCCCCCTGAGCAATCTTAACAAGGGTTAAAGATGTTAGCGAAAAATACAGTTGAAATTTTGCGGGCTATTGGAAACAGGGGAAAAGCCGGGATTAGTAGACTGACGCTCCGACAACAGTTTCCAGACATGACCACAACGATGATCCCGCGATTTAAAGAAACCAATCTCATTACAGGTTTAATACCTGAGAGTGGCAGAAAGAACGATGAGCTTCTTACCGTCACGCCTGAGGGTGTCGAGAAGTTGCAATTCTATCAGGACAACCCCGACAAGATTTCCAAGGTTCGCGGGAAACTTGGCCCTAGAGATAAGCCCGCTGTGAAAATCCCTAGCAGCATGGATGATGCGATGAGGCGGCACTTGCAAAAAGAAGCCCGTATCGGTCAGGACAATGAAGTGATCAACGGCGTCCTGCAAACAGTCTACGCAACGATTGTGGCCGGACTAGAAACAGTGCCAAAGACTGAAGCAAGTACACACCCTATGGAACAGCATAATCAATTACTGCGCTCAAAACTCGTAGCTCTCAAAGAGCAGTTGGAGAATGATCATGGCTAGTTTACTCAGCGCTGAAGATGTTATTGCATTAGGATGCGAACAAAGAATAACACTCGGTAATAGCGGCAGGGATGATGCCGCGCTCTGTGCCGATTACCTCAATGAAGCGGGACAAAAGAGTTGGGGGCTGATCTCGGAAGATTGCTTTATCGGTTACTCCACACTCAAACGCATGGCTGAGGAAGGTGGTTCCGATAACTATCGCCCTCAGTACGAAACTGTCAAGCGCATCAAGATTTATTTTCAAATCCAGACGATCAATATCGTCGTTGACAGGATCACGCCTAAGCACCAGAACAAGCCAAAAGATTTATAGTTTATGGGCGTCAATAACTACAATCAGCCTCCTTGCTATCCCTGCTCAGGGTATGTAGTCCATAGAGCAACGTCCACCCATTTTAGCGGGTATGCGAATGGTTCGCCGTAGGCTTTCCAAGCTTATCTGTAGGGGTTCGATTCCCCTTATCCGCTCCACTAGGAATATGTATGCTGCTTTACACTTCTCTGCTTCTCACAGCGCTGGCTCTCACAGCGCTGGCTCTCACAATCTGGCAAAGACGCCAATTTTCTTCCTATAGCGAGATTATTGCTAGCTATGAAGGTCTTTGCGATGATCAGAGAGCGCTTATTGCTCAACGTGAGCAGACGTTAAAAGAAACTCAAGCGGAGTGCCAGGATAAATATCTGGAAGGCTGGATTGGTGCCGGGGGTACTATTCAGGATTATCACGCCATGTATCATTCTGCAAAGACCTCGGCGCTACTTGATCTTGAAAGGGAAGCGCAAGGTGATACTGAAATGATTAAGATTCTTCAAGAGCAGCAAGAGGCACTGGATGATGAGATTGTTGATAGAATCGAACGGGTGCTTAAAAAGATGGGGAGTACTCTATCTACAGCGATCCCCGAGCCAGAGACGCGTTAGGCTCCACTTTAAAACCTCCGCTGCTATTTGCTCCCCGATATAACTATACGTCAGTAGGTGTATCTAAATCTCTTTATTTTATTGTCTGCCTGATTTAATCGCTTACGCCAAAACCTAGCTGGCTCACGACCACAAGCAAACAACGGCTTGTTATCAACATCACCTACCAGCCAATACATATCAAGATGCGCTTCATAGATGTGTAGTAGCTTCTCGGTAAACCAGTAGTACAGTTCATCTTGTGCCTCCCTCGACAAGTCAAGGAAGACAGTATTTTCAAGCTCACGCCAGTAGCGCATATAGTCAAGTGTCATTAGGTGAAGTGAGAGACTGATCTGGCTCGGATAACGCTCCCGGTTCTTCTGGTAAATGTCCTCCAACGGGTAGAGGTAGCGTTTGATTTCCTTGTTGAGTAGCATTTTTTGCCTTGGCCTTATTTTTTGCCTTAATCGCTGCATTGATCTTTTTACGCGCCCAACTATAGCTAGCTGTCTCAGTATTTCGCGTAACCCTGTGGCCACCTATTTCAAAACTCGTCTTGGAACACAGTAATGTCATCATTGAATTTTCCTCTTTGTAGGTAATTTTTCCTGTCTATTGTTGACTCAATTATGGCGGTATCCTTTTTCTTCCTTTCAGCAAGATTACTCTCTCGCGTTCGGGTTGCCTTCCATAGAACTGATCCATCTTCCTCAGCGCCACGATTATCAGCACTGGTATGCTGAATAATTTTACCACCTTGCGCTAGATAATCTTCAGTATGAATGGCTATCAGGTTTCGCATGGCAGTTTTATTTTCGGTAGTAAATGTCATAATCTATCCTTAGGTTCTCACATTGTCGTAGTGTACCGTTATTAAGCAAGGCATCCTTCCTTAATTTAACTGCGAAGCGTGTGAGACACTAACATTGTTTCAACACTAAATAAGAGGCGATAGAAATGAATAGATTTATCCTAGTAATGTTGATTGGGCTTGCTGGCTGTCTAGCAATGCTGGTTGTGCTTACTGGCTGTAAAGAGACTGAGGAAGGTGTGATTATCCTAGCGCCTGTAGGGGAGGTCTGGAATGAGAAGAGTGAGCGATTATTTATCAAGCGATTCAATCAAGACTTAAAGCCGCACGCTACAGTATTTGATTACTCGCGTGATACGTTGCCAGCGTCAGCGAAGACTGCACTGTTTAATCTTGTCCTCATAGAGGGGCGTATCTGCGATCACTCAAGTAACCGCAATACCTATGCGATAGTCGTTACCTCAGGCGAGGGCTTGGATAAGACCTTCCATTCAGACAATAAAGATTGTGGTGAGTTGGTAGATGGGTATATTGCTGTTAAAGATGTGGCTGAGGTTATAACCCTCATCACGGCAGAATAAATGTACGCAAAGGTTATTTCCAATAATGGCGAATGGTCGTGGGTTATCTATAATGATGGGATTGTTGTCGGACTCTCTGCCAGGACATTTGAGACAAAGGAAGCATGTCGGCAAGATATTCGCGCTATCCGAAACGGTACTTTTTTAATCTATGATGAACAGGGTCAAGTGATCGCTGCATCATGGCCATTCATGTAAGGGGAAATAAATATGCAATGGATATTAATTATTCTCATGGCCAGTGATTATGGCGGTGGCGGCAGAGGGGTAGGAGCGGCCACATTCAATACTAAGAAAGCCTGTAACGATGCACTTTTAGCTGTTCGTGGGCTACAAATCGACATTGCAGAGACTGAAATTATGGGTGTATGTATGCCCGCCGGACGCGATGAAAAAATATAGGAATGAGTATGTATTGGTGCGACAAATGCGAGGACACTACGCCAGCTTGGTATCAGGCTGACCGTAAGCCGGTATGCTGCATCTGCAAAAATGCGGTCATAGAATGTGGTGAGTATATTCGTATTCTCAGGGATAATATGGTTGATCTACGCGATGCTTGTAGTCAAAAGCAGGAAGCTATAGATGCCAATGACGGACTGACTGCTGATTATCTAGAAATGCAACAACAGCTAAAGACGGTAACCGAAAAGCTCAATGAGCCTGTTTTTGGAGGTAAACCATTCCCGGTAATCACTGTCGAAATGCTAATTGAACACTCACAGGCTAAGGCATTTGAGATTGGTATATTGGAAGCCCAGATTATTGAATTGAAACGCTGGCGTGATGAAATGGATACACAGCTTGTTATTCATCATATAGGGACTGTAGACAGTGAGCCTGACCCAAAGGTGGCTCATGTGAAGTTACAGGAATGGTGTTATAACCACGGCAAATATGATCAGCAACAGCCCGAGTTAAAAAAGTCCTCCCGTGTAGGTTGGGACAAGGCAGCATGGCTTGACGATGATGCGTAGAAGAATAGGCTTCATGTGCGGCACTGATTTCAATGTTGAAGTCGAGGGCTATAATGCAACGATGTATGCCACCACTGACCTGCTGAAGATCAAGGAGCCCTGCTGGGAGGAATGTGGGATCGTGAAGGTATCCGTAGAAGTGGTCGAGGATATTTACCAAGGGAAACCAAAATGAAAGCTGAAAAAATACTACTTGGCATTAGCCTTGTCGCTTCCGCCCTACTGATCTATAGCATGGCTGATCCTGACGCCCTTGAAAAACTTAGGGAGTTTCTACAATAAGATGCGAGTTGATCGCATACTACGCTGGCCTGAGTTAAAGAAGCGCATTCCCCTCAGTCGTAGTCATATCTATGTGATGATGAGCAAGGGCGAATTTCCTCTTCCTATCAATCTTGGCCCTCGTAGTGTGGGCTGGGTAGAGGTTGAGATTGATGAGTGGATTCAAGATCGCTTGGAGAAGCGTTCATAGCCTTACGATTCCTCACCATCTGATCAAAGCGATTATCGTAAGTGTCGGGACTATCGGGATCGTGCCTTAGTATCCGGTAAGCGCCTAACTGAAAGTCGTCATCCATTTGTTGTTATTCTGATTGCGAGGTCATCATGCTATCTACATTTGCTAAAAATATCGCCCCTCATGTTGAAGCTGAACTTGAGAAGTCAATCAAGGCACCTACACGGCTATCTGCCTTCCGTCACCTTGAGAGAGCGCACATACTCGGTCAGGAATCAACGTACTGGCACGTTAGGGCGCACTGGCGCATGTTGGTATGGGGCATCGCGCACAGGGACGCTAGAGAGGTTCTAGGGCAGCTTATACGGCTTGTAGGTGCTGCTCTACTCACAGACATGAAGGGGGTTCCTCAGGGCAATACTGGGGGTAGTCGCGTCAGCATGTTTAGGAAGATGCCTATCCCCGTTGAACTTGCCAAAATTATCAATCAGGCCAAACAATAACTCTTCCTGAGTTTTAGCCAACCGCCAAAGGAAGGCTCCCTTTTATTTTTCGCTGAACCACCACATAGCGGTGTATGTTTTACCTACATATTAACAACAAGGTAAGGCATGATGAGAGTCCTTCTACTTGCACTACTTATTAGTCATTCCTACTCTGCTTTCAGCGGCCTTATCATGGGTCTTGAGAATACGGCAGAGTTTACATACTCTCAGTCGTTCGACAATAAGGGGGCATATCCTGTTAATTTTGCCTATGTTCCGAATGTCTATGAGAATTCATATGCCATCTATAATAGTGAAATGGCAGAATCAATCTGTATCAAGAAAGATGGGCGCTACATTGTTAGCTATAACGTAGGCTGGCAAGGACAAATAAATGCAGCAGTAACAGCATATGTGGTTATTAATGATTACATTCCTATACCGTTATCTATGTCGGAGGAACAGAGTGCAGGAGAGAAAATATCTTTTAACCAGCAAATTTTTTCCGTGTATTTGAGACATTCAGACTGTATTGAGATTCAAGTTATGGCGGGGGAACTACCTAACGACCAGAGAATCAAGATTATGCCTAATCATGCTAGCTTTATATTGGAGAATTAATAATGCGTCAGTTTTTATTGGCCCTCTTTTTCATCCCTACTACAGCAATCGCTGAACTTATGATTGCCGTAGACAACAGCATCACTAGCGACCTGTCTAGTCAAGACCTTAACCTTGCGATTACGAATACTCCTACAGCAATAGGATGGTCTTACATAATGGATAGCAGTTATCATTTCAAACCAAAATTGAATAGTATTGTGCCTACCCAGTTATGCACCAATTTAAAAGGCAGTTATATCATTAGCTATAGCGTAGGTTGGACTGCTTATCCTACGGACGGTAGTACAAGCACTGTGCAAACCTACCTATTCGTCATCGACTATACTAATACGGAAACGGCATTTACCCATGAACCTTCTATCACGATAGAAAGCGTTATATATGGGGGTGCTACCAATCTCAATACTGCGGTTGTTGAGCTATTCGCTGGAAGCTGCGTAGAATTGCGAGTGGAAGCCCTAAGTACAGCTAATGACTACCCTCTCACCATCACGCCAGAACGGGTAAATCTAGTCATACGAAACTAAAAACCTCAGCGCTGCATGCTCAATTTTGATTTGCTGCCATCCTGTCAATACCTTATGCTACGCGCCCACTAAGCGGAGCTATGCAATGACTTGGCGTTTATCTACAGACAGCAATATCACCTTCCCAACCAGGGCTAAAGGTAGATCGTATATCAAAGAGAATAAAGCGGCCCTCATGCAGAAATATGGCGACTGGCCGAGACTCGTCCCAATCCCTGAGGCACCTATAACAATGGTCGCGGGTAGTCAGTCTGAGGGTGATATATCGCCAAAGAAACTGAAGGGCAATATACCGCTACAGGACGTGCTTGAAATACTGGAAGACCTGTACAAAATAACGCGGCAGCATAGTGTGATTTCACTGTACAAGGAAGCGATGCTTAACCGTGAAGAACGCCACAGCCGCTAATGGACTACTTCTGCCTCTTTTTCCTCGACAGGCCCACCCACACAGGATTGCATACCGATAAGTTGAACCTCTTGAAACTTGTCGCCCATGTGCTTACGAAGAACACGGTCTAGGGTAACTCTAGTCCTCTCTGCTACCTCCGTCGCAAGACTGGATGGATCATACATAAATTCAATCTGTAAGCCGTAGCCGCCATCGAAAATCTGAATACCCATTGTCAGCAACCCCTCCCGATCTTCAGCCTGTATCTCACACCAGTCAAAACACTGCGTCTTTAAATCTTCCTCGGGCAGAAAGATAGTGGCCACATAGTATGCCGCCATGAAAAAATGCGTGTCTTCCATTTGTATCTCCCGAAAAGAATCAATAATGCACGTCAATTATCTGCTATAGAAATCAACGAAGGCAGCTTTCCAGCATCCATGCTAAACTAGAAATTTAGGAGGCAAGGATGCCAAACGAAGGTGGTCTATCAGGAATATTGCGTGGCCTCATTGAGCAAGGTATAGAGCAACGCTATCTACAAGAAAGGTTCACGCCAACCGAGCAATATACAAGCGAGGGACGCCCTGTCTATCAAAGTGAAACCGGCTGGGGAACAACCGAGCGTACCGCAACCAGTTACATTCCTGAGCTTGGTGGCTGGGTCAACTATCCCACCTTCTACTATGGCAAGTTTCTACCCGAGAATGTTGCGATACAGATGGTTATAGATAGTGGTGGTGTCGATCCGGTTACAGGACGCCCGCTTGAGGTCTTTGACACGGTTGAGAGCGCTGTAGAGTTTGCTGGCAAAAGAAGTCACGGCCTTGATTCTGATCTTGATTCCCCTCCTGCCAACACCTTTAGACCCCCTATGAAGCGCTACTAAGAGTCTTCTAGCTCATTAAGGTGTATAGCGATCTTTGTAAGCGCTGACAGACTAGCGTAGATACAGATTGCCCCTGCTACCGCCAATAGCGGTTCTCCATCTGTCCCCATCTTTATAAGCGCACCACCTAAAATACAAACTAGAATACTTGCTAAGTTGGGTAGTATCATCAATTTCAGCATATCAATTTCCTATTTGTCGCACCGGATTGTGCAAGCCAAGCATACTACAAAAAGGCATCCTTCCCATATATGAACACAACTACCAGACTGTTATGCTGACCGCCTATGAAAAAAGAAGAGCTATTCAGGCAGTCCTTACTCTGCTTCCTTGAAGAGGATGAGTACAATATGGTGATCGCCCAGGGTGTTATCTCAAAGCTAGGTCTTGAGGATGAATATCTAAGATGGCAATCCTCGCGTTCAACTGGGCTTAAACGCTTCAAGCCTTTTCCCAAGGATGAGATATTAGGAATGCTAGATGTTTAAACAACGACTGAGCAATGTTATCGCGTGGTTCGGCTTCATGCTGTTGAGTGCAATAACATGCTGGTTAATGTTAATGCTACTGACGGTGCTAGTGTTCCTTTTTTTAGATATGTTGCTTTTAGATATGCTGTCTTGGGAGGAATTAGGCACAGCAACAGTTGCAGGTATACTTGCATTTGGTTCCTCTTGGATACCAACCGTAGTTACAAATTACCTACTGATCGGTGATCTACGAATACTGCCTTGGAAGCCTTAGGGCTTTAGGTTCCCATCCCAAAGTTTCATTATCAGGTATTTAGTATTCAATACTGGGGGAAGGATTGTAGTTTATTTCGTAGCGAACCTTTATTTCTTTCCAGTCGGCGGGCTGTCCCCAGCGTATAAGTGAACCGTTTTCAAACAGGAACCAGTAGGCAACAGTAGGTGAAACCCTATCTGTCATCAATACTTCGCCTATTTCTATAAGTGAGTCGCCATCTTGCTTGGCGGCTCTAATCTGCATTGATGGTGCTCCACCTTCTTGATGTTCTCCACGGAACATTTTTAGAAGCTCAGACTTTGATTGACCAATGGAGATATTGTTGAGATTCGACGTTAAATAATATTGTTGTTGGCAGGCTGTAATAAACGTACACAGCAAAAAGATTTTCAAGATCCTGTTCATTATTTCTCCGATATTAGATTAAGGGTTTAACCCTCCTCTTAAGGCTTTAGTTTCTCATCCCATCGCTTCGTTATCAGGTATCGGGCGCGTCCACACTTTACATACCGGCCCTTGCTTACTACAGATATATCACCAGATACCGCAAGATGATTGAGTAAGTTGGCTGTAGCAGCTTCGGGCAGCTTGAGGGAATGGGCTAGTTCTTTTGCGGTAAATATCTCCCCCCTCGCTACACGGGCGCAATTGAGTACCCGTTCCTTAACAGTCATAGCTTTAATTCTTTATCCCACGGCTGGGATAGTAGATAGCTGCCTCGGTGATACCTTGTGTAGCGTGTCTCGCCCGCACCCCGAGTAACCAGATGTAGAACACCGGCTGTCGCAAGGTGGTTGAGCAAATTCGTCATGTGCGCCTTTGTCTCACCAATAGCATCTGCCATAGTGCTTGCAGTGAAAACGTCCCCGCGTCTAACGATGATGCTGTTGATTATCTTTTCCCGCGCTGTCGTCATAATGCCTCCCAAAATAACCATCATACACCGAACGCTACTGGAAGGATGGGCACTCTGACGATCTGTGAGCAACCACCTAACCCTACGAGAAATGGAATTGAGAGTTAAAAAGGGACTTCCCGGTACTTTTAAGCGAATCCGTTTATCTCTATGTTCAGCATGTATGATTGAAAAGTCTATCCTGTTTCTCTTCAATAATTTCCAGATTGCGACGGATATTATCGAGGCTGGACTCTAATCTATAAGTCATATCCTCAATAGCTCTCACAACATCATCAAGGCCCACTGCCTGTCTATGGCTTTCATAAATGTCCTCGCGCTCCATATCCCAATCCCCAAAAAATATATTTCAGGGCCAGCATCCCAAAGACTTAGCCGGGACGCCATATATAGAAGCCTTCCTTCAGAATATATTTGAGGACGCTGATTTCAAGTCGAGTAGCCTGAGCGCTAGCCCTTGTACTACTTTTTGAGGCGACGTGTTGCAGATCGGCGACGCCCTCCTGCCGGTGCCTTCCTTCCTCCTGCCGGTGGCTTGGGTGGCTTTCTTCCTCCTGCCGGTGCTTTCCTTCCTCCTGACGGTGGCTTCCTTGTTGGCTGGCGTCCTTTCGTTCCCGCGTTCCTACTTCTTGGCATAATCTTATCCTCCTTGTGAGCTTCTATTTTACCACTGCATGCCTATACAGCAAAAAATATATTTTGAGAGTGCCGGTTACAAGGCTGAATTCTATATACCTGTGAGCTTACGCTGCATACTCGTACTCAGCCATCTGACAGAAAATACCGCACTGAATATCAGGCGTGTTGTCCATAGCCAGAATGTCATCAGGTAACTCATGTAACTGAGGTCGCCAGTAGGTAGAACCTTTATCTGGTATCTCAGGACTACCCAAATTCTCATAAGTCTCAGGGTAACGCCTCACAACCGTTTTCATATCAATCTTGCAGACAGCGCGGCCCAGCATCTTCTCAGTGTCATTCATCCGTTGGAACATTTCAGGGAAGTCCTGAGCTATCTTTTTCCAGTAGGCGGGACTGGAACTTTTAACGCAACCTAAGCAATTGTTGTTTTTGTATCCCATTTTATAAAGTGCGGGTAATTCAATCCCTGCATTCTCGATCATGGCGAGACAGTCAGATTTATCCAACTGAGCATCAATCAAGGGGACAACCACATCAATGTTATTAGCGTCTATGAACCTGTCGTACCGGCGCTGCTCTTCCTTCGTATACCCAAATACATGAACATCGTCAGGGCGCTCAAAGTCCTCTCTGACACGCTTTTTTAGCTCTCCTGTACATCTAGCCCCGGCTGGCCCTGATAGGTAACGTGTCTTCCTGAATACCTCGTAGATGCTCCTGTCGTACTTGTCATTGCCTAAGACAATAATCTCCTGGCCAAACCACTTCTCGCAGTCCTTGAGAAAGCGCTTGTTATCAGGGTGTTCTTCAGCAACCTCACAATAGGCCACGACAACCTCATCATATTGAGCGATAGCCAACTTGGTTGCCACCGCCGATGCAGCACCACATGAAAACCAACTAATAACTCTCATATCACCTTCCTTGGTGTACGTCCTTGTGAGGCTCTATTTTAGCACTGTATGCTTATACAGGAAATCCCCAAAAAATATATTTTGAGAGCGCCGATTCAGCAAGCTTAGGGATGAGTTCTATATATGGAATATTTTTTGAGAACGCCGATTTACAAGGCTTTAAGCTGAATTCTATATATCCTGTGAGGACGCCCCCCTATAACATCTAGCCGGAGTCCCATGCTCCAATTTGAAGGGTGCCCCAACCCCGCCCCCCCTACTTCTGGGCCTCTCAAGCCATTTCATCAGTAAAACATCAGTGTAGCGACTACTAGTTTATGACCTTTTAGTGATGTTGCTGACCTCTTCTGTAATGCTCTCAGCCTGCATACAAGGCGCGTCACTGGCTTTAGTGCTATACCTTAACTCTGCCTATGTCTAGGCTAATCGCGCTGGTATCGCGTCCTATGACCTCTCAGGGCTATCGGCCAGCATGGCCCGAAAGGCTAATTTACCCCTTATTTCGCCTTGATCTACTCCAACTGGACAGCTATCTGCCTCCCATATAACTATAGTTATATGACCCTCCCACAATCGGGCTATATCCCACCCATAAAACTACTATATGAGTAGTTGACAGACACCAGCCAAAAGCCTTAGGATTATATGACTGGCATCTACCAGCAACGACGAGAGGCAACTAAACATGGATATAACTATCCGAGCAAATGAAACCGGGGAAGACCTGACCATTACAACTGACCGTATTGATATGGCGAAGGAACAACAACCAAACTTTACCATTGACGCTAAATATGTAGTAGCTGACCTACTAGAGAAATGGGGTAGTAATTGCGACTGGTGGGACGCCTACGACGAGCACGACAACTGGGTAACAGGCAGCGAAGTATGACCGGCCAACAAATCACACTCGCGGCTGTATCCGCGCCCATTGCTACCGTCAGCCTATTGTGTCTGCTAACAGCTTTTACGCCCTTTGCGTTGATGTTGTTTGGCGCGTCAATAGCATCACTTCTAACTTGTACTTTTGAGGGTTAACACTATGAGTAATTTTATTCGTTTTATTATCATCGTCGCTTTGCTGTTTGCTGGCAATGCATCAATTCCGCTTGAAGCTTTCAGCCCGCAATGGACTAGCTTAGACGCCACATTGTTTCGCCTTGTCTGCATCATAGGCGCGCTGTATTACATGGCTATGATTGCCATATATTCAGAGTAGTCAACTAGTAGCGCTTCCCTGAGGCGCTGCAAGGGTGACTGTTCACCATAACTTGAGAGAGGCAACACAATGAACGGCAATGAACTAAAAGACTTTATCCGCGAGCATGGCACATCTGAATTCCCAGTGATGTTAGACAAGGCTGGCCAGTTAACCCGCTTCAAAGAACATGCTGTATATGAGGTTAGCCAGAATCAATATGGCGGTGGCTTTTACTGCGGGATTGTTAAAAAGCATCGCACTAGCCCGCTAGGTGGCATAAGCGGAACACCTAGCGATGTAATACGCTTCATTGCTGGGCGCGTCCTGTTTGGCGAAGTAGACAACAGCTAGCAGAGTAGTCAACTAGTAGCGCTTCATAGAGGCGCTGCGAGGGTGACTGTTCACCATAACTTGAGAGGCAACACAATGAAGCATATTTGCGATGGACATGAGTACACAACTCAACAGGATGGCGGCACGATTCATGCCCGCAATAACTATGGTACGCCGGTAGCTATTTCTGAATTATCGCCGTGCATGGAATACGTCATATTCACCAGCTTTGAAACTGGCCATAGTGATGCGTACCACGTTAACGCGATAGGCGACCGTTACAGCGTTGCGCAACAGTTAGTGCGCTGGTACTCAGTTAGCGAGTAGTCAACTAGTAGCGCTTTCCTGAGGCGCTGCAAGGGTGGCTATTCACCATAACTGAGAGAGGCAAAATCTTATGGAACTACTGACAGTAAAAACAGATATTCAAAGCGGGGAGTTAGGCTTATGCTTTGATTCTCTTGTTATCAATCCTGACCTATTCATGGTCACCAGCGACCCTATACAGATAGCCCACGACTACTGTGAACACGTCAACGGCATCGCCGCTATTGGCTCTATCCATGATGAGTTAGAAGCGCTGGGCGGTATTCAGTTTGTGCGCGGCTACAACGAAGTATTGCGCCGGGATAATGTGGGCAGCTATTACAGCTTTGATCAAAATTTAGCGACTGATATTTCCAGAATGTGGGGCGAGCGCAGCTATATAGATTTTAATAGCTGGACTGGCGAGCGCGCAGATATGGATACCAATGTTATCTGCGAGGCGCGTCTATCCATGCTACAGGAATATGAGGGCATGGTTTATTCAGAGTACCGCGACTACCTGCAATCAGCCGCCGCATACATGGCGCTAGGCTATGAGAAAGCCAACAAGCGGTACGAGTCTCAGGGTCAGGCTAACGACCTATTTTGGGCTATGTATGAAGCTATAGAGCGTCTACACATTGACTACAAGGGCCAGCAATTCCAGATGCATGTTAATGAAGCTGAGGCGCGTGTATTTGTAGACGAGTACTACGAGGACGAGTAGTCAACTAGTAGCGCTCCATTGTGGGCGCTGCCAGGGTGACTATTCCTACTGCATTAGCAGTATGCGACTCACCATAACCATAGAGAGGCAATATCTTATGTATACGCAATCACAATTACAGATCATGGGTTCCGCGTTAGTCGAGCGGGAAATTCACCACTGTGCAAGTGTGCTGATCAGTGACCTTGCACAAAATGAGTATAACGGCGACTGGGCAGATGAGTTAATGGAACTAACTTGCGGCCAGCCAATACAGCGCGCAGTAGAAGACCAGTTCCGCTACGTAGTGGATTTAAATGAGCGGGGGATATTCAAGGCGACACTATACCCCATTGACGAGGAAGGCGACGACAGTAAAGAGGCTGGCAGTATCAGCCTTGAAACTGCGGAAGACTGGGAGGAAATAACAGAAAACTATGATGGTGAATTAACCTGCCCTTCCTTTGCGCTTGAATACTTTTCCGACCTTGACGTTATACCGCCCTATGCTGAGGTGCTGGTAGCTGGCGAAGATGCAGAAATGGAAGACAGCGACGAGTACACCGAGATTTTTGAGCATTGGATTGTATCTGACTGGCTGGGTAACAAGCTGACAGAAGAAGGCGAACTAGTGGTGGAGTTTATGGGGTTCACTATTTGGGGTCGCACTACCACTGGCCAGTCTATAGCGCTAGACAGCGTTATACAGCGCCTTGGCGGCGAGTACTGTAAATACGCTATAGAAGAGTAGTCAACTAGCAGCGCCTCTTAGAGGCGTTGCCAGGGTGACTGTTCACCATAACTGAGAGAGGCAAAATTATGACATATAGCATTGGCTGGAATATGCCGGGATACATGCCCGATAGCGAACCTATGGATTGTGAAACTTTGGCAGAGGCAAAAGAAAGCCTTGCGGAATCTATCACTCATTATTTGGAAGACCTGAATGTGACACCAGATACCAGCTATGGGGTTCTGCATGATGGTACGCAAGCGCTTAAAGAATTTGACGCTGCACCCGCTCAAGAATGCAATGTCTATATTGGCAACTATGTTTATTGGATTACTAAAAACTAGAGAGGCAATTGATTATGTCTATTAATGACCGACCACCAGAAGGGCCGACCAATGTATATATCAAACGGCATGGTAAGCGCTTCAAGGCTACATACTGCTTTTTCGCCAAACGTGTTACCTGCATTATTAGCGCGGAAGAAGCCACGGCTCTAGGCAATGATCCCCGCTATTGCCTTCGACCTGCTACCCGGTAGCCGCCACCTAGAAACACGCTAGCCGCTTAATTGCGGCTTTGTCAGTAGTACGGTGCCTTGACCGCTTCAAGGTATTAAGAGAGGCAAAATCTTATGGATACTTTTGACAAGGCACATACAGCGCTAGCGCGGGGCATTGACTGGGGCAGTGTGAATAACGCCCACGTAGTTGACCGTCAGGCAGTAGTGATAGGAACGGCGCTGGATGCTGTTTCAGTAGTCGCACAATCTGGTGGTGATGTAGAGCAAGCAATTACAGATGCAAAGCTCTACCTGTTTGGCAAGACTCCCCTATAACTTGAGAGGCAAAATTATGGAAACTACAATTCAGTTAATGAGCGCGCCGCCAGTCAGCGCTAAAGATTTTGAACGGATACGCGATGAGATAATGGCGCTAGTTGGTACGCTGCCATGCTCCGCGCATACCCGTGATGAGATCGCGCCAGATGTGCACCCGCGCTGGAAGTTTCAGTCCAGAGGTTGGGCAGTGTCTTGCGTTGCTACTGTGACAGATGCGCAGGATATGGTTGCCAAACTAAAGCCATTCCATCATAAGCGAACAGAGGCCGCATACTTGCCCCTAGATGCGCCTGTAATTACAACGCCAAGCGCTAACCTTAAAACCTACACGCAAAAGCAATTTGATCAGGCTTTAGCGCGTACACCAGAGCTAGCACAATTTGTTGAGGTGCTGGCAGCGTAGTCAACTAGCAGCGCTTCATAGAGGCGCTGTTATGGTGACTGTTCACCTATGAGAGGCAAGACTATGGATAAAACAGAGTTAATCGAGGAATTCAAACTAGCAGAAGACTGGCGCTATGATCCTTGGGGCAGCGCTATGGGTGTGCTGTTTGATTTAGCTGAATATCTTTATGTGCGCGATATGGTGCCAGAGGCGTGGGAGTTTCGCCCCGGCGCTGGTAAAATCGTGCCAGAGGTTGAGAGCTATTGGTATCCCCTATTCAGCGCTAGTGATCCTGCTACGTTGATCGAATTCGGAAATATACTAAACCGCTACACTGCTAAACTCCGCAGTGCTGGCCAAGACTATTGAGAGGTATTTATGATTACTAGAAAACAGTATATAAACGAGGAAGCAACGCATAAGGAATATTATGGACAGTTCGCCCCTTCATTGGTGCGGCTAGTCGGTGATGTTATTGGCCGTGAGAAAATCCAAGCCAGTACAGATGAGTATTTTAATGATATTCCCTTGAAGCGATGGGACGCCCTGCAAGGCTCTGTAATGGCTATATGCGGTGCTGCAATTGCAGAGGCAAGTGGTGGTGGTGTATCGCTATCTGATTGCGTCAGTGCAGCTAAGGCAGCGGCTAGATTGATTAGGGAGGACACATGATAGATACAGCAATTTGTATTGCGCGTGAAATATACGAAATGGAGGATCGCGCTCCTATCCTTGGCGATGGTGGCTACTGTTCAGAGCGTGAAATTATCGCAGAGCTTGCAGAGGTCTTCGATAAGGCTTATGAGGCGTTTGCAGATAAGGACTGGCTTGACCCTTGGGATATGGAAATGGTGCCTTATCTTCTTCACTGTGTTCGCTATGGTGAAGAAATTACAGAGGCGATGGTATTAGATGCGCTGGCGGCTTGGGTAGCGCTGGCACAAATTGAGGCAGATAAAAGGAGGAAGTTATGAGCAAGATAGGATACGCGCGAATCTCTACCCACGTCCAAAATGATGCAGCACAAATTCAGCATCTTGAAGACGCCAAGTGTGATCAGGTATTTGTAGAGCAAATTGGTGGCAAGGTTAAAAACCGGCCAGAGTTTAACAGAGTGTTGCGTGACGTGCTTAGGGAGGGCGATACGCTCATAGCAACCCGTATAGATCGCATAGCCAGGTCGAACCTTCACCTGCTAGAGATCATAGAAGACTTGCAGGGGCGTGGTATAGACCTCATGCTAACTGAGCAACCTATCAGTACAGAGGGGCCGACAGGGAAGCTTATGATCGCCGTGTTAGGCGCGGTGGCAGAGTTTGAAACTGACCTCCGCGATGAGCGTGTCATGGAGGGCATACGCCAAGCTCAGGATGATGTTAAAAAGGGTAAACGTACTTGGAAGGGTCGCGGCCAGTCTGTCAAGCACAAAGACATTAACTGGGACGCTGTAAAGGCGCGTATAGCAGATGGGGAGGCTAAGGCAGATATTTACCGTGACCTTGATATGAGCGAGTCAACCTTCTACAGGGAGCTACGAAAGCATAAGTAGATCAGAGGTATCTATCAGGGGGCTGAGGCTCCCTTTGCTCAGGGAGTTATAGACTCCCTTTTTTTATGCCTGTAGATAGGGCAGGAAGGCCATTCTACAGAGCTAGAATCAATTTTAAGGGTGTGGTCGAGGGCAACCCCTTGCTTGAGAGCATTCTAGCAGCGTCAGACAGTGTATATGAGGCATATCCAGTAATGATTGGGCAGAGTGTAGAGTATTAGCCATATTCCGGCATTATCTGCGTCAATAGCGATTCTTGGTGGCAGTATTGGATATCAGGCCAGAGGGAACTAGAGCAGTCTCATACAGCTACACGCCAGTATCTATGCATGTTTCAGAATGAAGCCAGAGTGCGTCTAACCTACCTCATTTATTAACTGTAAGTTTTATCTAATGGTAAGCAAATTGGTATGTAGCATTTATAGACCTCATGGTATTTGGTACAGAGGTCAGAGTATTTGCTTGGGCTTTTGCTACTCACTTACTTTAGGTTCTCTTAGTTATTAGCCTGAGTTCCATTCTCTACCGGGTAACTTGTCTGTCTCGGGTAACTCATTGATATTGTAGCTATGGGCATAGTTAGGGCCGAAGTCCTCAAAAGTAATCAGGTCATGCTCTTTAAGTACCGCTAGGCTATTACAGACTGTCTTCTCACTACAGCCCAACCAGTCCTCGAATTCCTTGAGTGTTATTACTTTGCCAGCTTGGGTGTAACTTCGCTTTGCGATCTCCAATAGGATTAGCATTAACTTGGCGTTGGCGGTGATGCCACGAATTTGAAATATCGCTGCTATCTTTAACTCAGTATCCATAATGCTGTCCTTATAGTTCTAGGTCGCCGGGGAGCTTGTCTGTATCGTCAGGGTAGTTTATTCCATAGAGGGGGTTAGGCATCCCCGCGTAGTCTTCTACAGTGATCAGTCCGCGCTCTATCAGAGTGTTTCTAGCTCCATGTACTGACCTCAAACTACACCCTATCCAGTCGGCAATATCCTTGGTTGAGATAGAGCTATTATCGCCTTCAAGGTCTACAGCTATCTCCACCACGATCAGAAAAAGAATACAGATAGGTGAGAGGTCTTCCACCTGTAGGAAGTTGGCAATTGTCTGACGGTAGTATGAGGGTATGAAGTCCCCGGCTTGTATCAATTCACTCTCACTAGACACGCTAAAAATCCTTTTCAAATTGCCTGCAATATCTACAGTCTGGACACGTGTCCACACTCACTTAGTCGAACAATATTGTTAGACTGCAATTTCTACAGTCGAACAACGTTGGGTGACTGTAATTTCTATAGTCTGGCAACGTTGCGTGACTGTGCTTTTTACAGTCTAACAAATATTGTGCGACTCAGATTCTATCCAGTACAGAATCATGGGTGACCTCAGAGGATTCCAGACTAGCCTTACGCTGGGTTACGTCCTCAGTGATGGCTTTCATAGCCGCATCCCTACCTATCTTATCTAACTCAGCCATACGCATTTTTACGATAAGATTATTAGCGACCAAGGAGCCATATCGGTAAGCACTCTTATCGGCAGCCTTACTCTCAGGGTTAGCTGCCCTGAAAGAAGCTATCCTGCTATTACCCTGTTGCCGCGCAAGACAAAAGTCTTCAATTTGTTGTGGTGTGGGGTTCTCAATGCTCATTTCTCAATTTCCTTTATTGTCCTGCTTGAAAGAATCAAGTATACCATTTTTACAGTGATACTGTACATCTATACATAGGTTTTAGTAGCCCCTATGCAGCCTCAATAGGCACCTTATCCGCACCATCTGATTTGATTTTAGAGAGCTTGTAATAACCGGCTGGAACCTCGCCCTCGATATTGAGTGCTGTATTATTCTTGTGCCATTTACAGTGACAGATACCGCAAAGCCAGCGTACCTCTAGCGGCTTGTCGTAGTCGTCATGGTGAGCTACTAGCCGGGCAGTTGAACCACAGCATTCACAGCGCTCAGGTCTTACCAGAATGCCCGCTTTCAACGCACTTTTTACCACCTTAGATGCAGCCTGTTTTTTGGGACAGGCCAGTCGAGCAGCAGCCGTATAAGCTCGCTTCTTCTTTGGTGCCTCAGGATCGCTTTTGTACCTCTCACGCTGCTTTCTGTTTTTCTCAAGGCGCTTTGTACAATCCCAACATACCCCGTTAGGAGCCTTCCTAGAGTGATGCTGCAAATAGAAGTCAGAAAGCGGCTTATCAATCCCGCACTCAATACATTGCTTAGTATCCATTACTTCCCTCCAATATAATCAGACTCGCTGGAACCACCAAAGTCGTTAGCAACCCATGTAGGTATCAATGACTTCCAATTAACAATCTTGGTTTTACCTGAATACCACCCTCTTGCCTCGTAGTAGTTAAAGAATTCCTTAGCACTCACGTTAGTAATACCTTCTTCCTCAAGGTACTTTTGTATCTCTTCTATACTTGGAGGTATAAATTCCTTTCTAACGTCAAGGTCTTCTCCATATTCCCCACCGTCTGCTCTGATATGTTCTGTATCTGTATCTGTATCTGGGGCCGTTTCAGTAACGGTTCCCTCCTGTTTCTTTTTGGCACGATGCTTTTGTACCCGCTTCGTTGAAGAGTCCGTTTCATACTGCTTTGCCTTCCACTTGGGTATATGGAACGTTTCACCGCCCGTTACATTTTGTTTCACTAACCCAAGGTCTTGAAACGCTGTGAAACGCGATGAAACATGCTCTCTTGTTACACGTAGCGCGAAGGCAATTTCATCAAGGGTGCCTAGATCGCCACTCTTTTCTTCAAGCGCAGCATGGCAAAGCAGGTTGATATACATCTTAAAATCATCACCATCCAAGCCTTGTAGAACAAGATCATTGAGTGCGCTGCTGTGAAGCTTTAGCCATCTCATATCGCTGCCCCTTGATTTGCTTTTCGTAAAAGCGTGTCGGGAACAACTAGACTTGCTATAATGGCTGAACGCATAACGGGACTCCTGCTGTGTGTATTCTCTGGATTAAATCTGTACCCGTCTTGACAACTGACATTGCCAGGGCGGTTCCTCTTCTACGCTGCTTCATTGTCTAGCCGCCTCTATCTCTGAGCGTACCCAGCTATTAATCTCGGATAGCCGCCAGACTCTCATAGAACTCCCCGACAGGATTTGGCCTTCAGCAAACAAGCCCTCAGAGATACGCTTGAATACGCTAGATCGGCCCATGCCAGTTATGTGCTGCACTTCAGGTAAACGAATGAATCGCTCTTCCTGTTGTGCTGCTAGCAGTTGCTCGACACGCTCTAGTAACTCAGTGTTTGAAATATCACTCACGCTGCCACCTCACTTTGAATGCGATTGTTTTCAATGGAGTGTTCTACCCAGTCAAAGACCTCGGTGTAAACCCAGCCCACAGCTTTGCCACCGCAGATGCGGATAGGCGTAGGAAACCGATCTTGTTTTACAAGCCAGCGAATATGCGTGGGGGTTAGCCCACTAAGATGTTCGACCTCGCGGATGCGAATAATCCGTTGATTGTTTATTAGAGCCATAGTCGTTCCTCCATCGGAATGACCGTAGTTTCTAACAGGTAGTTTTAGATTTCTCGGCTATGAAATTAAGGGTTAGCTTGCGGGATGGAGAGGGTAGCAAACAGATGGTTTACTGCCTGATATTTACAGGGGACAAAATGGGGTTTTGTTACCTTCTATGTGGTGGGATGAGATAGTCATTAATGCGTGTAACTAGAGCATCTATACCCATTGTTGATCCCCCACCAATAAGTTTCTCAGCGATGGCGTATACCTTAGGTTCCTGTCCTATGGATTTATATCCTTCAATTATTTCATCCAAGCGTGGCTTCAATGATTCAAAGTGTTTGTCATATTCTCGGAAGGCACTCGCCTTTCTCCGCGCCTTACTTGTCATCGCCTTTGTATACATATGGTCAAGCTGCTGCTGCCAAACCACTAATTCATTGAGACTATCTAGCCCTTGGAAATAAGTAGGCTTGATCTTCAGCATCTTCAATTTGCCTTGTGCGCCGCTTTCAAGAAATTCTAGGAATTTCGTAGAGCTTCTACAAAATGGCTTTATGTACATCGTTGTGAGAATGGCCACACCAATTCCGGCGCCCCTCACCACTTGCTCTGAATGCTCTTGGGTTTTACATTCCTGCATGTACACCTCTAGCAAAATACGGAAAACCCTGTGTAGAGTCACCTCAGGGGTATCATCAGGTTCGGCAATCGCTTTGATGAGTGCTTTATTATTCTTAATGCTATTGATAAACATAATATACAGACACTTACGTGCCTCAAGGTCATCGCTTTTCTTTTTAGTGATCAGCAATTGCAACCCTGCCGATTGTACTTGTATGAATATACGCTGCATCAGCGCGGTCTTCTTTATAGGCTTGTCCCTCAGAGCATCCAAATCATCAGAGAGCGCCCTGAGTCTATCTTCCGCCTCTTTGAGGGCGACACCGTGGTCGTGTACGAGGAATGGTGCTGCAAGCTGTAGCTCTTCATCAGTCAGCGGGCCATCATTACCACGAAGAGTGCTGATCAAATTCTCAATGTCAGGGTTTTTAGTGCCCATTATTTATTAAGTCCTGCATATGTACGAGTAACTTTCTAAGGCGCATAAAGCTACCACAAGTAATCGCTGAAAATAAAATATATAATGTTCAAATATTCTTGAATATCAACCACTTGCGTATCTTTTAGTTTACATAAAACCTACACCTTTCAGGGGGCGTATTTTCTAAAACCCCTGTATTTACAGGTTATCGTGATTCGGCCAGTTTATTTTATGTAAACTATAATTGACCGGGTAGCGCGCCCTCATAGTTGATATTAATTTGGTGCGTATAGCCTTACAGAAATTGATCGCAATTTCAATTAAGAATGCTTGTTTTGTAATACAAGCATACTTGTACTTAGCCTCTCGGGAGTTACACAATTTGGTAAAAGGGCTTTTACTGGGGCATTGTGTGAAATAAAATAAATTCTCCCCGCATAAACACTGGCCCGCAAGATAGCTATCCCCTCCTTTCGCAAAGAAATACGCTATAGATATAGGGGTCAAGCGATTTTTACTCTCAGGTAGAATGCGGCCTATAGCCACAAAACACTATGTATATAGGTGTTTGCTGCGATTTGGCGATAGTCCAAATGTTAAAATGTGTACTCACGCATATGAGAGAGGCAACTATGATTCAGCATTTCAATTCAGACAGATATGGGAAGACAACCTTCCAAGACAAGCGCGAGACTTTTTGCTCGGTCAAGTGTCAGCCGCGAGATATTCAAATTATTACTGGGGAGGACTGTCGCGCCCTCAAGGAAGAGATAGTCATTGATATACGTCTAGGTCAAGACTGTTCAGTAGTCGGCATTGCGCGAGGTATGAAGCATGAAGCTTAATCCTGTCAACCGTCCCCAAGGACATAACCGTTATTGTGGCCCTGCTGTCATTTCTGCCATCACTGGATGCACAACCAATAAGGCGGCAAGTGTGATCCGATTTCTAACAGGCCGCGAGTCGATTAAAGGCACCTATACCTATGAGGTTATAAATACCCTCTCCAAGTATGGCGTGACGATGGAGCGTATGCGGGTGGATCGGCCAACGCTTACCCAATGGCTGAAGGCGAACAAGGACAAGCGAACCTCAGGGCGAGTCTTCCTGTTAGTTGCTGGGCACCACTGGCAGCTTGTCTCAGGGCGGCGTTATGTCTGCGGCAGGACTAAGGAGGTCGTGTCGATCAAAGATAAGCGCGTGAAGCGTAGAGCGCGGGTTACTGAAGCGTGGGAACTGACCGGCACTATCGGCCTGTGTGAGGACATACAGATGCGACTGGATAGAAAGGCAGATGAGCGCAAGCGTGATCAGAGTGATAGTGCGCGTCTTCGTCGGCTAATCCCCCAAGCCAAACAGCTAGGATTGACGGTTGAGAATGATAGTGAGCCGGGACATATTCGTTATTGGGTTTCACCGGATAGTAGCTGGCAGGATGATCCGCGTGAGGATGAACACTTTGCTTATGATGCCGATATGATGCTTGAGTTGATTGAGTACTACCGAGCGCATGAGGATACGCATAGAAAGGTGGGCCGCTAACGCTGCAAGTCCCTTTGCAACCTAATCCATTTAGGCTTTGATCACCCTGATCGCGTTAACTCGCTTCCATGCAACCCGAACAGCGATTATACAGGTACTTCTAGCCACTGATAACAATAACTTTGAGGCTTCCTTAGTAGCGCGTCCTTATATCCCTAGCTCTGTTGAACATTTTAAGAGTGCCAGCATGATGCTCTAGCGTCTGGTAGTAGAACGTATGTAGGAAACCAAGCTGCAACACCCCACTGTGCATGCAGGTCTTGTGAAGCCATAGAGCGCGTCCTGTGCGCCCGTTGCAGTCCATAAAGGGATGCAGTAACTCATAGGCGATATGCTGGTTGTAGGCGTCCTGTACCTTTAACACGCTCTCAAGCTGCTCACGCACCTCAGGTCCACCTTTGAGGGAGCGCTGACCTATACAAACATTTAGTCCAGGCTTATCACGTATAACGACTCCCGGCTCTATCACAGCCGCCAGTGTCTCAAGATCAGCTACCGTCACTTCCGGTAGCATGACAAAGTTATAGATCGCCTCTACTTCTCTATCGGATGGCTTGCCAAGGATACCTTCTATTCGATTGCTTTCCTTTACAAATTTTACGAATCCATCTGGATAGGTCATTTTGAACCCATCAGGGTAAGTCATTCTGTCACGCCACATGCTGCCGCTGTTTTTATAAGCGTTCCCAATGTAGGTCTGAAGTTTTTATTATCACGAATCTGTTTCAGGATCGCACCTGAGACACCACTTACCCGACTAATCTCAGCCAAGTCCCTGCCCCTCAATCGTTGAGCTATTTCTTCTTGCATTTACAGTCCTCACAAAAATGTAGTTTGTCTTCGTGGTCGAAGCCCTCAGTAATAATCACCTTGCAACCATTACAAAGAAGCGCACCTTCGCCACTATTAAATTTGATTAAGGCACGGCGGTTTTTGAGGGCTTTTCCTGACGCCTTTAATGCGGCCATTCTGGTACGGTAGTTAACTGCCATCTTTCAGCCTCTTCCGGTAGGCCCGCATCTTTGCAGCTAGAACGGCCTTGTCCTGCCTCATCCGGTAGGCCCGTTTCTTTGCAGCCAGGACTACCTTGTCTGCCTTCTTGTAGTAGGCTTTGGAAGTTGCAATAGCCTTCTCACGATTATCCGCGTACCACTGCTTTTGCTTGACCCTTATCGCTGCCCGATTCTTAGTGTAGTTCTCTCTAGCACTCTGATTGGCACAAGACTTACAGTATGTATGGTGACCATCCTTGCTATTGGTGCATAGGTGGAAGTCAGCGAGGGGTTTCCGCTCATTACATTTGATACAGGTCTTCATTGTCTATTTTTATCATTAGATAGCGTGGAGGCAAATTATTGGAAAGCAGGCTTACCTTACCAATCTACGAAACAACCTTTACTGTATTTTGACTTTAAAAATAGTCCGGTTAGGGTCCGCCGAAGATTTGCTAAGGGAAGCTAAATACTGTGGCGGACATATTAATAATTGAAGGTGACTGTCTAGATATTCTCGTCAATGATTTGAAGCCTCACTCAGTGAACTTGATAGTCACATCCCCGCCTTATGCTGACCAAAGAAAGAAAAACTATGGAGGGGTATCACCCCAAGACTATGTAGAGTGGTTTCTCCCCCGATCTGAATTATTCAAGACCGTTCTAACAAAAGATGGTTCATTTGTGCTGAATATAAAGGAGAAGGCTATCAAAGGAGAGCGTCACACGTATGTAATTGAACTTATACTCGCTTTAAAAAAGCAGGGTTGGAGGTGGGTGGAAGAATATTGCTGGCATAAGAAGAACAGTTTTCCAGGAAAGTGGCCGAATAGATTTCGTGATTCATGGGAAAGAATTTTGCATTTTACACTGATAAAGGATTTCAAAATGCGGCAGGACTCCGTGATGGTTCCGATGGGTGACTGGAAAAAATCACGAATGAATACGTTATCTGAGACAGATCATCAGCGTGATGAATCAATCCATAATAATGGATTTGGGAAGAAGGTCGCTAATTGGGTTGACCGGGATATGGCATACCCCACGAACGTATTACACATGGCTACAGAGTGCGGCAATAAAAATCATCCGGCAGCTTTCCCTCTTAGTCTCCCTGATTGGTTTATACGATTACTTACGGATGAGGGCGATATGGTGTTAGACCCGTTTGCAGGATCGGGAACCACCTTAGTTGCAGCGCGCAAACTTCACAGGAAGGCTATCGGAATTGATATATCTAATGAGTATTGTAAATCAATAAGTGAGAGGTTGGCATGAAACCAGTGTGGTGGAGTGGAGTAGAAGATCAAATAGATAGTCTTATGCAGGACTATGTAGTAAAAATAGGACAAAAACTGGAAGTAACACCAGCTAATATTGTCTTACGGAAAAACCCGTTCCTATATAGGGTGCGCGCTATAGAGGGCACCGATCAACTAGCCACCATGTTAGTTGATGCGTATTTATCATCGAGCGAAGAAACAATATTTGGGAATACCCTTGAGGGTATAGCGATAGCAATTTGTAGCCATTCCAAGGGTGGTAGAAAATCAGGTATATCAAATATTGATTTGGAATATGATGAGGGCAGCACAAGGACTGTGATACAGATAAAATCTGGCCCGAACTGGGGGAATTCAAGTCAGCATAAATCCCTACTTTCTTCATTCACCAGCGCATCAAAAATACTTAGGCAAGGGAGTAAAAAAATAGATGTGCGGTGTGTAGAAGGGATTTGTTATGGTAAAAGCAAATCTACCGATAGAGGTAGCCACCTTCGATTAATAGGGGATGATTTTTGGTTTGATATATCAGGCTCAGCAGAAACCCCGCAAGCAATTATGCAGATGATAGGAGGGCATGCTGGTAATGGGCTATATGAAGCTCGCAAGAAAGCTGAGGCAGATATTGTAGAATATCTAGAACATCACACCGTATCACGATCAAATAAGATTGATTGGGAGAGGTTGTTGCTCTTACTTTTTAAGGGTTAACCGTTAATGTATAAGGGCTTAACCGCCCCCCTTCATTTCATCAATATGGTCAGCCCAAGCCTGCATCATTTCCCTACGCTCATCAAGGAAGGTGGTGCGGTTGTAGGCGCGTCCTAGCGGGTCTTTAACCGTGTGCGATAGCTGCTGTTCAATCTGGTCAGCAGGGTACTTTAGCTTCTCTGCAATGACTGTCCTAGCCGTTGCACGGAAGCCATGAGGCGTAACCACATCTGCCGTAAGGCCGAGTCGCTTGAGAGCGTCATTCAGCGTACAGGAGTTTAGGTGTACTCCCGGCTTATTCTGAGAGGCGAATACATACTTTGTGCGGCCAGTGATCTTATATAGCTCCCTCAGTATCTCAATGGCCTGAGTAGCAAGCGGTACAATGAGATCAACATCAACCTTCTTTGACTTGAACTTCCACGTACCCTCTTCCAAGCTCATCTGAGTCCACTCAGCCGATACCAGTTCATTAGAGCGCACAAAGAAGAGTGGCAGGAGTCTTACAGCACAATCTGTAACAGGCCGTGAGTAGCCGCTGTAGATTTTCCTCATCACCGCAGCAACATCGTCTTCCTCAATGGGTGCTGGGTGGTGGGTAACCTTGTGAGAGGCTAGTGCATCTTCCAGGCCAGCCGCCGCATTGTATTTGGCTTGTTGTGTGATCACGGCATAGGAACAGATAGAACGACAGTCACGCCATGCTCTCCGAGCGGTAGGTATTAACCCCTTCCTTTCAATACGCTGGATCATGCCGTGTATATCTGGAACCTCAAGCTCACTGATCGGTATCTTGCCTATATGCGGGAAGACGTAGCGCTCAAGTCGAGACTTAATATCGACAGCCGTATCATCTGTCCAGTCAGCCGCCTTGTTCACCATCCATACCGTTGCGATAGATTCAAAGGTATTATCCCTCGCCGCTTCAAGTGCTGCCTTCTCACGCCGTTTCTCTATCGCTGGATCAATACCAGCCCGTAACTGATCCTTTATCTCTGCGCGCTTCTCACGCGCCTCTACGAGACTCATCTGCGGCCATGAGCCATGCGTGACAAGCTTCTCTTCCTTGTTGAAGTAGTAACGCTGCCGCCAGTGCTTATTGCCTGCCGGGGTTATCTCAAGGTACAATCCCCCGCTATCAGTTAAGCGGTAGATTTTGGACTGGGGCTTAGCGTTTTCGATTGTCTTTGCGGTAAGGGCCATATCACTCTCCATGTTGATTCTACCCGCAAATTCTACCCGCAATACCGCTGGCTGTCCACGCACTCTATAGAACGGCTATGCACAGGTAATAAGGGTTATGGGTAGAGTAAGGCCAGTAAACATAGGGGATACAAGATGATTATCGCACTTCTACGCACCCCTACGCACCCCTTTGAACAAGCCCTATAAGGGTATCCCAGTTGCCGCTGGAGTATATTAAGTACAGTCTACAGGCCACGTATCTACTGGGTTTGAGTTTTTAAGCAATCCATTCTACCCGCAGTTCTACCCGCATTTACGGTATTACCTGTTAGCGGATAACCCCATCTAAACCTACCTTCCTTGTATTGCCCCACAATGGGAATTTGGTAAATTCAACCCCATCAGTTATTTCGAGGGTAGAGATCATGCACCAACTTGAGTATACCGAATGTCAAATATGCAACATTCCATTAAAGGGCGTTGTTGAGGAGGGTGGCATAGTAAAAGTTGGATGCAATCTGTGTGGTCATTTTCTGATAGAGAGGAATATCTTTGATGACCTGCGCGGTACATACCCTCGACAACTAAAAGAAGGTGGCTGGGTAAAGCTATCTCACTATTCAAGAATGCAAAATATGTATAGGAAGAAAGCGCTTTTTACAGCGGAACTTGTTGCGTCCCTGCTTAGTGGCACCTTTCAGACTCTCCAGCAACAACAAAGTAATCTCCTGCTTTATCTCGGTTATAAAGGTAAAGCAGGACATGCAGTAATTGTCCGGACTTCTTTAGATTTTCCAGTGATAGGCAGCCATGATAAAGAAGGCTTCAAGTTAATTCTTACATGGCTACGGAGTCAGGGTTTTGTTAATACTTCCGAAAAAGAGACCATTGGAGGCGGTATGAGCACGGTATTAACAATACCTGGCTTAATCGAATTTGAAAAACTCAAGAATACGTCAACATCATTCCGTTGCTTTATGGCTATGCAGTTTAATAACTCCCGTGTCAAAAGACTCTATGAAGATCATATAACAAAGGCTGTGGCTGATCTTGGATGCCAAATTAACATTGTAACCGATGAGCAGACGGCAGGGTTAATTGATGATCAGATACTAATGCACCTCAATCTGGCAAAGTTCATCATTGCTGACGTGAGTGATAGAAATCTGAATGTTTTTTGGGAGGCTGGCTATGCGGAGGGCCAAGGAACACCTGTGATCTATATCTGTGAAAAAGAGTCCTTTAAAGACAATCACCCTTTCGATACCAATCATAGATTGCATGTGCTGTGGGAGGCTGGCGAAGAGCAGGATTTCACTAGGAGACTTAAAGCTACTGTATCTGCCACGTTCCCTGACCTGTAAAAGCACGGATGCCACCTAAACCTACCTTCCAATATTAGACAGCATCCAGTGATCAGCTATGGTGAAACCTCAATTCCAATATATTATGGCACACGCGCATGAGAACTCAAAAGGTACACCTAAAAACTAAATATGGGCGCATAATTGAAGGAGATTCAGTTGCGGCCACCAAAAAATATGCTGCCAATTCTGTTGATCTAATTTTTACCAGCCCACCCTTCGGGCTTCTCAGAAAAAAGGAATATGGCAATGTATCTGCGGAGGATTATTGTGACTGGTTTAAACCTTTCGCTAAAGCGTTCCACAGGATATTAAAAGATAGCGGTAGTCTGGTTATTGATATTGGGGGATCATGGAACAAAGGAAGTCCAACTAGAAGCCTGTATCATTTTAAACTCCTTATTATGCTCTGTGAAGAATACGGCTTTCACTTAGCCCAAGAATTCTATTGGTGGAACCCATCTAAATTACCAACCCCCGCAGAATGGGTGACGGTGAGAAGAATAAGGGTGAAGGACGCCATAAATACTATATGGTGGCTTTCTAAAACAGCTTATCCAAAAGCCTGCAATTCCCGAGTATTACAACCCTACAGTGCATCTATGAAAGGACTGCTCAAAGATGGCTATAAAGCAGGGTTACGGCCTTCTGGCCATGATATTAGCGATGCCTTCAGTACAGATAATGGAGCAGCCATCCCGCCAAATCTAATCGCTATAGCCAACACGGAAAGCGCATCGTCCTACCTCAAATATTGTAAAGAAAAGGGAATCAAACCTCACCCTGCTAGATTCCCGCAGCTACTTCCAGAATACTTCATTAGGATGCTCACCGATCCAAAAGATATGGTGATAGACCCCTTTGCTGGCAGCTGTGTTACCGGTGAAGTATGCGAGAGGTTGCACCGCAAATGGGCATGTATTGAGCTTAGCGAAGAATATTGCTTAGGGGCTAAAGGTAGATTTGATAAAGTCGCGTCCTCGAAAAAAGTGAAAAAGCCATCAGTAGCCAGTTACTACGCCATACCGCGCCCTGGAATTCTTTGGGGGGATAACGACCCTATGGATACCTTATGCCTGCAAGGTGGCCAACAGCGCAAGTAATAGCTGCGATAGCGCGTTTAATGGCAAGACAGCAGAAAAGGGTATTACTTCAAAAGGTCGAGCAGGCTATTAGCGATTGTGGTTGGGGAATTTTTCATATCTCAGAAACCGTGACCCATCCAGCGGAGTACCATATTTATCAGAATGAGGCGAGTATCTTATTGAAAGTATACATTTGGAATATCACTCATGGAGGAGGAGCGGCTCGATCAAAAACAGAATACCGTATTCAAATCACAGGCATCGGAGAAAAAGGGGCTTCACAGCAATTTATCCCTGTCGTTACGGGTAAAACAGTCATATTGGGCTGGGATGATACAAAAGGCGTCTTTGCCGGGTTTGACTATGCGCGACATAGTGGCATTTTAGGTTCATCCCCTTCCTTCCAAATATCTGAAGACGCGCTTGAGGGTGCTCGCTTGAAGGGCTTAGCTATATGTGAAAAAGGTAATAATGAGAACGCTGTGGCTTTCCATCCAAGTCTGATGGGGGGTTACATCCAAAACTTGGATAATTTACATAACCCAAACCTAAGCATCCCAATGAATTCCTTGATCAATCGAATGTCTGTTCATACCAATCTAAATGAAATTTCTTCCTTCGACTCGACACCTCGCAGGCAAAAGCTGACATCGACACTTAAAGCGGTGCGTGACTTTAATTTTAGCAAAAGAGTCCTTGCTGCATATGGGCATCGTTGTGCGATATGTGGCGTACAACTTAGATTACTTGATGCTGCACATATACTTCCTGTCGTGCATCCTGATAGCACGGATGCCACATGCAATGGTGTTTCTTTGTGTACGCTGCATCATCGCGCATATGATAGAGGATTGGTTACTTTTGACGAAGAGTATAAAACGCATTTTAATACCCAGTTAGGTGAAAAACTTGCAAGCGAATCTCGCGGGGGTGGTCTTGATGGATTCAAGAAGACCATGCGGCCTCGCTTAATAATTCCCCCTCAGCCATGCGACTGGCCCAAGCCAGAATTTATACGCAAAACAAATACCCTAAAAGGATGGAAGCTATAAAATGAAATACAGCATACTTTTACTCATCCTACTGAGTGCCTGTAGCACCCCCTACAAGCCCTCACACGGCGGTAGCGGCTACTCTGATACCCAGGTCAACACTGATAGCTTCATTGTAGGCTTCAAGGGTGGGGCTCCTTTGAAGACTAAGGAGTTTGCCCTACTGCGATCTGCTGAGGTCTGCCTTGAGAGTGGCTACAGCTACTTCATAGTGACTCAGGTAGACGATCTATCGACAGTACACACGTTCACGCTACCGAGCTACACAGTTCACGACTATTACCTGTACCACCATAACGGCCACACGGTAACGAAGCCTCACTTCGTCTATACGATTGTCTGCTATGAGGATCGGCCACTACATTCTTATGACGCCAAGATGGTACTCAAGAATATGTCGGCCAAGTACCTCGACTAATTTTTGGCTTGCAAGTCAGCTTGGCATTCGTGTCACTGCTGCAAGCCTTCTTAGCAACTACTAATGAGGAACCAACCATGAAAAAGCTACCTAATACCCTACTCACTTTGGCGCTTGCCCTGTCTGCTCAGGTTTTTGCTGTAGATATTACTGAACTAATTGACAATATGCCCCCACCACCTTTTAGCGAGTCTGATCCGCAATGGTGGCCACCAGAGAACAGGACGGCTGAAACAGGCTATACACAGTATGGCGGACTTAACATTAAGTTGTTAAAAACAGTTGAGAGCCATGTCAATTACTGCGAATACTATGAGCTAACGAAATTGGATTGCGCACAGAGCCTGCAACATTACTTCAGTGTGCAATACCTAAGCATCCATGATTCACAAATAGGGGTGCTGAATGAGCGCTTGGAAAAGTTAGAATTTGCTCATAAGCCAAAGTCAGGGACGGTAGAGCTTTTGGACTCTCAGGATAACTTCATTGGGTGGTGGACATACGTTGAAGGTAACCTTGCCCGTATTGAGCTACAGACAACCGCTGGCACTATCAATGTCATGTACCGCTATAGCAACCTGTTTCCTTTGACAGGTGTTCCCGAGAACCCCGGTAAGTACGCATTGACCTCATGTGGTTGGTTTGAATATGCACGATTTCTTAACCCAGACATAGACCCTACTCAGTATCTTTGGGTGAATGAAGGTAATATTGGCGTTGCCTACGGCCCCGAGGTAACAGTTGATATGCGTGATATGGGGTATATTGTGGGGCTTGACGGAGAATGTGGGAATGAACATGTGGGTGCCTATGACGAGGCTCAGATGGCCCTAAAGAACCGACCCTATGAAATGGGTACAAGCATGTACTTCGATTTGCATCCTAAGCCTTGGAAACTGGGAGAAGTAAGGGATGACCAGTAGAACTTAGTCCTTAGGCTTGTTGCGTCTCTACAAGTAGCGTCTCTGCAAGCCTAACAAGGTAGAAATCATGGGTAGTTCCTCACAAGGTAAGGGTGGTATCAGGGTTGACTGGGCAAAGCATCTGCGCCCCTTTGGTAAGCGTCAGCACTGGAAGCGTGTACGGCGTCACAGTGAGCCTGAGAAGCCAGCCAGGGCGACGACAAAGAAGAAGCCTTGGATCATCCAGACTCGCTTTCGCCTGTTTGACTTCACCTTCACGAACCGCTATGCAACCGAGCGTGATATGAGGAACGCCTTACGCACTATGAAGGACAGGGAGATCACCTATGCTGGCCACCGCGACCTACTATGAAATCTACGTGGCCTGTCTGGTGACCTACCTCACCTGTATTCTGGCGATCACCTTTTTGAAGAAGTGGTATCGAAAAGCCCGCTGGCGATTCAAGGTCTATCACCAGAAACACCCCCTCCCTACTAGGAAGCTTTAAGTCACCCTTCCTAGATTAGACAACGCCCAGTGATCTGTCAGTCTAAGTTCTCTTAGCCCCAACGTGTGATTGTGAATAGGGTACTCTCCACCATTAAGTAAGAGGAAATAAATATGCTCAAGATATGCTTTGTTTTAATGTTCACCTTGATTTCAAGTAGCCCCGCATCCGCAAAAGAGAAAGCTATGAAGTATATGTGCGGTAGTAATCATAATCCGCGCTTCATCTATGTAAAACATCCTTTAAGGGGTGCAGCTTCCGTGCAAATTGGGGGCGCGGATACTGTTTATTCATCTGCCGCGAAATCAAAAGAAAAAACAGGGGAAAAACGAGACCGTTGGCGCTTTGATTTCAATGACAATAATGACTCCATAATAATTACTGTAGGTGGACGAGATATACGCCAGCTAAAGAAAGATAATAATCAATATATGTATTGGGCTACCTATTATGATTTTTCTGAGGTTGAAGAAGGAGAAACAATTGATGGCATTTCTTATCTGTGCTTTGGAACGTCCTAACGAGTGTCACTGCAAGCCACCCTTCCTAGATTAGGCAACAACTATCAAACAGCTATACTAAAGGCGCTGCCCTCGCAGCACGGCTTGTACGTCAGGCTCAATGTCTAGCAATATGGCTAGCTGACCTCTGCAAGCCACCTAGTGAACCTCATGCTGTTGTTCTGTTATTCCTTCAAGGTGCCTGAGTAGCTTATCTTCCGATACAGCTAAGGCTTCCAGCATTATCATTGTTAGTTCTGGTGATAAGCAACCAATAATAGCCGCATTCATTTGCCCTTCGTGAGCCGTGATAACAATTGCTGCCGGGGTCTTACCCTCCTCAAGCCCGTCAGCTAATGCCCTGAGTCTCGTTGCTGATTCAAGGGCCATTTCTTCTACTTCCATTTGAATTCCTATTAATCTATTATGTGTCTGTAGCGCAAGCTGCACGTTGAGTAGGATTTGCCTCTCGCTCAACAGCCTCTCCCTTCGGGGAGGGGCATCTTACCTGAGAATCCTATGCCAATCCTACTCTTCCTAGTTCTCTGCTACTGGCTTGAGGTCTACGAGTGGAATGAGGGCGCCTGTAGAGCCACTGGCAGCTTATTAGTCGGAACTAGATGCTATCGAAGCGGTGAGCGCGTTATTGTGGTGTCTTCCAAGTATCTCGCGTGAGTGTTCCTGAGGATGATTTGCACGATCTCATCAATATCCCCTGCAAGCAGAATGACATTGTGTGATTGCGCCATGTACTCACTCAAGGCATCTTCAGCACCCTTGATAACTCGCTCTTTTGCTGGCATTGAATAGTGCCTCTGAAGCTTCTTGTATTCCTCTAGTCTCCAACCCACTATTACCACTCCTTAATGATCTGTCTGACCTGAGTACGGCCCTTGCTCAGTATCTTGATAGTTTTGGCGCGGCGATCCACTTTATCCTTCTCAATGCTGACATAGCCCAGTAATGCCATTTTTCTCAGCGTCTTACCTACGGCCTGTTGAGTTATACACGTTTCCTCAGCGAGTGCCGTAACACGCTTATCACCATCCATAAGGCTGAGTAGTAGTGTTACCGCGCCCTGAGACAGGCCACATGACTGAGCGTGTTCCCGTACCCGTAGATAGGCATCAACGATCTTCACGCCAGTCCTCCAATAACTTATTCCATACCTGATAGGGGTTGATCCCCTCATAGCAAATGAAATGCGTCTCGGTAAGAGCAACACCATCAGTTTCCAGGCTCTTGAGTGAGAAGCCCAAACACTTCGCTATATATTCAATATCTGATCTGTCCGGCATTGTTATTATTAGCGGCGGCTTCTCACTTGGTTCTCGCGGCCACACCGTCAATTTATTTGCCATCTTTTTTAATCCTGTCGTAGACTTCTTCGCGGTGAACCGCTATCTCTCTCGGGGCATTGATTCCCAAGCGAACTTGCTCGCCTTTGACGCCGAGTACCCTCACGGTAACCTCATCGCCAACCATCAGCATTTCACCTACTCGTCTAGTTAATATCAGCATATAACCTCCTTGTTTATCTTAGTAGCCTACCAATCCGAAAAAGAAATTTGATAGTACAGATAATAAAAATAACAATGAAAATAATGACCATGAGGATAGTCTTAGCAACTGCTATAAACGGCACCCACACGGCCATACCAATAACCTCAAAGGGTTTAGTCCACATCTGTTGGAACTACCTCTGTCTCAGCAACAGGCAAGCTGAATTCAATGGTAAATGGTAGATAGACATTCTCATCTTCATAGCACACCCCGACCATATCATCACTAATACAGTCATCACTCGACTCCATAATAGTGTGGGTAAGTACTGTCATGGTTCCCTGTACAGTGCCACTGAGAAGGTTGCCTTCGTAGTCTGTGAAGTCTAATCTCAGACCATCAGTTCCCCTTACAGTAATGGTCTTGCCTAACTCTTGTAGATGCTCAGTTGAGAAAGAAATGTACTCCCGACGATCATCAGAAATAATATCAGGGAAGTCCAGCGAGAAGCTAAACCAAGCAAACTCATTCTTGATCTGCTCAACGCTAGTCAGTTGCGCTCCTGTAAATGCAGTGTTCATTGAGAGTCGGTCATCATGGGTTTCCTGATCATCCAGATTAAAATGCAAATAGCAGTAGTCAGTACACGTCAAAACCAACGGTGAGGGATCATAGATTTCATAGTTCATACCGTAAACCTCATCCTCGACTGTGATATGTAGATAGGGGCTAATAATGTCTTGACCATCACTGCCACAACCGCTTAGCAGGAGGGCTATTAATAGAATGCGGAACATAATTTTTACTCTTTGTTAAGTGCCATAAGGCTAGTCCAGCCAGTATCGACACGGTAATTGAGATACCAAACAGCGGCATCTGGAAAGGTCTTAACAACTCTAGTCCTGCTTTGGCCCCCTCGTGCAAGAACAGAAACCAGAGTGCTAAATGACCATGCGGTAAATCCCTCTTCCGCAGTAAGATTGCGAGTACAGTAAAACTCGCCACCATAAACAGTAGGTGCAAGGGTATGACTGGAAGGCTCTGAGGCGCGTCATAGGCGATCAGACCATCACTGTAATGATGCCACCACACTGTTGATCCTCGCGCATACGATAGCCCATGCTCCCATAGATGCCCTGTACAGCATCCCAGCATAAAACAATGGGCGCGGAATAACGCAACGCCCAGTGCTGTTGTTAATGCAAGTACGTCTGCTAGCTGTCCCATAGGAACAGTAGGCACAATCAAACGCTGCAACCAGGGCAACGTCAGGACGAATGCTGCAAGCACACCCGCATAACGCCACCCTGAACCAATCTCACGGATGAGCGGATCGTAAAGCTGCCAGTCTCTAGTGCTTAGACTCACAACCTTACCCCCTACCATGCCAAAGCAAACCAGCACGATAAAGAAGAGCATTAGCCGCCACTGAGCGATCTCCTTCAACAGTGAGTGCTGAAAGAGGCCGCATAACACACCAGTGACCATCAATACCCAAAGACTCGGAGAAAGGCCCAGAATGTCGTTAGGGTGCATTACTTAGGGGCATCCACACCCTTTGCAAGGCTCAGGCTCAGGCTCAGGCTCAGGCGCTGGACAGTTACAACCTGTACAAGGCTTAGGCGCGCTAGGATACATAGCCTTGATCAATGCTATATCACCAGCCGAGGGCGTTGTGATCACTGACGTTTGATGCTCAGGGAAAGTAAAATCACTACCCGGCCAATCAATCGTAACGTAGTCGAGCCGATCTGAGCCGTTGTAGTTGTCATAGCAACCCTGAAGGTTTATAGCGAAAGCACAGCCACCATAGTGCATGATGCTGCGCCGGTCATAGGCTGTCTTGCCGTAAGTGTAATCCTTATCGTGCTTATTGAAATTATAGAGTAACTCAGGACGAACATTGGCCGTTAAAATATCAATATAGCTGTCTCTATCCTTACGTGCCTGCTCATGCCAAGCGCCAAAGGTATGCTCTAGCTCATGGATGATCTCAGGCACTCCACAGCCAAACTCATCCACATTGAGTACAGTAACTTCATTCTTCCGATAGCCGACTGTCGCCTGACAAACATCATCCTTAAAGCTGATCAACACATAGCCCTTTGATTGAGAGGTGCGCTCCTTGAACTTGATATGGGTAGCATCTGACCAGACCTTCATTGCCTGTATAAAGGCTACCTTACCGTCCTTTGAGGCTTCTACCTCATCACTGTACTTGTAGATCACCGTATTGTTTGGCCACATATATTCGGACATACTTGTGCCAAGCCCAAGAAGGTCAAAGAGCGAATCAAATGGCTGATCACCCTCCTTTCCAAAAATCATATCGCCCTGCAAGCGCTCACCATCTTGATTCACGCGATAGGGAACCTTAACATTCCGCTCTCCCACTTTTACCTTAAGAACACCACTACCCACATAGGTATCACCTGTTGGATTTTCCAAGTAATTGTGTCGCGTTGATGGCACGTACTTTTCAGCCGTGAAGGTAATAGT
>Ga0209976_10000231_pt1 | contig 41074 bp, 52 predicted proteins | sample SumtaG_FD_182806 | JGI IMG/M metagenome (GOLD analysis project Ga0209976, IMG submission 182806) | Deep subsurface microbial communities from Indian Ocean to uncover new lineages of life (NeLLi) - Sumatra_00157 metaG (SPAdes) (version 2) | ecosystem: Environmental > Aquatic > Marine > Oceanic >...
CATCTCTATGGTCATGGGTGTAAAATATGTGCTAGAATTAGGGGGAACCCATCTACAACCGAGATCTTTATTGAAAAAGCCATTGCAGTGCATGGTGATCGGTATGATTATAGTGAAGTGAACTATACCGGTGCCCGCACTAAAGTAAAGATTAGATGTGAAAAACATAATGATGTGTTTGAGCAAGTCCCCGATAACCATCTCAGTGGTAAAGGATGTAAAATATGTGCTATTGAACGTGTTATAGTTGCATTAATATCAAATGATGAGAAGTTTATTGAAAAGGCCAAAACAATTCACGGTGATCGGTATGATTATAGTGAAGTGAACTATACCGGTGCCCATACTAAAGTAAAGATTAGATGTAAAGAGCATGGTGTGTTTGAGCAAACTCCCGATAGCCATAGCAGGGGTAGTGGATGTAGAACGTGTTATCTAGAAAATGCCCACCCCAAGATATATTACTCAGTGCCTACCACATTGTATTACTTAAAACTTACTGATCTGAATGGGACAGAATATTGGAAGATAGGGATCACTACCACCACGATGAAAGTAAGACTCAGTAGAATGAGGAGAAAGCAGTTTCTTGAAAACTTTGAGGTCTTGTGGACGAAACTTTATGATACTGGTAAAAAGGCATGGGATGAGGAGCAAGATATATTAGATAAGTATGAGGACTACCGGGCATATGAGAGAAATATATCTGTTTTGAAAAATGGTTATGGTTGGACTGAGCTATTTACAGAGAACGTATTACGTGATATAGTGGTATAATAATTTTCATTTTGGGAAAAATTATGAGGAATACAAAAACCAAGGCAACTTCAGTCATCGGTTTGCAATATGGTGATGAGGGTAAGGGTCAGATAGTTGATTTATTATCCGGTAAGCACGACATTGTAGTTCGATACAATGGTGGTGCAAATGCTGGTCACTCTGTAGAGATTGGTAATGAAAAATACGTATTGCATCAAATACCCATCGGTGTATTGACTCCCGGTCGGATTAATGTTCTTGGTAATGGTGTCGTAATCTCACTTGAGGCATTGATTGATGAAATCACCATGCTGGAGAAATCTGGTATTGCTTTGGGTGGGCTGTTGATTTCGAATCGTGCTCACATCGTTATGCCATACCATTTGCAGGAAGAGCAGCTTCGTCACCAGTTAACGACTGATCTGCTTGGTGATGAAAAACCATTGGGGACAACCTTCAAAGGTATCGGTCTCTGTTATGCAGACAAAGCCTATCGGGACACAGCAATTCGGATAGAAGACCTTTATCACCCTAAAGCATTGGCAGAACGGCTGAAGTATATTGTCGCTCTGAAGAACTCTACTTTATCGGGGTTGGCGAATGAAGTGGGTGTGGACTTCCAGCCTTACACTGTTGATGAATTGCTCAAGCAACTTTGTTATTGGGCAGACATCCTTGAACCATTTATTTGTGACACTGCCACAATGCTGAATGAAGAAGGGGTGACGTTATTGTTTGAAGGAGCAAACTCAGCTATGTTGGATATTGATCATGGCACCTTCCCATACGTCACTTCTAGTCATGGTTCCACATTTGGCATCACAGCGGGCACAGGACATTTCCCCAAAAATTTAGATAAGATCGGTGTTGCCAAAGTGTATATGACAAGAGTTGGTACAGGGCCGTTCGTCACAGAGATATTTGGTGATCTTGCTGACCTCATCAGGGAAACCGGATCGGAGTACGGTTCAACAACTGGTAGACCGAGACGAATAGGGTGGTTGGATCTTCCGGCACTGAGGTCTATGGTAATGCTCAATAACATCGACAAATTGGTTCTGACAGGGCTATCTGTGATGTCCACATTGGATAAATTTCAGGTGTGTACTGGATATCGTCTGGACGGTAAAATAATTACAGATATACCTGCCTCTATTGAAGACATTGAGAGGGTAAAACCAGTTTTTGAGGAGTTTGATATTTATAGTGATGATAGCCCAGTTCATTCCTCTGAGTGTATGGATGACCTTCCTAATTGGGCGTTGTCACTGGTGGGCCTGATTGAAGGAGAGGTCGGCAGAGTAGCTGGAGTATGTATTGGCAGACGCCGAGATCAGGTTCTTTGGTATTGATATAGAAGTCTAATGCTTCACGCCACATATCATACTGAGTTAGATTCTTTTCTTCATGAAGGGGGTGAGCCTTTAAATAAAAAAGAAAAAGAGCCATCGTATTGGTCTCGGGAGTTAAGATTTTTGTTTTGTGAATTTACCTTTCGCCTTGAAGGGCCGATGGTCAATCTTGTCGATGAGGATTTAGATCATCTTAAGTTGTGTCATATAACACAAGAACCTTTGGGGTATGAGAATAGCCTTTCCGCTGATCATAACAAGCTGTATAATTATTTGGTGAAGGTTAAGTTGAAGTATATCAGGTTTGTTCCCCGGTCAAAAGATGGTGTTCTGGATTATATGAACAGTTTTACCCTGAATGAGTGGGATTGAGGAATTACAAATCCCATTTGCATTTGATATAGGCACCACTGTGCTTTCCCCTTACTTTACAGGGTTCGTATGGTGTGTTGATATGAATTTTGGCACGCTCTCCTTCCTTGGATTCCACTTCTATTATCTTATTAGCACAACCACCGCATAACACCAACACAATAATAAATGGCAATTTTGTGAAATTCATGATATTATTTATTATAAAATAAACACTGGATGTAAGTAATGGAACAACGATGGAATTTTAATGGAATTCCGTATATGTTTGGAGCAGAGGTATAAATATTCGTATGAAACTAAATCAGATATTAAAAAGTATATTAGAAACCAGTGAAAAGGAAAACGATGAGGCCCATATAGAGGCACGGGAAAAGACTGGCTTTTGGGGTAAGAAAGGTGCCGGGGCTGTTGTATTGGCTTTGGACACTGGGAAGTTATTGATAGCTCACCGTGGTGCCAAAGTAGAAGAGCCTCACACATGGGGTGGTTGGGGTGGTGCCATAGATGAAGGTGAAGACCCAGAAGAAGGTGCAAGGCGTGAAGTACAAGAAGAGATGGGGAAGATTGACATAAAGGAAGTTGTTCCTCTATTTGTTTTCAAAGATAAGAAATCTTCTTTCAAGTATTATAACTTTCTGTTTGTTGTTGAAGAAGAATTCAAACCGAAGAAGCTAAAGAAATCTGGGTGGGAAAATGAAGGTCATAAGTGGGTCAAATTTGGTGACTGGCCGAAGCCTGTTCATTTTGGATTGAAGAAACTTATGAATGATGCAGCCAGTGTAAAGAAAATCAAAGACCTGATTCCTGATGAGACCGATAGTTAAGGTGTATGGGTATGAGTAGAGCATATGAATTAGTTCGATTTGATGAAGTAGACAAGTATGGTAATCGTCTTTCTACGTCTGATGGTTGTTATGTGGATGCAGAGGATGCAATTGATATCATTCATGAGTTGGAGGAAGAGATACGGTTGCTCCAGCGTAAAGAAAATCAAAGCTCTGATTCCTGATGAAGTTAATCGATATCACTGAGAGCAAGAGCACTCCTTGTATTGTGGTGGATGTGCAGCCTGCTTATGGGGAATATATTCCGTTTGAGAGGAATCTGGCTGAGTTCCTAAACAGCCAACGTGGGCCGATCTTGATGTTTGTGAATGCCGAAGATACCGGGATCACTGATGACACCTTTTGGGAAATAAGGGAATGGTGGGAGCAGTATGGTTTTGATGAAGACAACTGGGATCGTACTGAGATTGTTGACAAGGGATATGGCCATTTTCGTGCTTGGATGGATTACAGTGTAGATGATGATGTCATTATCAAAGTGATTCGTTTAATGTATCAGAACAAAGTGACAGACAGCCGTGAGTTATTTGGTGGTGAGGATGATGACGATTATGTTATCAACATGGAAGCCTTGGGCGTTCCTGAAGAGGTGTTAGCTGATCCTCTATCTGTTAAGTGGACAAGTGTTGGACAATTGAAAAAGTTTTCTGGTGCTTATATTATGGGTGGTGGGCGTAACGAGTGTTTGCGCGAAGTTGAGTTGTTAATGAATGCCTTTAATATAACGTATAAACGTGTAGAGGAATTTGTTTACGGGTAATTTATGAAATTAAGGGATCTATTTGAAGGGACCGAACCAGAAATAGAGGATTATGCAGAAAGGCATGGTTTGGGTGAAGTGACGTGGGAGGGTAGTGGTGACATGGGGCACGCTTATGTTACTGAAAAGGATACTATACTAAAGGTTACACGGGATAAAACTGAAATTGAATATGCTACTTTAATAGTTGGTAAAAAATTACAAAATGTTGTTACGGTTTACGATGTTGAAGAAAATGTTATTCATATGGAGTATTTGAATACCGATGGAGTAGAAGATTTGCATGGTTCGGCAATGGGGTATGCAGAGTATGGGGATATTACTGAAGTTGATTCCGACGACCATCCTGATATGCCGGAAGATGTGAAGAAGTTTATAAATGACGTTAGTTATGGAGCGTTTGAATTACAACAAAATGGAGTGTATAACTTAGATTTGAAAGATAACAATATAGGCCGTAAGTCAAACGGTGAATATGCTATATTTGATATGTCTAGTGCTAAACAAAGGTGATATCATATGAAGGTTATAGTGTTAGTTATAGTTCTTGCACTTTCCCCCGACAATGTGGTGGTCCAGTTTGTAACACCAAATTGGACAGTTTGTCAGGCAGCACGTATGGCGATGCCTTCAGTTGTTGAGATTCAAGTGAACGGAGTTGATCACAGGGCAAATGTATTGCGGACAAAATGTGAAAGAATGGACGATAGTATGGTTGAAAAAAACAAAAAGATATTAATGGGCGATATAAAATGAAAATATTTCAGATACTGGAAAGGCAACTGCACTTCACAGACGAAGATGAAGTTGTAACGCAATCTGATTTGAATGAGTTGGAGACTTATCTAGATAGGTTATATGCTGCCAATGATATTGACTTTGACTTCACCCGCCATTTCTTAGATCGTATAAATGATGTCAGGAATCGTAGGCAGATCACAACGAAAGAGTTGTTCGTTATGTTTGGTAAAGCAGCGAAGCAGTATGGTGATAAGATCGCCAATTTAGGTGATCAGGCTGAGGCTGTGATCACGGATGTAAATAGTAAACTGAACAGCCCGTTTGTATTAAATTGGGATAAGCGTAATAGAATGATGCGGTTGGTGGCCAAGACGGTGATGCGGAAGGCGAACTTTAAAAGCAGCAATATGAAACTGAATGTGAGATAACGGAGGGTATCATGTTTTCAATGTCGGTGAATATTGATTTTGAAAAATTAAAGAAAGAGAACAAGAATAAAAAGAATAAAAAGCGAAGGAAGAAAAATGAAACTGAACGAACTAAAGACGGAAAAGAAAGCCCCCTCAGATGAGATGCTGGAGAAGTTGGCCGGGATAGAGCATGAGGGCTGGGCTAGATGGCAGAAGTATCTTCACAGTGTTTGCACCAAGGGTGAAGACGGCACCTTAATTATTCCCAAGGATAAGGTTGAGCGTTGGGAGCGTCAGATCAATACTAAGTATGACGATTTGTCTGATAAGGAAAAGGAATCTGACCGTAAGGAGGTTCGTAAAATTTTACCGTTGGTTAAAAATGGCAAATGAAAGTATGGTAAATGATGCAAAAGAATTATTGTTTGGGCAACATAGACCTTACACGTGGCCGTTACTTGGATCTAATTGGGCTAATTGTCCAGTTGCGGAGACACCCCATTTTAAGTTTTTGTGTGGAGACAAAAACGCTTATACAAAATATCTGAGGGCTTCTTGGGGAAAATTTAAGTCTGGGGATATCGCAAACCAAGTTGAGGTATATTCAGAGTTATTTACGAATATTAAGAAAGAGGGGGTGAAGATTCCGATTAAGGTTTGTTCTAGACCAGATGGTGGTAAGATAGTGATAGATGGTAACCACCGTGCAGCCATATCAATGTATTTAAATCTTCCTATTGAATTTGAGGATGTTCCTTGGATGGATTATGCTAGACGACTAGCCCTACATCCTACCGTCAGATTTGGAGCCCCCGACGGTGTTCCTTATCAGACTATAAGGTATGGTGATAAAATGGTTGTAGAAGGACGCAGGGATGATTTGAGGGAAAGACAGGCTCTAATAGATGTGGCAGATTTACAAGGGAAAGAAGTAATTGATTTTGGTGCCAATCTTGGAATGTCTTCAATTGCATCTTCAATTTGTGGGGCAAAGGTTACGGCTGTTGAGATAGACTTTGATCTTGCAGTTTCTTGTATTCGCTTAGGTGTATTGTTCGGTCAGGCTATTGAGATTTATTTTAAGGTACCTAATCGGATGTTTGATACTGCTTTTTGTTTCTCGGTGCACCGGCACACGAATATTTCTTCCATAAAGGCTGAAGTCATGTATCTAGAAACACATGAGGATGGAGGAAGCCCTATTTTACCTTACGAACATAAAAAATTTTTGGGTAGTGTGGATGGACGTAGAAAGCTATATAAATTATGGGGCTTTAAACGATCTAATAAAAATAAAAGGGGCATCGGCCAAAAATGAAACTAAGTGAATTACACGCTCCCGTCAGGGAAGAACTCAATGTCACAACCACGCAGAAGGCTTCTGACAGTGGTTTGTTTGGGCCGGTGTATCATGGGTCTTCCTCGGAGAACTTAGCCAGAATACGCAAGGATGGCTTTAAGATCATAAAAACTGGTGAAGATAAGAGTCATGGCTACCCTGATCAGGAATATGGTCACACCGGGCATCCCCCACCCGTAGATCACTTAGGATTTGGTGTTTATTTTACAACAATCAAATCTATCGGTAAAAAATTCAACAACAATAGTGTCAGGGGCTTAGTAAAATTCTATCTTGATGTACCCCGATTAGAAACCATCAATTTTGGTGCTCCGAACACTATGATGAAGTGGTGGATTGCCAATGGTTACAATATTAATGAAGATGTTGGCCAGATGAAGGCCACGGAGAACCTCACAGCACAATTATCGTCTCAATATGATGCCGTATGGTTCAAAGGTAAGGGGTTACGTACATTATTGGACGGTGATCAGGTTTGTGTGTATGATCCCAGTAATATACACATGGCCGACGATAAAGATGTTGGAGGACTTGACTTAGGGGCCACAGTGGTGCATAATGGAAAGGTTCCGCGCCGATTCGAGGGCCGTGAAGAGAGTTATTTCATCCCGGTTGAGGGTATGAGGGGTAAAATAGTTTCAAAAACCCCTATCCCTTATGAACGTTTTGACGATACAACGGTAGCGAAGATGCAATTAGATCCTTCTGTAGATAAGAATTGGATCAGTGTCAAGTGGAAGAAGGGTGGCACTCAGGTCAATTATACAGAAGGTGATTTAGTTCCAGCATAATTGGATAGTTGAAAATAATGGAAATGATTGACATGGTTGGAATGGGTTTATCATATGTGGGTCTTGGCATCTGCATAGTGTTGTTTGCATTGTCCCTATATGCGTATTTTGGAATAGCTTATTATGAGATAACCAAATGGTGGTCAAAAAGAACAGGCACAAGTGAATAAGGTTATGAACACAATAAAGGTGATTGTAAATATGAAAACTTTGATGATAATGATGATGGCACTTGTACTGAGTTCACCGGTATGGGCAGATATAACCGTGGATGAATTCCTTGCAAGGATAGAGGTACAAGCTACCCAAACAAAAAACAATCTTATAAAACAAGGTTCAGAAACCGATGAGGCCACATTTGTGGGCATCTACTCAGCCGTACAGTGGATCGTCGTGATTCATGAAAGGTTCGAAGAAGAATCACCGTCCTGCAACAATCTGTATGACATCGGAACAGGATCAGTAGCAAACAGGGGTGCCACCAAAGACATGTATCAGCACGCTATGCGCTACTTGCCTGCAACAAAGCAGATGATGATAGACTATCTCTGCTGGACACCGAGTGACTTTGCATCAGTTGATAAAGGGATGCGTGATATAACCACACAAGCACTATGTACTTCAATATAATCACATGAACAATAATCCTTGGATCTGTAACTGCGATTGTCACAACGAAGCATTTGGGATGTCCGTGTCTCATGTAGCGGCTTGCTGTCATATTTGCCCCCATTGTAGTGAGAGAATTGTAGTTTCCATGTATGATATGCATGTCAATGATTGTAAAACCATCAGTGAATGCGCGTCTCTCCCCTTTATTCTATGCAAACATGAGGATTGAACGTGGCTAAACCCGGTCTTGGCGGTGTATTTGCGGATTGGAAAGAACGTGAAGCATTAGCAGAGGCGATGATACCGCTGATCGGCGGTCTCTATCGTCGCAATGTCGTCATCTATATCTATGGTCGGCCACTTTTCAACGAGTCGGTCATCGATATCATGAAGACGCACCGGTTTGTACGGCAGATCGAACACAATGAGCTGTCTGAATTTGAAACCTATCCCGTGCTGGTATCCTTGGCGGCTTTGGATCTGGGTCCTGTCCATATAGACCTCGGCAAGCTGACATCGAGATACATGGAAGATGACGAGGGGTTAACCGTTGACGAGTATGTCAAGAAGGAGTGTGCACCGGTCATCGGCAAACACAAAGCCCCGGTACCCAAGCCTCAGGACGTGGTGATCTACGGATTTGGTCGGGTAGGTCGTCTGGTGGCTAGGCTGCTGGTTGAAAAAACCGGTGGTGGTGAGCAACTGGTGTTAAAGGCCGTAGTCCTCAGGCCACCCAAGGATCTCAACAAGGATCTCAACAAGAGAGCCAGCCTGTTACGGCGCGATTCCATCCACGGCGGATTCGATGGCACCATTCGCGTCGATGAAGAGAACCATGTGCTGATCTGTAATGGCAATGTAGTTCGCTTCATCTACTCTGACGATCCCTCTGCCATCGACTACACCAAGCACGGAATTGGCGATGCCCTTATCATCGACAGCACGGGTGCTTGGCGGGATGCAGAAGGACTGGCTCTGCACCTCAAGTCGAAGGGTGCCTCCAAGGTGTGTCTGTGCACCTCGGGCAAAGGGGAGGTCAAGAACATCGTATCCGGCGTGAATTCCAATCTGATCACCGACGACGATCAGGTGATTGCTGCGTGTTCCTGCACCACCAACGCAATCGTGCCGGTGCTCAAATGTATCAACGATCAATTCGGCATCGTGCACGGTCACATGGAAACCGTACACGCCTATACGAACGACCAGAACTTGGTGGATGACAATCATTCCAAGGCGCGCAGAGGAAGAAGTGCGGCCCTCAACATGGTGTTGACGGAGACCGGCGCAACCACGTCGATTGGCAAATTGCTACCGGAGCTGGAGGGCAAATTGACCGGCAATGCCATCCGGGTGCCGGTTGCGAATGTATCCATGGCGATCCTCAATCTGATGGTGGAGAGGGATACCACCCTTGAGGAGGTCAACGATTTTCTGCGGGACGTGGCCCTCAATTCGCCATTGAACAGGCAGATCGACTACACCGTATCCAGCGAAGTGGTTTCCAGCGATTTCATCGGCAACAGACATGCAGGCATCGTCGATTCTCACGCAACCATAGTCGAGGGTAATAGAGTGATCCTTTACGTCTGGTACGACAATGAGTTTGGCTACAGTTGTCAGGTGATCCGCATCGCCCAGAAGATGGCGGGGATCAGATACGCGCTGATACCTGCTATGCCGATCACGGATGCCAATGATAACAAAAATTGAAGAGTAATCTAGGTTACTTTGTATAAATATCTTCAAGTCGAGGATATTATTATGAAATTAAGCCAAATTTTAGAAAGTCACCTCCAAGAATATAATGATGATTACGAGGCTCGTACTGATGCTGCTATGGATGCCCGTATTGGTATGAAAGGGGAATTATTGAATACAGTAATTAAGGATCATTATATTTCGGTGTATGATGCTATAGAAAAACTTGAAGTTAATGATCAAATGTGGGATCAAATATTAGCTGCCTTTCCTAAGGAATTAAATAGTGGGGATCATTCAATGCCCGACATTGAAGGTGTTTATATTGAGAATGATGATGTACCTGCCTTTAGTGATCTTATTGTAAAAACCCCAGCCGAAGCATTTAAAAGATTTGTTAAATCTAAAGATGATATTATGAACAGTGCTGACATGGACGAGTATATGCGGGATGCTGCCGAAGATGAGGAAGAAAGAAAAGACCCACTCGGTAGTCGTGGTTTGAGCCGAAGCGATTTTATGTAAAGTGATGATATGAGACTAAAACAAATACTAGAAGCCGGTGTTTATAATCTTGATGATTACCGAGGTAAGAACACCGCGACTAATTATAGGGAGAAATTACGTGCTGCCTCGGATGATGTAAAGGCAGCGTATAAGAAATACATAGATGGAGAGATTGACCATTATTACATACCTATTCGAAATGTGTTAAATGGGAGTACGTTAGATCCAAACGATCCCCGTATAAAAAGGATTTCAGCTCATGCTCCCCAGAACGTAGGTTTTGGCGATATTATGGTATGGAAAACCCATGCAGCTAAGTTCTTAAAAGCTGTTATTGCTGACCCTTCTTCGGCTCTTAAAAAGTTGACAAAAACCAGACAACAGATCATGTGGAATCCTGATAATATTTCAACATTTTGGGATGATATGGGAAATCGTGGAATACAAGAATCATCAGAAGATGAAAAATATTTCGATGTAACGACCACTGGCCGACCAACCCCAGATGAAATATTATTTACGCAATCCGACTATCATCGGGAAAAGAAGAAAAAAGAAGGACATATTGAATGGATGTCCCCAAACGAATATATTCAGCGGGCTATTGCTGGATTTAAATCAATTGGGGGACGTGGCAACGTAGAATCTGGAAGAGATCCCGCTTTAATTCAAAAGTATGCTAAAATGATGCAAGATGGAACAAAGTTTGATCTGCCCATTCTTGATTATCGTGACGCCAGTTTTAGTCAAGAAGGATTACATCGTGCTATGGCAGCACGAGAATTGGAAGCCACAAAAATACCAGTTGCAATTCTTAAAGATGTTGATAGCGAAGGATAAATGTTACTTAAAGAGATAACAACCATAGTTGAGGCAATCACTGTCTACCACGGATCAGATGCAGAGTTTGATAAATTTGATACCGACAAGATTGGTACGGCGAGTGGTTTTGACGAAGGTGGCTGGGGATTCTACTTCAGCGACAGTGAGTCTGTGCCTCGTGATTACATATCTGGTGTAGGCAATATTAAGAAATTCGAAATTCCCAACGGTGATTATTTAGATTTAGATAATGTTGGAGATGAAGGATTCTTCCACGAAGTTTATGAAGAACTTGAAGAACAGGAAATAGATGAAAACGAACTTGAAGGATTTCGCAGTGACTTCATGGATGATCCTACCTATGTAATAGATACCAGCAATAAAATGGTGTACGATTGGGTGGCACACGTCATGGGCTCTCGTAGAGCTGCGTCAGAATTTTTTGATGGAATGGGGTATGTCGGGACGAAATTTTCAGATAAGAACGATAGCAGCGCAACTAATTATGTTATATTTAGCCCCTCAAATATAAGACCCTTCCGTGGTGATTAATAATTGACTTAGACCTGTGAGAAGAGTATACTAGATGCTTTTCCACATGAGGAAGGTTAAATGGCCGATTTCCCGTGGGATTCCCAACAAAAAATAAAGATCATGAGAAAAAACGCAAAGAATATTCATGACATATGTCAAACACAGGTCGAGGAGTTACTGCGCAATATTAGTGTCGATTTTTTTGTTATGCTTCCGAAGTATAAGCATTATGTTGATAGGGGCTTCCAAACAGATGATCTAACCCTCAGTGAAATACTTTCTATTGCTGAATGTTATGCATTGAATGGACCTGACGTTGGGAAAATTCATAACACCCTTGATATTTCCTTTTTGCTAAGTGTGGTGGCGTTTCGTCTTAAAAAGGCTAACCCAGATACCGCAGAGAAAGCAAGAGAGGTAATAAGGGAACTTGTTTGTTTTGAACAATGTGAAGAGTCTCCCTTTAAAGCAAAGCACCCAATTGCCAAGTGCCATTGCCCAGAAGCACCCGATAGTATTGGTCAAGACAAAATTGACGGAAAAACAATGACGTTCCTTAAAGATGGAAAAGCAATAGAAACTAAAATCAGTAACATGGAACACGCTACAATTAGACAAGAATCAGATAAACCTCATTATCTGGGTAAATTCGAATAACAATAAAGAGATGGCCTAATGGTCCTACATATTGAAGAAAATTTTGAAGAGCGAGAAGAAAAATTACTTCTTAAGGCTATCCTTGTTTGGTTAAGAATGAGGTTTGTTACTCCACTTAAATTAAAAGTAAAACAGGATCATGTGACTGCTATACAGCATGTCCAAAAGTTGGAAAAAATGGATCTCTTTGCTGTCATAACGAAAACGGATGCTTGGGTCATAGAAAAAAATGTTGATCTATTTAATTTGGTGGCGAGGAAATACATGCGTCGGGTTTTATCTAAAGAAGCATATGGTAAATACGGTGGTATAACATTCGTAGTTAACCGATCAATGAACTCTGTCGATGTTTGTTTACTTCCCCCAACTTTCAAACCGAAAATCCAAAGTGGTATACTGCCATGTTCCATGTTCATAGTGACCAATGAAACATTAGTAAAGGACATTAAGAAAAAGGAACAACAAAAGCAGTTTGACGTTATTCCTTTTATGAAGAGGAACATTCCCCACTTTTTACATCCAGAGGATGTGGAGGATATCAATACCGACTTTGATAAATTCAAGACAGATTTCAACGTTGTAAAAAGTAAACTGAACATAATAGCTGTCAAGGATCACGAAGACAAGAACTTGGAAGAGGTCTTAACTGCCATCGAAAATCATGGCGGGGACAGTTCTCTTATGAAAGTGACCATCATGATGCATTATCAGGTAACTAAGGCTTATAATCGTGACCCCCAAACCATATTAAAGATTCGTTATGATAACGGCCCAGATCCTGTAAAAAACTTCTCACAGCTATTTATGGTCAACTATGATATAGACATGGACAGCATTAAGATTGCTCTTGAGAGAGTTTTGGTGAAGGATATCAAGGTAATGGTGAGGGATAATAGGATGCTATTCACAACCTCTCCCGTGGCAATTATACCAGATGCGCCGGTTGATCCAGCAGATTCGATGTTTGTTCCCCACGTGAACACAATCATCATTGAAAATGAAGAGGCAATGAGTTACTTTTTCAATATGTGTGTGGGGACAGTCATTGCAATAGACGATGTTGTTAAAATTGTTGCCGGGTTTCCCACCAAAGAAGGAACAGATAAGATTGAAAACGCATAAATAGAATTATGCGTGTCATAATTAAAAAATACTTATCTACCATCTGGGATGCCAATAAAGACCGCCTGATAATTTCCTGTGTAGTAGCAATAATTATTTTTGGCTATGTTTCCCCATTAATATTAGGTATATTTGGTGGGGAACATTGGGGTATATTCAGTTGGGAACTGTGGCTGGCTATATGGGGATGGATTCTCTATTTGTATACCGCTTACATATTATGGTTATTTTTTGCAATATTTGGTGATGATGATAATAATGAGTGGTCTTGAAAAATGTTATTAAAAGAACTTACATCGGTAGATAAAGATTTTGTTGTCAGTGGTTTACGTTTCGTCTTAACTGACCATGATGCTCCCAATAGTATAGCAACTTTCATGGTAACAGATGATGGTGATTTAACCGTTGGTGAATTCTCCGTTGATTATAGCAATATGCAGAGTATGGATTATATTGAACCGCCAGAATACCCAAACATTTTAGAACGCCTACGAAAAACGGGAGAAAGTAACACCATATCTAGAGGCATTCTCCGAATTATCAAAAATCTTTTAGTTAACGGATAAATCTATGGATGATTTAATAGTATCAGTTTATGGTTCACATAATGCTGCGGTTGCAATGTATTACAGGGGTGTGTACCGGGTAATTGAACTAGAGCGGTGGAATAATATCAAGAACGGTGGACTATTACATTATTATCCAGTTCCTGACCCCAAAGCAGTGTTAGACGACATCCTTTCTTTTCTACTGTCCCAAACAGACAAAACTGAGATAGATTATTATTTGACTAACTTTGCTGATATTGAAGGTGATGTTAACACGATGGTTCCAGATGTGAAGTTTAATAACTATCACAGATTTGATCATCATGAAGCACATGCCGCTTGTTCTTTCTACCAATCTCCATACGATGACGCTTTAACCTTCACCTTCGATTGTGGAGGTGACCGGGGCTATTTCAATGTGTACTTAACAAGCAGGCAATATGGGGTTCAGTTGCTTGAACGCTTCGAACAGGATCTTGGATTTGCTTATATGATTCTGGCTCATTACCTTGAAGACATTCAGCGTGAAAACTTAGGAATGGGGAGCATAGTATATGCTGGTAAACTTATGGGTTTGTGTTCATACGGTAATGTTCGTGAAGAGTGGTTACCGGTGTTTAATGAATTCTATGAGTTTTTTAATTATACCGGGAATTCTCTCCTTGGTGGTGTTAAAGCTAGGAAGACTGGGGTTCCATGGTTGATGAAAAAAATAGGAGTAACCGATTTCACCCCTGAGACTAGGTTTAGTGGTCAGTTTGCTTGGGACATTGCAGCCACAACGCAATATGTCTTTGAACAACAATTCTATAAGTTTGCTCAAAAATATTTGAGCCATTATCCGTACCTACCAGTTACGTTATCCGGGGGATGTGCTCTGAACGTCTTGCTTAATGAGCGGTTACTTAAAGAGCGCTATGGTAAAGTGTTTGTCCCACCAAACCCTAATGACTGTGGCGTAGCGGTGGGTGGGATATTTTTACATTTACGCCCACGGGAACAGATAGACATCACATATGCTGGGTTGCCAATAATGGATTCCGATGAAACTAATAGACTAATTACGGAGAACAACTTTTCTGTGTTGGAAAATATTACAGTTGAAGAGTTGACCAAGTTTATTAAAGATGGAAATATAGTTGGTATTATTCAGGGTAATTCTGAACACGGCCCACGGTCATTGGGTAACAGAAGTATTATCTGCAATCCGGTAGGTGATATGAAGGAAGTGTTGAACAAAAAAGTTAAGAACCGTGAATGGTACAGGCCATTTGCCCCAGTTGTTCGTTTAGAAGACGCCACCAAATACTTTGACTTCCCAGAAGGTGTTGAATCCAGACACATGACATTCGTGGCTGAGATACGGGACAAATACAAAGATATGATCCCCGCTATAGTACACGAGGATGGCACTGGCCGACTTCAAACAGTTACGAGAGAACAAAACGAATTCTTATACAACCTGATTACAGAATTTGGCAAGATATCAGATCATGCTGTGCTGTTAAACACTTCGTTTAATGTAAGCGGTAAACCCATTCTTTCTAGAGTGGCTGACGCCTTTGATATACTGGCCAATACAGAATTAGATGCTGTTTATTATCAGGAAAATCTGATATTTCGCAATGGCGAAGACATTAAGGTGGTGAGAAAATGAAGACATTAGTTTGTACCTTGGCAATTGGTGAACCACGCATAGCCCAAGTCAATAAATTGTTGCAGACGTTTAAACAATATACTGATTACGACGTGGTAGTTTATACTGATCGTCCCCCTACGTCGATCAATGCTCCTGCTGACCGGGTTATTCACGTTCACGATATAACTTCTGCTCCTTTCAAAGTACAAGCAGCATTTAACTTTAATCTAAAGGGTATTGTGACTGCACATGCGTATAGAAATTTCCTTAGCTGTGATAGAGTGATATGGTCTGACTGTGATGTTTACTTGACAGATAAATGCCCACGGTTAGATGAATATATTGAGGATGATGTATATTTTAGAACTGGTCCATTCCCCGGCCCACCGGCAGTGGCTGAATTAAAGTATCAGATAATTAGAAAAATTATGCACGCTCCAGATAAACGCAAGGAATTAGTGTATGTTAATGAAGTTTTGTTTGTAATTAACAGGAATTCCAGATCTACTAAATTTATTAATCGGTGGACTGATCTTTGTGTATTCTCTTCTTTTAATTATGGCATCAATCCATGTTATGAAGCTGTTGAGGTTGCTATTGCATTGAATTATTGTGCTGATTTGAAGATAGCCCAAATACCTAGATATAACTTCACACCGACGAAACACCCTCCTGCAACCTTATTTACAGAACACCGTGGTAAGGGACTTGATTATATTTAAGTTCTGTTGTAAATATATTTGACTTCTGTTGTAAATACGCTTATAATATTTCTTTTACGGAGAACTTTATGTATTTCCCAATAGGTGACATACACGGCTGCTATGATTTAGTACGTCGATTGTATGATAAGATAGTAGTCAGAATAGAGGCTGGAATTGATCCAGTCTACGGGGGTACTATTGTCTTTTTGGGGGACTATATTGACCGTGGGCCTGATACCCCCAAAGTATTAGATTTCTTAATGGGTCTTGAAGATGTGAAGGGTGATCTACCCATCAAGCATATAATGTTACGAGGTAACCACGATACTATGATGATTAATGTTCGTCGGTATCCGGTTACACCATTGTGGCGAAAGATGTGGTTAGCTAATGGGGGAAAAGAAACCATTGATCAATTTGGTGTTACTATACAAAATATAGTAGATGGAGCCTTGGATAAGTACATCATTTGGATGGAAAACTGCCCTATTATTGTACAAGACCCTGATTATGTCTTTGTTCATGCTGGGGTTAACATACACAAGCCTCTTAATAAACAACAAACCGAAACAATGGCGTGTCTTTGGGACATTAACCGAGATGAAGGGGCATATCGTAAACTAAGGAAGATAATTGTTCACGGCCATGCATGGATGAATAAATTTCCTAAACCGTTTGTGGATACACCTAATAATAGAATTTGGATGGACGTTGGTCCCGGTCTATTTGGTATGCTATGCACAGTGTGTTTACCCGAACCATACGATTACGGGTATGAGAACGAAGGGCCTTATGAAATAATTAGGGTTAAGAAAATTTAACGCATTGCAACTGTTTTGGATTTGTAAGCATCAATCCTTCGGCCATTACGAAATATGTGGACAATTGTTCTCCCACCATCTCTCGGATGTTGGACATATTCCCCGCTGAATTGCTTAAGACGCATATCCTTTAAGTCTGGTTCGTCATATCCCCACTCATGGCCTTCACCCCTGCCGGTTTCAGCAACGCGGTGCTTACGATAACGCCTGTTAAGACGTTTCTTACCGTCACGATTGCCGTATGTGTCGGTGTTGAACTTGCCGTCCACTTCATTATCATGGTCGTCTTGGTTCACGGTATCAGGGAGATCGTCTTCATATTCTTGCATGAATTTTCTTGCTGCTTTGAATGACATTTTCTTAGGCATTTTGCCAGACATTAATAATCGTTGAAGTTCTTTTTGATCTTTCATTCGGTCTAGTTTTCTACGAAGCTCGGGATTGATGTTTGGTGCCGCAACTGACATGTCATCAGTCTCATCACGATCCATTGGCTTGTCATCATGTTCGCGGTCGAAGGCATCCATATCAAATTCCCCGGTGCTTTCTTTCTCCGGGCCAGCATCCATATCTATATCGTCTTCTCCACCAGCGTCCATACCAAGATCATCCTTGTCACCATCGTCACCATTGTCACCATTGTCTCCGGCATCTACGTCTAGGTCTATATCATCTTCTCCATCGGGTTTCATATCCAGATCATCTTCTCCATCACCCATATCATTAGTCATGTCTTGAGCTATTACTTGAGCAAACTTTTGGAGAACATCATTTAATTTGGTTTCTAAATCATCTACGCGGGATTCAATATCACCGCCCATTTCATCGTCGGGTTTCATGTCTAGGTCATCTTCGCTACCAGCGTCCATACCCATTTCGTCATCATCCATGTCTGGTTCCATTTCGTCACCATCACGTCTTCGCATACCATTATCTTCAGCACCACCATCCATGTCTGGTTCCATTTCGTCACCATCACGTCTTCGCATACCATTATCTTCAGCACCACCATCCATGTCTGGTTCCATTTCATCATCGTCTTCGAATTGTATGCCACATCCTGAACAGTTATTTTCATCACAAGAACAATCATCGCCGCATTCAGAACATGAACAAGAGTCTGATTCTAGGTTAAAATCAAACATATCGTCACCATCTAAGGGTGGGTCATCTCCTCTACGACCGCCCATAACGGCATATTCTGCCAATAAATCTGTTAAATAAGACATTTTTACACTCCTAGACTTGCATATTCGCTCAAATTCTTTTATAATACCGTACTGTATAACCTATTTATTAAAGGGTGACGTAAATGTACAAAATTATACCGGCAGCATACATATTTACTCATGTGTACCTGAATACAATGCAGCAGGGCATTCAGTCACTTCATGCGGCTGTTGAATTGTTTGTGCAGAACAAATACGACTTAGACATGTTTGACAAGGTATACGAATGGGCCATAAACCATAAAACAGTTCGTATTCTCAGTGCTCGTGGTGGCGAAGATTTTAATGAAGCCGTACTGGAAGCTAAGAAAATGGCTATGAAATATAAACTGCCGTGGGCAGAGTTTAAGGAACCAGATATCAACGATATGACTACGGCCTTTGGATTTGTAGTAACTCCAGAAATGGTGTTTGAAGTCGAAACCACTCAAGAAGCCAATGCTTTACCCGGTGGCCTCTCGGCGGATATTCAACTTCCCGAAGGTCATGAACTTGCACAATTTCTGTCTTATTTTTCGTCAGCAAGGTAATCATAGATCAATGAACTACTTAGACACAATCTTTCGGGTATACAGTGAGAATCCAGAAGCCTTTAACATACTGTTTGGGGTGATTTATTTCGTGGGGTGGCTGTTTCATGCAAACAATGGCAGAGCGTACAACTTCCAGATCCGCTGGAAGTATCCTAATGATCATAGCAAGGGAATATATACTACCCGTGACACGAGGCAGTTGTCACCGAAAGATGTGTGGCGTGGTCTGTTGTGGCCCGTGGATGTACTGATTATATTTCTGAAGTCAATTCTGAAGTTAATGATTGAATTGATTAACGAATCCCTCAGAGTTGGGCTTCTGTTTATAGGATTTTGTTATGAAGACACACGGTTATATGACCTAATCAATAGGTGGGTTAAATAGCATGAATCAAATTGAAGCAAATAACTTTCTAAACAACCTGAACATGAACAATTCTCAATGGGCCGAAAATTGGTGTTTCACCAAGGGATACGAAGGCCCGTGCGCGTGTCTAGGATGTGCTGACATAGCTGGTGGTGCCCGTGAAGCCGGTATCACCGAAGAACAATGGCGATATTGGATGGATAAGGTGAGAATTAAAGAAAATGGACCTCGGTGACCGTATGAAACAATATGAGGCAGTGTCTAAGACACACCTCATGGCTAAAACTCCTGCTATCATAAGAATTGATGGCAAGGCATTTCATACGTGGACGAAAGGTCTTGATCGGCCATTTGATAAGCAGTTTTATGCCCTTATGTCAATGACAGCATTTAAACTTGTGAATGCAATTCAAGGTGCGGTCTTTGCTTACGGCCAATCTGATGAAATTTCTATTTTATTAAAAGACTATGATCAGATTCGTACAGATGCTTGGTTCAACGGTTCTGTGCAAAAAATTGCAAGCGTTTCCGCTAGTATGGCCACCGGTTATTTTAATGAATTGGTCAACCGCTCTAGTTTAGATAAACCAATTGCTTTCTTTGATTCTAGAGTGTTCACCATTCCAATGCATGAGGTTGTAAATTATTTTATTTGGCGGCAAGAAGACTGTACGCGTAACTCAATACAGTCTACAGGCCAAACATATCTTGGGCACAAGAAATGTCAGGGACTTAAGAACCAAGAAGTTATTGATGCCTTGCGCGAAAGGGAAGAACCAGTTGATTGGTATCATGACATAGCGCCGGTTTATCGTTATGGCTATGCTTATACTCGTGGGTCTGAAGAAGTAAACTTGACCTTACCTATTTTTAAAGATTGTAGAGACTTTGTTGAGACACACGTCTTGGTTGAGGCATAAATATAATTACTTAAAATAGGAGAGTTCTATGAAAGACCCCGTAATGCTTAAAACAATTGCTGGCGTAGATTACATCGGCGTAATTGAAAGTGAAGATTCCGAAGTATACAACATTAAGAAGTTGTTTGCTATTGTCCCGAACCAAAACCAGAGCGGGGAAACTAATATTCAGTTTGGTTCGGCAGTTCATCCTGCATTGGGTAAAGTTTCTTCCACTACTCACGGATCAATGGATATTGATTTACGGAAATCTTCTGTGCTTTTCCTATATGAGCCAAACAAGCAGTTAGAAGAGGCTTATTTACAAGCAACTTCCGCCATACAGATTGTTAAGAAGATGCCCGGAAATATGTAATTTGATAACTTCCACTTGCATAAATATATGTAATTGGAAGTTATTATGAAACTAAAGGCCATTCTTGAATCCAGAACTTTAGATATTCTAAAGAAATTAAAAACCGAATACGGCGAGGAAGAAGAAGCATTCAGAGAAATGCGTGATACCTTATCACGTAGAGATATTGCTTTATTATCTCACATGCTTAAGCGTCGTAATGAGAAGAAAGCGTATAGTTCCAATGTTCCAGAAGAAACCTTAACCACTTTCAGAACTCTTGGGTTGCTTGATTTTAAAAACAGGATGAAGCAAAACGTAGGCCCGTTCTTAAACTGGGTAGCACACAACCCGAGCAGTGAACAAGAGTTTGCTGATAAACGTGCTGACGCCTCTGATGCTTTAACCAGAGGCCATTTAAAACGTGACAACGAATGGACTAACCCCAAACAGAAATGGGCTAGAAAGATAGCTAAGAGCCTTACAGACGAAGAGAAGAACATCTTTAGGAAGGTTTATAACCGTTTCATACGGAAGGGGACTAAAAATCTAGCCAAGATGTGGGGTGATATGCCAGCAGCAGAGCTTATTACTATGCAAAAACGCGGTATTATGGATGATGATGGCAATTTGACAGAAATCGGTGAATTTGTGATCAATTATTACATGCTAATGAAGGATGACCCGGATGGTTTAAACCGAGTTTCCAAAGATCAGCGCGTTGGTAACTACGGTACTGCCCGTAAGCGTAGGGAGCAAAGGGCTAGGTCCAGAATAAACAAAGCTAATAGGTAAATGGATTATCTAGTACATTTTCGGTGGCGTTCTTTTCCATCATGATATCGGCTTCCATGTTAAGCATATCTTCCATAATTTCCTTAACCGTCCATATTTTGGGGTGTTTATCAAACATCAGTCTCGTTTCTTTTGATATTTCGTTATATGAGAGATAGAAAGACACATTTCCAAGCATTGTTTGATTATAACGGTCTTGTTTTCTACTTTCGTGGATAGCTTTAGTCATGAGAAATTGAACCACTTGTGCTATAATATGCATAACCGGTTGAAGATCAACCCGTTTATCTAGCGATTCTATATCTTTTCTTTTTTCGGGAAACTGTTCCATAACATATCAATTTTAAGATTGTATACATCTATATTTATACCTAAGAAAGTTTTATGTTACAATACGATAATACCGCCGAGGAAGATTTCTTATTTACGTAGACAGGAATTTAAAAAGCAATGAAAGAAGAAGTAATTGGTAAATGTGACATCTGTGGACGACAGATGATTAAGGACATATTTATTAATGAACATCATTTAGTCCCTAAAAGCCGCCATGGTAAATACAGTGATAAAATACTACTGCACACCATATGCCATAACAAAATACACAGTATTTGGACTGAATCGGAATTAGCAGGGTATTACAATACTTCAGAAAGAATACTGTCTCATCCAGATATGCAGAAATTTATCAAGTGGGTTGCGAAAAAGCCACTTGACTTCTATGCCAAAACAAAAATGACAAATGGTAGACATAGATAAATAGTCGTATGAAACTAATAAAACAACTCATGTTGATGGAATCACAGAGACGTTCCGATTTAGAAGTTGGCTATGCCATTGATACTGTCAATGATGTCTATAATGAGTGGAAGAAAAGACAACGTAGACGAAATGCAGCAAATATCGTCACTACCAGTATCAATAAACTCACAACAGTTGACCCAGCGACAGTTGATCATGTGCATGACGTGGCAAGGATAAAAATGGCCGTGGTTATCATGCGGTGCATGGATATCCCACCATGGATGGATGTTGAGAATAAGAGAATCACATATAGACGATTATTTCCGATAATCAACAAACTGCAACGAGTAAGTCCCAATACGGGTACTGGCGGCAGTTTGAGTGACGTTATTACAACTCGTCTTAGTGCAGCCATATCTCATGCTGCGGAAGATTCGAAAGATCAAAACGTGTTTGTGGCCTATGAGCCCCAGATAAGTAAAAAGTATCTTAGATACATGTTTGGTGATGAACAACCAGAGCATGTGGCTAAGATGCAAACGCTATCTTTACCGGAAGATTTTGATACTCTAATAAATATTATTAAAATCAATCATAAAAAAGCATGTGACAAATATAACGGTAAAGGCGAGGAACCTAACAATGGCTGAACCACGGGCATTAGGTAGAATTGAAGTAATAGATGAGCGGGATAAAAACTTCCCAGTATCTACAGCACTACAAGAGGTGATGGAATCTGGATTACCAGATTTCCCACGAAGATTTTGGTGGTCTGATGGTTGGTGGGGTAATCAAGGTAGATATCCACATTGTATAGCTTATGCTTGGATGCATTTCTTAGAAGACGGCCCGGTTGTGCAAGATACATTGAGAGAAGGCCGAGATATGCCAATGTACACCCCGCGTGATTTCTATGATCTTTGCCAAGAGAATGACCGCTGGGAAGGTGAAAATTATGAGGGAACTTCAGTACGTGCTGGTGCTACAATCCTAAAGAAACTTAAGATTATTAGAGCGTACCATTGGGCAGAAACTATAGATGATGTTATAAAGACTGTAAAATATATCGGTCCTATGGTAGTTGGTACCAGATGGCACAACAGTATGAACACCCCAAGTAAAAGCGGTCTAATAACCGTAACTGGTTCCCCCGCTGGTGGACACGCGTACATACTCAACGGTGTTGATGACGAATTAGGTCTTCTACGAATTAAGAACAGTTGGGGACGTGATTGGGGTAGGGGTGGTTATGCTTACATCAGGTATGATGACTTTGCTAATTTACTATCAGGTGATGGTGAAGCGTGCATTGCATTCGAAAACAAGATGGAAGACGTGCCAGCTCTAGTTCTTGGCTAATCCCAACCGGATAAAGGTTTTCAATTGACTCTCAGACCCTCCTATTTGCTTTTTAGCAAGCTTTAGAAGGGCTTTCTCACTCTTCTTACGGTTACCTGCAACTAACTCCAAAACCTGCTCTTTCTTCGTTTTAATGGGGACCACGATTTCCTTCTCAGCCCTTTCCTCCATGAAATGTTTTGGGTTTTTCTTAAACTTTGCCCACCCCAGCGGTTTGGTTTTGGTTAAAAATAACCCGTGGTCTTCTTCGGGTTGTCCCATATCAAATCCCATAACACCCTCAATGGTAAGCATTTCAAACGAGTGATTTGGTATGTATACTTCGTTACGGTGATAACCTACACTGCCGGGTTCTTTTTTCTTGGGTTTCTTCTTGTCAATCGAGACAGCGGTCACTTCTCCCGTATAAGAGAAACGACCGTTTTTGTCTCTGTCAACGAATTTAACAAATAGGCCCACTTGGACCTGATCAATAGACGTGATTCTAATATCAGCCATAATGAGCTACTTGTGGGAATAACGTAAAAGGGAGCACTTAGCTCCCTTTCATTGTGGATCAAAACAACTTAAGCAAAAGCCTTGGAAACCAGTGAATTCACTGAAACAACCTTCCTTCGTCCACCGGAAGTATTCATCTGAACAACCGGTCCACCACTTCGGCGGCTGGCTTGGGCTAAGAATCTACCCTTAGCGGCTGAATAAATTCTACCGTCTGGGTAAACAGAATATCCTTTATATCCACGAACTGTGACAGGTTGCGGAACATCTCTCCATGTTATGCGCTGCTCAATGTCATAGATTGTTTTACGGCTTACACTAAAAAGCCGTGAAAGCTCTGCGTCGTTAAAGCCGTCTGCATCATGCAGGCGTCTGATATCCAGAACCTCTGATGCTGAGAGGTTGGAGCGAGTCGATCTTGTTGTATAGTCCATAAAAGTTCCTACTTTGGTTGTTTAGAAGTTGAAAATTGAAGTATAATATATTGTATATCAATTGTCAACAACTTTCTCAAAAATATAATCCGGCACCTATCCAGTGATCCGAATATATTTCTACCATATCCTCATTCTTGATAAAATCATTTCCATTAACACCTATTAATGCGGTACCATCTGGTATGAAGGGATACAACCAGATTGGAAATAACATAAGGGAGGATTCTGCGTGGAGATAATTAAATCCCAAATCCATTAGCTCTGTTTCTGATAAGTTCATAATTTCAGACATGAAATCGTCCCCTATTTCATTTACTATAGAATCTAATATAAATGCGATGTTCAGGGGGTGACCACCTTCGATATACTTGGTAGCTACCGCATTAAGTAGGGCCGTCCGTACAGCACATAAGTTTTCGTAGAGACTGGACATTGGTATCTCCCGTTTAGGTTCTATAAATTTATATAGTCCAAATTTTATGCTCTGTCTTTGGTTGTGAATCTTATTGTTGGAGCCCCCACCCAGAATTGAACTGGGTTCTCAGGTTTACGAAACCCGCGCATCACCATTTATGCTTCAGGGGCCTTACGCTGTTAGCCTTGCTCTACTATTCCAAATCTCCAAGTCAAATATCTCTGGAGTGATATTTCGCTTTGCCGCTTCACCCAAAAACATTGTTTCTAGTAGATTATATCGTGATGTTGATTGTGGTGTAGCTCTGGGTATAGTAACACCCTCCGTGTTTTCCCGCAACCATGATAATATATGCGTGTCCAGTACTGCTAACTGTTGATTGGGTCTACTATGCAACACAAAACATCGTGAAGTCTTAGGCCCAATGCCCGGTATACTTTCCATCTCTTCTAATGTAGTTGTTTCCAGATCAAGGGACGTACAGCGTTTGAATATTTCCGTCAATCTGTTGTACTGTCCAAGTCTAGCATCACATACCATCTCACGCAAGCAATTTTTTTCAACTAGATAATCTATGTATTCAAATGGGGTCATTTTTTTAAACCATGCCGGTTCTAGAAATTGCTCCAACTTTTTAGCTTGTATTGTTGAAGTCTTTCCAGCTATAACCACACAGAACAAGAAATACTCTTGAAGTTCCATTTCTGTTCTATCGAATTTTGTCATATCAGTTGAATCAATCATAAGACATTTTTATTATTGATAAAAATGGCATTATAACCTATAATTATAAGAAAGTCAAGTATTATTTACTTTCTATTTTTGGGGTTTCAAACAATTCTCTTACTTGTTTTTCATAATACTCTGATGAATATCGTTTTGGAGATCTTCCCTCTCTAGATCCACCAAATTGCCCAAATTCTCCACCATTACATATTGTAACTCCATGCATGAAGGAAACCGGTTGTCCTGATGCCTTGGCTTCTTCTATTTTACGTTTACGACGATCATATTGCTCACGTATTTTCTCGGCTTCAGTTTTATATATTACGGTGCCATCTGGCTCTATAGACAATCCTTTTGCGAGTTCTTTCATGAATAACCCACTTGTTACATGGTCCCTAAGTGTGTGTAGGTTACTCCAAAGTTTCTCTGTAAGCCATTTGTTTTCTTCTTCTAACTTAGTAATTCTTTCTTTTGTACTAAGTTTTTTTACCTTTGGTGGTTTTGACTTTCTCTTAGTAAGGCTTGGAATCCATCCGAACATATTAGCGATAGCTTTTTGTTTCAGTTGTTTATCGGATAGTTCTATTCCGGCACACATCATCATCTGTGGGTCTATTGCGGCCATTTTGTACAATAGCATACGATATTTTGATATTTCGGGTTTCATTACAATTCTCCTATAATTTAATAAGAATTGTAATTATTTATAGCGTGTAAAAAAGCGTGAACCGGAAAATTGTAAGGAATACAACCGGTTAAATGTGGAGCGGGTGACGAGGCTCGAACTCGTGACCTCAACCTTGGCAAGGTTGCGCTCTACCTACTGAGCTACACCCGCAATTGGAGCGTCTCCCCGGTCTCGAACCGGATTCATGAGGTTGGAAGCCTCGCGTTTTACCAACTTAAACTACAGACGCATGTATCTATTTATAGTATAGTACATTTTTATATTTTACACAAGTGTTTTATGTTTTGGTCCCACATATTCTTGGGCACACATACTACAATGTGTTGCCGCACTGTTCCAGCTCATATTAAGCTCCTCGATGAACAGGTTAATCATCTCTGGGCGAGTAAGTTGTTGATTTTTATTAAAAATCTCTATTGCTCTCCCGCGTTTTGTCTTACGATGATCAGTCTTCCTCTGCTTATATTGAAGTTGAAGCTTAGAAGCTAATGCCTTTTTTGACAGAGAGATATACGTTCTAGCAGAGTTTTCAGACGGCAGTTTAAGCTCAGATATAAAAGTACTCACCATCTTTTCATGTGGGAGATGATGTGTTCCTTCATACAGTTCTATTGCCCGCTCTTGCTTAGTTCTCTTACGAATTGACATCAAGGCCATATATTTACCCCATTACAGGGCAAACATCATACTCAATAAATTATAAAATGTCAAGAAAATTAATCAATATGTCAAAGAATTAACATCCATAGTCCCTGCTACCTCTTCACACAATTGGGTTTTTAAGGTTATGCCTGCGTTGGGGTTGGGGTCACAGTAGCCGTTGGTGTTGGACTAGGTGGTATTCCACTGTACGCTGCCGAAGCAACAACCAAGTTACCAGCTTCGTCTGATAACGATACGGTTCCTACTACAATTTCACTAGTATAGTCAATAACTGGTGGAGTACGAGACGTAAATGTAATCGAAACAGTACTACTATATGAAGTAGTTTCGAAGTCAGCGTTGTCCAATGGAGAATCTACACTCCCTTCCATTGATGCTTTACCATCTACGTTAAGTAAAAGAAAACCGTCGGAGAAATCGCCTGCAACTTGATAAACACCTGAAGCAGCCAGAGTGGAACCAAAATAATCAATCTCCCAAAGTTCTGTGAAATCTTCTCCCGTGAACTCAAAAGATATTTGTGGTTTTGTGGAAGCATCGTCTCCGGCACTATCAACTGTTATGAATGAAGCCTTGACTCCATCGTTGCGCATACTAACCATGTATTCAGAACCATAGGGTATTATAGATGATGGTTCTAAATCAACACTGCCCGAATCTATCGTTCTGGTGAAATCTTCCACAAATGATTCTGTGTATCGTCCAATGAAGAGGGCGTCATTCCCAGAAGATATAATTGTGGCTGCCACCAGTAAATGAGTTCCATCAAATTCTATATCATTAATTGTTGCGCTGCCAGTTCCATCAAAATCAAGTTTTCTTCCTGCAACGAACGAACCATCAGATTTATCTAATTGAATAACGTCACCAATTCCATTAGCATAATAAGCATAAGATGGGGATACCGCAATAGTATGAAGAATGCCCCCTCCTTCCGCCAGTTCAGCAGCCCATTGTAACTCTCCATCAGTATTAATTTTCAATGCGTATGTTGCGGTGTTGTTAGATGCATCTACAAATCTAGCACTTACATATAGGTCAGTGCCATCGTGTGATATTTCACTCAATCTTTGATTAATAGTAGTACTCTTCCGACGGTAGGTTTTTTGCCATACAATATTCCCGTTCTTATCATATTTTATCAGTATTCCCTTCGTTTCGACATCAGTATTCTCATCCCAACCGGTTACATACACATAATCATCTAATACAGTAACAGCAATAAACATTCCAAAGGTTAAGCGCCTTTGCCATATCACTGACCCGGCTTCATCTACTTTAATTATGAATCCATAATGTACTGGGCCAGTATTAACTGACTCTTGTCCCACCACATAAACGTTCCATGAACCAGTTCTATCAATCTCTAGACCACCCTTAGCCAAGAACACATCTCGAACACCCGCAGACGTAAATGTTACAAGCCTATTACCTGCCACACCCGGAGTAGTATCAATAGTGGCAGTTGGTGTTGGTGTAACCCCTGATGGTGTAACAGTTGCGGTAGTTGTTGGTGTTGCCGTATAAGTCGGTGTTACAGCCGGAGTATCAGAAACGGTAGCTGTCACTGTAGGAGTAACTGTAGTTGTTGGTGTTATAACCGGTGTGTCAGAAATAGTCGGTGTAAGCGTTGGGGTAACCGTTGGTGTTGCCGTATTAGTTGGTGTTATATTCGGGGTATCAGAAATAGTCGGTGTAACTGTAGGAGTAGCTGTAACAGTAGCTGTAACTGTAGGAGTAGCTGTAACAGTAGCTGTCATTGTAGGAGTAGCTGTAACAGTAGCTGTAACTGTAGGAGTAGCTGTAACAGTAGCTGTCATTGTAGGAGTGACTGTTGCTGTCGGAGTCACTGTAGCCGTATTAGTTGGTGTTGTAGTAGATGTGGGAGTCGGCGTCATCGTTACAGACGTATAAGAGGTCCTTGCCCATAAACTTGGAAAAGTTCCAGATAATGGGCTTGTTGCAACACAGTTAAACTTAAGACGAGTGTCGCGGAATTGCCATACTGGTTGAGGGACTTCACTTTCCCAAGATATTAGATCTGATGTGTTATATTTGGAAATAGTACCGTCATTGGAACATGCATAGATGTTGTGATTTACATCAACACTTATTCCTGTTACCTTTTGGTCAGATACCTTGATTTCCCAAATTAGAAGTCCGCGTTTGCTTAATTTTCGTATATACCCATCATTTGAACACGCATATACATGTTCTCTATTATCAACAGCCACACAATTAATATCTGTGCCATCTAATGCAGACGAAACCCAAAGTGTGTTTCCACTAGCACTTATTTTATGAACTTCATTGTCTCTGGATGCACTATAAACGATATTTGCGTAATCAACTGCAATACCAAGAATATGACTAGTGTGTTCAGTGTACGCCCATCTAATAACACCGTCTGGAGTAAATTTTCTAATTGTATTATTGTCATCACCAATGTACACATATCCATTACCATCAACAGTAACAGCTCTTACATACGAGCCAGTGAAATATGTCCAAAGTGAATTACCAGATGAATCTAATTTACGTACATTGCCCCCAAAAGATCCAATAATAACATTACCAGATGGATCTACCGTCACTGATGTAATGTCATTACCTTCGATATAACTCCATAATTCAGTCCCGTCAGAATCTATTTTTCTTACTGTATTATCAGAACTGGCGGTAAAAATGTTATCCGATGCATCTACTGCAACGGCATGGATTGAGGCCGCGTGAGAACTAAATTCCCAAACAATTGTTCCATCACGATCCATTTTTCTAAGAATGGAGTCATTCGCCCCAGATATAACTACTGGGTCTAATGTTGGGGCTGGCCCGCTTGGAGTGACAATGATTGGCATTTCCTATTCCATATATTTTCGTAATAACAATATTTATCTAAATTGTTGTCATGGAATAAGGAAAATAAAGTTTAAAACGGTGTAATGCTTTGTATCAGATGGCCACTGTGGTGTAATGGCTGGCTCTATGGCGGGGGTCAAAATATACTTCCCCTACCCTTTCACTGAAATCAAAGTCTTCCCCATTGATCAATAATCCCTCTTTATCATAAATAAATTTGAAATATGGTTGATCCAGAGTATCAAAAACATCCCTTCTGATCAATATACAACCAGTGCCAACGGCATCTACCCTATGCGGGGCTCCCTCCGGGTTTGAATGTTTGAAATTGTGATGGTAGCCACTAGGGTCTGATTTAGTCATGCCAATGGGAATTGCTTCTCGACCATTAACTGTGCATACATGGGCCGAACAAACAGGCAAATCATTAAGAACCATTTCCTGCACATTGGTTATCGGGACAACATCACTGTCAATCATTAAAAGCCATTTCAAATCAGAGTGTAAGAAATTTTTTACAATGAGATTACGACAAGCATCGTGTGGTTTGGCCTGAATAGGAGAAATATGCCGGATTTTAGACTGCATAATCCACATCATTAGCTCTGTTCTAATGTAGCCGATATTTGGGAGACCCAAAAATACTTCATCCATTTTTACTTTCATTATTATCCTTGGGGGTAAATTCAGTATATTACACTAATCAAAAAAATTATGCAATACAAATATTATGGTGTCGTTGGTGTGACAGTAACTGTTGGCGTGACTGTGGTCGTTGGTGTGACAGTAACTGTTGGTGTAGCTGTTTGTGTAGCAGCCGGAGAAATAGTTGGTGTAACTGTTGGTGTAGCCGTTGTGGTCGGTGTAGCTGTAGCTGTAACTGTCACTTCTGGTGTAGCTGTGGTAGTAACTGTGGGGGTAACCGTTGGTGTCATGGTTGCTCCAACAGTTGGTGTAACAGTTAATGTGGGTGATACTGTAGGCGATATCGTAGGGGTTGGTGATAATGTAGGCGATATCGTAGGGGTTGGTGTAACGGTCGGTGTAACCGGTATTGGCAATTCTGTTGGAGTAGGTGTGGGGTCAAGAATTATAGGTGATATCTCCGTAATGTCTGAGAGATTTTCCCCGATAATACCGATACTAATATAATAGCTTATTTTAAGCAGCTCACCGTGGATTTTTTCCACTGGTGTGAAAATTAAGTGTGACAATAGCCTTTCGCGCTCATTTTCGGGGGTGATTGTATCATTTTGATCACCGGCAGCTTGCCCGGAGGAAATATTAACATTCACATTCCCCCAATCACTATTTCCCAAAACATATATTAAATTAGGGATACCAGAAATTGAAGTTAACTCTGGAAATATAATAGTTGATTCCGATCCAGTAGATTTACTTTGGCCTGTTACTAATCCAAATGAAAGTAGTCCTGTAATTGATGGATACAGCGTAGGGGTTAGATCAGTAATAAAGAAAAGGACAACATCAGATAAATTATCCCCACCATCGTACCACGTGCTATCATTGATGCCCTGAACTAAATCACCATATGTGAGGGCACCAGCAGTTCCAGTTCCAGATCCACTGGCTGGAGTTTCTATTATTTCTGTTTTAATAGAGCCATCAACATCTACGGATATTGCATATTGTGTCAAAGGTGTTAACGGTGGGTTTATGTGATCAGTGGATAGTTTATTACCAACATCAATGGACGAAACACCAGAACTATCTACCGCTACCGAACCGGGGCTATATAATCCAAGCTCATCGAATGAAAATGGACTTATGCCTTTGGGCTCGTTTTCATTAATATATACTTCGATGGTAATCTTAGATTTCTTACCACTTTCTGAAGAAATTACACCAACTCCAGAGGGATCACCGCCATGATCACCATCAAAGTCTAAATAATGTCCACCACCAATTCTTATGTTGTCTAATCCTGCTGAACCGGGGTCTGTAAGAAACTCTGCATCAAGTTCATCAACAATTTCAGAATAAATTTCATGGTACAATCTAGCTTCCCAACCAGCACCGTTATCTCCATCATTTGGTGTTTTGAATATAATATTACCACCAACATCTACAAATGTTCCCTCATTTCCTAATGCTATTCTGAATATGGTGGAATTATCTTCATTCGCCAATCCTCTTGCTATTATCCGGGCCATGTTTTGGACATGGATAGCATTATCCTGATCCAGCAGAACTTCTCCTGTTGAGGCATTTATTATTTTAACATGTCCTTTAATTTTAAGGCCAGCTTTACTTTTCATTATAATATAATCTCTTAAGGTACATAAACTGCTATGCCATCATGTACATAAATGTCCCCAGTAACACCGGTATCATCAATGGAAACAAGGTTGGTTCCAACATATGTCAATCCCGTCGGTACACTTGACGGAGAAGCAAACGAATCTAATATAGTGCTAGTTATTCCAGTGAGAACATATATTTTATCTGATCCATTATCTGCTATGAGTAGGTTGGTGCCGTCATAATCAATTCCATGTGCCGCAGTAATTGCACTATCCAAAGCAAACGATGTTTGAATATTTGTTGTTTTTCCTTCATGTACCCAAACCCGATCATCCACGCCGTTGCATGTAATGATATTGGTTCCATCAAATGTAATTCCTTGCTGTGTATTAGTTCCAGATGCGCCAGAACCAAATATTCCTGCACCGTGTACTGCTGTTTGACCTACTAATTGATGTACAGTAGAAAATTCATCAAGTACCCATAGATCTGTTCCATCCCACATTATGTCAACTAAATCACCAGTAATTAACGAAGCTACAGAAAGGGTAGTGGTTACTGTAGAACTAACACCAGAGTGAATCAAAATCTGCTGCGTTGTTAAATTAACTGTGATTAAGTTAGTACCATCAAAACATGCCCCACCCGGTGAGGTATCTGGGGATGAAAATGTCGTGTTTGGGGTGCCGTTATCATCTAAGTCCCACGTAGGCCACCCTGCAACTGGTCCCGCTGGTGTTTCTGTCGATGCCGCAATACCCGGATGCACATACATCTTACTATTGATGGTATTATAAGTAACGATATTAGTACCCACATACACAATTCCTGCCGGTGTTCCTCCGGGTGCACTAAATGAACTATCTACAGTACCACTCACTCCAGACATTACATATACTGCATCAGTAGCATCATCTGTTATTAACAAATTGTCACCATCGTATGACACTGATTCTGTGGAGACTCCGAGTGAATGAGTGAAAGAATCCTGAATAGTTGATGTTTTCCCTGCATGAACATAAATCTTACCGTCTTCGGCTCCCACCGATACAAGATTAACACCATCGAAGGTTAATCCCATATTGCCAGTTCCGCCCCCGGTTGCTGTATTGAATGAGGTTTGTATTACAGATGTTTTTCCTGTTAACTGAATAATACGTTCAGATACGGTTACTAACCATAAGTCAGTTCCATCCCACGTTATATCGGTAATTGTTGTTCCACCTACTGCTACAACAAAACTGCTACTAATCGTTGAGCTAATACCAGAGTGAATGTATACTTTATTAAGTCCACTGTCTACTGATATTATATTAGTACCATCAAACGCCATTCCCATAATGGTAGCGGAAGGTGCAGTAAAACTAGTATTTGGCGTACCATTATCGTCAAATTCCCATGGTGGCCACATAGTTTCGGTCGGCGATGGTGTAGGTGTCACTGTAGCCGTTGCTGTAGGGGTTGGTGTAACTCCCGTCGGTGTTGGGGTTGGTGTCATTGTAGCCGTTGTTGTTACAGTTGGTGTTGGTGTAGGTCCACCATCAAAGAACGGCCCTGTGGGAGTAAAGTTGCTTGTGTATCTAGCCACACCCTTAGTTATTCGCATCTCGTCAATGTAACCTGAATACCATTCCGAAGGAGAACCGGAATTGTCTGTACCGATTCTTAAAGTACCATTACCACTAAGGTCTATAGATCCAGTATGTGTCTCTGTTTGTGCAACACCATCAATATACATCTTAGTAAGATTAGATGAACGCACAACCGCCACATGATACCAATTATCAGCTACAATACCACCTGCGTTTGATCTAATAATGATTGGTGCAGCATCTCCCGCCACGAATCTGACAGTGCCACTACTATCACTACTAGTAGCCAAATAATACGATAGATCAGAAGCCCACGTTACAAACTTAGATATTAAAACATCATCACCAGAAAGCGACTTTGGACGGAACCAAGTCTCTATGGTAAAATCACCCGTCCCAAGGTCAAAGTCATTGTGATCAAGTTCTAAATAATGCGCGCTAACAGACTCATTAAACAAACCAGATTCCCCACCGAACATACTCTGCGCTGCGCTTATTACTGGAGGACCAACTTCTGTAATTGTGTGGCCAATTACATCGACAAACACACTGTCATAGTGTATCAACAATACTACCGAATCAAAATCCGGGTCAAATGTTGGTGTTTCCGTACTTGTAGGTGTTACCGTATTAGTTGGTGTCAGTGTTGGTGTTGCCGTATTAGTTGGTGTCAGTGTTGGTGTTGCCGTATTAGTTGGTGAAACAGCCGGAGTATCCGAAATAGTTGGTGTTACTGTAGCTGTAGCTGTAAATGTTGGTGTTACAGCCGGAGTATCCGAAATAGTTGGTGTCACTGTAGCCGTAGCTGTTGCTGTCGGTGTTACTGTGGTTACCGATGTGCCTGTCGGTGTTACTGTAGGTGTTGCCGGACACGTGCTGGTGCACGTCGGAGTAATAATCGGTGTTGTCTGTGGTATGTGGAGCACACTTGAGGGATTGTCTTCTACAACACCGACAGTTATTGTATATACGATTCGAATAATTGTATCTTCAGACTTTTCGATTGGGGTGAAAACCAAATGTGATAGTATTCTTTCACGTTCAAGGGACGGCAAAAGGGCGTTGTTTTTATCACCAGCATCCTGTCCAGCTATGCTATTAACATTTACGTTCCCCCATTGACTGCTACTTAATAGATACATTATATTATCAAAACCAGAAATTGGCTGAGTTTCTGGGAAACTAATGGATGACGTTGATCCTGTCGTTTTACTTTGAGCTGTTATAAGACCGAACGATTCTTGACCAGTTATAGATGGGTAACTCCCGCCAGTAAGGTCAGTGATATAGAAAAACACATAGTCGGGTAAATCATCACCACCGTCGAACCACGTGCTATCATTTATTCCCTGAAGCACATCACCATATGTAAATTTTCCGTCAGTTCCAGAACCACCAGCTACTGGAGTTCGTATTGTTTCTGTTCTAACAGTACCATCAACATCCACCTGAACACCATACTGGGTATTAGGTACTAAATCTGGAATAACGTCCTCTGTTGAAAGTTTATTACCAACATTTATAGAGGTTGATGCTGCTGTAGCTATTGCGGCCAATCCGGGGCTATATAATCCAATTTCATCAAAGATAAATGGGTCAGCATTGATAGGTTCATTTTCATTAATGGACATTATAATGGTAATTTTTGATTTTTTCCCCAAGTCTTCTGTAAACACACCACCACTTGGTGGATCTCCGGTCGGGAATGATCCCCCACCAGCTCTTACATTATCTGGTCCTGCTGAACCGGGGTCAATAGCAAAATCGGAATCAGTTTCATCAACGATTTCAGAATAAATTTCCCTGTATAGTCTAGCTTCCCATCCCCCGCCGTTGTCGCCATCATTGGGCTCACGGAAAATGGTGTTACCCCCCACATCTTGAAAGGTACCATTATTTCCAAAAGCTAAGCGAAATATGGTAGAATTCTCCTCGTTTGCCAAGCTTTTAGATACCATTCGGGACATGTTTTGCACATGGATAGCATTATCTTCATCTAGTAAAATTTTACCAGATGGTTCTTCTGTAATTGTTACATGTCCCTCAAAGGCGAGGAGCAATTCATTGTTATAGCTTGACATATTGCTAAACTCTAGGTATACTTAATATTTATGATGTATGCGGGTATTTATAAGCCTCGCTTTGAAGAGAAACCCATGTCCAGTATTGTTAAAAAGCTTTCTAAAGCTAAATTACTGACACCCAAGCATTCCTTCGTTACTACCCCAGTATACGAAGTAATAATGGGTTCCGCTGCATATGGAGTATCTAATAAGACTTCTGACGTTGATGTGTATGGCGTCTGCGTTCCCGAAAAGACAATGGTATTTCCGCATTTGACTGGATATATCTCTGGATTTGGGCCTATTCCAGAAATATTTGATACTTATCAAAAGCATCATATGGAACTAGACGAAAAGGAATATGATGTAAACATGTATTCCATCGTCAAGTATTTTCAATTGTGTGCTGAAAATAACCCAAACATGATTGATTCTCTGTTTGTTCCCACACGGTGTATTTTAGATATGGACGATGTGGGTGAACATATGAGGTTAAATAGGCATCTTTTCTTGTCCAAACAAATTTTTGACAAGATGAGGGGCTATGCCTTTGCCGAATTTAAGAAGCTTGAACGCGGTTACAATCCAGAAACTAGCGCCAAACGAGTCGCAAGCGTGGAAGAATTTGGCTATGACGTTAAGAGTGGATACCATGTTGTTCGTTTGATGCTCGAAGCTGAAATGGTATTAAATGAAGGTGATTTGGATTTAGAGCATCATCGTGAACAACTTAAGTTTGTACGTAGGGGTGGGTATACTTTAGAAGAATTGAAAAACTGGTTCTTGCATAAGGAAAAGGAACTCACCACGTCACATACCAACAGTAAGTTACCATTGAAAGCGGATTTTTCACGTATCCGTGTTCTATTACTAGAATGCCTTGAAATGCATTTTGGTACGCTGGAATACGCCCGTGAAGAAAATGCCGTTGCTGCTGAAACCTTGGAGAAAATTAGGATGTTAATAAGCACCTAACCTTTACCTCAGTAAAACAATAAATAATAAAACTTGTCAATAACAATAATAAGGCAATAACAATGCATATTAAGTCTAAGAACCCAGAAGAAGATCAGTACATCAATATTCTCAAAACAATCCTTGAGCGAGGAACGGTTCAACATAATGAACGAACCGGCAAGGATTGTTATTTCTATCATGGTGAAATGTTGAAATATGATCTTTCAACAGGCAATTTTCCATTGTTAACCACGAAAAAGATGGCAGTTAAAGCTATGATCGGTGAACTTCTTGGGTTTATCAGGGGACTAGATAATGCCAAAGATTTTCGTGATCTAAAATGTAATTTTTGGAATGTGAATGCCAATGAGTCAGTTGATTGGGTAAATAATCCTAATCGTAAGGGCGATGATGACTTAGGCCGAGTCTATGGGGTACAAGCCAGAGATTGGAGGGCTCATGATGGAAGTTCTATTGACCAGTTAAAAAATGCCGTTGATAAACTGTCTCAGGGCATTGATGACCGCCGTTTGATCGTCACACACTGGAATCCCGGTGAAGTTGAGTTACAATCATTACCACCATGCCATATGTTTTACCAATTTGGTATTAGAGATGGCCATGTTGATATGTGTATGTATCAGAGGTCGTGTGATGTTCCGTTGGGAGTTCCAATGAATATCGCTAGTTATGCTCTGTTCTTACTACTCATAGCCCGTATTACTGGTCTTAAGCCCGGTGAGTTCACACATTTCCTATGGAATCTTCATATCTATGAAGATCAAATGCCAGATGTTCGACAGCAACTTAAAAACATACCTTTCTTTCCTCCACAAATCTGGATTAATCCAGAAATTAAAACCTTAAAGGATTTGGAAACTTGGGTAACTCCAAAGGATTTTAAGATGGTTAATTATGAGCATCATGATTCCATCAAATACGCGTTTTCGGCCTGATCATGATATTTTGGGAGAGCCCATTTAATAAAATTGTGCGGTCAAATGAAGCAGGGATTGTTGGTATTTTGATTGGTATGTTAGTTGGGGTAGTATTAATGATATCCGTACCCACTCATATAGAAAATTCCCATTACAAAAAACCAGCAACACTCTGTGGGGGCATAGATAAGGTTAAATATGTTAACTACAATCACATAGGGAACGTGGAACGTGTTAAATGTGCTGATGGTCGAAGTTTTGACAAATTTTAAACCCATAGAGGGTCAAATGCCCCTACTAATGGGAACGTTGCAATAGCGTCAATTCGTTCTGTTCCGAACGGTAAATTCCATACTAGACCTCCCGCCGAATTCAATCGTATAACAGATCCATCATCTAGTCCAATATGAACAAAGCCATCTTTGTGAATGGATATAGCATGTCCAGATTCGGTGACCGGATAATTCCAAACTTCAACACCCAATGAATCTATCTTATATACTATATTATCATATCCCACAGTATATGAATTACCAGCATAATCAACAGCTACTGCAAGAAATCCAGCAACACCCTCAAATGACCAAATTAATTGTCCCTGTGAATTTAATTTGGTGACTAATCCGTTCTGCGTAGCTCCATAAACGAAACCGTCTTTATCCACAGCAACAGAATAGAAATCTCGTGCTTGGCCATTAGTAAATTGCCATAACCTATTACCATCGCTATCTATCTTATGGATGGTGTTATCGGTAGAAGCAGTATAAACGTTTCCACTAGTATCCACAGCAACGTCTTGGACGTTCCCTCTGTGTCGAGTGTATGTCCAATCTATGTTGCCAAATTCATCCAGTTTATAAACTAATGAATCATTGGATGAGACATATACATTATGACTAGCATCCACGGCCACGGCAGTTAAAGGACCACCTACGAAAGTTTCCCAAATCACACCGCCAGAAATAGATAGTTTCTTAACATATCCATCCCACGAACAAGTAAAGATATTTTCATCAGAGGTGCCATTAACGGCAACTCCCGTAATATTGTCCGTGTGAGCAGCAATAGTCCAAGCAATATCACCTGATGTATTTGCTTCACGTAAATTATTGTCCCAACTTCCGGCATAAATTGCGTCTGAAATATCTACCGTTGCTGTCGGTGTTACTGTAGTCGTCGGTGTGACCGTCGGCGTTACTGTAGAAGTAATTGTTGGTGTAACTGTTGGGGTTGCAGTGGTTGTTGGTGTAACAGCCGGAGTATCCGAAATAGTTGGTGTTATTGTGCCGGTCGGAGTTACCGTTGGGGTTGCTGTAAATGTTACACCCGGTGTGTTTTCTGGTGTAACTGTTGGTGTGGCGGTATCCGCAATAGTCACTGGCGGTGTTTCTGTGGGCGTCACGGTCGGCGTAGCCGTGGTTGTTGGTGTAACAGCCGGAGTATCCGAAATAGTTGGTGTTATTGTGCCGGTCGGAGTTACCGTTGGGGTTGCTGTAAATGTTACACCCGGTGTGTTTTCTGGTGTTACAGTAACATTTGGCGTATTAGCTGGTGTCAATGTTGGTGTTGGTGTCAATGTTGGTGTTGGTGTTGTCGTATTAGTTGCTGTCACAGCCGGAGTATCCGAAATAGTCGGTGTAACCGTAGGAGTTTCCGTAGTTGTAGGTGTTACCGTTGGGGTTGCTGTAAATGTTACCCCCGGTGTGTTTTCTGGCGTAACAGTAACAGTAGGCGTTATTGGGTTTGTTGATGTTGGTGTCAGTGTTGGCCCCGGCGTATCAGTTGGTGAAGTTGTTACAGTAACACTTGGCGTCACTGTAGCCGTAACGGTGGGCGTAGCCGTTGTGGTTGTCGTGTTTGTTGGTGTGAATCCTATCGTCGGGGTCACTGTAACTGTTGGTGTCACAGTTGGTGTTGCCGTGTTTGCGGGTGTGAATTCTATCGTCGGGGTGATTGTGGGCGTGGCTGTAAATGTTACGCCCGGTGTTTCCGCTGCTGTAACAGTGTTTGTCGGGGTTACTAGGGGAGTATCCGAAATAGTCGGAGTTATCGTTGGTGTTACTGTGGGCGTTGCGGTATCCGTTACTGTGGGCGTCACTACCGGGGTATCCGCAATAGTCGGTGTCACAGTCGATGTGATCGTATTAGTTGGTGTCACCGTTAAAGTTGCTGTGGGTGTTGGTGTCACCGTTAAAGTTGCTGTGGGTGTAACCGTAGCCGTAACGGAAGCCGTAGCCGTAACTGTGGGCGTCGGTGTTTCAGTATGGGTTACTCCAACCGTGGCTGTTGGTGTTGGGGTAGTGGCAATTAGACTCTGTACAAAGTCAGTAGCTTCATCTAAGGTAGCAAATATTCTATCTGAAGACAGTAAGGTAGACGCAGCGTCATCATCCACTAGAACTAAATAAGTTACTTCAGTGGTGACAACTCCCGCTTCATCCACGTATATGTTGCCGTTGATTTGAGTAACGACGCCAGCTTGAATAGAATTATCTGTTTCTAAGACGACATAAACTCTGTCACCCGGTTGAAAATTATATTCTGCTTGAAACACGTTAATTATCCTTTACTGATATTTATTAGGAATAGGGACCACCACAGCCATTTTTAATCCTGTTTGTATTATTTATGGAAAGGGAAAGAAAAGTGTGTCTATATAAGGGCTTTACCGATATTATGGGAGATGAATCGGTTAAGCCCTTGATATGGGTGATGTTACGCGGCCTTGGTTCTATGATAGTGCCTTAGGTCATGTTCCGTTTGCCGTTCGGTACTAAATGCCTTAACTCTCTTCAAATATCCGATGATTCTGGTAGCATGGTCAATATCTGAACTGTCACATTTAGCGCATCTGATAGTTGATTGTTTATCGATATAGTTACAATCATTACAGATGGTGATTTTCACGTTTGTACAAAAATACGTGCATCCGGTTCTGGCCGCTACGTTTAATAGCTTCTTGAACCCCTCCTGTGTCATATATTCATTTAAATTGAGATGTAATGCTGACCCACCATCTAGATACTGGATATAATCGTTGCCATGCATCAAGAATTTATCTATGTGGTTAGTGTCTTCGTCCTCAACGATATAGAAATAAGAATTATAGCAGTCACGGTTAACTTCATATCCGTCCAATTTATCCCACTTAGAGTTTTTCGGGCCTAAATTTTCGGCAGGGACGAATTCTGTATTAAACAGGAACCCGGTTTCTATGGCCATTGCTTTATTAGCATCGTATATTTGCTTCAACTGCCCGCCCACAAAATCACGGTATTCGTCATTGGCACTGATCTCTATACCCAAATATTCGGCAGCTTCTACCAGTCCATTTACTCCAATAGTCAAAAACTGTTTTTTTAATTCGATATATTGGGCATTGTAAACCGGCAGCATTCCGTGATCCATGTATTCCTGAATCAAGCTTCTGTAGGCAATATGATATTTGTGGATTTTCTGTATCTCGGTGGTTAAGTCTCTACCATCTTGGATTAAACGGTTCATGTTGACTGTTATGACATTAATACTGCCCGTTGATACCCCACCAGCACCCAAGGTATATGAAAAGGTATTATCTACTATTTCGTTTCGTAGTCGGCAGCAACTGGCCAAACTGTCTGGTCTCTCGGATAGGT
>Ga0209976_10000232_pt1 | contig 40995 bp, 72 predicted proteins | sample SumtaG_FD_182806 | JGI IMG/M metagenome (GOLD analysis project Ga0209976, IMG submission 182806) | Deep subsurface microbial communities from Indian Ocean to uncover new lineages of life (NeLLi) - Sumatra_00157 metaG (SPAdes) (version 2) | ecosystem: Environmental > Aquatic > Marine > Oceanic >...
CATGCATATGTACACCTTACAATTCCGGTGGCCGCATTGTTACATTGTCCAGTCAGTCCTGGGTCAAAGGGTCTCAGAAAAAGCAGATTGCATTCCGTAGCTGGCTTAATGACTTGGATGCGGTGATTGAGTCAATACCCGAGGGAACATTTAGAGAAAGCGGTACCAGCATTGCCACCATGTTGATAACCATTGATAAAACCTAATTATGAAATAGTTAATTAGGTAGGCTTCACTACTTAAACCAGCCCGTTAATTCGGGCTTTGTGGGTGCCAAGATATGAAATATCAAACAACCAGAGGATAACGCTATGCAAACGCAGGGGGAAAGCCCTTAGAGATTAATCTCCGCCCCCGCTTAATTGCGGGTTTGTCGGTAGTAAAACAACGAAGGAACTAACATGATAAATGATCAACTAAATAATGTAAGAATGGCCGTTGTAAAATTAGCTGAACTAATAGCCGAGGAAGAAGAGTCCCGTTATTACATGGTGTCAAAATATAGCCTTATCCGGTTAAATGCCTTGGTTGACGCCCACGCTATAGTGACAGGCACAAAGGCTATTCATTACACTCAAGACAAGCCAGAACCGGCAAAAGATTATGCTTAACTCCGACATAGTGATACGCGCGCTTACCTTAACGACCGTATCGTTGTCTGTATTATTTATATTCGCAGTTACATGCGTTGCGCTTTCAATCTGTTTAATAAACAAATTTGGAGAGGATAATGAGTAAATTAATCGAGCAAATAAAATATCATGAAGGTTTACGCTTAAAGCCTTATAAATGCACCGCTGGAAAGTTAACCATTGGCTATGGTCGAAATCTTGAGGATCGCGGCATCACAAAATATGAAGCTGAACTTCTTTTGGCTCATGACCTGGGAGAAATCGAAAGCCAATTAAATGATAAGCTCGAGTTTTGGAACGCACTCGATCATGTTCGCCAGGCTGTGCTGATTAATATGGCTTTCAATATTGGCATTAATGGCTTAATGAAATTCAAGAAAACTTTGGCCGCGATCGGAAATGGTGAATATTCATATGCGGCAATTGAAATGATGGATAGCCGATGGGCAAAGCAGGTTCCAAACCGCGCACTTGATTTGAGCGTTCAAATGGACCTGGGGATTTTCTCGTGAGCTGGCTTACTAGTTTATTCTCCGGTGGAGTTGTTAAGTCAATTGAGAATATTGCATCTGAATGGATTGAGACCGATATGGAGAGTGCTGAAGCTAAAGTGCTCATGGTTAAGGCGCTTGATCCCAACGGTCTAATGCGTCGAGATTTGTCAAACAGAGTCACTGACTTATACACGTTGTATATAGTAGTTGCTTTATTATTGCTAATCTGCGAAAGCTTTGGTTTAGGTGATGCAGAAAATATAGCGGTAGCAACTAAAAAAGTAACAGAGCTGTTTGTGCCCATTACTACTCTTTTCGGTGTGATAGTAAGCGCGAGTTTTGGCGTGAACTACGCTAACACCAGGCAGGGTAAATAACATGCTACACAGACCACCAAAACAAGAACCATATTGTCATAAATCAAACATGGCTGTGCTGGTGGTTCTTGCTTTTTGTGTGGCCTTGACGTTATGTGCTATCATATACAATTAATAAATCAATTGAGCTCTTAATGGCTAAGAAACCTAAACCGGCCGTAAAGCCAAGGCCCAAACCACGGCCGAAACCTAAACCACCAAGCGCGCCAAAGCCGAAGCCCAAGCCTGTAAAAATTGCTGCTGGTAATGGCGGCGCAAGAATGAGATTGCCACCCAGAGCGCCAAGTGTGGACAAGAACGGTCGAGATCACGACAAGCTAGGGAGATTCGCATGATTAAACCATTTGCTATGGCTGCATTAAGTTGGTTGTTTAGCCTATTAGTCTGGGAGTCGTACAAAGACCCGACTTGGCAATGTCTCGTAAGCCTAGCGCTGGTTGATTTTATATTCATGGTTGCATTCTACCTAAGCGACATAAGTAACCAGAAAGTAAGGTGGATTTGTTCCATACTCATGCTCTCAATCATTGCCACATCAATTTCATTCGTAGTAATATATGCTTACCAGTACCATTTAATTAATGAAAACTTCCCAATTCTTGAACTGGTGGTTAATTACTACGGGGCTTTTGGCTTTTCTGCCTCGATTCTTATAATGATCGTGTCGGTATTGAGTGATCGGTTAATGGATAAAATCGATGGTTTATGTTGGCCTGTTTTCGCTCGCAGCTTTCGCTTTAGTTTTGATTATAGCCGGTGGCGTAATTCTAAGGGCGGTGCATTTTGAAGATCGAAAGAATGCTAGACGCAGCAAGCGAACCAGTGGCCGAAGCAATAAACGCGGTGGGCCATAAATTAGGGATTGCGTCTGTTGGCGCTTCTGTTGGTGTGGTGGCAAGTATTAAGGCTGGCATTATTGGTTTAGCTGACTCCTGGGGTATGCCAGAGACAGCGTTGTTAGCATCGACAGCGGTGTCAATAATGTGGTTCTTTAGATTGCGCTCGGGAATCAAAAAAGACAAAGTTGATATGGCGAAAACACAACTCGAAATGGAACTAATGAAAAAGAAGGCTGAAAAAGAATGAAAGTAACCACAGCAATTAAAAAGATATTACGTTGGATTGCTAATCCTGACATTGGCAACCAGCTAGGAAAAGCTGAATTAAAAAGAATTAAAGATGGCCGGCTTAGCACTAGGCTTTATAAAAACAATGACGGCTACATGGATATTAATAACGGATTCACAGGCGTATAAAAGAATAGACGGCACGGGCACGCTACCCAATCATCTTCAACTGAGGAGGTGGGACCATCTAGGTATTTGGCAACACCAGGCGCATTAATATATCTGTGAAGGTGATTTAATGTGAGTAATCAGCATCCGAGAGGGTGCTTTTTATTTGCCAAAAATTCAATAAACCCCTTGATATTTGCATCGTCGAGTGTAATACTTTCATTGCAAGGTGCAAATAAGGGAGGTTACTTAGTGAGTCAGCCATGCAAAGAAACAGCAAAATTAACAGTTAAGGGCTACACGCTAGCCGAAGGAGTTAAAGCCCTTGGCATTAGCCTTAGAACTTATCGCAATTGGATAATTAAAAATCCAGATAAATTAAATAAACTCATTGACGAATTAGTCGATAAAACATAACAAGAGGAAAGCAACATGAATAAATCAACGGAAAGCGCATGCGGACAAGCAGCGCCATGCCCTGAAGAAAAGTATGTATCACTAATGTCTGTTTACCATCAGATTAATGATGTTCTTAATCGATTAGACAACTTAAACGAAAGACTTGGTGTTTATGGCGATATGGTAGTCAGCGACAATAAAGAAAAAGAATCCTGCAAAGATCCTAACAACTTGATTCAGGTCATAGATAGATTGCCTGGGATGGCTAGCGACAAACTATCGAATATTCATGACTTGATTTCGCAATTAGAATCTCGATTGATTTAAATAAAACCCCACCGGCTTTAATCGGCCGGTTCAAATAAGGAAATAACGATGACAGAGAAATTTACGCAGGGCGAGTGGGTTGTTGACGATAATTACTCGACAATGCTTAATGTAACGGTCAAGCATGACAAGCACAACGAGACCGGAATTTGTGAGGTTGATTGCAGCTGGGTTTGGGATGAGCACAATGAGTATCAAAACGACCCGACCGACGAGGAGTTGGCCAACGCCCACCTAATCGCCGCAGCGCCTAAGATGTATCGAGAGCTGCTAGGATGGGTGGAGATTTTAGATCGAGCGGACTTTGATGTATCAGGAATTAGATCGCTACTAGCCGAAGCCCGCGGAGAAAGTAAAGACAACTAATTAGTTGGTGTGGTACAATGGTTTTGTTGATTGGCGTGGAATCCAAAAGACACTAGATAAGGTTTAGTTAGTAGCTGGGGTAAATGTCACTTACCCATTCCACCAGTTACTAGACTAAGCCTTTTTTATTGCCTCAGTTTTACGTCAAGATTTATCCTAGCTACACACTTCATCAACAAAACGTGATTATTCATGCAGAATAAAAATGCAATTAACACAAAGTCCAAGCACTGACCCGCCATGTCAACTTGGCCCCATCATGAAACTCTATGAGTGTCAGCGTTATTTATAACGACCGAGTAATCGGGTTAGGGGATCAATTAGTACCTATGGATTGTTATTTGGTCCATATTTAACTAGATACACGCTTTGCCAGTAATGGTTAAGTCCTTTAGTTAACTAGCTGTGTAGGTATCAGTTAGGGGGAAATGGCTTACTGATCCACAAACAAAATTAAAGGTTAAATTATGATTGAATTAAAAAACTGTCCGTTTTGCGGAAGCGAAGTAAATTGGTGCGGCGAGACCCCTGAAGATGAGGCCCATGAGTGCCATCAAATAAGCTGTAATGGTTGTGGCGCTCAACTTGATGTTAATAGCGATGAAACTAAGAACGCTGGAACAATGGACGAACTAAAGCAGGTTATGGCTAAAGCTTGGAATTCTAGGGCTTAACTAAATCTATTCAAGCAGCAAAGAGGAATAACAAATGACATTTACATTAATTGTTTACATGAGTAGTCCCTTTCTGTATTATTAATTTAAATGTAAATTTAAGTTGGGAACCGGTAAATGCATATAGAGATAAAGGCAAGTGAGCAGTCAATATCTAGAAGGAAGTTGATATTCGGAGTGGCCACTAATGATGCATGGTACAGGGTGGTACTGAAGGTTAAGGGGGTAAAAACAAGATGCCCGTACTATTCAAGATGGCTCAGTATGATTGCGAGGTGCTATTACGATGACGGAGGGGGAATAAGAGAGGCATACAAAGGGTGCTCGGTGTGCGATGAGTGGCTAATGTTTAGTAACTTCAGGTCATGGATGAAGATGGAAAGGTGGGAAGGTTTGGAGCTTGACAAGGATATAATTAAACCTGGCAATAAAATTTACTCGCCAGAAAGCTGCTGCTTTGTCAGTAAGAGACTTAACGGCCTATTGGTTGGCGCTATTGGCGCAGAAAGTAGATATAAGGGGTTTAGATTTATAGTCGAGCTTGGTAAGTATCGAGCGGTAATAAGGGATTGCGGAAAGTCATTGTATATTGGCGACTTTTCCACGGCAAAGCAAGCTAGATCTGAGTACGTAAAAATGAAGTGTAATTTTTTAAAGCGAGAGATAGCTAAGTGCGATAATCCATCGGTAGTGGCTGGGCTCTTGTCTCATATTAAAATAATGAAACAGGAATGACAAATGAACAATTTTACTTACGAGAATACGAAAGACGCGACGCACTTTATTGGTGGGGAATTTAAAAAAATAATCACAGGGAATAATCCTCAATGGTTATATGTAGGGGGCAATCCTGGGTTTAGCTGGATGATGTCCAGCTATAGTAATAAATATCTACTCAGTTGCGAAAGCATTATCGAGCTATCCCGCTCACACAACGAAACCCGCGAATACTGGACAACTAACGACGTAACACAATACGCACAGGGGAATAATATGAATAAAGATGAAATGCTACCAATCTCATACGTTAAGAAGATCACGCCGTTGGTTGCGGGTGATGGATGGGCCGACTCAAGCGGCAGGTCAGGAATCATTAATAGTGGAAATATAGGAGGCTTTAACGATGATGATTGCTGTCGTAGTAAATGCTTCATAACATCATTCGCAGACCGCCCAAACACAGGTAAGCATCCAGTGGGTGACGATGTGGTTGTTGATTGTATTCTTCGTAACGGTAAACCACCGGCTGAAAATGATAACAGGATTGCTAGAGGCTTTAATTGGGGTATTAAAACAGAGTTCTCTAGCGACGTAATATCATGGAAACCCAACAAAGACGCCATGCTAAAACAATACCAAGCAGAGCAGCTAGAGCAAGGTGTTCATATTGATGATGATGGCGATTTAGCTGTAGGAGCTGAAAAGGTTGGTGTTGCCACTAAAGAGGTTAACGCAGCTACAGCACTTTACGCTTTCGCTGGCTGGCTAACATCAATGAGGGAGCCTATAACATTTAGCTCAGGTCACTGGGCCACCCCTGCCGCCGATATGGTCGGAGCATTTATTAACTTGAACAATCTTGCTGATGTCATTGATTTTGATTCTGTAAAGACGCCAAGCGATTCAATTATCCCTAAAGCGCTAACAAATGAATCGGAAGACGATGGGCTGTCAACCGTAGAAACCCCAGCATTCACACAGGGAATGAAAGATTCTGGCAGTCGGTTAACTATCGGCATGCATTACTTAGATGATAGCGGTGATCGATGTGAGTATGTCGGAATTAGCGCGTCAAATATTATTGGTCGATATGTTGATATGAATAATGTTCGTTCTGATCACCTTAGTATTTCAGATGGTGATGACATCAAGCCAATCCAGACAGACGAAGACAAGATTCGCAACATTTTAACTAATGCTTTAATTCCGGTGTTCGTTGTTAATTATTTACTAGATAACAATGAACTAACTATTCAATTAAAGGAGTAAATAATGGACACATTATCCCTATGTAGAAAAGTAGCTGATATTGACGGCTGGGCTGGCGTTGACACTATAACAAGCGTCGGAGCACTAGCGGCTGTTGTGGATGGCAAAGGCGGAGTGATGGGGAAAGCCTTGTTACTTGATTTGATGTTTAAGTATAACGTTTGCATTGATAGAGGCTTCGCTGGCATTGAGCAGGGGCTAGCTGAGATATGGCCCAAAGATATTGATACGTGCAACCTTATCGGCACTTACTGCGCTGAATTTAAATCTAATGAAGATATACCACGCGCAGTACTAGAATGTATCATCCAGGCTAATGACCTGTAGTAAAATAGTGTTTGCTTCTAAATCGGAGGCAAACGCATTTATCCGAACGAGTAAGCGGCGTAAGGGTAAGAAGTCAATGCATAAATGCAGGCCATATCGATGCCCGAAGTGTGACGGCTTTCATTTAACAAGCCAAACGCCGAAGGAATCAAAATCCCGCAAGAGGGCATTGCGGAATAACTTAAAATTGAAAGGGGAATGATGATGACAACAATAGCTTATCACCACAAAGACAAACAAATAGCAGTTGATAGTCGCTTAGTTAGTCACGGCCTAATCAGATCTGATTTGTTTGATAAAACGATAAGAAACGAATTTGGGACATGGATATTTTGTGGTACAGCATCAGACATTAAAGACTTATGCAAATTAAAACATAACGATAATGTAAGTGTTATCCCTAATTGCTCGGCATTATTGATTGCTGATGGTAAATGTTACGACGTTATTGTTAATAACGATGGTTACTGTGAGCATTTCGAGATAGAGCATAATGAGGCCAAAGGTTCTGGCAGTGAATTAGCTTTAGCTGCTATGGATTTTGGCAAGAGCGCAAAAGAAGCCGTAGAATATGCAATAACCAGAGACATTTACAGCGGCGGAAAGGTTAGAGTTTTTGACGTTTAATTGAATGTGTTACAATATTGATTTACGGAGAAAGACATGCCAACGGCACGTAAAGAGGTAGTAATATGGCGCAAGTAAATCCGAAAAACGTTATATTCGCAAAAAGAAACATTAACGAGTTAATAGCTACCAAGCCGATTAATACCGTCACGGTGGCCCCTAAGAATAAATCAATAAAGGTGAAGCCATGAAAAAGCCAGCAAAGGTAAAAGTAAAGAAGCCCACACCGAAGCGTCCTAAAATGCCCAAGCCAACAAAGCCCAAGAGAGGCGGAGGCGGTTCGTACTAGCTAAATTAGCCCTTTATAGGGCTTTTGTTTTATGTGGTACAATAGCGTTAACTAAGGCATTTTTAAGGCATTCATGGCTAACACTAGAGCAACAAAAACCACCCTAAAGAAGGGTGATAACTTACCGCCAAGGGGTAAGGCCAAAAAGACGTTAATGCTTGACGCTATCAGGTCTGTGTGCGGCAATGAGGAAGATTTCCTTAAACAGGTGGTATCTATAGGTCTTGGTGGGTGGACCAAGCCAGAGCCTAAGGAAGGAGAAGAACCGGTTGAGCCGATATTCCAAACCCCCAACCCTGTATTGTTAACTTTAATTTTAAACAGAATAGAACCTCCTCTTAAGTCGGTTTCTCCGAATGTTGAATTCAAATTTAGAAAGGGAGCCAAGCCGCACGAACAAGCCTGTGATGTTATGTCAGCCATAGCTAAGGGCAATATACCAAGCGATATAGGGGGTATGTTTATAACAAGCATTCAATCAATGTTAAAGATACAAGAACTAACCGACTTCGAAGAAAGACTAAAGGCGATAGAAGATGCTAGCAAGCAGGATTAGCCGGCTCAATAAGCTTGAAAGCGAAGTTATGTTTTCTCAAGGTGAATTCAATAAAACGGTAATAGGGTTTGTCAATCCAGAAACCAAGTTATTAACTAGCACCTATCACTTAGTTGGCAAGACATGGACGCCAACAATAAAAGAGCCGTCTGCATTTTTCCCCGAAGTTGTAAAGCCAATGTTTCTAAGCCCTAAAAGATTCATGGCATTAATAGGTGGTCGAGGCTCAGGGAAAACATTAGTCGAAGGCGATCATGGTTTGATTAACATGCATGACCTTGGGCGGAATATGATGTGCATTCGTGAATTTCAATCGTCAGTTGCCGATTCCGTTCATGCTGTGCTTAGCTCTGAAATATCAAGGTTAGAGTTGGACAACTCCGACACCACAGAAAGGACAATTAAGTTTACCCACAACAATGCAATGGCCCGCTTTATGGGTCTAAGTAGAAACCCTGAGTCGGTCAAGTCTGCGTTTGGTTTCCTAGATTGGTGGGTAGAAGAGGCTCAATTCTTAAGTGAAAAATCGTTAAGGGTGTTAACTCCGACGGCGCGAAAAAAACCAAAGCGCGGGTTACCTGGTAAGCAAAAAGAAATAGAAGTTAATGAGGTTGACATGGAAGACGTTAGAATGGTCTTTTGTGCCAACCCCGCATCGAGTGAAGATCCATTTAGCCAGCGCTTTATAGTTCCATTTGTTGAAGAATTAGATAGTAAAGGCATTTATGAAGATGATTTACACTTAATAATTAAAATGAATTGGTCTGACAATCCCTGGTTTGAAGAGTCGGGGCTAGAGGCTGAAAGGCAATTCGATTTAAAAAACTTACCTAGATCAACTTATGATTGGGTGTGGGAAGGCGGATTTAATGACGACATTGAAAACGGACTTATCAAACCTGAATGGTTCGATGCTTGCGTTGATGCCCATATCAAACTAGGATTTAAACCATTCGGTGTAACAAAGGTTACTCATGACCCGTCAGATTTGGGTGGAGACCCTAAAGCAACACTAGTTAGGCGTGGCAATGTGATAACCAACGTTATGCAGCGCACGGACTTGGATGTTAACGACGGCAGTGATTGGGCTCTAGGCGTGGCAATTAACGAAGCTGCCGACCATTACGAGTGGGACGTGGGCGGGATGGGCGTAACCCTTAAGAAGGACGTTAACGCCGCCTTAGCTGGCAAGAGTATGGGCGTTCACCAATTCAACGGCGCATCAAAGGTTGATCACCCAAATACAATATACGAGCCGTCCGGGGCGTCAAACGTTGTTAAGCAAATGACTTGGGATCAAGTTTGCTACAATTTACGCGCTCAATGTTACTTGAAGATTAGGGAAAGAATATTTAGAACATACAAGGCCGTGACTGAAGGTGTCATGACCGACCCTGATAATCTGATATCTTTCAGTTCTGAATGTGAAAACCTAAAAACATTAAGGTCTGAATTATGCAGAATGCCAATCAAGCCAAGGTCAGATGGAAGGTTTGAGCTGTATACTAAAAAAGAGATGCGAGAAAAGTTTAAGGTGCGTTCACCTAACTGTTCTGACGTGCTGATGATGTCTGAGCGCATACATGGTATTATTAACCAAATAAACAGGTCTCACAGGCCTAAACCGCGCAAACCTATGGGGCGACGATAAATGCTAGACCATGCTGAACTATTACGGCTTCATGATACGGCTTATAATAATAATTACGATACGCGCCTAAAGGCTGCGGATGATATGCTATTTGCTTGGGTTACTCAATGGGATGATACTTATTTGTCTGAGTCTGATTTAGGTTATCGTGGCGAGTTCAATATCATTCGTAAGGCTATGCGCCAAATAATTACCGACTTAATATCAAATCCTATATCAGTTGATTTCGATCCCGTTGATGATACCGACGATAGTGCCGCCGACATTATGGATGGCATGTATCGCGCTGACATGAGGAATAACACATCACAAGAAGCCAAGAAGAACGCCAACCAAGAAGCAGTTGTTTGTGGTGTTGCAGCTTGGGAGCTGCGCAACGAATGGAAAACTAACCGACTTGGTGACGAGCGGCAGGTAGTAAAACGTTATCCGCTATATGAAGCCAACAACAATGTAATGTGGGATCCTAACGCCAAGTTACTGGACAAGTCTGATGCTTTCTTTGTTTCGTGCCTAGTTGCTTATTCTGATGACGGGTATAAAAAACTAAAAGAAGATCTAACCGGCGATGATGATGTTGATGCAAGCTTTGCATTCCCTGAGCATAGTTATACTTTCCCCTGGATAAGTGAATCTAAAAAGATATTCGTTAGTCGATTCTTCCACAAAGAAGAAGTGACCGAAAAGTTTTTAACTTACGTTGATATGTTTAATGAAAAAATATCAATCGAAAAGTCAAAGCTGGCAGATCGAGAGGATGAATTGGCGGAGCGAGGCGCGACATTTGTATCTGAGAAATCAGTTAAGCGATTTAAAATCACGCGTTACATTGCAAGCGGCGAAGGGATTTTAAAATCAAGCGTTGTGCCTGGTGAGAACATTCCGGTGATTCCCCAATACGGTGAACGTCAATTCGTTGAGGGCGAAGAGCATTACGAAGGTATTGTTAGGCTAGCTAAAGATCCTCAACGATTAAGAAACTTTCAAATGTCTTACCTTGCTGACATTGTAAGTCGAAGCCCGAGAGAGAAGCCTATCTTTACTCAAGAGCAGATCCAAGGCTTCGAAGATATGTACGAGCAAAGCGGAGCGGAGAATAACTTACCTTACGCACTTCAAAACGCTTTAGATGCTAATGGCGATGCTTTACCTGTTGGCCCTGTTGGTTACATGAAAGCGCCAGAAATTCCGCCTGCTCTTGCTATGTCGATGGGCGAGACTAGGGCTGCAGTGGATGACGTTGCCGGCGCTGGCTTACCTGCTGACATTACCGACGTTGACATATCAGGCAAGGCGCTTAACTCGCTTAATAAGCGATTGGATATGCAATCTTACACTTATCAAGACAATCATAAGTTTGCAATGCGCCGTGATGGTGAGGTTTACGCTTCAATGATGCGCGACATCAAAGACGTTGAAGAAGATGTTGTGCTAGTTAAAGTTGATGGATCGAAGTCTAAAGAAGTAATCAACAAGGCCAAGGTTACATTTGACGATAACTTGGGAGTTATTCACGGCATTGAAAACAACATTCAGGAAATGACGTTCGAGGTTTACGCGGACATTGGCCCGGCATTTGAATCAGTTAAGGCTCAGAACAAGGAAGAAATCAAAGAGCTTCTTAATTCATTACCTCACGGAACGCCTGAGCACACCATACTGCTAAATGAATATCTAACAATGACCGATGGCATGGCGTTTAAGGATTTGCGCGACTATGGCCGCAAGCAGCTTATTCTGATGGGAGTTAAGACGCCAGAAACAGATGAAGAAATACAAATGTACCAGCAGGCGCAACAAGATCAGCAAAACAAACCGGATCCATTAATGCTGGAAGGTCAAGCTAGATTAATGGAAGGGCAGGCCGCATTACAAAACGAGGTCAACGATGCCAACGCCAATGCGATTAAGCAATTCGACGCGGAGACAAAGCGCATTGATATAATGACCAAGGCACAAGTTGCCGGGGTTAATATCCAAAACACGCAAGTCGATACTGAAGGTAAATTTATCGACAACGCGCAAAAGATAGCTCAAGGACTAATGCAAAGAATAAACTAATTAACTAGCCTGCTTTACATGCGGGCTTTTTATTGTCATAGTATTAAAACTAATTTTAATGAAAGGACTTAGCAATGGAAGATGAGGAATACGAAGGGCCATCAGCATATTTTTGCGACTGCACTTGTGAACACGAATCGGAGGAGCACGGATGGGGTAGCTGTGATGTTGAAGGCTGTGACTGTGAAGGCGGATGGGAAGAATAATGAAGAAATATAAATCAAGCGACCTAACCCACAAGCGCGCCGAAGTATTGAAGGAGGCTGAGCTTAACGGCGTTATCATTCAGCAGCTAGAGACTAACGGCAAGGTTAGGAAAGAGTTTGTGCTTGTTTCGCTTAGTGATTATCACAATATAAATATGCACAGGTGACTCATGATGCGTAAACTAATAGTAACTATGTGCCTGTTAATCTCAGTGCCTATATTCATGTTTAACGTATGGGCGGGCATTGCTTTTGTTGCGGTATGTTATGTGTGGACTGACTGATGGAATATAAAGAACGTTTACTAAAAAATCGTAACATCGAATTTACAAAATACATGGATACGATTTATGTAGTCGATACCACTCTTAGCGAGAAGGATGTAGAGTTTTTGATTGAATTAGGTTTTACTTATTCAAAAAGGAATTCGGGTTACGTAGAGAATATGTAATTCCAGTGCAACCGGCATCAACCAACTAACCACCTTAACCGGTGGTTTTTATTGCCTAAATTTAGCAAGTTGGTCAATTTGACTAAATAGTAGTAGAATAGACCTACACCTTTAAAGTTGGTGAATTAACTTTAGTTATCGTTACACTACGAGGAAAATAAAAGTGGCCAAATCTCTGAATGAATTAAAGGCGGAAAACGCAGCGGCGGAATTAGCAAAGGTCGACACACTGGTAGTTGATGTTAAGGAAGATATCAAAGGCGAGTATGTTGAAGTTGTTGAAGAAATTAAAGCGGATGATACAGGCGGCGATCACCAGGAAGGTGATGAGCAAGAAGTTGAATTAGAAAGCTGGCAATTAACCGAAGAAGCAGAGGCTTCGGAAGATGATCGAAAAACTGGTTTCGTTCCTAACCATGAAGCAGCTAAGCGGCGCAAACAAGCGCAAGCATTAAAAGGCGAGCTATCAGAAGCTAAGAGCGAGAACGAAGAATTACTTGCAAGACTTGCAGCGTTAGAATCTGGCACAGCTAAACCCCCACAGAAACAAGTGGTAACGGATAGCCCTAAGCCTAAGCGCGAAGATTTTTATGATAATGATGACCCTGACGAAGCGTATACTGACGCCTTGGTTGACTGGAAGCTTGATAAGAGCATTTCAGCACAAAACACTAAGACACAGCAAAGCGAAAAGTTAGCGAATCAAACTAGAAATCAAGAAGCACAGCAGCAAGTAGTGCAAAAAAGTTTAGATGATCATTATGGTAGAGCAGCAGAGTTAGTTGCTGAAGGCAAAGTATCGGAAGAGTCATACAAAAATGCTGATCGCATGGTTCGAATGAGTATGAATAACATCGTGAAAGGCCAAGGCGACGTATTAACAGACGCGCTTATATCAACACTTAATAGCTTAGGCAAAGGTAGTGAGAAAGTAATGTATCAGCTTGGAGTTAACCCTCTTAAGCTGCAAGAGCTTCAGAGTAAGCTAATCGCAGACCCTACAGGGCTTACTGCATCAGCTTATTTAGGGCAATTACAATCTCAAATACAAACGCCGGGCAAACGTAGAAGTCAAGCACCAGCACCAGGCGAAGACGTAAACGGGGAAGGCGGCAACGGCGGGAAGGCAGGCACAATGCAAAAGCAATATGCCAAATCTAACGACCCATCGGAGCGCGTATCTATGAAGCGAAAAGCCAAGGCGCAAGGTGTTGACGTCAGTAAATGGTAATTAAAAGGTAAATTAATCATGGCTAGTCAAGGCAAGATTGTAGAAGTTCTTTACGAACAAGCGTTAGAAACATTCGAGACACAAGATCAGATTCTTAATCTAGTGTCATTCTTTCAGCCCGAAGCATCATCAATGCAGAACAGTGAAAACTTTATTTGGCGTCCTGTTGAACAACACGCTCCAATTTTGGAAGGCTGGGATATCTCAGGCCAAGAGCAAGAAATTATCGAGGAGACTTACCCGGCAGTACTGGGAACTCCTAAAAATGACTTTGTTAAGCAACGTGCCGATCAACTTCGTGATATGACCTTCTGGGAGCGTCGAGGTAAAGAGTCGGGTCGCCGTCAATCATCAAACCTGAATCAGGCAATTGTTAACGCAATTAACACTCAAGGCTCTATGTTCTATAAGTCAGCCGCAACCAGTGGTTATCCGTTTATCGCTGAAGCTCAAGCTTTAATGAATGAGCGCCAGGGTTATGTAACTGATCGCTGTTTCCTTTTGAACGATCGAAGCACGTTAGATTTTTCCGCAGACTTAGCGGCACGTCAAACATTACAGGGTCGACCAGAAGATGCGGCATGGGCTAAGGGTCAAATAGGTTCAAACGTTGCAGAGTTCAATGTTTACACCGGATCTTACTTGCCTTCACTTGTTGGCGGCGCGTCACCTAACACTACCGTAACTGGAAATCAATCGTTCAAGCCTGAAGGTGGTACTGTAGATCCTGTAACCGGTGTTTGTACTAACATTGATTATCGTCAAGCGGTTATCCCTGTCGCTGCTTCGGCTTCATATAACATTGGCGATAAGGTAACAATGGGCGTTAACGCTATCGGCCTTGATGATAAGACCGATACGGGACAGCTAATGACGTTTACTATCGTTGCTAAGCCAACTGGTACAAGCATTACTGTTTACCCTAAGCCGATCGCTGCTGATGATGGCGCATTAACAGATACAGAAAAGGCTTACGCTAATATTGACACTACCATCGTTAATACTGCTGTAGTTGCTCGACTCAACACTGACGCTACAGCTCGTTCTAATCTGTTCTGGGATAAGGACGCGGTTGAAGTGTTAGGCGGTACAATCCCGGCTGAACTAATGATGCAGTTTGATGGTAAAAAAGTTATGACCGAGCGCATGAAAAACGGCTTAAACATGTACATGGTTTACGATGGCAACATCAATGACATGACATTCCGTTATCGTTTATTCACCTGGTACGGCATCACAATCAAAGATCCGTCCCGCGTTGGTATAGCGCTACAGTAAAATATCCACAATGAAAAGAAGGGGCCTAAACGGCTCCTTTTTTATTTCTTCCTAACTGTGTTAAAATTATTAAAAAGAGAGGTTCAGTATGTCCACGGTATTATACAAACTTGTTAACGGCAAACCTGAATTTGAAATGGTCGACGCTCTTGATGTCGATCGGTTACTAAAAGCTGGTTACGCCACGACCGCTAAGGGTCTTATTAGCGCAAATAAAGCAGACACTAATATGTCTGGCAAGCTATCTAGTGCTGAAGTAAAAGCGGCGGCTGAGAAGGCTGGATTAACCATTAAAAATAAAACCATAAAACAACTTAAGAAAGAGTTAGGTTATGAGTAAGACCAAGATTGAGCATATAGCAAAAGCCTACAAGCGGCTTAGGATAAGCGGGATAACTGTTAACCCGTCAAATGAAGATGTGCGGGACGCGCTAGAAACTCTAGAGGATATGATGTATACCTTTAGATCTAGAAATATATGCTCATCTTATATCTTTGAGGAGGAGTTGGATCCTAATACCGATTCGGGTATCGATCCATCTTTCAACGAAGCAACTGCCGATAACCTTGCTATAAGAATGGCGGCCAACTTCGGCAAAGAAATACCACAATCATTGGCTAAACTTGCTAGAGCTGGCTTGTCCAACTGGTCGGCCAGGACAGCAGTATTTAGGCAGATTGCACCACCAAGACGCCAGCCGAAAGGCTCTGGCAATACATTTAGATTCATTAACTGGCTAAGGTTCTATCGGTTCGAGGATGGATCGCCAATATCATGCGACACGTTGGAGCTAAAGCGTGACGAGATAGATACTTTCTCGGTTGATTTCTCTAATTATCTATTAGAAAACGCAACCATAGTTAGCGCCATATTGGAGCCAACTAAAGGAATTGAGATAATAAGTGATTCATTCACTGATGATGCGGTTACTATGGAATGTAAAGGCGTTGGGTGCGGCACTCAAAGTGTGTTAATAACAATCACCACATCAACCGGCAGGGTTAACCCTGAGACAGTTTACTTTAACGTAACAGAGGTTTAGCTATGGCTTCTATATCGTTCATCAAAGGCGATAAGGCAGACAACAATGTAGATTACAGGGATTCATTGCCTGTAAATTACTATGCCGTACTCCGTGAGATATACGGAGAAAAAGGCTATATGCTTAACTACTACGGTCTGTCAGACTTTGCCACCGGCCAAGGTAAGAGTAGGGGTGGGATATGGGTAGCCAGAGAGAGCTTTGAGGGTCAATACAGAGTTAGCGGAGCATCTCTAATAAAGATTGAGGACGATCAGACTGTAACTGTTCTGGGGTCGATACCAGGAGCGGATCAAGCCTCGTTAACTTACTCGCTAAATAACTTGGCTATAGTGGCAGACAACAGGCTTTACTATTACAACCCCACTGACGGGTTAAGGGAAATAACCGATCCTCAAGTAGGAAATATAATAGACATTGTTTGGGCTGACTTCCGTTTTGTTGCCACTGATGGCGAGTTCCTGTATCAATCAAAAGATCTCGACGAGGAACAATACGAGCCGTTAGATTTTACCGGGTCAGATTTTCAGCCAGATAAAATATGGGGAGTTGGTCTTGATGAAGATAACGAGCTAATAGCGTTTAACGAGCTAACAACTGAGTATTTTGTAAACTCCGGCATTGATAATTTTTCTTATACTAGAATACAACTTAAAGCAGTTAAGGCTGGCATTGTTGGCACTCATGCAAAAAGCGAGTACAGAGATAAATGGTTTTCATTAGTTAGACGGGTTAATACTCAGCCTCATTTCGCTGTAATTCAATCGGGATCTTCCGAGTCAATAACTAGCCGTGAGATAGAAAAGTTACTATCAAACTACACAGCGTTTGAGCTATCAAAAACAGTTGTTGAAGTGTTTGTTAAGGACACCGTGACGTGGATGATCGCGCACCTTCCAGACCTTACGCTAGCCTACAATGAAACTGTAGCCAAGAAATATGGCCTTGATTTGGCCTGGTCGATACTAAAGACCGATGTTTTAGGTGATGATACATATAGAGGTAAGGATTTAATATTCGACCCAAGGTTTAAGCTCTGGTCAATTGGTGACAAGCTAGATTCAAAAATAGGCTTTCTTGATGATTCCGCTTGCACGCATTATGGCGAGATAGTTGAGGGCTTATTATTTACTCCCTCTCTTGATCTTGAGACTTTATCAATCGATGAGATAGAAATTGAAACAATACCAGGTATAGCGCCAAGCAACGACGCCACAGTGTTTATATCTCGCTCCGATGACTTGCGGATTGACGGCATGGAATGGACCGCAGAATATGGCGGCAACTTAGATTTCAATAAAAACTTTATCATTCGTAGGTTGGGGTATGTTAGAAAAAATGTATCACTAAGATTACGCACAGCATCTCGGGCAAGGATGGCATTTTGCCGGTTTAATTTGGATGCATCATAAATGGCAGATCCTAGAAGCACGAACACCAGGCGAGCTGTATTAAGTTATGATCAGCTTAAAAAATTAACGGGTGACTCAGGCTTTGTATGGCCGGACCTATTAATTAAGGATTATCAAGGGATAATTCAGGACTTCAATTTTCTTGCTGACGAGGCTGACGCGCTTGATCTAAGGATAGCCATTAACGAGGCGGATATAGATGACCTGCAAATTAGGGTAGAGGCGCTTGAGTATAGGGTGTTTGAAACTATATTTACCTCAGTAAGTTTAACTACTGAAGAATTTCAGACTATTATTTGCAATAACACTTCATCTATTAATATCACTCTAAAAACGACACCATTAAGAGACGACGAGGTTAATATCAAACGAAGCGAAAGTAAAATAACGGTAATCGGACTTATCGATGGAAAACAAAACAAAGTTATTAATGTTAAGGGTTATTCAATGCACCTTGTATTTAATGGGGTTGAGTGGAGTGAAATATAGTGAGTAATAATGTAACAAAAGAGTTTCAAAATACCGCTTTTGGTGAAAATTCAAACGCTGAGTTGACGCCTATATTCCAAATAAGCGCAGCGTATGGAATATTTAGCGACGTGCTTACAATTATTGATGAGGGAAGCTCCGGCACAACAACAACTGTAGATAATATGTATACTTGCAAAACAGGCGTGGCAGCTGATGGTCTATCAAGTATACTCACGTTTCGACAATTAAAGTTTAGACAAGGACAAGGGGCAGGCTCAAGATTTGATGCTTTATTTACTCCGGGTGTTGCAAACTCACAACAGTTAGCGGGTTTAATTACTGCCGAAAATGCCTTTGCATTTGGGTTTGTGGGAACATCCTTCGGCATTATTCATGCGTTCGACGGGGAGGCGGAAAACCAAGAGCTAACCATTACCACTCCGGCAGCTGGCGCAGAAACGGCGACAGTTACAATTGACGGGATAGGTTACCCAATTGCAATCACGGCAGGAACGGCGCAACATAACGCCTTTGAAATATCTGAAGGATTAAAAGCGGCACCTGTACCTAATTATATAATCACTTCAAATGATGATCAGGTGGTTGCCCAAGCTTTAATTTCTGGCCCGCAAGGAGCTTTCACTTTTTCTAGCACAGGCGCGGCCGTGGCAGCATGGTCGCAAGTTACAGCTGGCGTCGATGTGACTGTGGATTTTGTTCCACAAGTAAGTTGGAACGAAGACACGAGATTAACCGGGGACACTCAAGATATCCTAGATCCAACCAAAGGTAATAACTATCAGATACAAGCTTGCTCAGGGTTTGGTGGCGTTTCTTTCTACGTAGAAGATAGTAAAACATTAACTTTAATTAAGGTTCATGTAATCCAATGGGGAAACCAAAACACAACACCAATATCTTCAAACCCTACCTACAGAGTCGGCTGGCTTGCAAGAAACCTAGGAAACACAACAGACATAACGATTCAGGGTGAATCAGCAGCTATTTATATCGAGGGAAGAATAGAGAGGGCTGCGCAGCCGTTATCTGATGAGAACAATCAATTATCAGTAGGATTGATACAAACTAATATTATTGCTTTTAGGAATAGATCTTCGTTTTCTGGGAAAGTTAATAGAATCGAAGTGCTTCCGAATTTATTTGTCACGGCAACAGAATCAAATAAGGCCGCAGTATTCCAATTGATACTTAACCCTACGTTTATAGGGGATCAGGACTGGACATATTTTGATAAAGATACATCTATAACTGAGGTGATGACGGATGCTTTGCCTTTGGTTGGTGGCGTGGTTCTCGGCTCTGCGGTAGTATCGGCAGGAACATCATTCCCAATAAGGTTTAATTTAACCAGAGATCAAGTAACTGCTTTCGGGCCAACTTTAACTTTGGCTTTAGTGGCAAACATAACCAGTGGTGCGCCGGGCGATATGTTCGGATCGGCAACTTGGATAGAGGATAGATAATGACTTTAAGAGACGCGGCAACCATAAAGATTATTAGTGACAACAACCAGCCTGCGGCAAAAACCACACTTGACGGCGTTGTTGGAGTGGCTATTGATACAGCCATGTCGGATGCCGCACTTCTTGGCATGGAAAGGATTGAAATACATTTAGAGGCAGTAATAAACGGCAGAACAACACCTATAGAAATCGTTCAATCTGGTGGTAACTTATCGCTTACCGACGTATGTGATACTCTGAAAGAAAAGGGCTATAGGATATCAGTTAGGAAAAAGAAATCTTACAGGGTAGGCGGGCAGGACCGTGTTACTTTAACTGTCGGGTGGGGAGCAGTATGAATGTTTGTGAGCTAAATAAATTTATAAATGCGGCTGGTAGTATCGCGATGGATTGTTATCAATTCAATCCGGTTACGGAAAAAACTACCATCTCAAAGGGGCAAGAAAGCGTTGTAATTGATTTAAATATATCACACGAAGATCAATTATTATTATTTCAATCATTCCTGAACTCGTTAAGTGGTGGTTAGTAATTACGCTATGTATGGTACAATTAATAAAATTTACAAAGGTAAATATTATGGGTTTATTTAGCAAAATAGCAGGTATCGCTACTGGTGGTATTGTTGGCGATGATCCGTTCAAGTTTTTACGAACAGGAGCCACATCAGCCGCAAGAGAGGCAAAGGAGGCAGGAGAGGAGCAGCTAGGGCGAGAAACCGACTTCAGAGGTGAGCTTAAAGGGCTTTTTTCTCCAATGATAGAGCGCGGGCAGCAAGCGTTTACTGGACTAGCTGATTATTACGGCGGCGACCAGCAACCAATTATAAGTCAAGCTCAGTCATCCCCGTTATATAGCTCATTGGTGGGGGCTGGCGAAAGCTCTATAGCCAGAAACAGGCAAGCAACCGGCGGGTTTAGAAGTGGGACGACTCAAGAAAACCTTGCAGAAAATGAGCAAGGCGTTTTGATGAATATAATTCAGCAGATACTTCAGGGCCAGGGCGCAATTGCTGACACCGGGACGGCAGCAACAAGGGATTACGCCCAGTATGGAAGTAATATATTAAATCAAATTGGCGGAACTTCTGGTCAAATTGCTAACGTTGGCATTAACCAAGCGGCGCAAAAGGGAAATCTTCTTTCTGGCTTAGCTGGTGGGTTAGCAAAAGTGGGAGCTGCGGCTCTAGCTAGTGGTGGCGACAGTGGCGGCGGCAGTGATTAAATAAATTAATAAGGTTAAATATTATGGCTTTTCAAATCGACTTATCACCACTAGAAAGAAGCTCGCAAAATATAGCGCAGGGACTTTCTAGTGTAGGCGGCTCAATTGCAGATATTTTGCAAGGCAATAAGCAGCGTGAGCAACAAGAGCAAATGCAAGACTTAATGCAGAAGGCGGCAGGGGGAGATAAGCAAGCTGTAGAGCAATTATACTCAATAAACCCTAAAGTCGCTGAGCAATTCGAGCAGAGAATAGCAGGACAGCAACAAGCAGGGCGGGTCGAAATAGAAAAAGCAACGGCGGGTGTGGTTGAGCAAATGCACCTAGCCAAGTCGCCAGAAGAAATGCAGCTTATTTTTGACGCGGCTGTCGATGATGATCGATTTGATATTGACGAAGAGGACCGGCCATACTTTACCGACCCTAATGCTAGAAAGGCGCTTATAACTCAAGTTAAGGGCAAGGATTACGCTGCGGCTCTGTTTGGCGATAGTGATGTTAAGCTTTCGGCCGAAGCCTCGTCGTTTCAGGATTTAATAAAGGACTTCACCCCGGAAGAGCAAGTCCTAGCAAAAAAAGTAAAGGCAGGCCTGAAAGGTCGAGCAATGAGCAATGCGGTTTTATCCGCAATAAAAAGCGGCGATATCCAAAGCCTGGCACAAGCAAAAGCAGAAATAAAACAGGCTGAAAAATTCGGGGAGATGACAGGAACCTCAAGAGCGAAGGCTATCGATAAAGGCTTTGAAAGTATAGTTAAAATTGATGCCGGCATCGGGAATATAGATAGAGCTATAGCGGCTATCGACAAAGGCGCGGGCGTTGGTGCCGTAGAGAAGCTATGGCCTTCAATCAAAGCAGCATCCGTTGAACTTGACAACATACGCGGCCAAATGGCTCTTGATGTTGTCGGGGCTACAACCTTTGGCGCGCTATCCAAAGGTGAATTGGATTTAGCTAAGGACATCGCTTTACCTACAGGCTTGGACTCTGCCGAACTAAAAGAATATTTAATCAAAAAGAAAACGGCGCAAGAAAAGCTAAAGTCTTATTACAATGAGCAAATTCAATTTCTTGATCAGGGTGGGACTGTCGCTGGGTTCTTGAGGCAAAAGAAAGGATCGCAGGGGCAGCAAGATAAGGATTCATTTAATAGTACGACGCTAGGGCGTCAAGTTTCCGAACAGGACATATCAGACACATTGCAGGCTAACCCTGGATTAACAAGAGATCAGTTATTCCAACAATTAGGCATTCAATAATGGCGAATTTACTAGCTGAATTACAGCAGCAACCGCAACAAAGAAAGTCGGTTAATTTGCTGTCTGAATTAAATCAGACTTCACAAAAAGCAACACAAGATCCAATATCACAGCTTTCGCCACAGGAACTAGCCCAGCAGCAAGCAGACATACCAACCGAGGCTAATTTAGCAGCAGAGCAAGCTAGGATTGATGCCATTCCGGCTAGAACGTTAAGTGAAACCATAGAGGGGCTGGGGGAGGCGGCGCTGACAACTGCGACAGGGGCAACAGGCGGAGCTTTAGGGTTTGGGGCTGGAGCGCTGAGCGGAATAATCGGAGAGCTAACCGGAAGATTGGAACCGGGAAAGGGGCTTGAGGAAGCTCAAGCTCTAGCGGCTAAGTTAACTTTCGAGCCAAGAAGCGAAGCAGGAAAAGAATTTGTTAGTGATATAGGTGAGATTGCCGGCGTGCTGCCGCCTGTCTTGGCTGGGGTCGCTCCTGGCAGCTTGCGGGGCTTGAATGCCCCATCAAAACTAAAGCTATCTAACAGTAAAAGCCTGTTAGCCAAAGAAATAGCAGAAGAATCGACAGGGCAAGTTAAAAAGAGTTTCGAACAAAAATTAACCCCAAGCCGAAAATACAGCAAACAAGCGGGAGAAGCTGTTAAACAGGGGTTTGATGATGGCATGGTTACGGTTATTACAAACTCAAGCCCCATAGATAAGCGTAGAATGCTACAAATGATTTCTAAGCTAGAAAAAGGCAAGGGAGATCCTTTATTTCAATCTATAAATAGACCGGCAGATGTGGCTGGTGAATCTTTACTTAGGAAAATAAGATTCCTTAAAAGCAATAACAGTCAAGCGGGCAAACAGTTAAATAGGGTGGCCGCAGGATTAAAAGGTAAAGAAGTTGACATAAACGAGCCTGTGAAATCTTTTTTTAATGATGCCGCTGAGCTTGGTGTTAAGTTTGATGAGAATCTTAAACCAGACTTTGAAGGCTCACAAATAGAAACCATAGCCCCGGCTAAAAAGCTAATAAGAGATTTGTCGCTAAGAATAAGACGAAACCCAGAGCCCGACGCTCTTGATGCTCATAAGTTCAAAAGGTTCATTGACGAGAATGTTACATTCGGTAAGGTAGCCAAAGGGCTTGGCGGTCAAACTGAGCGGATAGCCAAAAAACTTAGGGCGGGAGTTAACGAGACTTTGGGTAGTCAATTCGACAAATATAAAGAGGCCAACTTTAGATACTCCGAAACTATCGACGCTATAGAATTATTACAAAAAGCAGCCGGTAGTAAAGTTGACTTCTTTGGTCCTAATGCTGACAAGGCTTTAGGCACTGTATTACGAAGACTAGAAAGCAACGCTCAATCAAGAATACCAATAATGGACGCGATCAAAAATGCAGAAATCGTTGCCAAAAAGTTCGGCGGTGCTTTCGATGACGATATATTGACGCAGGTCCTTTTCGCTGATGAATTAGAGGCTGTATTTGGCGGCGCTGCAAGGACTTCGCTAAAGGGTCAGGTTAAAGGTGCTAATATTGAGTCTGCTATTGATCTATCTCAAATGTCTATACCTGGCGCAGTAGCGGTAGGGGCAAAGGCAGGAGTCAGGAAGTTAAGAGGCATCAACGAGAAGAACCAACTTAAATCAATAAAAGCACTTTTAAAAGCAAGCACACCAAAAACTAAATAAATAGGTGAAATCAAATGTCCGTCATAAACTTTCCAATTCTTTATATACCCGATCCAACAAAGGGGCGCCCATTATTTAATGGGCAAATATTTGTAGGGATTCCTGACCTCGACCCCGAAGTAGTAATAAACCAAAAACAGTTAAACGTTATCCAAGAGGACGGCACTGTAGTGCCTGTTGATCAACCGTTTTTTTTGAGTTCTGGTGGTGTTCCGATCTATCAAAACCAAACTGTCAGGCTTGATGTTGCTGGAAATTACTCATTAAAAATACTAGATAATCTTGGCGCTCAAAAGTATTTAATAGAAAACGTGTTCGAAGGCGAGCCAGTAACTCAAGCCGATATAGACCGCCTAAAACCTGACACGCTAGCAATATGGCAAGCTGACACCTCGGCATTGGCTGATGATGTTATAACCACCAAAGAGTTCGCTACAGGCGATGGCGGCGGCGCAGATTATGACGTAATTGCAGGAACCGGAACAGCAAATACAGCCGATAAAATTGCACATGGCACTCTATCACTAACGGCAGTATACAGACCCGAACCAACAGTTAAAATCAGTCAAATTGGCGGTAACTCAACATCGACAAGTGCGGCCACTATGACGGCACTTGCTACTTTTACTACAGTTGAATTTGATGTCGAAACAAAGAAAACTGGCACTTATTTTATACCAGCTAATCAGAAGATTATATTTTCAGCTAACGTTATTCAAAATGATGACACATTTTCGTTTGTCGGCAACGCAATTGGGTGGTCGCTAGCTGGCTCAGGAAAGATACACAGGGCGGCAGGATTGCCCGTTTCCTTTATCGCAAATTCAATTGGCTTGTTAATATCATCAACGGCGTTTGGTTGGTCAATTTCTGGTGACATTAGAATCGAGCACTTTGCTGGCTCAGGCATTACGCTGAATGGTAGTGATATATTAGTGCCACCTGTTAGCCGATCTAAAATATCGGGGCTAACTTGCCATGAGAACGCGCAGAACTGGGAAATACTAGCGGGATTCCCTGCGGAGTATGTATCTATAGTAAACTGCTATGCTACTGACGGAACAGTTGTTGGGGTGCTAGAAGAGGCCGGTAACGTCAACTGGGTGGGAGGGACAATATCAGGAAACAAAGGCGGTGTCCACCTTAGGCAACCAGTGAGCGGAGCTAACCCTCATCACGGAATGTTTGTGGGTGTTCATATAAATCACAACATTGACTTCCAGGTTCACGCCGAAATTGTTGCCCTTGGCTATGACTTCTCTGCATGTCATTTCTTTGATAACGCTGACCCCTCAACAGGGCGCATCATTCTTGATAGTTGCCGCGGGATAAATATCACAGGCGGCACAATTGGCTGTAATGTCGCATATACAGACACGAATCCAATAACGGCAAACATTGGAATGAATAGAATATCTGGCAATAAAATGGAAGCCGCCGCCGCAATTGTCACAGGCATTGGATTTGATAGAACAAAATTATTTGTAGAAGGGAATTTCGATATTAGCGGCGATTGGTTATTTAATGACTCTTCGCGCTTGCATGGTTTAATAAGGGCGCAGGCTAACGAGGTAATAACTGGATCGACTAGCTACAACCTGGTTGTATTGTTAGGCGCTGTAGGTGGCGGAACTAATATTTTAGCTGATAACCGAGACGCGTTTACCACAGGTAATTTCGTTGTGCCTTGGTTTGTTGATTTAATCACAAGAATAGGGATAGATTTCACATTCTCTCAAGCGTTAATAGGCTCAGAAATATTAACAATAAGCCGTGATGACTCTGGTGGAGGAACGTTTTCTACACTATTCACATACAACTTTTTAAACGCTAGCTGGACAACGGCATTACAATCAACAATAACAGCATCGCATAGGTTTCCAGTTAGTTCTGGTGGTCAAATGTCTGTGTTTATTAGTGGGTTTTCAGCGGCCAACTCTATAACAATCAAAGAAGGCGCATTCATTAACTTTGATAGTCAGAATTAAAGATAAGGCCCCAAGGAAGGGGTAATCACTTTAGTGATGTTATTCTTCCCACCCACCTTCACAGTCGCACTCTTCTACGTCACAACTTCCCCAACCGTGCTCATCTGGGTCATGCTCACAAGTGCATTCACAAAAATATTGCATTTGGTCGAATTTTTCATCTTCCATTATTTTTCTCCATATAGTGCTTGTTTAATTTTAGATCGGCAACTTCTACAAACTGAGATTCTAGATCCTTGCTCAGTTGCTAGGGCTGCGTGTTGAGCGTCGGTAAACATCCAGTTTGTCGGATCTTTACCGCACCATGTAACAACTTTGCTTTTACTTAGCTTTTTACCATCTTGGTATTCAAACTTAACTACACATGACATTTTTACCATCCTTAACTAAAAGCTACAGCTGCTATTATTAAAGAGCTAACCAGAAAAGCAACCTGGCTTAATCTTCTTTCGTTGTACATATCACTTAAGGCGCCCCCACTTATCATCATAAGTTTCATGCCTGAAAAAGCCCAAATCATGCAAGGTATAAAAAATAACATTTCTAAACTGATATTCATAATCCCTCTCCTATCTGCTGTAATTTATTTCTTATCTTCAGCCATAATAATCCCATGACTTTGAAGAAAAGGTTCAATATCTTTAACTGAGCAACCAGTAAAACTAATCGATTTTAATACCCATTTATTTAGTTTGTAATCATATCTACATCTAGGTTTGGTAATAATTTTTTCGTCCTGTTTAACTGCAGGTATAAATTTTAATTTGTCATTTACCTCAGAATGAAACTCCCCTTTGACATAAGGAGTGTTTTTATCTACAGCTTTAAATTTACGTAACAATTCAATCTTCCCTTGTTTCCACCTCCATTTTTCCAACTCATCTATTAATTTTTTATTTCGTCGTTCAGCATGTCCTGGGTAATAATACTTATCCAATAGATGGCAAGCAAAGCATGATAAAATTAATGATAACGCTAGCCAAGCAGCGATAATTATATTTGCAATATCTTGGTCTGACATATTTTCCGTCCTATTTTAATTTATCTAAAACTGAATCAAATATTTTATTACTATCTTCTTCAGACAATACTGTTTTTGTTAACTTTAAAATCAATTCAAAACATTCTGTTTTAGACATTTCAGATACAATTGATAAAGCAGCATCTATTTTTTTATAACCTAAAACTTCATCTTCAGAAACTTGCATTCCATGATCACAATGTGGTGTATCCTTTTGAGGAGAAACCCATATAAAACCATCATTTTCTGAATATTTAATTAATTTTACAAAAACTGGCATCCTATCTTCACTCATAATTTTTCCGTCCTATTTAGTTGTTAAGCTTTCTTGATATTCTCTGCCTTTTTCAAATGCAGCCTGGACTGTTGTATCAAGTAAATTATGTAAATCTCTGAGTAGTTTCCCTTGCTCTTCAATGTCATAACAACGCGCGCGCAACACAGCTTCATTAATATCTTCGTATTCACTATCAAGGCGACATTTTACCTTTACACATATATTCATAATTTTCCGTCCTATTTAATTAAAATGGCCTTCCACTATCATCAGGGTTGTTGTCTCGAATTAGTTTAAATAGACAAAACATCATCAATGCTAGTTATTAATTTGTACTCACCTTGCCATTCATCTTTAAATTTTATCTCTCCTTTTGATAATTTTTGCTGACTTGGTGGCTTTGAACCGTCTTTTATTTCCACGGCAATTGTTCTTCCGCCTTTGCTGACTATAATGTCACAGCAATTCTTTAGTTGGCTAATGATTAAAACATACCAACCAAGATCGCGGAACACCTTTACTATTTCCGGTTGATTTGCGTCAACCCTTGCTGCTCTAAACATTTACTAACCCCTTGTCAATAAGTTTCATAATTGTTTCTTGATTGGCTCTCATTTGGTCTTCGTAATCAACCTTGCTAGCGTCAAGTAATAAATGACGCTCATAGCAAGCGTAAACACCAAATATATCAGGCGATTTAAAGCCCGTACCGCGATAGTTTGAGTTTAAATGCGCCAACACTACCTTACCCTCTTCATCGTGCGAGCATTTAGGGCTTACGCGCAATGAGCAGCATTCGTTCTTAGCTGACTTGGTTATCTTACTGGCCATTTGATTTATCCTTTAATTTTTGATATTCGTTATCGTCGGGCATTGGCAAAATAATCATTTTGTCGATCGCCCATTGCTCAATTCGATTTAAGTAAAAATGCATTTCGCCAACATCAAGCCGTTTGGTTGATCTCTCTGATGTTTGACCTACCGGAAGCGGTACCACCTTTACCGGGCAAAAGTAGCGCTTAAAATAACAGTGCCAAGTTTCAGAGTCATAGTAAGAGCCGCCAACTTCGACGGTGTTAGCTATTTCAGTAAGCCATTTCCAATATAAGCTATTTTGATCAACGCTTCGTTTTTCTCGCCACTTAACAATTTTTACCCGAAACCTGCCGCCCTTTAACACAAGCTCAGTGCATAACTTAAAGAACGCTGATAATGTGTCTATACTTAGGCAGAAATCTTCTTTCATGTTATCCTCTGCTTTGTTAGTTCTCTTTGCCCATCTTATTGATGGGCTTTTTTAATCGGAATCATCAGTAATTATATCTTCATAAGTTATCTTCGTGTCGTGCCTCTGCATCCAGGTTGGAATATTTTCATTAAGCCAATTCCAGGCATCGCTTTCAGTTTTCAGCCCGTCATACCACCTGACATATTTAACTAGCTCGTCGATTTCGGATTGAGACTTAAGGCTCATCGCCCCGACCTCTTAAATTTCCCGCGGCGATTCTTCTTGTGCGGTGGTGTGAATGATTCTAACTGCCTTTTGTCAAATTTATAGTTAAACACTGGCAAAATAAAAGCTGGTAATGCTAGAGCTAAGCCTAACGCACATATTAATTGGGATTTATTCATTTTATTCCTCATTTTTAGCCGCCTTAGCAGCCTGCTCTGCGTCGTATGCAACTTTAGCCTTGTCAGGACGGTCATAACCGAACATTTTATTGAAGCTGGTAATCATATTGCCTTGCTGCTTGACCACATCTTTAAGCGCTTGGACATTTTCGACTGGCTTGATTAATGGCGCCCATAATAGTGCGTTCATATTGAATAGCATGTTATTTTTGCTCCCGTAGTTCATTAGCATAAAGATTAGCCATAGTTTCTAGTTCTATTGACTCACAGCCATGCTCATCATTAAAGCCCTGACCACTCCGACTGAACCCTTCGTAAAATCCAGCCTTTCCAGCATCAGCCTTCACATCCGCTAGGCATTGCCCGTCTATATCGGTGTCTATCATTCGGTACAGCTGATTAAGCCACAAACGCTCTAGGCCGGCGTTATTTTCAGAGTTTTCGCAATATGCACCATCGATTAAATATTTAACCGCGGCGAATTGCGCCTTCAACCCATTATTCTCATCAACCAGCTTGTTAATTTTCGCATCAGCTACCGACAGCAACTCTTGATTAACAATCTCGATATTGGTTATCTGATCGTCGTGCTGCTCGAGCTCGGCTTTTAGCTTTATGAATTCACTTTTAGGAACATACTCGCCAAGCCCTTCAACCATGATAAGACTTGAGCCGTTACCATCGGTGTATATTTTTCTTTTCATTTCGATTTCTCCACTTGTTTATTAGTTTAATTTATATCACTTAACTGATTTATTGTATCTACGACTATGGTCTGGTTGACTTTTGTTAATCTAATTTAATCCCGCAATAAGGCCAGCCAGAATTATGATCGACAAGGTTAATCTGCAACTCCCATTTCTCTAACTTCCAATTATATTTAAAGCGTGGCTTAGAGTTTCTTTGCTTAACGGAATTCGGAGTGATTAACAAATTATGCTTCCATTTTGGCCACGTCTTAACTATTTCACTACATCGCTTTAAGTTTTCTGCAAATGAATCGCTCATATTTTCTTTCTCCATAAATTGACATCTAACGATTCAGCGCACTCAACTAATAATTTTGCGTGAGCAATCATCCCAAGCCTTATCCTATGGTCTGACTGACTTATTGATGCCATTATAATTATTTTTGACTTCTCTTTTGCGTAGGCGATCGCCGCTTGCTTTGGTGTTTTATACCCTCCAACATATTTGGATTTGCCGCCAACATGAACCCTAGCCCTATAAGTTCGGCTCCTCTTTTGATAGTCAACACCTTGCGGCAGTTTTCCTCTGGATAATGTACAGCTATTTAAAATGGTATTTAGCTGCTCACTAACAAAAGCGCAACTCTCAGGCGAGTAAATTTTATTTCCTGGCCTGATAATGTCTTTATCTAGGTGCGTGCCCTCCCATTCTTGCTTCATCATCCAAGATCTAAATGACATCAAGCTGTGCCATTCGTCGCAAACTTCGCAGTCCGTATAAGTAGGCCACGCCTTATGAAATGCCGATGAATAACATCTTCTTATCATGCTATGCCATCTAACAAAATATGGACAAACCCACTTGTCCTTATTCTTTGTTATTTGAATGACGTAATTAGCATCATTAATTCCCACCCCAAAAACTAGATTATATTTTTCACTCATATTAACCTCTAATTTATTTTGGCCTCCCAAAGGCCGTCACTGGAATTATATTTGCGCCCTTCTAATTTTCTAACTGGCACTGCTTTAGCCTTCAGCTTAATAACCCTTTCCGGTCGCTCTGGTCGATACTCCTCGGCAACTGATCGAAGATATTTATTAGCTTCATCACGCCCCGAACACCCCTCATTAAACTTAAGCAACTTCTCATAATGATTAGCCACTTCCTGCCGCATATCTTCTGGAATGACTTTCATTTTCTTAATTATCCAAAAGATATCATTAACACCGCGGCGGCAAAAATACATGATTGGTCTAATTAGCTTCATGCTTTGCCCTTGCTTTTTGCTTTGGATTCTTTAACGGCCGCTGAAATTAATCTTTCAATCATTTTTCCAACTGACTTATCAGGAAAGCTTGATTGCTTAAATAACTTAACCCCCTGAAGTGCGTGATTAAGCGCGGCCCTTTCGGCTGCTCCTTTGTTTATTGCGCCTTTGTATATTCCATCATAAACAACGTCATTTGCATTCATTAATCGATCCTCGCTGGCATAACAACGAATTTAGGGTTGCCGTATTCATTATTTATTGGGGCGCTTGTTGATGTTAATAACATTGAACCGTTTTCGCCGGTGAACTTTAATCTTGCAATGCCGCCAAATCTGCAATCAAACATTTTACCAAAAAGCCCAATGTAAGTGGTCTCAACTCCTATGGTTGGAATGCTTTTAAAGTGTTTTGGTATAACTCGGTTTATGTCTGGAAACTTTCCATCAATAACATCAACTACGCTAATTTTTATCAGCGAACCAAACGAGTCGTAATGCTTAACAAAGTTATCTCTGCCAAATACAAACTCTGATTCTTGAGCTTTTTTCGGTGTCGGACCCTGAATATTTAAAATACGGTCACTTTTAACCCGTTTACTCATTGTCATTTGAACTGCAATGTGACCGTTCGTAGCTTCAATTTTATTTTTATAGATGTGAATACCATTCAGATAATATCTAACATCATCTTTTGCCTGGCATACTTTTGCCGCCCTTAATTGATTGCTGTTAATTTTCATAATTATCACCCTCGATGACTTGGCCAGTTAAAAAGTTACGCCAGTAAATACCCATTTAATTCTAGTCAGCCAATTAGCTTCATTAACCTTGGTCTTTAAGTCATTATAATTTTTATGATTTTCTTTGCTGGCATAGCTAAGGACGTTAACTCTACCTTTTAGCGAGCAGATCAGCTGCTCTTGTGATTTAGCTGTCACAGGGTTTTCTATCAAATAAAGATATTCCCAAACTTTCCGCTCAACCGCCATGTAGTGAGTGACCCCGTAATCTACTATTTTGCTAATTGGTAGGTTTTCAATATCATAAGCTGGATGCACAAATTCATCACTTCGACTTATTGAGGTTGTAGGATCCAAGTTAACGTTGCAAAATTCAATGCGGTCACTGTAATCACCTACCATTACGCGCTCACTTTTTAACTTTATTAGATTTACTTCTTTCATAATTATTTACCCCTGATTTTGGTATTCAGGCCAATTGAATTGCACCCATTGCCCGTTATCGTTTCTCATTCGACGCATAACCCTAACGCCAAGTAGATCTTCAATTTCTTGCTTGCCCAAGTTGGTTAAAACTCCGGTTGGCTTTAAGTGGCATAAACGTTTATCAACGATATGGTTAATCGCTCGTTTCTCGTTGTTTGCCGCGTTGGTTGATGTTCGACCAAGACCAACCTCATCAATGACCAATAAATCAAGGTTAACCATTCCCTCGAAAAATTGTTCCTCGGTCATTTTGGCGCTATCACCGTAGCAGCTGTTTAACCGCATCATCAGTTCTGACACTGTAATTATTAGGCATCGCTTACCTTGCTCCATTAGCGCGTTGCATATTGCCGCTGACAAATGATTTTTGCCTGTTCCGGTAGTGCCGCCGAAAATAAAGCTACTGCCGTTATTTAAGTGGAAGTTATTAATAAACCATTCGGCATAGCCTCGGGCGTATTGTTGACCTTCACAATTAACAATATAGTTTTCTAATGAGCAACCTTGATGAATCGGTAATATGCCAGAACGCCCTACGATCGATTTGCTGGCGTGTTCATCGTGCTGCCTAGTGAATGCCTCACTTGTTTGCTGTTCGCCTTGCTTACGGAGCTCCAGCAAGTCCTGATAGCTATACTTGGGCTTTTCGTTGGCTGATTGACTCATAATCTGGCTAAATCTTCGTTTCTGATTCATATCCGATCATCTCCCCGTGGTCGTTAAATATCATTTTTCTAAAGCCTGCTGGTGCTGAAAAATCAGTGCCGATCTCGTTAATGTCTCGATGCTGGCCAGAGCTAACCGTTTTCGATGCCGTTAAATATCCTTGAAACTTACTAGTTTGAAATAAAGTTGATGGTCTAAGGAACCCGGCCATTTCTTGGCTATTTCCCCATTGTGAATATTTAAAGTCGATCACTTTTTTTAAATCGTCAACACTGTGACCTTCCGACAACCTAGCGCTGATATTTTGAATATGGCTTTTAGTTGACGTTTTGTATTTAGTCCCGATCACCGAATTCATGTAATTAATAATTTCCACAACGTCGGGCTTGCACGACATAGGATCTTTATTAAGGGGTTCAGGTTTCAGGATAGGGGAGTCAGGAATCAGGATCAGGGAATCAGCACGATTACTATTAGAGTCGTTCCGTTCCAATCCAGATAAATCGCGATTAATCGCGAGTGTATCTAAATCAATAGCTTGGCGCATCTCATTTGTGATAGCTGGTATTTCACTACCCTTTAACCGTTCGTTCTTGTGCGGGTTCTGATGCTTGGTAAAGTTACTTACATTTAAGTAAATTTTATTACCGTCCGAGTAGAACCGTATGAATCCAGATTTATCCAGATTAATCGCGAGCTCTGAAATATTGCAATCATCATAAGCTAATAGCTGCTTTTTAATTCGCTTACTTCGCCACTCAAGATCGCCCTTGAAATCTGCCAGCGTCCAAAGCCCAATGAATAGCAATCGACCTAACGGATCTATATCTGCTAGTTCATCGTTATCAAAAAAGGCTGGCTTTATGTTTCTTGCTCTAGCCATTTTTTGCTCCGTCCATAAGTCCATAAAATTCCGACACGGTATGGCAGGTTTTTGCCTTAGAAGTAAGGAGGCTTAGATCGGCTTCGTTGAAATCACATTTTGAAACCTCAGAATAAAACCGATTCACATTGAAGTGATTAAATCTATTTCTTAAAATGCCTTTTATATAGCTTACTGCTTTGGCGTCATTATCTTGTTTTTTGCCTATATAGCTAAAGCCGCCGCTCCATTTTTTGCAGAAATCTTCAATCGTTGAGCTAAGCCCGTATGATTTATGAATGCTATCAATCACGCACTGGTAGCCGTGTTTTTTGATTGCCTTCCTTATAATCATTAATCCATGCTCATTAGGAGATCTATCAACCATCAGCTTGCTAACTAACTCAGATACGCTATCAATTAATAAATCATCAGCGTTTTCTAGCGATTCGCGCCATTCAATCATTAATTTTATTTGCTCGCGCTTTTCGGCCATGTTTGCCAATTGCTTTTGCTGCTTCTTTATCGCTGAATCATCAGAAAGTTCTATATTTGATTTTCCTGAGTTGCATGATTGACATGAAGTAACTAAGTTTAATATTCCGTTGTTACCGCCTTTAGATACTGGCTTGATATGATCGATATGAAGAATTACATCAGGAGCAACGCCGCCGAAATATTGACATGTAAAAGCATCGCGCTTTAACACCTCAAATCTGACTCTCTTGCTTATACCTTTTCGCTTTGCCATAATTACCTCGTAACTTACTTTAATTAACCCCGCAGCCACGGGGTTTTTTTATGCCTGCTCTAAAAAACGCTCAACGAAGTTGTTAAAGCTACGTCCATCCTTTTCTGCTAGCGCGGTAAGTCTTTCGACCAACTTAACGTTAAGGCGAATAGATGTTACTTTTTTTGCTGCTTTCTTGGGTCTTAGATTGATTCTTGGTTCCTTCATGGTAACTCCTTACTTGATGTGTATTTGTATTATAACTAATTGTAGTCACATAGCAACACTTTGATTAATTTATTTTGGCAAAAGAAAACCCTCGGAGTGAGGGCTTGGTGGGTGGTTATTTGTGCACCGGGTCAAATAAGGAGCCTATATTAATGTGCTTTATGTTTTTACCTTTCATAGCCTTTGCCATCTCTCGCAAATACAGCCCCATTCTATCAATGGCCTCTTCTGGCGTTTCTTGTGCTGGCATATCATTGAAGCTCATTTCAGCTTTCCATCCCTGCCCATCTTTATTGTAGAGAGAAACATTCGTTTCGTAACCTGTGCTGCCTCGCTTATCAAGGTTAACGTGAAAGTTTATATAAACCTCATCTTCTTGTATTGGGTCAAGTTTTATCGTTGCCATCTTACCCCCCTTTATCGGTCATAGTTTAGTGGTGTTTAATCTTCTGGTGGCGATAGTGGCTTGATTATCTCTATGTATTTAGTGTCAACCATAGACAAGTCATCTGCTGCTAAGTTTTGCCAGTAATTAACTAGACCGCCAAATATACCGTAGTTATTAAAGTGGCAAATAATTATTTTCCCACAAGGGAAGTAAACCCAATACAAGTTATCGTTAGTAGTTGGCGGCTGATCTTCTGTGTTGATCCACTTGCTTTTTGAGTCGCGATCAAATAATTCAGAGTAAAACGGCTCTATCCATTCGCGCCACTTTGTGGACCTCTCCTCGTCGGTGTGACTCATTAAGCAATCATCTTTGCCCGGTGCCATAGTTCCAGTTTCTTTGTAAAACTTAGCGGCCATGTATTCAAATCTTTCGTTAGCGTTCATTTTTGTCATTCCTCAATATGTGTTAGTATTAGTTGTCATTTCTACCCGCTTTCGGGCGGGTTTTTTAATTGGGGTGCTTAATTCTGTCTATCGATGCGTATTTTGTGTAACCGTTGATGCTCTTAAAGTGCTTACCCAACTCTTTGTGCACAGTGAAGCCGTATTGTGATGGGTGGTTGTAATTATGCTCATTTAGGAAGCTATCGCTAACCTCAAAGCAGTAAACCCCTACGCTGTATCGATTACCCATAAAACCAATGGCTAGGTACTCAAACTTATAACTTCGCCGTTTACTCTTAAATAGCCACTTTAAAAACTTATTCATTTTGCTTCTCCAATAGGCTTAATAGTCCCGGCTCTAAGCGCCAGCACCGAACCAAAACCCTCACGCCCATCGCTGAATTTAACTGTTACGTTGTTATAGCCGCCATACATTGTGACGATTACGGGGTCGTCAGAATGATTGTTAGGGTATTCTTGGCCAACCTTGACTGATGGCGTTTTTCGTTTTAATTTGTTGTTGAACATGATTTACTCCTTTTATTCATTCTCATAGGAGTGGTCATTGAGCGCGCTGTGCTTTTCTCGCCACAACGCTCAAAGACTATATTGTAATATCTAAATGTGTGCTTACGATTAGGTTTAGACATAATTTAGTCCCAGACTTCTTTGGTTAGGTTCGAGGCGATTTCCCGATTTTCAACCTCTCTAAGCCTTGACATTCTGACCTTCATGCGGCTAGGTTTGTCCTGCTCTTTGATGTGGTTAATTCTTTCGACTGCAAGTTTGATAGTTAAAAGTCGACCGCTTAGTTTTTTTGCTACGCTTTCTGCCACGTCTGCTGTTATTTGATTTTGCATGTTATTGCTCCGTTATTAGTGAGAAATTAGATATTTCGTTTATAATTTCACTGAAACTTGACTTTGATATAGCGTCAGTATCTGGGTTTACTAGCTTTAAGCATGACTCTTCCGACCACTTAAAGTTGCCGTTAATTGTAGATTTCAAGTCTGTCTTATAGCTTTTGCGGCTTTTTGAGTGAGGTGTGCCATCTTCGTTAACTAGATCTTTAACCCCAAACCTACTAATAATAAATCTGTGCCCTTCACTTCCGGATTCTGATTTTATTATTTCAACGTAATCACCTTCTTTGAATTTAAAATTTACCATGGCATTGTCTCGATTATATTAACGAACGAATAGGCTTCGATAATTGCGAATACAGCAAACAAGAACCAAAACCAGCGTTTTGCGTGTTTTTTATATGGCATTGATAGCTACTCCTATAATGACGGCGACAACGATAACCCAGGGGCTATTGCAGCGTTTATCCCAGTTCATTATTTACGCCCCAAAATTTGATTAGCAATTGAATCGAAAACCGGCTGAATTTTTAACAAGTCGTGCATGTCGGTAGAGTAAACGCTGCCGGTCGCCTTGTAATAGAGTAGGTCAAGAAATACCTTACCGCCTGAGTCGACTTCGCCAGACACTTCAACTTCTACCTCTTGCCCTTCTATGGTTATTGTTACTGGTCTATATGTGAATGCATGTGCTTTCATGGTGGCTCTCCCTTTTGTTTCATTCAAGTTACTATATGGCGCGGGAATAAGTCAACATATATTTAAACTAAAAAAAGAACATAAAAAGAATGAAAGTAGTTGCATTAAATCTAAAGGGGAGTAAAGTTAACTCATCGAAACGAAGCAAACAAACAAAAGGCAAATATCATGAAAATTAAAACTCTAGTTAAGCAAACTGTTAATAGTTTTGGCTCTATTATGCCAGCCGGCTCTCGGGTTGAGGTAGAGGTTGTTGTTGGTAGCAGCTTGGTTAAATGCCGATCTAGCGAGCTCGGGGTCTTTTATACTCGTCGCTCCAACGTTCAATAAGGTGGTAGTCATGAATAAAGGTTTAGTGGTTCACATTTCGCTAACGGCGGATGAAAAAGAAAAGTTTTACAAGGCGGTTGACGCATCCGACTTTAACAAGAGCGTTTTCGCAAAAAAAGCACTTATGGCTAGCGTTTATAAATCTGGTAGAAAGATGTTTAAGCCAGCCGACATAAACAAAGGGATGTTGAGCACTAAAAATGAATAACCTCAAATGCCCAATGTGCGGATCAAGCATGACCGTTAGAAAAGTAGCAGACGGCGAGGTTATCGATTGCGATAACGATAACCAAGAGTGCAATTTTCAAGTTGATAAGGAAGATTAAGATGAGCATTGGATCTTACACTAGCGACAGCGGATGGGGTGGCGGGATTGATGAATTTGCTTTTGATTCAATTGGCGAAAACCTATGCAAAGGAATTTGGGAGGGGCAAAACTATACGCAATACAAAATATCAGAAATGACAGCTAGTCACTTGAGAAACACCATTCGACATTTGCAGGGTAAATCTAGCTCTATGTCGTTTTCTTGTGATTCCGAGTTATTTGATGATGTTATTGATGTTATGCAAGACGAGTTGATTTCTAGGATTGGCAAATCAAGTGCCAGTAAGCCCAAGGCGGCAAGCTTAAAACCAAAGCAAGCACCTAGAGGCTCAAAGTTAAAATTAAAATGTCACTGTGGTGGCGTTTACGAAGCAAGAAGCGCAGACATAAAAAGAGGATGGGGAAAGTCATGCTCTAAACGTTGTGCGGCCATAAAGCGAGATTTCGGCAGACCAAACCCAGTAATGGCCGACACTGGCGAAAAAGTAAAATTTGGCAAAAAGAAATAACTAAAATAAATAAGGTGACACCAATGAAAATATTAGAACTAAAGCAGGGTGATGACATTTGGCACGAAGAGCGATTTAGATCCGTAACCGGAACAAAATTAGAATCTGCAGTGGGCGCTTGCTATTCGGCCGCCAAAGCTCAGTGGGTTTTAGGCGGTAAAACGTGGGAGTTCGATGGCGATAAACTAGTGTGCGTCAAAGAAGGCAAGCAAACAAAAGCAAGCCGAGACAAGCAAGAAACGTTATTGCTTGATCTGGTATCTGAATGGCAAAGCGAGCTTGAAATAAACGATTTTTGCTCAGCAGATATGGAGAGAGGGAACGATTTAGAGCCTCATTCGGTAGCGGCAGCTAGTAAACGCCACAACGTTAACTTTGTAACGTGCGGAATGCTACAAAGCGATACTATGCCAGCGTTTAAATTTAGCCCTGATGCAATTTGCTTTGATAAAAACGGCGTTATCGTTGGCGGGTATGAAACAAAATCAAAGGCAGGCAAAAAGCACATTGAATACATCATGGCCGACGAAGTGCCAAGCGAACATTTATTGCAGTGCTTATGCCCCATGATTATGGATGATTGCGTTAAGTGGTGGATATTTGGCCATTTTGATGACCGAAATCAAATTAACAATCTTTTCACCAAAGGCATTAAACGCGAAAATTACGAAGATTTTATTCAGGAAGCGCGATCTTTACTGGTGGCATTCTTGGCGGAAGTTGACGCAACAGTTGAAAAATTAGGTGGTGAATATCATGGCTAATGTAAAGCAGGCAATGCAGTCAAAGTCAGATCAATTAAATTATGTTGATGTTGGCGAGGGCAGCTTAATTGCCCTTATTGAATCTGTTCATGTAACAAATTCAGATCAGCAACCAATAACAATTACATTCGCCGGGTGTAATGGTAAGCCGTACAAGCCAAACAAGGGCATGATCCGGGTATTAGCTGGCGCGTGGGGTGAGGAATCCGATTACTGGGTAGGTAAAACCATTAAGATAACCGGCGATCCAACGGTGAAGTGGGCAGGCGAGGAAGTCGGCGGTCTGGTTGTTGGTGCATTATCTGATATTGATAAGGCTGGGTACACGGCATACATACAGAAAAATAAGCGCGTTAGAGTTAAGAAAACGATTCCGCTTTTAGCTGTTGAGCCTGTTTTTTATTCTGATGAGCTATTTTCTAATGATGCGGTAGCCATGTCCGAGGCCATAAAGTCAGGAGCTGAAACGGTCGATAGTATCGCTAAGCAATGGAATTTATCGCTGACACAAATTGAATCGCTAAACAAATTATCTAAGTCGCAATCATAATGATCGGCTTGCTGGGTTTATGTAACAGTATACTAAACCCGGTTGATTTGACTCACAAATTAACCGACGACTCAAAGCTGATTGCCCGGGCAAAAGTAAAACAAAGACCAGGACCGGAACCAAAGCCATTCTACAGCCCGATATGGGCAGAAAACAAAACGGGCCCGGGGCGTCGAGTTATAAGTGTTAAATTTGAAGATGGCGAAAGGCTTAAGCGTTGCCCGCAGTGCGAAACATGGAAGTCTGCCGACACAAAGAGCTTTAATGTAGATCCGCACCAGCTAATAGGGATATCTTCAAGGTGTCGATGTTGCTCAAGAAAAAACCAACGTAAGACGAAGGTCGTAGATACAAAACAATAATAAGCCTTTAAAATCAATTAAAGGCTAACAAACTAACAGGTGGATGAAATGAAAACTGAATACGATATTAAAGTTGAGTTCAAAATAAAATCAACAAAAGATTTTAGCGTTGTCGCTATTGGATGGAAAAGTCGCGACCAATGGAATTGGAATGTTTACGCAAACATATTTGAATCTCACCCTCTTTTTAATGACGCGGAAAAGGCTAAAAACTTACCATTCAATTGCGGGTGCACCTTTGATAAGTTAATTACAGAGTCACCAACAAAAGACAAATCTGAATGGTACGACTTTGATCGCGAATACAAAACATTAAAAGTTGGCTCTGATTATAATCATATTCATGACGATTATGATAACCACCCAAGCCCTTTTGATGGGTTGCCTGGGTTTATTGAGCGAGATGCGCTTGAGCTTGTTAAGTCATTAATGACAAGAAATTCAAATTGGTTGAAGTCGAATCCGACCAATGAAATACCTATTAGCAGGCAACGAAAGCACTAAACGGGTTGAGCTATTAATCAGCTTAACTCGAATAGAAAGCGAGCCATTGATTAAGGCTCTAAACCAGCACTTAGTCAACGGTAAGCCAGAAAACAGCGCGGCCATACTTAACGGCATACCGCAGCCTAACTTTAATCGGGCAATGGTCAAGTTAAATAAAGTAGCTGAGACCGTTGAGGCAATTAAAGCGCTGGATTGGGCTCACATTAATAACAAATAAATTAAGTGATATAAACGGAGAATAAAAATGGAGCAAGTAATCGCTAATATAGCAAAAATGGACGTTAACGGGATGCGTCTTGAACTACCTAAAGGTGAGCAATTCACTAACTACCCACAAGTCAAGAAGGCGCTGATAAAAGCTGGTGGTAAATACGTTAAATGTGGCTTTGTATTCACAACCTGCCCACAGGCAATTAAAGACCGCTTATGTGGTGGTGAGAAAATTGACGACAAGAAGAAGTTTCAGTTTTTCCCTACCCCGCGCAGTTTGGCTGTCCGTATGGTTGAAATGGCTGACATTCAGGAAAGTGACCGCTGTCTTGAGCCTAGCGCTGGCCAGGGCGCTATCGCTGACATTATACCGTTTAATAACCTGACAGTAGTCGAGCTGGATCCGGTCAATCATAAGCACTTAATTGATAAAGGTCACATTTGTTACATTCGAGATTTTCTGACAGTCACTAAAGGTACCTTTGGTTTTAAATTTGACAAGATTGTCGCCAACCCACCGTTTACTAAAAACCAAGACATTGACCACATCATGCATATGTACACCTTACTCAATTCCGGTGGCCGCATTGTTACATTGTCCAGTCAGTCCTGGGTCAAAGGGTCTCAGAAAAAGCAGATTGCATTCCGTAGCTGGCTTAATGACTTGGATGCGGTGATTGAGTCAATACCCGAGGG
>Ga0209976_10000233_pt1 | contig 40880 bp, 23 predicted proteins | sample SumtaG_FD_182806 | JGI IMG/M metagenome (GOLD analysis project Ga0209976, IMG submission 182806) | Deep subsurface microbial communities from Indian Ocean to uncover new lineages of life (NeLLi) - Sumatra_00157 metaG (SPAdes) (version 2) | ecosystem: Environmental > Aquatic > Marine > Oceanic >...
GCCCGGATATCGAGGATGCTGTTGCTGGCCAGCCCGGCAAAAGAGGTGGAATCGACCATATAGGAAACTGTACTGTCAACAGTTACCTTGTGTAGGCTGAACCGGGTGGGGACCAGCTGCCCCCAGCAGAGGGCGGTCAGGGCCGTCATGAGAATCAACCCGCGCCTCACTGCACCACCACTACCGTATGACGGACTGTGTCGCTTACCGCACCGCCGAAGTCCCTGGCCACAAACTTGTAGATGTAGTCACCTGTCAGGGCATCTGATGGCAGAGGTGTAATTCGGCTGTAGATGCCATCTTCGGCGGATTCATCCCCCCAGCCAGACAGATCGCCGTTATCAGCCAGAGGAAGGGGATCCCCGTTATTGGCCAGGGCACTGTCAGGCTTCAGGGATGTAAAGTTCACTGTCCTGATGTCGGTTAGACCATCGGGGTCAGCCACGGTTACCCGGACCGTATCCAACCTATACGCCCCCTCAGAAGGCAGTACCAGGGTATCGGCGGCGGAGACGCTCACAATCACCGGCCGCAGGTTGGCCAGCCGCAGGGTGTCGCTGGCGTTGCTGGTGTCACCGACGGTGAAGGCGTAAAATTCAAAGCGCACCGAACCGCCGGTGCCTTCAGGCAGGGATGAGTCAAATTTCCGGGCGTACACACCGTCCTGCGGCAGAATATCACCGCTCACGGCGCTATCGTTCAAGGTCACCTGCTTCCAAAGGGAGTCGGTGCCGAGAGAATCGGCTAGGTCGCCGGAGGCCAGGTACATCTCGGTCCAGATGCTGTCCAGTGCAGTGACATCTTCCGGGAGGGTCACGGTGACAGCAACGTAAATGCTGTCGTTCCGGTCGTCATAGGAAGTCTGAGGATTGGACAGGACCGGCAGCTCATCGGACGGCTCAACCCCGGTGCCGTCGCAACCATACCACAGTATGACAGCCGCTCCTGTCAATGTTATCAGACGTAAGAAGAACCTCATGAAGGGCGCAATATAGGTGGGAATCGGGGGTGTGCCCAATTACTATTTAGCCACGAATTAACACGAATCAGCACGAATATATAAGCTAAGCTCAGAGTTTTAAGTTCCATGTTTTTATCCCCATCACTAAATCCCAACGATACGTGACGTGCGACGGGCCAGGAATAATTTTCAACTGCCAACTGCCAACTCCTAATTGCAGCTGCATTGTCCGGCTGCGGCTCCATCAGGGTCTCTCGCTGTAAATAAGGGTGGTCAGTACCGTTCCCACCGCCTCCAGGCTCTCGGCCGAGCACTTGTCAGGGGTATCTTCCAGCGTATGCCAGTAGCTCTTTTCGGTGTTGGGATAGTCGAAATCGATGATGTCCACCGCGGGTATACCAGCCTCCAGGAGGGGAACATGGTCATCGTAGACCGCTGCACCTATCTCGAACTGGAACTGGTCATACCCCAGCTCCTGGGCCAGATTCCAGATGCGCCGGACCAACTTGCGGGCATCCCGCCACGATAGGTATTCCATCGGCAGGGTCAGCTCCGCATCCCCCACCATATCCACCAACACGGCATACTGGGGTCTCGAACCACCCAGGAACTCATTCATTTCGGGAAGGAAGGCTTTGATGCCCAGGGAGAAATTGTCCAGGTCGTCGGAACGCCCCACATCTTCAGCGTCAACAAACAGCAGATCTACGCCGATTGGAGGTGTCTCCCCGGCGAGGATATCTGCCAGCATTAATAGAATGGCCACTCCGCTGGCGCCATCGTTGGCGCCCAGAATGGGTTTGGAGCGGTTGCCGGGATCGGGGTCCCGGTCTGCTATCGGCCTGGTGTCGTAGTGGGCCAGCAGCAGCACATGCTTTCGGGCCTGGGGATTGAACCGTGCCAGGATATTGGTAATGGACAGGCGGCCTTTCTGATAAGGGTGGTTCTGACTGGTACGTTGGATCTTCAGTTCGTGGGCTATGGGCTTCAGGTGATCGGTGAGCTGTGACACCAGGGCGGCATGACCCGGAGAGCCTGGGAACCTTGGACCGAGGGCCACCTGTTTTTCGAGGAGTTCAAAGGCCCGGTAACCGTCAAAATGTGGAATCTGCTGGCCGCAGACGACCCCCCCTCCAAGCAGGAGCCAGCCAATCAGCAACGAGTATCTTTGTCTATTCGCAAGCATCGCTATTATGAGCCCCTGATGGCTATGTTCACGTTGAACTTAAAGTCGCGGTTGATGCGTTTGCCACCTATGTAGTCGTCATGCTCCTCATAAACGATATGAAATCCGCCCGTTACTTTATCGGTAAAGGAATAGGTAATGCGGGGAGTAACGGACCATTTTTCACTCCAGGACTGAGTAGTATAATCTGTCCCCTCACCCTTAATGGCCTCGGTCCTGTTTTTGGTGAAGTCTAAATCGAGGTCTAAATTGACTGTGTTCTGCATCTTGATATTATTGAAAAATGGGAGTGGGATAGTGAGCCCTCCCCGATGCCGGTAGCCCAGGGACGCCGTTATTTGTTGGCTGGTTGTCCGGCTTCTACCGGTTTCCGCATTGCGATTCATGGTCAGGGTACGGCTGGCCCGTATGTTGGTTGAAATTCCATTGTTGAAGCTGATGTTGAGACCCACCAGCGGTTGAAACTGTCGGGTATATCTGTCTACGGAACGGTCGTTCTGGGTGTTTTCTGCATGTTGGCCCGAATAATTATGATCCATGCTCACCTTCCAGGGAATCATATTAAGCAGCGGGAGCCTTTCCAGGTTCGACCAGCGGATACTCCAATTTACAAACGGTATGCCCAGTTTCGGATGGTCTTCCAGAAACAGCCAGTTCTTGGTCTCGGTCGTAGTAACGGCACTGAGGCTGTGGGTTTCGGACCATTTACGGGAGTGAGAGAAATTCAGGTTCACCGACCGGGAGAGATTCAGCCCCGAACGCCAGGTTACATCCTCGTCCTTGCCGATAGTAGCGAGATTGACTCCCCCGGTTCGTGCTGTATCAGATTTCAACCCTGACGTGTCTATCAGCGCCAGGCGATAATAATAATTGGGCTGGTCTAAGACTGCCGGCTCGCCCGCCCGACGGCTGCGACCGTAGTTTACAGTTATGGGGGCCACCTTCCCGGCAGCGGTATGCAGCAGCTTCAGCAGGGCTTTGAGCCGCGGGTTGGTCACCTCAAAGGGTTTCCGGCTTTCGGACGCTTGGGCGCCGGGGGGCTGGGAGCCTCGTTGCCGGCTTCTCCCCCCGCGGGCGGCACCGGCCTTGCTCTCCGGTGTATAAATGATTTCGATAATGTCCTTCAACTGCAGGTTCACGCTCCCTGTAAAGCGCCCCTGAGCCGCTATCCTACCACCTCGCGCAAGCGAATCGATAGGTGCGTTCTTGACCCAGTTATAACTGGCCTGATACATGAACTTGGGCTTGAGCCAGTTGATCAGCTCCGGATTATAGCTGGTCGAGAACTGCTCCGTGAACTGGCGGGGCTTACCCGGGTTCAGCGTCTTAAGCGCCTCCAGCTCCCTACCACGAAAGTCATCCAGGACGTTATTGGCATTCCAGCTATAGTTGGCACTGAGGCGGTCGGTTAAGCGATACCTGGCTTTGACCGACCGCGCCATGTTGAAGTTGAACGTGTCCATGGTGGAGTCCGGCAAGGCGCGGGTTATGCGCTTATTAAGCGCTTCGGTTAGATTGGTTGAAAAATCCACATTGGCGGGTGTATAATACAGCCGGGTATCCTTGATCCGTTCGCCCAGCCAGGGAATGAGTCCCAGGGCCTTGAAGGGCTGAATGTAATTTTCTTCGCTGAACTTGATGGGATAGGCCAACTGGCCGGAGATGTTTTCCGACACGTTGCTCTTGATAAGTTCGGTAGACTCCAGTTTACGGGCATAAGACAGGCTGCCTCTCAAGCGATCGAAGGTCTGCCGCACCAGCCAGCTCTTACTGCGGGCTGACTTGTCGAAGCTGGTCTTAACGGTGAACTGATTGCTCTGTTTCTGAATGGAGTCCGGCGCCTGGCGGATATCCCCGGCCGGGACATCTCTACCGGGAAAATACTTGGGCGAGCTGGTGGCGCTGCTGTAGTTGACGTTAAGGGGAATACGAACCCCCCAGGACTGGGGCAGGAACCGGTGGGGATTGAGTGTGACATCCGCCCGCCAGTTTTCACTGGTGGCCGCGTTGCGGGCGATCCGCTGCTGCACGGTGTGAAATTCAGCATCTTTACGTGCATAGCTGAATGAGGTGCTCAAAAGATCAGCGAAGTTAACCGCACCGCTGAGCCGCATCGCCACGCCTCCCTTGCGTTTCACATCGGAAAGATGCAGCTCGTCCATCATCACCCGGCCCCGGAGCGTATCACTGGGGTGCGTGTTGATGACCCCCGCGATATACCGGTCGATTCTCTCCAGGGATGGGTCGCCCCGGATGTACACCTCCATATCATCCAGGTCATAGCCCGGTATAGTATCAGTATCAACGATTATCGAATCGTCCGGCGTTTCAAGTTTCAAGGCTGCCAGCCTGTCCATGTCAATTTTTATATGATTGCGGGGATCCCAGCCTTTATGTGCCCCCTGCTCATCAGGATCATCCCCGGTATAGACCAGCTTGCGGATTTCATAGTAGTTATTCTCACCCTGCCCCAGGCGGAGCCAGAACTTGGCATAGCTGAAGTTTTCCCCGATGAGATCATCCACGCCTTCAGCATAGACATACAGCTCCATGCTGCCGTAGACCAGGAAGGTGCCGGTCTGCTTGGGAACCGATTTTTTGATGGCCCCCTTATGTTGCGGCGGGATACCCCGGCGGCGGAAGTCCAATACCAGGGACTGCTCTCGCAGGCGGATGTCGTTGAGGCGGTCGTATTCACGCTTAACACCCCGCGGTGATGCGTAGTCGGCGTTGTCTTCGGAATTGGCCACCGTTACTGCCAGGCTCACCGCCGAGTCAGCCCTAACGTAGGCCTCGGAGCCAACCGGGGCCAGACCCAACTCCTCCCATTCGTTGCCCACGAACTCAATCTTGGCAATCTGGATGCGAGCGTTGAGGCCGTTATCGGATTGCGAGCCACCCAGACCGTCAATCCAGAATCTGAGGTGCCTGACGTTGTCCCAGCTTGCCGTCATTCCTCCCTCGAGCTGGAAATCGGTAAGGGGAATACGGAACAGGCGCCAGCCGGTTGGATTTCCATCTTTTACAGTAGATCCAGCCACCAGAGTTGGATCGAAATCCGGTAGGCTGGGATCGAGCTGGAAGCTGTAGGTGAAATAATTGTTCAGAACTTCGGGATAGATCCCGCCCAGGCCGTCCAGGTCTTCCGTATCGGGGTAGCTCCCCTCCTGGATCTTGCTGTTGCCGTCGGTACCATTAAGGTTGTCATTGCGGCTGTAATCAGGATTGGTGGCTTTAGTATTGTAAAAATTATCTCCATTAGGGTCAGGATTGCCGTCAGGATCGACCTTATTAACCGCCCACGGCACCGGCGGGCCGTCGTATATCCTATCATAATCATAGAGCCCTTGATAAATCGAATCCGCGACGGCTACCGGGTCGTTATCAGGCTCTCCATCACCGTCATCGTCCGCCTGGCGCTCTTCCTCTTCATCAATCGTACCATCGCCGTTAATATCCCACACAAGACTACCGCCCATGCCGTCCTCGAACTCGTCCGGGCAGCCGTCCAAACCCACATCTTCCTCCGGATCCAGCAGGCTGTTCCCTTCGGTGAAGCCGGCGACTGGCCGGTCCTCGGTATCGATCAATCCGTTGGCATTGAGGTCTTCACTGATGCTGCCGATGTCAATATGTATCCGCCCCCGGGTTCCCTTGATCCAGACCTCAAAAAACTTACTCAGGGTTTGATCATAGTCGCTGGGCAGCAGGGGATAGGTAATGCCGCCCCACATGGAGTCGGTAGCCTCTCCGTAACCTTCTTCGAACAGCGCATCCAGTATCAGGACGGTAGTGGTCTGGTTCCGCGCCTGGACAGATGTCTGTCGTTCGGGCCAGATATTTGTAACAATCACATCGGCGTATGGATTCCACCAGGCCAATTTGCGGCGATCCCCCTGTTGTTTACCCACTGGTGCCGAGGCATGTCGCCAGGCACGATATTGCAGGGAGGGGCTGGTGGTTCGCTTGGCTGCCTCGAAGTCGTCCACGAAGGCCTTTCCCAGGGGGTTGGGGTCTGGCAGTACCTGGGCGATCTCACCCTCGAAGCGGAACTGGCTGGCAACGTCGGTCTCTACCAGGGGCAGGCGATCCACCAGGCGCGTGAGCAGGGGGGCTTCACGGGCGATGCGACCGTTGATGTCCCACAGCATGTTCTGAACCGGTTCGGAGCCTACATCAATCCGCTCGTCAATGATTTGTTGGCTATAATAGAGTCCTGTCATGCCCAGGAAAGAACCTTCTCCCAGGTCAATTTCGGCCCGGGTACCCAGCATCACCTTCTTATCAAAAGAGATAAATATGTTCTCTTCGTAGTCGATTGAAATATCCGGGTCGGCGCCGTACTTGGACATGTCCAGGATTGTCAGGGTGCCGGAGAAGTAATCTATCCGGTAGTCCTTGCCACGGACCAGCGGATTTTTATTGATATAAACCGTTTCACTTCCCTCTACCAGGTTGAAGCCCAGATTATACTCGGTTGCACCCCGGCTGGACTGCTTTACCGTGATATCAAACCGGGACTCCTCGTTTTTTGCATTCGGGTTCTTTGGCTTGTAGTAGATGGCGGGCACATCCCGCTTTCCGTTATCGTTGAAATCCTCATACGCATCTTCCCGGAAGGTCTGGTTGGGGTCTTCCATCTCGTAACCATACACCTCCTCAATGGCCTTGTCGTTGGTCGCCAGGCCCGGTACACTCGAGTATGCGAAGGGGAGGAGGGCTGGGAAATGCAGTTCCCCCCGGGCGAGATTCACCAGATTCATATTGCTCGCGTCGATGATCTCGTCAGGTACAGGGGCCCCGTTTGCATTCTCCTGGTCCAGGCCGAAGATGGTCAGGTAGCTCACGCCGTTGGTGAACCGATCGTCACCTTCGGTAGTCCCGCGACGGTTGATGATCTTAACCTCGAACCCCTCGGGATTGATATTGACACCTCCAAGGCTGTAGACGTTCTTGAATTCCAGCGGCCAGGTGGGATAGCTGACTGTCTGTCCCCGGGCCTTGATGAGCTTGAGGATCAGGTCCGTAGTATCGGTAGCAACACCCACGTTCCCAACCACCTCCACCGGCACACTGCTGGTATCTCTCCCCAGGACATAAGCTACGGCAATAATTTCATGATCACTGGTCGGATTTCTAAGACGGATCCACCCCAGCTGGGGATTAAAGGTGTAGTCCTCGTTGAGCATAAGACGCTTGAAGTTACCCTGGGTGGCATAAGTGGGATCGACTTCCGGTCTATTGGGGTCGATATAGGCGGTCCCGGAATAGGTATCAGCCTCCTGCCTGTTAACCGACCGGTATACTTCGAGCTGGATCACCATTCGACCTGGATCAAATCCATGCGTTCCATCCTCAAACAGGGGATAGTAATTGGCCCTGAATACCATGTCGAGAAAGAAATAGCGGTTGGCCATATAGTACATATCACTGATGGCGAATTCCCGGGCCAGTGTGCTGGACTTGGACGACTTGCGAGAACGCTCGATGGAAGCCACCGTGGTAAAGTCCACCGGTCCCAGCTTGGACAGGGTCTTTATGCCGAATAGGCCGCTGCTCTTACCGCTGCCGCCGGTAGCGAACTGGGTGCCGGGCAGGGAGAGGGATATGTTCCCGGCATCGATCCGCTGGAGGATTTCGTCCTCCTCGCCTGTATAGGCGATTTTCATATTATTTTCCCACTCGAAGTCGTTCTCACTGTCCTGGTGGACGAGTACGGAGACGCGGTCTCCGATGGTACCCTCAATGTCAAAGCGTTGTTTCTGGTCCACATCAATATCCCAGTTCTTGTCGGCGCGGATGTTGGTATAGCTCTTTGATTGGTCCTTGAATAGGAGGCCGCCGTTGATGGCTACGTTCCCCGACACTCGGAGCGACACTCGCTGGCCAGCGATATCCGCTCCTAACAGCTCGATAGTGCCGCCCCGCTGGGCCTGTCGGGTCCCAACCAGCAATAATGCAGAGGTAAGATTATCCCGGATTAATGCCTGGAAGTGGTTCTCCATTCGGCGGGGAATGTACCATGCCAGAGATACCGTCGAAGGCAGTTTGAGGGTTGTCTCCTCGTGATCCTCGTGAAATGTAATCCACTTACCGGTAGTGTCCACTTCTGACCACCGATCCAGGCCGGGAATAGTCAGGGATAGCATGTTCCCTCCCCGGCGCCGGATGTCACTGGCATCTGTCGGTGATATAGTCAGTTCCTCTCGGGAGGTGTCGGCTGAGGCGGGAAGCAGGGAAGTATCGGCAGGAACAATTTCCGGGCTAACGGTAGTGTCTGCAGCAGGACTGTAGCTCCAGCCCACTAGGTTCAGTCGGGTGGGAAGTTTCAGGGGCAGGGGTTCTGCAATATACCGGGCCAGGAAGTCGGGCTGCTGAACCGGGTGGGTATAGACCAGGGCCTCAGTGGCTCGCATCAACGTCTCCTCGCGAAGGTCCCCCTCGGTGGGGCCCTGCGAGAAGAGGACTCGGAAGCCACCTAAAAGAAGTGCAATAACCCCGTAAGGCGCACGATGTAATATCACCCGCCAGCTCCTGATACTCGTCATAAACACAAAAAACCGGTATCAGTGGGGCCTAAGCAGGTGTCTCCTTGTTTTCGTTAATGGATATAGTCTGCGATAGCAGCTCATGCAGGGCTCTAAAAGCCCTGGCCCGATGGGAAATCTGATGTTTTTGTGCTGACGTCATCTGGCCGAATGTCTGTTCTGTTCCACTTACTCGAAAGACCGGATCATATCCAAACCCGTTGTCACCCAGTGGTTCCTGGGTGATAAACCCTTCCACAACACCTGACGACACCAGTTCATGCGTGCCATTCACAAAAGTAGCGCAGGTACGAAAACGGGCGGTTCGCTGATGATCCGGGATATGTTTCATAGCCGTAAGCAATTTTTCAACGTTCTGGTGATAGGTAGCCCGGTGTCCTGCATAACGAGCAGCATAGACACCCGGGGCGCCATTAAGGGCATCCACCTCCAACCCGGTGTCATCAGCAATCACCGGCAATCCTGTTGCCCGATGAACCGAGTGCGCCTTTAATAAAGCGTTAGCCCGCAGGGTTGTTCCCGATTCCTCCACCGGTCCAACGTGCGGAAAATCGTCCAGGTTCAGAAGTTCAAAGGGCAGATCAGCGAACAAGGCCTGGATCTCTCCGAATTTATCCCGGTTATGGGTTGCCACCAGCCACTTCATCAATCGCTCCGGTTTAGTTGACCCACGATGGCCGCATAACGGGCTGCATACAACCGTTGAAAGCAATAGTGCAGCCGGTTCCCAAGGACGACCGCACATCCCTGACGTCTTCTAAATCCATCGGCCGGGGGAGCAATAACTTTAGCCCTTACGTCCATGGTGGTGTTCGGATTGTCCAAACCCTGCCAACGACGCATGGCAGACTTATGATTTGAAAATCCACCCTGTTTGATAATAGTACAGTAAGAAGCTCCGCAGCCTCTCCAGCAATGTCAAGATCAGGTTTTTGGGTCAAATTGCTATCCTTTCAGGCAGCCAATGCGATCCCGGTTTTCCGTTTCAGGAAAGCGTCAGTGGCATATTTCCTCGAATACGCCGAATATTAGGATACTACTCCGTTCCTGTCAATGGGATTCCATGATGGGTTTGTCGGGGTCCGCCATGTAAATGTGTGCCTCTTGGCATCTATCTGTGGAAGTATTGATGTTTGAACAGGTATCAGGAGGGAGGTTGGGCGATCTGGAGGTGGAGGCAGAACCGATTGCCGGGTTTACTGCTGTTATCGAGACAGAGATCGCCTTTCATACGCTTCATCAGGCTGAGGGCTACCGTGAGTCCCAATCCCAGGCCGGAAGTAGACTCGTGTTCGGGAAGACGGGCGAAAGGTTGAAATATAACATCCCGCTTATCCTCTGGGATGCCCGGACCCTGATCTTCAACCTCAATGCACACAAAGGAATCGCTGGATTGAAAGCAGCGGAGTGTAATGTTACTGCCCGCTGGACCGTATTTGCTGGCGTTGTCAACCAGGTTAAAGAGCACCTGCTCGACGACCGCTGCGTCCGCATGCACTTCAGGCAGGTTATCTGCCACCTCTTCTACCAGTTGTAGATCGCGTCGCTGGAGAACCGGGCGCCAGCTGGCGGTCACATGACTTATGATCTCCTCAGGTTCTTCAGCCTTAATCTTGATTCGCCAGCTGCCGCTTTCCACTCGACTCAAATTCTCGATATTATCCACCAGATACAGGAGACGATCAATATTCTGATCAATAGCTTCCAGATACTGAGTTTGCTTATCCGTCATTTCGCCGCCGAACCCTTCCCGAAAAAGGTGGGTGAATTCTTTCAAAACAGCTATTGGTGTTTTAAGCTGGTGTCCGGCCTCGAAAAAGAAGCTGCTTTTCTCTTGCTCTACTCGCAGGCGTTCCTCAAAGCGTTCACTGTAGCGCAGCGCTCGGATATATTTTTCATATTTGTCTATCAGATAAGTCAGCTCTTCAAAAGTGAATGGCTTGGTGATATACTCATCCACCCCGTGTTGGACAAGTTCCTCGTATGACTCGATAGGCATACCCGACATAATCACAGCAACCAGGTCCGGAACGACCTGTTTAGCCTGTTCAACTATATTGAATCCGCTCATATCCGGGAGAGTAAGGTCCACAAGGGCCAGGTGGATCTTGCTACGACGCAGTATGTCAAGGGCCGTAGCCCCATCTTCGGCTACCTGTACTTCGAATCCTTTCATGGTAAGAAAATCGCTCAGATAGCCACGAATATCGGCTTCATCGTCCACAACCAGAATATGCAGCTTCAGTTCGGTGTCTCTGCCGCCGCTCATCCCTGACTGCTGGGTAAATAGAGATTCAAAGTAAGGCATTTGGCGCGGCTGGTAATGTCCAGATTGCCGCCATGATTCTGCAAAGTATTGTAAAGCAGGGCCAACCCCAGGCCTGAGGAATCATCCGGCTCAAAGGCAAAGGGATTGAGGAATTCGGTGTCCTCTTCCTGGTGGTAATCGGCCAGTGAGATGGTAGTTCGCAAACATAGGTAGGGGCCGGGCTGGCTTTGCAGGATCATCGCCGTGATGGCCGCTTCTTCCAGTCCGGCGGGGACCAGCTCTAACCTGGCAGGAGACGTCCCTGTCTTTCTAGCCAGGGAGCACAGATTTCCTACTAATGCTCTGATGGCCGGTTCATTCAGGAGTATCGGCTTTGGCTTCCCAGATATAATGACTTCTACGGCAAAATCGTGCTCCTGCGCGAAAGCCGCACAAACTTCCCGGGTGACAGATGCCAGGTCCACCTCGGCAACCATTTCCTGGCTGGGGCGATAGAACTCTGCCAGCCGCTTGTTCAGATCAATACCTGACCGAAGAGCCTCCTTCATCGGGGGCAGGAATTTACGTAGCTTTTCATCGTCCACTGATTCCATCTCAAGCAGTGAGAGATAACCCTGGAGGATGCCGTAGTAATTATTGGTGTCATGGATGATTTTCCGCGCCATCGTCTGGAGAGCGTGAACCTTGTGGCGAATGCTCTGGTTGAGTGTAACCTGATTATCGAGCGAAGCCTTCAATTGGAGACAATATTTTACTCAGTTATCCTGGCCCGGTCCAGTTTGCTGAATATCACTGATTTCATCTCGATTTTCCAGGAAGGTGTTAGCACAAGCGGGATCAAAGTGTAAGCTGGATTGCTTCTTGACGTATTCAAAGGCCGCATCTGAGGACCAGGCATCCTTGTAAGCCCGGTTGGTGGTAAGGGCGTCAAATACATCTGCTACCGTTGTAATGCGGGCCACCAGAGGGATATCCGCCCCGGCAAGTCTCCGGGGATAACCACTTCCATCCCACCGTTCATGGTGTCCGCCAGCAATCTCACCGGCCATGGCCAGCAGGGATTGCTCCGATCCGCTCACAATCCGTTCACCGATGAACGTATGCTTTTCCATGATGGACCACTCCTCTTTTGTTAATTTGCCCGGTTTCAGCAGGATGTGGTCCGGTGTTGCGATTTTCCCTACGTCATGCATGGGACTGGCATAAAGGATATTGTCCACCGTATCTGAGGGCAACTTCATCTCGCGGGCGATTACATGCGCATAATGGCTCATACGCCAGATGTGGGCCCCTGTATCGGTATCACGATACTCAACGGCTGTCGATAGCCTGCGGATAGTATCAAGGGTGGACTCTTTGAGCTGAAGGTTGACCTGTTTAAGCTCCTCAAAGGCTTGATTGAGTTCCTGAGTGCGAAGGGACACCTGCGTTTCCAGCTCGGCTGTGTAGTGCTTCATGTGGTCCCGATAATCCTTGACCAGGAGCAGGTTGCGCACACGAGCCTGAAGCTCGCTCGGGTTTACCGGCTTGATTAGAAAATCGTCTGCACCGATGCTTAATCCACGAATCAAGCTGTCGCGATCATCCTGCGCCGTCACCAGGACAATGGGGATATCTTTAGTTGCCGGATTCTCCTTCACCGCCTTGCACAACTGATAGCCGTCCATCTCCGGCATGTTCACATCGGTAAGAATGAGGTCTGGAAGCATGACAACAATTTTTTCCAACCCCAGCTTGCCATTTTCAGCTGCGATCGTAGTATAACCGAAACCGGTGAGTGCATCGTTGAAATATAGCAGGTTGGAAGGTATGTCGTCTATGACGATCACCGTATGCTTATCCTGCTTTGTCGAGTCAATCATTGCCTTGTCCATGTCGAATCACTACTGAAACGATAATAGTTGCTTTGCATTTCCGTTTTCCTCTCAACAAGCATCCTGAAGTTAAAAGATAAATAGTCTGCAGCTCTACATTATTGCCAGTCCACTGTAAATACCATGAGAAATTTTGCTCTCAGCCAGTTGCGGAGAAAGAAAAGTAGTTCCCTGTCATTCATTTCACTTTCGATGCGTCGCCTGGAATCCTTACATTTAAGGGTGGGTGATGCTAAGCCAAAGCGCAGGACGGCTCGGTAGCTCAGTTGGTAGAGCAGTGGACTGAAAATCCATGTGTCGGCAGTTCAATTCTGTCCCGAGCCACATGTAAAATCCTCTGATCCCATTAATCGGGATCAGGGGATTTTTACTTCAAGGCCGGGGATGGATGAGAACCACGACAAAAAATTCCTGGCAGTTCACACCGAAGGTTGCATCAGCAACCTGAGATGCACAGTCCTGTAATTCTGTCCCGAGCCACGATGAAAAAAGCCCCCTCTCCCGTCGAGAGAAGGGGCTTTTCTGTTTACGTTTACCTTTCTGGGGTACTCCTGATTTGGTCAGGATTGGGCATCAGGGGGGGCTTTTTTACCACGTTTTCTTGCCACGTTTTTGCCCCCGTTTTCAATACCCTTTACAGGCAGTCGTTTAGTTATGTGACACCCTAAGTCAGTTTGCATCTCTCGCTGACGCTCCTCGAGCTGTTTGTAATAATAATACTCCGTTACCTTCGTCGACGAATGTCCTGTGATTTTGCTAACATCCTCAATAGGGTATCCGAGGTAGATCAGGTGGCTTACAAACGAATCCCGGAGATCATGCGCCGTGGCATTGATCCCAGCTATTTTAAAAATGGATTTCATCTTACGGCTGATGTAGGATGCAGTGAACGGGAAAGGGTAATCATGGTCATCGGTTTTACTATCATGTGCTTTAGTATAAGGGTGCTCCTTAAGCCTGCGAAATAGATCCAACAGCACTTCATCGAGTTGAAAATCAGTAGACCTATGCCTCTTTCTAACTGGCAGCGTCAAGAAATACAAGAAGTGCTGCGGTGTCCTTGAATCTTTGAGCTGAGATACCGGTCAGTTGAGTGCAGGAGAGCGAGTCTTCAATCCGACCCCGAGAAGGGCTGACCCGTTGACCTTGGCAACACCTGTCACGCGGAGTCTAACTATGGGCAGATGCCCCACCAGATGCAAAAGCCTTGGATACCGGCCACCGGCACCGGAGACAATGATTCCGTTCAATCAAGACCGCCCAGGATGGAATTATTACATGTTACCTGAATAAAAAATCTAACTTTAAGAGTGGGCCAAAGAATAGGGATTGGTCAACAGAGAGGTTTAATAATATGTAATTAACAACTTATTGTCACATATTTTAACAAGTCTTTTTACAGTAAACTTTTAACATTACGTCATATTCCACAAGAGAGGAAGCCATGTTTTTATCATTGTTTCAAAAAAAATACGAACGATCCTTCTTTTGTTTCATCGTGACAATCTTTGAAATCATGTTGATACTCTGTTGTACTGGGGATGTTTCAGCACAGGTTCAAGTCAGGGAGGATACTCTGCTTATACCCACATACCTCGTCGATCCACCAAATCCTATGCCGCGGTTTTATGAAGGGAGGACACATCAGGGTGTTCAGAGGCGTGTTTATCCCTATCCTATGAATGATGGCTTGACGCGAGTCAAGGAAGACAGACCCTATCACATTGCCTATTTTGAAAATGAATATATTAGCCTCGGTATCATGCCCAGAATGGGCGGCCGTATTTTCTTTGCGGAGGATAAGACCAACGATTATGTCTGGTTCTATCGCCAGCATGTGATCAAACCCTCACTCATCGGCATGGTTGGTTACTGGATTTCCGGCTCCAACGCCTGGGGTTTTCCACATCATCACGGCCCTAATACAGTCAAGCCCATGGATTACCGCATCGAGGAGAATTCCGACGGTAGTAAAACCATCTGGATTGCTAACACTGACCAACGGCACCGTATGCGCATCCTACTCGGATATACAATCTTCCCGCATTCATCACTTGTTGAAATGACCATCCGTCCCATGAACCGAACACCTGTGACAAATAGCTTTTTGTTCTGGGCCAATCCATCGGTTCATGTCGATACTAACTATCAGGTGATTTTTCCACCGTCAGTCCAGTACGTCACCCAGCATGCCAAGCGGGAGATGACCACATGGCCTATTGCAGACCGTCGTTACAACCGTTTTGACTACACGGGTGTGAATATTAGCCGGTGGAAAAATATCGGTGTACCCTCTTCTTTCTTCTCCTGGGATCCAAAAGAAGATTACTTTGGCGGATACGATCACGGTAAACAAGCCGGCACTGTCTGGGTCGGAAATCACCATACCAGTCCTGGAATGAAATTCTGGGCTTGGGGCAACAATCCCGCTGGCGACAGATCTAATGCTGGCCTCACTGATGACGATGGTCATTATATCGAACTCATGGCCGGAGTCTATACGGACAATCAACCTGACTATAGCTGGCTTCAGCCCTATGAGGGGAAATCTGTTAAAATGATCTGGTTCCCCGTGCGTGAATTGGATGGTCTTAAGTATGCCAACCGCAACGGTGCCTTGAATCTGGAAGTAACGGAAGAACGTTTTGTCAAGATTCGGATGAATACCACCTCCCCTCAACAACAAGCAAAAGTCGTTCTCAAAGCCAAAGGGAAAGTCCTATTCCAGGAGACCATCGATATTAGTCCCGCTAAGCCATATGGTACAGACGTCTCGCTTCCGACCAGTATCTCCGAAGACGATCTGGAAGTAATTTTGCTTTGTAATAAAGGTGAATCCTTGCTTTCTTATAAACCCGCTGAACACCATCCTCCGGGCTATCCCATACCTGAAGCACTAAAACCACCCGCACCTCCTGAAGAAATCAAGACGATCGAGGAGCTTTATCTAACTGGTCTTCGGCTGAACCAATTCTACAACGCATCATTGGATCCCATGGCCTACTATGAAGAGGCCCTGAAACGGGATCCCGGAGATTATAGGGTTAATACCCAGCTTGGTATCTTGTATATTAAACGTAAGATGTGGAATGAAGCGGGAAAAAAACTACGCATCGCCGTTGCGCGAATCACGTCCAATTACACAAGACCAAGAGACGGAGAGGCGTTGTACCACCTGGGTGTTGTGCTCAAAGCGCAGGGGAAATTGGATGAAGCCTATGATTATCTTTATAAAGCTTCCTGGAGTGCCGCCTGGCACACGCCAGCCTATTACCAACTTGCAGAAATCGATTGCCAGCGGAGCGATTTTGAAACAGCTTTGGAGCATCTAAATCGATCGATTTCAACAAATACTACCAATTTCAAGGCACTCAACCTGAAGGTGATTGTCCTTAGAAAACTGGATGAAGTTGAGGCTGCTAAAAAGCAGGCAGAGCTCGTTTTGAGCAAAGACGTCCTAAGCCACCAAGCAAAAAATGAACTGGTCCTATTGACATCAATGTCTGGTGAAAATAAGCAAGCTGCCGATTTGCTAGATGAGCTGAAGGTGATCATGCGGGTTGAAGTCCAATCTTACCTGGAGCTGGCCACCGACTACGTCAACTGTGGATTCTATGAAGAGGCCATCGATGTTCTTTCGCGGTTGGAGAAACAGGGCAATACATATCCCATGCTGTATTACTATCTTGGGTACTGCTGGTCGAAACTGGCAGATAGTGCGAAAGCATTGGATTATTATAAATCCGCGAGTCAAATGCCGCATACCTACTGTTTTCCTTTCCGGGCAGAATCCATCGATGTGTTATATCATGCCATGAAACTGAACCCAAAAGATGCCCGTGCGCCATACTATCTTGGCAACCTGTTCTATGAACATCAACCTAGAAACGCGATTGCTGAATGGGAAAAATCCCGGGAGCTGGACGATACCTTTTATATTGTCCACCGAAATCTGGGTGTGGCATATGAGGAAGTGCAAAACGATATCCCTAAAGCGCTGGCGAGTATGGAAAAGGCCGTTGTCTGCAACAGTGATGATCCGAGACTCCTGTTTGAGATGGACCTACTATACGAAAAAAACAAGGTGTCATCGCAGAAGAAATACGAGTTACTAAAGAATAATGTGGAAACCGCGAAACGGCGCACGGAATCCCTGCTGCGCCTGGCCACCCGCGCTGTTGAATATAGTAAGTATGGTGAAGCTATCGAAATCATGCTTAATAATTCCTTCCCACAATTTGAAGGTGGGCGAGAAATGCAAGATACATATTTGAACGCCTTCTCCCTGAGAGGTTTGGAAAACTTTAATACTGGAAAACTTGCCGAAGCCCTGAAGGATTTTGAAACGGCTATGGCATTTCCCGTCGGTCGATGGGGACGATCTCGCTGGGCTCAATTTCGTTATCTTGTCGGCACCGTTTACGAAGCACAGAAAGAATCGGCCAAGGCGCAAACTTCTTATCAGAACACCCTGGATATCGATGTTCAGAGTGGAGGTCAAGATCAGGAATTCATGTTTTATCATGGTCTCGCACTTAACAAAATGGGGAAATCGAAGGTAGCCAAAAAAATCTTCGAGGAAATGCTGGATAGGGCTCAAAGTGAGAGCAGTAGTGCATTCTTCCGGCAGTTTGAAGCGGGGCAGTCAAGGGACATGCAGATGGCTGCAAATCATTATCTGACTGGACTGGCTTATGAAGGCTTGGGAAAGATTAAAAAAGCCAGGGAGGAGTTTGATAATGCGCTCAAATTGGATCCCGGCCATGTCTGGAGTAAGGTTCACCTAGAATCTCTTTAGATGTGAATACACAAAGATGAAAAAGACTTAGTACATAATTTCATAAATGCGATGATATAAATTTTGGACTAGATGAACTTGATAAACAGGATGTCTTTTTTTTCTTGTTTAGCCTGTTATCCTGTAAAATATGTTTTAAAATCGATAATGAATCATAACGTCACAGGTTTTATAAAGCGAAGCGCAAAGTTTATCGGCTTGCTTTTCTCTTAATATCTATTCAAATAAGCATTAGTGCACAAACGATAAAAGTGGAAATCGTTAGTAAGGGAAACAATCCTGATAGTTTACGACATCATTGGTCGGGAAGTAGCCAGACTGGTAGACAGCTACATGGAGCCAGGCTACCACCAGATTCGGTGGAATGGACAGGATCAGCATGGTCGTGAGCTCCCCTCCGGCATCTACATCGCCCACCAGCTAGCCACACCAAGGGCGGGAGTGACGCCGGAGTACAGCAAGTCCATCAAGATGGTATTGCTGAAGTAAAGTGAGGATTCACACTCACCGCCAAATTTCCGGATACGGCCCGGATACGCACATCAATTTCTCGATGGATGGACAGCGTACTCTCGGCGACCGTTTTGTTCTCGATGGAAAAATAGTAGTCCAGCAGGGGATGGAGGATAAAAATTATTTCCTTGACAATACGACAATATGAAACTAAAGTTGGCTATCCATACAAACGATTGCAGAAGCCAAAAAGGGCTTGTTAAGGAAGAAAATCTAAATAACAAACAGATTTCGAATCGGAGGGAGATTGCACTAATGAAAGGTATATTACTCTTACGCGTTGGAGTGTTTGTGCTCCCATTCATGTTGTCGTTCTCTGTATTTGGACAAACAACTGTTAGTGGTACTGTTACTGCGCAAGAGGATGGCACTCTATTGGCAGGCGCGAATGTACTTGTCACCGGTACCAGCGTCGGTACGGCAGCTAATTTAAATGGCGAATATTCACTTGACGTGCCAGAAGGTAGTAATGAATTGACTTTTTCATTTATTGGCTATAAGACGACCACTGTAGAAATAAATGGTAGAAGTATAATCGATATAGCGCTGGCAACAGACTATTTGTTACTCGGTGAGGTTGTTGTGGTTGGGTATGGTACCCAGAGGAAAAGTGATTTGACTGGTGCCATCACAAGCATCGGAGCGGGAGACTATGAAGAGCAACCAGTATACAGAATCGATCAGATACTTCAGGGCAGGACAGCCGGTGTAAATGTAACCAACTCTTCTGGAGCTCCGGGCGGGGAATTATCCATCAGGATCAGGGGCGCCAATTCCATCAATGCGATTAATGATCCTCTTTATGTTGTTGATGGGTTTGTGGGTTCCGATTTCAGGGATGTAAATCCCAGTGATATTGAATCCATCCAGGTACTAAAAGACGCTTCTTCAACAGCTATATACGGTAGCAGGGGCGCAAACGGGGTGGTATTAATTACTACAAAAGGGGGGACACTGGGCGCAGGACCCAGGTTATCATACACCACCAGGCGTTTTTCCTCGCAGGTGCTGGATACGTGGGATATTATGGATGCGGCAACCTTCGCTGAAGTAGCCAACCAGAGAGCAAGTGATTTGGGAGCGTCTGATCCTTTTACCGCTGCTGAAATCGCTGTTTTCAAGGCGGAGGGCGGAACTGACTGGCAGGATGAATTGCTCCGATCAGGAACGGGCCAGGAGCACCAGCTGGACTATGCAGGCGGCAGTGAAACTGTAAAATATTTTGTATCAGGAAACTACCTGGAGCATGAGGGTGTCTTGATCAACTCGTATTATAAAAGATATTCACTAAGGACCAACATCAATGCTAAAATTTCGGAAAAGCTTGGTGCAATCCTGAAAATAAATTATGCAAGACGGGAAAACAATAATTCGCTTGGAGATTACAGAACAGATGGCCCCCTTGGTGGATCGCTGGCATGGGCGCCAACTACTCCGGCGCGCGACGACAACGGTGTGCTTACGGTAGATGATCCCGTAGGGTCCATTAAATCCAATCCCATTGAATTGGCTGAGAATGACAATATTATTGAAAACAATTCATTCAATGCCAACGGCGGATTCAGTTATGAAATTATTGACGGATTGACACTGAATATTGATGGTGGCTTGAGCTATATCAATGCACAATCCAAATCCTTTAATGCAAGTTCCAAGAGTGACAATCCGGGTGCAAGTAGGGGCTCCACGGAATCAATCTTCCTTCAAAACACAAATACATTGAATTACACAAAGCTCCTCGGCGGTATCCACCGGATATCAGCTATAGGCGTTGTTGAACACCAGTTATATAGGACCGACAGGTTCAACACAAGCGCGGCCGGCCTGCAGTTCCCGGATTTGAGGTATGACAATATAACTCTCGCCGGATCTGTATCTTCAGATGCAACCAGAGAGAAGGAAACGATCCGGTCCTATATCGGAAGAGTCAATTACGCGCTCATGGATAAATACCTGGTAACAGCCTCCATAAGATCAGATGGTTCTTCCAAATTCAGGGGTGACAACCAGTTTAGTACCTTCCCCTCTCTGGGTGTAGGATGGAGGATATCTGAAGAATCTTTCATCAAAAATACGAATCTGTTCGATAATTTGAAACTAAGGGCCAGTTGGGGACGGACAGGCAACCAGGGCATTTCTGTTTACGGTACGGTCACAACCTTTTATACAAGTGATTATGAAGCCGGGACATCCTTTGAGAGTGGGAAGCTTACGCCAGGTATAATCGTTGGTAATCCAGGGAATCTCGATTTGTTTTGGGAGACCACCGAACAATTGAACGTTGGTCTGGATCTGGCAATCCTGGATGGAAGGTTAGGGCTGGAAGCTGATTATTTCAAAAAAAATACTACCGATCAATTACTCAGCGAATTAATCCCCAAATATGCAGGCGGAGGAACCATCTTCCGGAACCTTGGTGAAGTTGAGAATACCGGTTTTGAATTCAGCCTGAACTCCCGGGTAGTCAATAAGCGTGATTTCAAGTGGCACTCGACCTTTAATGCTTCCTTCCTGACCAATGAGGTGTTGGATATCGGCGACAGGGACCTGATATTCTTGGATGGAGATGTCGGTGCAGGATTAACAAACCGGGACGAAATGGTACTTATAGTTGGAAATGGCCTGGCCAACTACTGGGGATTGGAATACCTTGGTGTATGGCAAACCAAAGATTCGGCTGAGGCTGCTCTCTACGGCAATGTTCCCGGCGACTCCAGGTATGAGGATGTCAATATTGACACTGTAATTGGGGGTGATGACTATCAAATCATCGGTAATGCTATTCCGACCACATTATTAGGCTGGAACAACACCATTAATTACAAAAACTTTACTCTCAATATCTTCTTTCAGTCAATGCTGGGATTTGATAAATGGAATTTCGCCTATGGACAGGCAATCATAGGAAGTGCTGATGCACGGGAAATCACCCACAGCGATATCGCAGACCGGTGGGGGCCAGGAAACGAAGATAGTGATATACCTGCTTTCAGTGAAACAGATGTGGGAGAGATACAATCTTCACGGTTTATCGAGAAAGGTGATTTCTTAAGGTTGAAAAACCTGAGTCTTACCTATAAACTGCCGAAGGCTCTGACAAGTGGTATTGACGCATCCATATCGATTAGTGCCACCAATCTTTGGACACTAACGAATTATAGTGGCCTCGATCCGGAAGCATATTCGAACCGGGGACCGGGTGATGCAAGAGGAGCTGACGGAGGTGGTTATCCAAATTCGAGGACCTTGACATTCGGAATTAATTTGACGTATTAATTTTAATTACTGGCGGAGGTAGAAACCATGAAATATAGAGCGCTATTATTAGCACTGGGATTGTGTGTCATTTCCTGTGAGGATTTCCTGGAAGAGGATCTTTCAACGCTGATTACTTCTGAAAGTGGCGCATTAAGCAATGCGGACGGTCTTACAGCGGCCCTGGCCGGGGCTTATAAACCCCTGTCCAGCACCTGGGGATCGGGGCTTGGTAATGCGTCCACACAGGCCATCCTGATGGGAAGCGATGATCTGACAACACATAAGGCAAGCAATAAAGCGGATTTCAGAGAATTTGATCAGTTTAAAGTTTCCGAGACGAACGAAAGGTTGCCTTTTGTGTGGAACGGCGCATATAAATCCATCCAGGGGGCAAACAACATCATAGCAAACTATGAAAATGCCACTGGTGATGAGGCGGCTATCGAGCAAATTGCCGGAGAGGCATTCTTTCTGAGAGCTTATAATTACTTCTGGATTGTCCGTTTATGGGGTGAGGCACCGCTGGTCCTGGAAACACACATTTTCGATGAGGCTATATTAACTATTGAAAACAGCTCGACGAGTGATCTATATGATCAGATTGTCGCCGACCTGAAGGCAGCTGAAGGGTTGTTGAGCAACACCAAACCTCAGCCTGGAAGGGTGAACAAAGGAACCGCAAAAGCCATATTGGCGGAGGTGTATCTGCATATGGCAGGATATCCATTGAATGACGCATCGTATTACGCTCTTGCTGCCAGCAAGGCAAAGGAGGTAATCGATAACGAGAGCTCCTATGGCTTCGGGCTGATGGACGATTTTGCCGATTTATGGGCGAAGGACGAAAGTACGAATAATGACGGCAACGAGGAGGAGGTATTCGCGCTTACCTTCTGGGCAGGTGAGTGGTATAATGCCAATTGCATCTACGGATCGGCTGCAAGACCTTCTGATGAAGGCGGTTGGGATGACTATTTTTCCGAACTTACCTTTTTCAACGATTTCCCCGAAGGTTATAGAAAGGATGTCACCTTTTATACCGAACTGGCTGATGGAACTACTTGGGAGAACTTTTCCACCGGGCGTCCATACTATGAGAAGTTGCTGGGACCAGACAAGTGGATGAGTTCAGTTTCATTACCGCTGGAAAGAATGGCCGAGGTATACCTGGTCTACGCTGAAGCACAAGTTATGGCAACTGGCCCGTCAGATGCAGATGCCCTGGAGGCAGTAAATAAAATTGTCCGTCGCGCTGCAGGCCTTCCACCCGATACACCCGATGCATCTGTTGATTGGACCTCCGCAACCCAGGATGAGATTGTCCAGGAAAAGGCTTGGGAATTCGCAGGAGAATATTGCCGCTGGTTTGATCTGGTCAGATTACAGAAGGTGGAGGAAGTAGTGGCCCTAAAGGATCCGGATGATTTACAACCCTTGGGATCCATCCAGTACTTTTTACCGCTTCCGGCAAGCGAGACGTTGGCCAATCCGAATCTGTGAGAATAGGCTAGCTTCAATCCAGTAGTACTTATAACTTCAAGGTGAGAGGCGTATATCAATTACGCCTCTCTCTTTTTTAGGGTCTTATCCGATTGATACGAAATAATTACTGACTACCTCTGTTGGTTGGAACCGAGGAGGACAGACACAGGTCATGATCTATCAATAAATACAGCGCATGAAATCAAGAAAAACTCCATTCAGTTCTCATGTTAGAAAATAGATTATTCAAGTTGAGATAGAAATGAATCGAAGAAAATTTTTTAAAGACTCGGGAGCGGAGAAACGTTTTGAACTGGGCAGGATGCTTTGGCAACTTAATAAAACATCTGGTTATTATGAAAAATTTATTCTTTGTTTGTAGTCTTATTTTACTCCATCTGGCCGATGTATTGGGTCAGTCAACAGAACAAACTGAATCCCGTGTAAAAATCTGGGAAGAACCGGTTACCCTGCTAACTTATCTTGTCGATGATCCCGATCTGAATCCAAGGTTCTATGAGGGACGTGCTTACCAGGGTGCACAGGGAAGGGTATATCCCTATCCAATTTATGAAAGCTTGTTAGATACCAGGATTGAAAAGGCATACGATATGGTTTTTCTTGAAAACGAGTACATTAAGATTGAAGTGCTCCCTGAAATCGGGGGAAGATTATTTGGAGCTCAGGATAAAACCAACGGATATGATTTTGTTTACAAACAACACGTTATCAAACCGGGTCTGATAGGTATGCTTGGGGCATGGATCTCCGGCGGAATAGAATGGAATTTTCCCCATCACCACAGGGTTACATCCTATATGCCTGTGGATTATGTTATGCAGGAAAATCCGGATGGAAGTGCTACTGTCTGGATAGGGGAACTTGAGCTCAGGCACCGGATGAAATTTATGCTTGGTATCAGTGTTTACCCCGGGAAATCGTATTTTGAGGTAACCTTTAAGCCATTCAACAGAACTCCATTTGTTCATTCATTCCTGTATTTTGCCAATACAGGAGTACATACTAATGAACAATACCAGGTAATCTTTCCACCTTCAACAAAGTTTGGCACATACCATGGAAAGAACCAATTTATCAACTGGCCCATTTCTCATGAAATATATAACAGGGTAGATTATACAGCGGGAGTTGATGTGAGCTGGTGGAAAAATCATCCGGAATGGACCTCCATTTTTGCATGGAATGATACGGATGATTTTTTAGCAGGATATGATCATGGTAAATATGCTGGAACAGTGTGTATTTCAAATCATCATATTGCTCCGGGTAAGAAGTTCTGGACCTGGAGTACCGGTCCGCGGGGAAAACTCTGGGATGAAGCACTGACAGAAACCGACGGCCCCGAACTGGAACTCATGATCGGAGGATATTCCGATAATCAACCTGATTACAGCTGGCTTCAACCCTATGAATCAAAATATTTAAAGCAATACTGGTACCCGGTCAGGGAAATCGGAGGAGTTAAAAATGCTAATATTAATGCAGCCGTGAACCTGGATTTTTTAAAAGACCAGGAAGTGAAAATAGGATTCTATGCAACCTCTGAACAAAAGGGGGCAAAGGTAAGTGTGTTTGTGAAGGGTGAAAAATATTTTGAAGAATTGATTGATATAAATCCTGATCGACCTTTTATCCATAACATGAAAATACCGGCTAATGTGGAAAAGGAGGATATAAAGGTCGCACTATTCACATCTAATGGTAATGAATTAGTATCATATCAGCCCCAGCGAATAGAATCGAATTCGTTCCGTGAAGTAGCGAAACCACCAAGGCTACCGGAAGAGATAAAGACCATTGAAAAGTTATATTATACAGGACAACGTCTGGAACAATTTTACAATCCGTCTCTGAAACCGGAACCCTATTACCAGGAAGCATTAAAAAGAGATCCACAGGATTACAGGGTAAATACAGCCATGGGTATACTGTATCTTCGAAAAGCACTGTTTGATAAAGCGGAAAACTATCTAAAAACTGCTGTTAGCAGGATTACGGACAATTACACCAAACCTAGGGATGGAGAAGCTTACTATTACCTGGGCATTTGTCAAAAGTATATGGGAGACCTTGATGAAGCATACAAAAACCTGTACAAGGCCACATGGAGCCAGGCCTTTCACTCTGCTGCATATTATCATTTAGCAGAGCTGTCATGTATTAGCCAAAACTACAGTAAGGCCCTTGAACACCTTGACAGGTCGCTTGCAACAAATGCAAAAAATACCAAAGCAATAAATCTTAAAGCTACAATTCTTAGAAAGTCTGGCAACACTGAAAAAGCCCTTGAACTGTCAACTTCAGTTATGGAATATGATCCGCTGGATTTCTGGTCTGCTTGTGAACTTTATTTTATCAGGAGTGAAAGCCGAATGAATGAAAAAGCTGAACAAGCTGCTTCCTGGCTTCGAAAAAAGATGCATGGTTATGAACAGTCTTATCTTGAACTTTCACTCGATTATGCTAATGCCGGGTTATTGGATGAGGCCACCCGGGTTCTCGAAGAGTTGTACCTTGAGGGAAACGACCAAACCAACTCGTACCCCATGATTTATTATTACCTGGGCTATTATTGGCTACAGAAAGGCGATGAAACGAAAGCCCTGGAATATTTTAATACGGCATCCGAACAATCATCTGATTACTGTTTTCCATTCAGACTGGAATCTATACACGTTTTAACGGAGGCAATCAGGATCAATAGATCCGATTCCAGGGCCCCGTATTACCTGGGTAATTTGTTGTATGAAATGCAACCTGAGAGAGCTATAAAAGAATGGGAAAAGTCAAGAACGCTAGACGATGAATTCGCATTGGTACACAGGAACCTGGGAATGGCCTATTATAGAACAAACAATAATACTACCAGGGCCATTGAAAGTTACCTGAAATCTATTACACTGAATCCTGAAGACCAGCGTTTATTATATGAAATCGATCTGATATATGCAGCTAACCGGGAGGTCCCTGAGACACGGCTGAAGTTGTTGCAAAAACATCACAATGTAATCGCAAATAACAATGTTTCCGATGCCCTTTCCAGGGAAATCATGTTACTTGTTCAGCTGGGATATTACGATAAAGCACTTGAAGTTTTGGCTGAAAATTATTTCAAACAATGGGAAGGTGTTAGTAAAGCATATAACTCGTTTGTTGATGCACATCTTTTAAGGGGATTAAATTATTATCATTCAAAAAACTATAGAAAAGCATTGGAAGATTTTATTGCAGCAGGAGAGTTTCCTGCTAACATGATGGTTGCAAAACCATACCGGGGTGGACGATCAGGTGAAGTATATTATTACATTGGTACAGGATATGAGGCTTTGGGAAAAAACAAAGAAGCAAAAGAACAGTATCACCTTTGCATTGATAAGAGATTAAACAATGAATTGTCAGATAATCATTACTATAAAGCATTGGCTCTTGATAAGCTTGGAAGAGATAAAGAGGCCTTAGAAATATTTGATGGACTGATTTCAATAGGAAAAAAGAGAATTAACAGTTCTGAAGTAGACTTTTTTGCCAAATTCGGTGAAAGACAGACCCATGCGGATAGATTAGCTGAAGCATATTATATACTGGGACTCGCTTATCTGGGGAAAGGACTGAAGAAAGAGGCAGAAGATATGTTTTCAGAGTCGGTTAGATTAAACTTAAATCATGTCTGGGCAACGAATCTTTTATATAAAAATTAGAAAATGGAATACAGAAAAGTTATCAAGACCCCATCGCTTGGATCCGGAAGAATTCTACGCGCTGCTGGTTTATATCGATTATGTGGATCTGATTCAGAAACTTGGGGCGTGGCTGCAGTGTTTATCCTTGATTGAAACTGGGTAGCTTTTTATTGGATAACTCCGTGTGAGGATGAGGTCTCTCTCAAAATAAGTTTAATTCTGGCAGCATATGGGGATATAAATATTTCTTTGACAGAGCAATAATAGAATGCTACACTTCGATACTAATCCAAACGATTGCAAGGACCAGCAGGGCTAGTAAATCCCCCAGTTTTATTCACGATTGATTGGATAGGCGCAGGACATAAATAGATTCAGTAAGTAGGTATAGATTGTCGCTGATAACATTAAAAATGCTAGCTGACAGGTTGAAACTTCACCCGTCGACAGTATCCCGTGCCTTACGGAACGAACCTAATGTTCATCCCAAGACCAAAAAGAAGGTTCTCGCTCTTGCGAACCAACTGGATTATCGGCCGAACTTTGTTGCCCGACAATTGAAAGAGAGAAGGTCACGGAATATTGGCGTCATGGTTCCTGAGATTCGGCACGACTTCTTCTCAAATGCCGTGAGCGGTATAGAGCGAGTAGCGCATCGGAACGGGTATGCAATAATACTTTGTCAGTCCGATGAAAATTATCAGCATGAGGTCATGAACGCCGGTGTTCTTGAGCAGAACAGGGTGGCCGGTCTGATTGTCTCTGTCTCGCAGGAAACTGTAAATAGTGATCATTTCAAAAGTTACCAACGGCGGGGAGGTCTCCTGGTCTTCTTCGATAGAATCTGTGAAGACGTCGTTGCTACCAAGATAATCAGTGATGATTTCGGAGGTGCCCTGAACGCTACCGAGTTCCTGATCCAGAAAGGGTACCGGCGGATTGCTCATCTCGCTGGACCACCTGAACTCCACATCGCAAGCGAAAGATTGCGGGGCTATACAGAGGGATTAAATCAGCATCATATCCCTTACCAACCTGAATTGGTACTATATGGCGGACTTCATGAAAATGATGGGATCCAGGGGGCACAGCGTCTACTGGATTTAACGGAACCACCTGACGCCATCTTTACGGTAAATAGCCCCGTAGCGCTGGGCACCTATGAGATTATCAAGGAGCGGGGCCTAAAAATACCCGAAGATGTCGGTGTTTTATGCTTCTATAACAGTGTCTTCACCAGGCTGGTCGATCCTCCTTTGACGACAGTGGACCAAACTCCTGAAAAGATGGGGGAATTGGCGGCAGAACGCCTCCTGGCTCAAATCAGAATGGTAGACGCAGGCGAAGAAATAATAACGGAGACTATCACCGTGAAGACCAAATTGATAGTGAGGGCGTCCGCATAGCGATGGCTTCGACAGAGAATAAGCATTGGAATAGATCTGGCTAGCTTATTTTGGTGGAATAACCTATGGTACCATCACCGATGAACATCGTCAGGCCAACCGTGCCAGCTGGAACAGATTTGATGTTATCGCTTCTGCTTTACTGATGGTGATCATGGTAGCTGCTTGCTTCATTCTTTACCGGTTAGCCTGCATTTAGGTCGAATGCAGAGTTGAGGGAAATGCATGCGTAAATATGTAATAGGATTAGACTTTGGTACCAACTCATGTCGATCACTGATCATGGATGTTGAAGATGGGAAGGAAATTGCCAGTCACGTATACCCGTATCCCTCCGGTGTCGCAGGCGTTATTATTGATGCAAAAAATCCGAATCTGGCACGGCAGAATCCCGCCGATTACATCGAAGGTATAGAAGTTACCATCAAAGAGGCCTTACGGCTCGCGATTAACCAGGATGGTAGCTTTACTCCGGGAGATGTGATCGGTATTGGCGTTGACACAACCGGAAGTAGTCCCATGCCTGTTGATGAGCATGGCGTCCCGCTGTGCTTTGAGAATGCTTTTAGAGATAATCCCGGAGCCATGGTGTGGCTTTGGAAAGATCACACATCGTACAAAGAAGCCGAGAATATAACCGATCTGGCCTCCCGGGTCAGACCGGAATATTTGTCAAAGATTGGGGGAACCTATTCATCAGAATGGTTCTGGAGTAAAATTCTGCACTGTAAAAACGTTTATCCCGCAGTATTTGAGACTGCCTATAGTTTCGTTGAGATCTGTGATTGGATACCCGCAGTCCTGGCAGGAGATACCACACCTGATTCGTTGAAGCGGAGTGTTTGTGCTGCCGGACATAAAGCCATGTTCAATGATCAATGGGGTGGCCTCCCGGATAGGGAATTCCTGGACAGCCTGGCTCAGGGCCTCGGTGATCTCCGCGATAGACTATATGTCAAGGCCTATCCAGCTGACCAGAAAGTAGGCAATTTGTCTTCCGATTGGGCAGAAAAGTTGGGACTTTCCACCGACGTTACCATAGCCGTAGGTGCATTTGATGCGCACATGGGAGCCGTGGGGGCTGGTGTGAAAACCGGTGCGTTGGTGAAAATATTAGGCACCAGCACCTGTGATGTGATGGTGTGGCCCAATCAGAATGCGCTGGCCGATATACCGGGTGTATGTGGTATCGTCAATGGATCGGTAATGAGCGACTACTACGGCATAGAAGCGGGACAGTCTGCAGTCGGAGATATATTCCTCTGGTTTGTCAATAACCTTGTTCCAGATAAGTACGGTTCAACTCAGGACGAGAAATTTGAGAGCCTGGAGTCGCAAGCCAAAGATCTGCAACCAGGCGAGACCGGCTTGTTAGCGTTGGACTGGAATAATGGGAATCGGACCATTTTGGTGGATGTGCGGCTGACAGGCTTAATTCTGGGGCAGACACTCCATACTCAAGCGCATGAGATTTATCGTGTTCTGATTGAGGCCACTGCCTTCGGTGCCCTGGCTATCATCGATCGAATTGAAGAGAGCGGCGTAAAGATCGACGAGGTTGTGAACTGCGGTGGATTAGCCATGAAGAATGAACTCTTGATGCAAACCTACGCAGATATAATGGGCCGTCCCATGAAAGTATCCCGAAGCGAGCAGACACCGGCATTGGGTGCAGCAATATTTGCAGCAGTTGTGGCCGGGGAGAATGCCGGAGGGTATCAGTCTGTCAAGGATGCTCAAGCAGCCATGACGGGTATAGACCAGGTCTTCGAACCCATTGAATCCAACCATGTCATCTATAAACAGATTTATGCCCTGTACAAGCAATTGCACGACAGTTTTGGGACCAGGGACTATTCATCCAATCTCTATCATGTAATGAAGGATCTGCTGAATATTCGCGATGAGGTCAGGAAGGAATTGTAATGCAATTAGATAAACTCAAGCAGCAGGTTCTGGAAGCAAATCTGGCCGTGGTCAAATTTAACCTGGTCACCTTGACCTGGGGTAATGTGAGCGGAATAGACCGTTCTGAAGGATTAATCGTTATCAAGCCCAGCGGTGTGGAATATGAGGGCATGACAGTTGATGATATGGTCGTGGTGGATCTTGATAGCAAACCTGTCTCAGGGAAATGGAATCCATCTTCAGATACTGAAACCCATGTAGAGCTGTACAAAGCCTTTCCATCAGTCGGCGGCATAACCCATACCCACAGTACTTATGCAACGATTTTCGCACAGGCCTTGAAGGAAATACCCTGCTTGGGAACAACCCATGCAGATCATTTTAATGGGCCAATCCCTATAACTAGAATGCTTTCAAAGGAGGAAGTCGCTTCCGGGTATGAACGGAATACGGGCAAGGTCATCGTGGAGACTTTTATTGATATAGACCCGCAGGATATACCGGCCGTTCTGGTAGCGGGACATGCACCCTTTGCCTGGGGCAAGCATGCCATGAGCTCCGTAAAGCACAGTCTGATCCTGGAGAAAGTTGCCGAACTGGTCTTGGGAACGCTGCAACTGAAAGCTGATGCAGCGGCTCTTCCGGGGTATATACTGGACAAGCATTATTCGCGTAAACACGGGCCGAACTCCTATTACGGTCAGAAGCCTCGTAATGAAGAATAACATGAGCACGAACAGAATGTGATACAGGATGAACAAGTGAAAAATTTGGATTCATTTGAAGTATGGTTCGTCACCGGTAGCCAGCATCTTTATGGTGAAGCAACCTTAAAGCAGGTCGCCGAGCACTCCCAGACGATAGCTAAGGGTATAAACGACTCGGATAAAATACCTCTTCGTGTGGTATTCAAGCCGGTCCTAACTACATCCGATAGCATCACCAGATTATGTCGGGATGCCAACAATGATGATTCCTGCGTCGGACTCATTACCTGGATGCATACCTTCTCCCCGGCGAAGATGTGGATCGCCGGTCTAAAAGCCTTGCAGAAACCCTTCGCCCATCTGCATACCCAATACAACCGCGATATCCCCTGGTCTACCATAGATATGGATTTCATGAATCTGAATCAGGCGGCGCATGGCGACAGGGAATTTGGTTTTATCTGTACGCGCATGGGTAAGAACCGGAAGGTCATTGTCGGACACTGGGAAAGTGAAACAGTGCAGGAAAAGTTGGCTGTTTGGATGCGCGTAGCCTGTGCCTGGCAGGATGCTCAGGGTGGGAAGATTGCCAGATTCGGTGACAACATGCGCGAGGTTGCCGTTACCGAAGGTGATAAAGTAGAAGCACAGTTGCAGCTGGGGTACTCGGTTAACGGTTATGATGTCGGGGATCTGGTGAGTTATGTGAATCAGGTTAGCGATGCTGAGATAGACGCATTGATAACAGAGTATGAAAGTCTGTTCACGATATCCAAGGATGCCCGGATCGGAGGCTCGCACCATCAAAACCTGCGTGAGGCCGCCCGAATAGAATTTGGAATACGAGGCTTTCTCGAAGATGGCTCGTTTAATGCCTTCACCGACACATTTGAGGATTTACATGGTCTGAAACAGTTACCGGGCTTGGCTGTGCAGCGGCTGATGGCTGACGGATATGGTTTCGGTGCGGAAGGGGATTGGAAAACCTCTGCACTGGTGCGGGCGATGAAGGTCATGACAAATGGCTTACCCGGAGGTACATCATTCATGGAAGATTATACTTATCACCTTGATCCCGACGGGATGATCGTGCTGGGCGCTCACATGCTGGAGATTTGCCCCTCCATCGCGATGGATAAACCCAACATTGAATTCCATCCACTTCCCATCGGCGGAAAAGATGACCCGGCCCGCCTGGTATTTCATGTGGCTGAGGGTGAGGCAATGAACGCATCCCTCATCGATATGGGCGACAGGTTCAGGTTGATCGTCAACGAAGTGAAAGTCGTCACACCACCCCATCCAATGCCCAAGCTACCTGTAGCGCGCGTCATGTGGGCCCCGAAACCAAACCTGGAGATTGCTGCAAGCAGCTGGATCCTGGCGGGAGGTGCTCATCATACCAGCTTCAGCCAGGCTGTAACAAGGGAATATCTGGAGGATTTTGCCGAGATAGCCGGAATTGAGTTGCTGGTCATTGATGACAGCACACAATTGAGGGACTTCAAGAAAGAATTGTTCTGGAACAGCAGGACATACAGTGGACGGAACAGCCTTGAATGACAAAATTGAACAATTTATGCTGGGTGTTAAAGTAGGTTATCGCGTATTTTCCCGGATCACCTCTGCAGATCGGGCCGCTAGACCATCTTAGAGATGCTAAGAACGATGGGATTCAGGCCATTGCCATGACACCTGAAGAGACTTTTCATGGTAGTGTTAAGTTGTTGGTAGTTGCGCGCAAGTGCGCAGAATTGTGAAAACAGCATCTGGAATGATGGCCATCCAGGCTAAAGAGCTGTCGGTTTAACTGCTTATTTAGACGTATGGCCTATCAATTGGTCAGTAGTGGCTCATGGCACCGCTTCTCGGTTTTGCCAAGGACTAGCGCCAGTTCGATGCCGTGGGCATTTGAGCTCGGCTCCGGCCGATGAGTAGGCCGAAAAGTTGGCAAATCCGATGCGGCTAACTAGTATGGCTGGTTAAAATAACGGGTAATTATCCCTTACTGTAACTATATTGTATCAAGAGGAGTCGGATCATGCGAACTAAGAATAACAAAAATGCCAGAAATAACTTTGGTGGAAGATTACAGCATGGAATATTGGCTGTTTTGTTCTGTTTGGTTTGCGCTTGTACAAGTGAATCTGGATCGAATAGCGCAGTGCGTTCTAAAATCCTGTTTGACGATGATTGGCTCTTTTATAGAGGCGCTGTTGCTAGTGCTGAACAGGTGAGCCATGATGACACCGGGTGGCGTGAAATATCCCTCCCTCACGATTGGAGCATTGAAGATCTACCCGGCACCGACTCTCCTATTGATCCGGTTGCCATCGGTGAGGTGAATACCGGCTTTTTCGTGGGAGGTACCGGCTGGTATCGGAAGCATTTCAACATCCAATCAAGTCAAGAGGCCCGCAGGTTTTATCTTCAATTCGATGGCGTATATATGAATGCCGATATATGGTTGAACGGGAAACACCTTGGGAATCATCCCTATGGCTATACAAGCTTCGGTTTCGACATTACTGAGCATCTACTCCTCGATCAGGAAAACGTTATTGCCGTCGAAGTCAAAAACGAAGGTGAAAATACCAGATGGTATTCAGGATCGGGGATTTACCGCCATGTTTGGCTAATAGCAACAAACCCTGTCCATGTAGCACATTGGGGAACCTCTATCACAACACCCGAAGTCGGCGATACTGAATCAGTGATAAAGGCTGTGACAAGAATTGTAAATAATGCGAAAGACGATAAAGTAGTCACGCTCACAACCAGGATCATTGATCCAGGAGGAAATGAGAAAGGTGTTATTACGACCGAATCGACAATTGGAGCGATCTCAACAATTGATGTAAGTCAGGAGATCACAATCGATTCACCTGAATTATGGTCGGTGGATACACCGCTGCTCTACACCTCCATCTCAGAAGTTTATCTTGGATCAGCGCTTGAGGATAAGATTGAAACAACATTTGGTATACGCACAATCTCATTCGATACTCAGAACGGTTTTCAGCTCAATGGTGAATCACTCCTCTTAAAAGGGGGCTGCATGCACCATGGCAACGGGCCATTGGGTTCTGCTGCTCATGATAGAGCTGAAGAAAGGCGGGTGGAACTGATGAAAACCAGTGGCTACAATGCCATCCGTTTCGCACATAATCCTTCATCTCCTGCTTTTCTTGATGCCTGTGACCGACTTGGAATATTGGTTATTGATGAAGCATTTGATACGTGGAAGGATGGCAAGAACCCGGATGATTATAATTTATATTTCGATGAGTGGTGGCAGCAGGATATCGAAAGTATGATTTTTCGGGATCGGAATCACCCCTCGATTATTATGTGGAGTATCGGTAATGAAATACCCGGAAGAGATACGCCTGAGGTCGCTGAGGTGGCAAATTTGCTCGCCGATTATGTCCGGAATCTGGACCCGACTCGTCCGGTAACGGCTGCCTTAAACGGTATTACTCCCCAAATGGATCCCTACTTCGCTGCTCTTGATGTCGCTGGTTATAATTATAAGGAAAATCTCTATGTAAGTGATCATGAACGACTACCACAGCGCATTATGTATGGATCAGAGTCCTTCCCATTGGAGGCGTTCGAGTACTGGATGGGAGTCCTGGACAATCCATGGGTTATAGGTGACTTTGTTTGGACAGGATTTGATTATCTCGGTGAGTCGAGTATTGGATGGTTGGGATACTGGCAACGCAAGGATTTCTATCCCTGGAATCATGCCTTTTGTGGTGATATCGATATCTGTGGGTTTAAACGCCCTCAATCATATTACCGCGACGTGTTATGGGACAATGGAAATCAGCCGTCCATTTTTGTAAAGTCCCCTCAACCCTCTTTCCTAGAAAATCCTGAAAAAGAGGATTGGAGTATTTGGAACTGGCATGATGTCAAGGCCAGTTGGAACTGGGAAGGTCATGAGGATCAACTTTTTGAAGTTGAGGTTTATAACGGCAGTGCAAGTGTAGAGTTGTTCCTCAATGAAAAATCGTTGGGTAATATAGAGACCAATCGCAATAATGAATGGATTGCCAAATGGGTAGTCCCTTATCAGACCGGCACACTGAAGGCTGTCAGCTACGATGGCTCCGAAGTATTAGCTACCACTGAGTTACAGACTGTGGGAGAAGTTCAAAAGATCAGGTTGACTCCTGATAGAAAAGAGATTCGCGCTGATGGTCGGGACCTCTGTTATATCACCGTTGAATTGGTCGATTCGCAAGGGAACCTGCATCCTGACGCTGAGAACCTGGTGGACTTTGAAATTGACGGCTCCGGTTCAATTCTCGCCGTCGGTAGTTCGAATCCCAGAAGCACAGAGAGCTATAAACGACCCAGGAGAAAGGCATATGAAGGACGTTGTCTTGTCATCGTACAATCTGGGAAAATGGCGGGGAGAATTAAGTTAATAGCAACGTCCGAAGGGCTACAGGCTGATCAATTAATTATAAATACAGTTAAACTGTAGAGTAAACCAGGGGACTGGTAACTATGCAGAGAAGAGAGTTTCTTAAAAAAACAGTGACTGTGGGAGCATTGGCAGGTATCGGCTCCACCTTTTCTATGATGTGTGCTAAATCCGGTAATCAGAAGCTGGAAAAAATGAATATCCTCTTAATTATTGCCGATGACCTGGGCTATAAAGATTTGGGATGTTATGGAAGTACCTTCTATGAAACGCCGAACCTTGATAGATTGGCGAATCAAGGCATAAAATTTACCGATGGCTATGCCGCCTGTCCCGTGTGTTCACCAACCCGCGCCAGCCTTCAAACAGGAAAATATCCAGCAAAAGTTAAGGTGACCGACTGGATAAAAGGACGGCAGTTTCATACTGGCCCAACTGTGAAAGATCGCTGGCAAGCCCTTCCGTTTAAACACCAGCTTGAGTTGGAAGAAATTACCATTGCTGAGATATTAAAGAATCAAGGGTATAAAACGTTCTTTGCCGGCAAATGGCACCTTGGAGAAAAGGAGGAGTTTTGGCCGGAGAACCAGGGGTATGATATCAACAAAGGTGGATGGAAGCTTGGTTACCCTAATCTGAATAAAAAAGAAGGAACCAATGGATTTTTTACTCCCTATGGTAATCCCAGACTGGAGGATGGACCGGAAGGAGAGTATCTGCCGGATCGGTTAGCGGATGAGACCATTAATTTTCTGAAAGAAAATAGCCATAAACCATTTTTTACCTGCCTCTCATTTTACCTCGTCCATAATCCGTTACAGGCAAAGGATGAAGTAATCAAAAAATATAAAGAAAAAAGAAAAGCGAAAGGTATCGATGGAGAAGAGGAATTCACCTTTGACCAAGAATGGATGAAACATGCCACTACCAGTTCCGGACGCCGGGCCAGTGATGATCCCGGTCGTGGAGGATACAAGGAGCGTGTTGTTCAGGGGCAGGAGGTTTACGCCTCGATGGTTGAAAGTATTGATGAAAACATCGGCCGGGTTCTAGACACACTTAAAGAACTTGGTGCGGATAAGAATACCCTGATTATTTTTACCTCCGATAATGGCGGATTATCAACTGCTGAAGGTTCGCCAACCTGTAATTTGCCGTTAAGAGGCGGGAAGGGTTGGTTATACGAGGGCGGTGTCCGGGTCCCTTATATTATTAAAAGTCCGAACCTCAAAAATGCTGGCTCCGTAAATAATATACCGATTTCCAGTATTGATGTGATGCCGACAATTTTATCATTTGCCAATATTGATGCTTCAGACTATGATGAAATTGATGGCATAAATCTTATGCCATATTTAGAGACAGATACATGGCCACAGCGACCGCTTTTCTGGCATTATCCCCATTACGCAAACCAGGGTGGAAATCCTGGCAGTGCGGTCCGATATGGCGATTATAAATTGATTGACGATTTCGAGACCGGAAAAAAAGAATTGTACAACTTGAAGGATGATATCGGAGAGACAACAGACCTGGCGGCTGAAAATCCGCAAATAACAGCCAAGCTGGCAAAAATGCTTGATGATTGGAGGCAATCCGCTAAAGCAAAGATGATGGAACCAAACCCGGCTTGGGATGGATTGGAACCAGTAGTAGATAGGTCACAGAACTGAACTGTAACTGCGCATAGGTCAAGTTATACGCCAATTCCTTTTAAATGAGCATAACATTTCACTTTTGTTTTTGGTGTAATTAACCATTTACTGACTGAATAAGGGCTCTTGAATATGTCATTCTGCGTCCCGATTCTTTGATCGGACTAAGATTCTGCGACTGATAAGTTCATATGAACACAGAGATTGTGGTCCTGGATGCTCCGTTGCTTCGCTCTTTAGAATGACGAAAAAGGTGAGTTTTCATTCAAACACTAATCAGTTTGTAGCAACAGAGGTTTAATATGAACCACACACGAAGGCAATTTTTAAAAAATGCAGGCATGATTTCTATTGCCACTCTTTTATCAGGCAATGTAATACTGAATTGCTCAAAAAAAGAAAAATTGAACATACTCTGGTTGATTGCAGAAGATCTTGGCCCGGACCTTGGATGTTATGGAACAAGACATGTCAAAACACTCAATTTAAATCGTTTGGCAAGGGAAGGCGTGCAATTCTCAAATGCGTTCACGACAGCCCCTGTATGCTCGGCGTCACGCTCTGCTCTTATGACTGGTATGTATCAAACTACAATTGATGCTCATCATCACCGCAGTCATCGTGATGAATATGATAGATATATATTGCCCGAACCTTATAACGTGATCACAGAATATTTCCGCCAGGCTGGATATTATACCTGTAATTGCAGCGGATTAGATTACGATAAGAATGGTAAAACAGATTGGAACTTCACGCCCATAGTAAAAGCGTTTGACGGAACAGATTGGAGACAACGCAAAGATGGGCAGGCATTCTTCGCTCAGATCAATTTTAGCGAAGTGCATCGCATGGGCAAGAGACCGGATAAGTTAACCGTGAATCCGGATTTAGTCGATTTGCCTCCGTACTATCCTGATCATCCGGTAACTCGTGATGATTGGGCGGAATATCTGTCAACGATTGAAGTTCTGGATCAGAAGGTAGGTAAAGTATTAGACAGACTAAAAGAAGACGGGCTTGAAGAGAACACAATCGTATTTTTCTTTGGGGATCATGGACGTAATCATGTACGAGGTAAACAGTGGTTGTATGATGGCGGCATCCGCATCCCGTTAATCATACGTTGGCCAGGCAACCTGAATGCCGGAATTAAAAATGATGACATGGTCAGTGCCATCGATTTTGCCCCGACATGCTTAGACTTGGCTGGCATTACACCCCCCGAGCATTTAGAGGGGAGCATCTTTTTCGGTTCTCAGAGAACCGCACGTGATTATATTATAGCAGCCCGTGACCGTTGTGACGAAACTGAAGATAGAATTCGTTGTGTGCGAACGCCTCAATATAAATACATTCGAAACTTTCATCCTGATAGGCCATACACCCAATACAATCGATATAAAGATGCCTATTATCCTGTTTTGAGGCTCATGCACCGGCTTCATAAAAAAAATCAACTGACCCCAGAGCAAGCACTTTTTATGGCGGATAGTCGACCGCAAGAAGAGCTTTATAACTTAACGAACGATCCTCATGAATTGAATAATCTTGCAGAGCAACAACAATATCAGAGCACATTACGGGAGTTTCGTAACATCTTAGATGATTGGATAGAGGATACCGGTGATAGAGGTGAATTTCCAGAAGATCCGGTAGTGGTAAAAAAATATAAAGAAGCAATGAAGGAGTGGGCGCAAGACAGGATTGATGAAATTTATATGATTGAGTGAAGGCGATGAATTACAAAATATTCTTCAGTTGCATACTTTCTTGCGCTACTGGGCTGATAGTTGAGATACATGGACAAAATCGGATATGGACCAATGTCAAAGTTTCATTGAACTCTTACTATGTCAGTCCGACGGGTGATGACAGTAATTCAGGTGCTTCCCCGGTAGACGCCTGGCAGACAGTCCGGAATGTGAATGACCTTGATCTCAATCCCGGTGACCGTGTCTTTTTTGAGGGCGGCAAGACCTATGATGGTTCTCTGTCCTTTGATAGCCTGGACAGCGGGACCAAGTTGAATCCGGTTGTGATTTCATCCTTCGGTAAGGGACGTGCGACGATCAATTCCGGCCGTAAAACCGGTGCATATGTCCATAATGCCGGGGGATTTGAGATCCGGAATATCAACTTCGTTGGTTCGGGAGCCGATGATTCCGAGGGTGAAAATGGGATATATTTCTACAATGATCTAAGTGACGGAACCAAATTGGAGCATGTCCGCATCGATAGTGTAGATGTAAGCGGCTACCGAGATGCGGGGATTGTTATTGGAAGCGGCCAGACGAGTAATTGTGGATTCAGGAACGTTCGTATCACAAATGCAGAGTCCCACGATAATGGTGATAAGGGAATCTCAGTGTCTGCTCATTGGCCGTCAAAGCCGGGAGATCGGTCGCATCGGGATATTTACGTCGGGAATAGTAAAGCCTATGATAATCTTGGGATTATCGGCAAGGACCCGCATACCGGAAACGGGATAATCATATCGGGCGTTGATACGGCTCTTATCGAATATTGTGAGGCGTATAACAATGGTGAGAATAACAATGGTTCAAAGGGCGGTCCTATCGGCATCTGGGCCTGGGAAGCGAGCCATGTTATCATCCAGTTCTGTGAATCGCATCATAACAAAACCGGCGAGATAAATAGAAAAGATGGTGGAGGATTCGACCTGGACGGAGGCTGCGTGAACTCCGTAATGCAGTACAACTATTCCCATGACAATTATGGTGCCGGCTATGGGATCTATCAATTCTCAGGGGCGAGTCCATTTACGAATAATGTTGTCCGATATAATATCAGCGAAAACGACGGCCTGATAGGAGGGTACGGGGCAATCACTTTCTGGTCGACGAGTTCCAGCGGAGGCATTCAGAATACAAAGGTTTACAATAATACTTTATACGTATCGCCCAATACCGGTGGTGCTGGGATTATCGATTTTGTTGGTGCTACGTCATATATTCACGATACCGAGGTATATAATAACATAATCATAACTGCTCCGGGCAAGACGGTACTTAATATCCCCAATAGTTCCGGCGGGTGGGCGTTTCGCGGCAACTGTTATTGGACAGTTGATGACCAGCTGAGCATCGGGTGGGATGGCACCACCTATACAAGTCTGGAAACTTGGCGCGAGGCCACCGGACAGGAGATGTTGGATTCGAAGAATGTAGGATTCAGTATTGATCCAAAACTAACTGATCCGGGTAATGGTAAGACCATTGGAGATCCGACCAAACTGGCTACACATTCCGCTTATCAGCTCCAGTCGAACTCCCCTATGATCGATGCCGGGCTCAATTTGGACGACCTGTTCGGTATTGATTCTGGCCTACGTGATTTCTACGGCGCAACTTTGCCGCAATTCAACGGCTTCGATGTGGGAGCACACGAATCGGAACAGATCTCATCAGCGCAGGACAATAAATAAGTCACCCCTTCCAGGGGCGAAATGGGACAAAAATTACCGTGCTTTGAAGAACAGTAAAAGCCCCACCGATCGCAAGACCTATGGGGCTTTATGTCAGGTTGGCTGATAGCCAACTATCTATGCAATGAGGTCACGTTTTGGTCACAGTGGTATCGTAATCTGTTGTTATTATTAGCCCACCATCGGGCTCATAACCCGAAGGTCGCTGTAGGTCTTCAGAGCCTTTTGGACACTACGGGTCATAAACTGTGAGAAACACGTTCCACTTCCAAGGTTTAGTTTCCGCCTCGCCAGAAACGTGCCACCGATGCGTCCAAACTGGTCACCACTGGTCACCATCGGTCAAATTTGTACCCCGCCGCAGGCGGCGGCTTGCCCTGTTTTCCTGCCTCATTTTGTATTTCACGACGGAAGGTACATGAACTGAACCCCGCCAACGGCGGGGGATAATCCATGTGTCGGCAGTTCACACCGAAGGTTGCATCAGCAACCTGAGATGCACAGTCCTGTAATTCTGTCCCGAGCCACGGAAAAAGCCCCGGAGAATCCCGGGGCTTTTTAGTTTCTAGTTTCTGGTCTCTGGTTGCTAGTGTCTGGTTTTCCCTTGTATCTTCCAATCGGGTCAAAGATACACTAATCTTTAAGGCGTGATAGACCGTTTTTCCCTTGGGACAGCCAAAGCCCGTGAAGTAGCTTGGTTCATCACGCCTTGTTCCTAATTAACCCGA
>Ga0209976_10000235_pt1 | contig 40739 bp, 84 predicted proteins | sample SumtaG_FD_182806 | JGI IMG/M metagenome (GOLD analysis project Ga0209976, IMG submission 182806) | Deep subsurface microbial communities from Indian Ocean to uncover new lineages of life (NeLLi) - Sumatra_00157 metaG (SPAdes) (version 2) | ecosystem: Environmental > Aquatic > Marine > Oceanic >...
TAATATATAAAAGAGTCCATGAAATGGATGGTAAAGTAATTATTACGGGAATCGGAAAGGCCGGACAGGTAGGAATAAACATTGCAACTACATTAAGTTCAACAGGTACACCTGCAATATACATTCATCCAACAGAAGCTCAACATGGAGATCTTGGAATGATACAAAAGAACGACATTATTATTTTGATATCGAATTCAGGTAAAACTAGAGAAGTATTGGAATTTAAAACACTGGTTGATAACTTATATAAAGATATACCACACATAGTTATAACAGGAAACATACAATCTGATCTTGCTGTTAATGCTGATATATTTTTAAGTACTGGAAATCCCGAAGAAATATGTCCATTAAAATTAACACCAACAACTTCAACAACTACAATGATGGTAATTGGAGATATATTAGTAGTAGGTCTTATGAAAAAATGTAAATTTAATAAAAGTGATTATTATAAAAGACATCATGGAGGATATTTAGGAAAAAAATCTAAAAATTAATTATTCATCTTTGTTTAAAAGTTCTATCTTTCTTCTTATTCTATCAGCTTGTTTTCTTGCTTTTTCAACCTTCTGTGGTGGATATTCGGAAAGTTTCTTTCTGTTTTCCATTCTCAAACGTTCTTTTCGCATAGCAGCTCTTATTCTTTTTTCCTTTTTTAATTGATCTTTGTTTTGATTTCTAAGAATTGCTTTTTTATTCGAATCTTTTTCATTTCTTATTGCTTCTCTCAATCTATTTCTAATTTGTATAGATTTAACAAGTTCATTGATATAAGAACTTTTAGAAAGTACTTGTATTGTATTTATTAATATTTCTTCATTTAATAAATCATCATCTTTTATCATATTATACATGATATCTTCATTAAACATAAATTCATTAAAATAAAAGAGATTTTTCATAGAGTATTGTTTTTATATATATTTTCGAAACTTTTGTAAAAGCAAGCATATAAACTACATATAGTCATTGTCTCACTTTGTTAGTTTTGAGTTAACAAGACTTTTGAATCGTTCGAATGAATGATGAAAAAATTAGCAAAATAAATTTAAAAAAAAGAGATTATATGGAAACAATCGTAGCAGCTTACGTAGCTTCGAATCGAAGTCGTAAGAAAATTTACCATTCGAAAGAAGGTAACACAGTATTCCTTCAAGATAAGGAAGAATTTCAACTAGAACTGTTCAATCCCGAACAGAATCACGTTCTAGCAAAAATCTATATAAATAACAAACCTATTTCAAGTCATGGATTGGTTATCAAACCTGGACAGAGAGTATGGTTGGAAAGATATATAGATTCAAATGCAAAATTCGTATTTAATACGTACACAGTTGATGATAACAACGTAACAAAAAAAGCAATCGAAAATAATGGTTCTATCAGAATAGAATTTTTCAGAGAAAGTTTGGGTTACAATCATATCACATTTTCACAACCCTACTATACCTATTATGATGGTGGAGTAACAGGTGGTCCTCTTATCTATGGATCATTCGATAACAGTACTGCAAATTTAAACATAAGTGGTCATTGTGGAACAGGTAGTGTAAATATAGGAGATAGTGCAGGTAATAGTTTTTTTAGTCATACTACAGGATCAGGTGATAATTTGAAATGTTTTTCATCTTCATATGGACCAGAACCTGAAATTAAACTCCAGGGTAATGTAAGATCAAAACAAGAGATCGAAACAGGTAGAATTGAAGAAGGTAAATATTCAAGTCAAACATTTGAATATTCAAATCTTAATTTTGAAATATATGCGTTTGCAAGCATTGAATACAAACTTCTACCGTATTCGCAACAATCAAAAGTACTACCTAAATTTAAAACATTAAAGGTATACTGTACAAATTGTGGTAAAGGAAAGAAAAAAGACGAATGGAGATTCTGTCCAAAGTGCGGTGCAAGATTCTAAAATAAAATAATCTAATAAAGAGAGACAATGTAAGGGTAGTTAATTCTACCCTTTTTTTGGCTTGAAACTAAATTAAACCATGGTATATAATTAAAAATAAATATGTGAATTATGGAAAGAGATGATTTTCAAGTATGGATGGAAAATGATCTACATTTAGGTAGAATGATTTCATGGTCTAAAAGTGGATATAGAAGCAAGCATCCTGATAACAATGTGGTATTTAATGCAAACATTGTAACTTTAGAAAATGGTAAGGTGTGGCATGGAGATCTTGATGTAACTGTAGATGAAGAAAATTTACAAAAAGTTGCAAACATATTGGGTAAAAATCTATACATACTTTCTGAAATGGATTGTAGATTTAATACAGAAAAAGAACCAGCAAGAGGTCTTATTAAAAAAGCGGTATATACAATTAAACATAAAAAAGATGGAAATTAAAGAACTATTAAAAAATGAAGGTGAATATACATTTGATGTTAATGAATGGGGTTCTTGTCAATACTCTTCAGCGCTTGCAATGTATAAAGCATATTTCAAACTAAGAGAAACATATTCGAAAGAAAAAATACTTGAATACCTTAAGTATAAATACAACTATGAAATTACATTTAGTAATATAAGAGATGATGAACAAGCTAGAAACATGTTATTCAAACTGTATGCAAATTCGAGAAAATGGGATTTTGATGAAGATATACGTTATACTGATTATGATAAATACGAAAAAATGGATAGACGTGATAAAGATTTAATTCTCAATATGGCCAGAATCCAATCAGCAGATGACATGTTCTTTGTTGGTAGATCACATTCTTCTGATCTATGGAATACTGCACCAAAGGTTGCCAAATCATATTTCACGGGATTTGAAACAAAAAATCTACCTAACAGTGACAATCCAACAGGTTTAGAAAGAGGACCAATAGGAAATATTTGCGCACAATCCGATAATGTTCTAACAGGTATATGTTGTGCATTACTCGTAGACTATGGAATAGTTAAAAATACAAATTCATTTAAATCTTTTGACACGTGATAAAAGTTAAAGCATATCTAGATAAACATTTTAGATGGGATGAACCTTCAACTGCAGAACTCAAAGAGGATGGACATTATGAAGTATTTGGTCATTGGGGTTATCCTTTTGATTATGATAATACATATCACCCGGATAAGATTTATGCATATATAGGTTGTATATGTAATAATGAAACTCTTCAAATTCGTTCAGGAATGAATGGTAAAATAATCGGATGGTATGGATATCTACAAACATATAAACATATTAAAAGAGGAGAACCTGATATACACGGATACTATGCTAGAAGTACTGATGAAGAAGTAATTAAATACTTAAAATATTTAAAGGAAAAGTATTTTGATTCATATTCTAATATATAAAAAAAACATTTTATATGGAACATTTAATGGAATTTGAAGAATATAATAAATTTATAGAAATTATAAATGAAGCTGTTTTAAACGTTTCTAAAACAAACGGAAGAGATATTTTATATTTATTAAAACCTCATTTTGGAATTCACACTGAACCGTATCCTGTAAGTAAAATTCCATCAACAAAAAAAATTGAAACATTAGCAAAAAAATTTGCATCTGATTTAGATTCTAATTTTAAATATATAGGAACAGCAAAACATTATACTCCTATTTTATCTGCACATGAAAGAGATTATCCTTGGGTATATGTACTTGAAACATCTGGTGGTGCTAAAAATCCTATAATACTTTCAAAGATTAAATTAGATTTAGATAGTGCAAATAGATTATTTGATGAAAGTGATTATTCTGATGGTACTTATACATATTTAGAAAAATCTTTAATTAAAGAATGGTCAATAAGTAAATTTAAAAAGGATAAAACTTATTATCATATGTTTTTTAATAATTAAAAAAATAATTTTTTACCAAAATTGAAACATTTTAATTATATTTGCATATAATAATTTTAATTATGAAAATGACACTGAGACATATTATTCTTTGTATTGTCCATCTAAGATGGGTACACAAATTACTATGACTCAGTTAATATAAGATATTATTCATACTGTAAGGTATGAAATTTTTACCACCTGAGTCGTTAAGATTTAGGTGGTTTTTTTGTTTTAAATAGTTCTTTTAAATATGGTGCATGTAGTCTAGTTGGTCGAGGACGTCAGATTGTGGTTCTGATACTGTTAATGACACATCGCGAGTTCGAATCTCGTCTTGCACCCTTAGGTATGTTTTGTACCTTGGCAATTTGGCCCTATGTTGGAATTGGTAGACAAGTCACACCGAGGATGTGATGCTATAATGGCGTAAGAGTTCAAGTCTCTTTAGGGTCACAACATAGTTCTTTGACGTATTGTAAAAAGTTTCTATATCTTTAGGCTCCGTAGCTTAGGGGATAAAGCAGCAGGTTTCTAACCTGCCGACCGTGGGTTCGAGTCCCACCGGAGTCTCTATTTTATATTCGAACTTTTTTATTATGATATATAAATAAAAAGGTTCGAATATGAAAAAATTTACGCATACCGAAGAAACTAAAAAGGTAATGTCTATAAAAAGAAAAGAATATCTTAAAAATAATCCTGATAAACATCCTTGGAAAAATAATTCAAAGTTTAAATCTATTCCATGTGAAGTTGTTAAAGATTTTTTAAAAAATAAAAAAATAGATTTTATAGAAGAATATCAACCTCTATATCCTAATAGATTTTTTTCAATTGATATTGCTTTTCCAGATAAAAAAATTGGAATAGAAATAAACGGAAATCAACATTATGATAATAATGGAACCTTAGTTAAATATTATAAAGATAGACATGATTTAATTGAAACAGAAGATTGGAAATTATATGAATTTCATTATTCAGCAGTTTATAATAAATGTATTTTTTTATCTATAGATGATATATTAAAAGGATCAAAAGTAAAAGTTGATTTTGATTATAAATTTTGGATTAGTGATAAAAAAATAAAACAAAAATTAAAAAAAGAAAAGAGAGAAAAAAAGCAAAAAGAAAAGAGAGAAAAAATAGATAAAAAAGTAAATGAATTAATAAATTCAGATATAGATTTTTCAAAATTTGGTTGGGTTCAAAAAACATGTGAAATATTAAATATGGAACCACAATGTGTTAATAGATGGATGAAGAAAAATATGATAGAATTTTATGAAGATAATTGTTTTAAAAGAAAAATATAAGGGTCTCAATATATATTATACATGAAACCTAAAGTTTTAATAATATTACAGAATTTTTATTCTAACAGAAACACAAGATTTAGAGTTCCAGTATATGATACTAGAATAATAAACCGTAAGAATGCAACGTATAGTAGGATAGTTCCGTATTTAGAAGATGAATTTGAACTTTGGTTTTCAGAGTGTTCACCATTCATAGCAAACAATAGAAAGACTAAGTTTCCAACAGATTTAAATTGGGTACAAAGTGCTTTAAATTATTACGATTGGTTTGCCGTTTTAACATTTAGTAAACAAGCACATAAAGCAATGGATGATTTAAAATTTGAACCATTTAGAAAACTTCCACACCCAGTAAGTTTCCAATGGAGAAAATATTTAATAGAAGAATGTAGAGACGAATTAATAGAAGAAAAAAATAAAATAGAATGAAATTTATAAAATCTATTGAATTTATAAGTGAAAATTTAAAACAAAAAATTATTTCTGCTTATATCATTTATAATAAATATGGTTATGGTTATGATTCACTTAATAAAAAATCTGCAACATATGATAATGCAGGTTCTGAATTTTATGTAGTAATTAAGATAGAAACAGGATTACCTATAACTAATAAAATATTATTATATGCTCTCCCAATGCCAAAGGGAAAAAAATTACCTAAAACTGTTTCAAAATATATTTATGATATTACAGAACCTTCAACTAATAATTATAAAAAAATGATCAACATAGGTCTTTTATATTTACTATTGAAAAAAGCAGGATACGAAGAAATTAAAATTATGCAAAAAGATTTAGATGATTTAAAAAAGAATTACGTTGTTAGAGGAGAAGTTAAACCTATAGATATATTGGATTTAGAAAAACGCGTATTTCCAAAAGATTTATTAAATTAATTTTTAAATAACTTATTGTTCCTTTTTGATTCATTTGTGTACCTATTTAAACACTTTATTATTATATTTATATCACTAATTAAATTTAACCTAAAAAGATAGATACTATGGTATAGTTATTGATTATATAAAATAAACCCTTTAATGTTAATAGGATCGTTTAAAACCCAGGTATATAGTGAAAGTTTTTATAACAAGGTTAAAAAGATTTTCGATGAAAAGAATATAAATCATTATTTAACCACTTATGATAAATGTTTAAAATATGTTAATATAAATAGTGGAGTATATTGTACATTTGGTTGTGATTCTTGTGAAGATTGGAGAGATTATAAAATGATAACCAACAAAGAATTTTTAGAATATTTAAAAAATTTATAGAATGGGAATAATTATAAGGAAAATAGATGATCAATATGTATTAGAAAGTGTACATCATACTCCAATAAACTTTACACCTTTTACAAGACCTGAAGCAATAGAAGATTTTTGTTATTATATGAATCATGGTAAATTGAAGGAATTATCTGGTTTAGAAATTGATAAAGAATATGATTTAGATTGTTATGAAGATTTTGATATTGTAAAAAGAATAAAACAAGTCAAACATGAAAATGGTTTGGTATATGATGATTTGACTTTTAAATTGAAAATACGGGTATAGCTCAGCCAGGTCAGAGCACTGGATTCCAAACCCAGGTGTCAGGGGTTCGAATCCCTTTACCCGCGCAAATAAAATTTGAAATATCAAAATTTTTTAAAATGGATATAGTAAATAAAATAATAAAGCAACTGAATGAAATTGAATATATAGAAGATCTTTCTGATATTGGTAATGAAATTGGAATCGTTATTGGAGAAATAATTGAAGATAACAAGGATAAGATTGGATATGAATTGAATGATTTTATACATGGTTTGAAACATGGTGTTTCTTTAATTGATGGTACACATTAATAATAATAATTATGAAAAAATATTATTGTCAAGATTGTTTATGGGAAGGTAATAAAAATGAATTAAAAGTTGTTATGAAAGATAATGAAATTAATTTAGATGATAAAACATTATATGAAGTTGATGTTTGTCCAATTTGTGAATCAGAAAATTATATAAAAGATGAGTAAAAGACCAATGAAAACAGATTTGAACGGAAATTTAGTTCTAAAATCTTTTGATGAAATAAAAAAATGGGATACTAAAAGAGTTTTAGCTTATAAGAATAGATTACACAAACATCTTTCTTACATACAGACTCCTAAATTTTTGTATGAATTGATATATGAAAAGAATACAATAGGTTTAAAAGATCGAAAACGATATTTAGAAACTTATATAAGTTCTTTAAAAAAGATTTTAAGTACTAGAGAAAACGTAGAAAAATGAATTACATAAGTCATAAATTAATTGAAGAATGTGAACGATGTGTATCAACGATACTTGAATTTATATATCGAAATGTACCACAGGAAGAAATTGAAGAAATAATTAATGATTTAAAATCGAAATTTGGATCTATTGTTATTTATAATGAATTTGAAAATTCTTATCAAATACATCACAGCTGGCCAACAAGAGAAACAATTATTATAAAATATCATAGAGAAGTTAATGTGTATGATAAATATAAAAATTATTGTGGTATAGTTTATTATTTAAAATAAAAAATTATGAAACTAAAATATAGAATCAAAAGTTTATCGTATAGAAATAAAAAGTTAAATGCATTTTTGGCTCAATATAGAATGTTAAGAATATGGATGACCATAGGTTTAACTAGAGGTTATCTTATACCAGGATATGGATGTTACTGTAAGTCTATTGAAGAAGCTAAGACTAGAGTAGATGAACACAAAAGGTGTATGCAAAGAGCAGGAACTGATGAAGCGTTTAGTGTTGATAAAGAAATAGTTTGGGAAGATTAGAAATGTGCAAGTGGCTGAGTTGGTTTAAGGCGCCGGTCTGCAAAACCGGTTTATAATCATGGGTTCGAATCCCATCTTGCACTCAAAAAGTTATAGGTTATGAAAATACAAATAGAATGTGATTACGATCAGTTAGTTGTTATGAGAGATGCTCTTGATACTTATGGTAGATTGGGTATGGGACAGTTAGAAAATTCAATGTTTCCCATAATGATAGAATCAATGTTATGGAAAGATAAAGATAATACATTATCAAAATGGGATCCTGGAATAAAATTTCATTTGGAAGCACTTAAAAAAATAATTTTTAATTTAGAACCAAATGCTTCATATGGAATAACAAATCCCAATACTCCAGATGCAGCAAAACTTTCTTATGAAATGTGTAAAAAATTGGAAAATTTTATGTATGAGGAACAGAATAAAGATATTCCAGAAAATGAAAGAGAGTATAATGTAATGAAAAATGAACCGTTATCTTTAACAGGTAAAGGTTTTGTAAAAGTTAATGAAGTGAAACAATAATAAATAACCGTTTATAACTTAAAAATTTGATATGAACGGTAATGTATTTTGGTTTACGGGTTTATCTGGTTCAGGTAAGAGTACACTAGTAGAATCGATTAAACCCAATTTATATACTCCAATAGTTATTTTAGATGGTGATATTGTAAGAAATGGATTAAATAAAGATCTTGGTTTTTCCATAGAAGATAGAAAAGAAAACATAAGAAGGATTGCAGAAGTTGCAAAAATATTTTCTAATAATGGAATAGATGTAATGGTAGCTTTTATTTCACCAACCATTGAAATAAGAAAAATGGCTAAAACAATAATAGGTAAAAAATTTAAAGAAATATATGTGAAATGTAGTTATGATGAATGTAAAAATCGAGATGTTAAGGGTCTTTATGCAAAAGTAGAAAGAGGAGAAATTAAAAATTTTACTGGTAAAGATTCTCCATACGAAGCACCGGATTATCCAGATCTAATTTTAGATACGGAAATATTTGATTTAAAATCATGTATATTAGATTTTTTACATAAGTTTTATCCACACTGTTAATAAATTAATATGATGAATATATTTGACGATTATTTAAGAAATTTAGAAGAAGAAAAAATAAAAGATATTAGATTAAATGAGCAAAGAGATAATGAAGATTATTCATATTTAGAAGATGAAATTGAAAAATGTGATAAATGTAAAAGCTTTATTAATTCTCATGGACATTGTCCTTTGTGCGATTATTAAAATGCCTCTATGGCGGAATCGGTAGACACGTAACATTTGTTACAATGATATATTTATAAAATGAATAAAGTTTTAGAAATAAATGATATTGATTTAAGATTGATTGAAAAAGAAGAATTTAATAATATTGAAAAAATAGATATAAAATGTTTACCGAAGTTTAAAGAAAAATATAAAGATTATAAAATAGATTATTCTTTATTTAAAATAAGATATTAAGCTCAAGTGGCGGAATAGGTCTACGCGCATGATTTAGGATCATGTATCGAAAGGTGTGAGGGTTCGAGTCCCTTCTTGAGTACAATTAAAACCCATAAAGATGAGTCTCTCTAGAGGTACAAAACAGGATATAGAAAAAATATATGAGTTTAAACATAAGAACGTAAAAAAATTACAGGATGCTTTGATTAATCATGCAAAAAAATTCGGTAGTTTGATGGATATGAAAGGAAACGTAAACATTGAATATCTTGCTGGAATAGAATTGATATTGATATCATTCGATAAAATAGAAAAATAAGATATAGAAAAATGGATGTAATAGCAACAGATAGTTTTGGTAAATCTCTTAGGAAATTAATCAATACAGGTAATTGGTGGAGATGGGAATTTTATGAAGATAAATATTATGATTTAAAATGGATTCTTTGGGCAATTAAAAAGTATTTTAAAATTGTTATAACAATGAGACCTTGGGATGGTGGATATATTCTTAAGATGCTTAGATTTCAAATAGATATACTTAGAGAATATCTCGAAACTAAGGGTATAGAAGTTGATGAAAGTAGGTTACCAAAGATTGAACGAATGAAAAAATTTATTGAACTTGCTGATGATAAAATAGAAGATAATTATGCTGAAAGATGTGGATATGTTCATTTTGATATTACTTGGGAAGAATGTAAAGATGATAAACCTAAGGGTTGTTATCAGATGGTTGTTCTTGATAAAGATAAGGAACAGGATGATAAAAATACAGTAGCATTAAAGAAGGGACATGAATTGGAAGAAAAAGAATACAAAGAAATGTTTGAAATACTTGGAACAGATATGAGAGGCTGGTGGGATTAGTAATTTTTAAAATGTAAAATATGGAAGTTTTCAAAATAGTTTTAGTATGTATATTGTTAATTTTTGTCGTATTATTATTTGGAATTGGAATTTTAAGTGAAAATTCTAAAAATGATTGGTTTTGTAAAACTTTTGATTTACATAAAAAACCTGAAGAAAAGAATTTTGATGGTGTATTAAATTCAGGAAAATGTCCAAGATGCGGTAAGAAAATATTTCAACGTAGTGGAGATAATTGGTATTAATTTTTAAATTTTAGAAAATGGAAGGTTTAATGAGAAGAGCAGCAATATTTTTTGCTGGAAGTATTTTATGTTTAATTTTGATTGGAATATCAACTCAAGTTGATAATAAGTTAATGATAATAGCTTTAAATGTAATTGGATATCTTAGTGCAGCTGTAGGTTGTATAGCAGTAATCGTTGATTTAATAAATGATTAAAAGATGTTTAATATAATCGAAAAGATGTATAGGGAACTTTCTGAAAAGTTTTTATTTGGTAGTATGGGTAATGTTACCAGAAAAGAAATGATAAAAGAAGTTCATGAAACTCTTAAAGATTATGATATAAAAATAAGTATTGTTACAATGTCACATATCAATGTATTTGTTTTTAGAATTCGATACACACAAATATATGGTAAAGATAATTTTGTTGATTTAGTTTTTGGTGATGATAATCAGATAAGATTAATAAAAAGTATATTACAAAATGAACGTGTTTAGATGTGGATATTGTGGAACACCAACTGATAAGGATGGAAATTCTTTATCAATAGAAGATTGTAATAAACTATCGGAAAAAGAATTAAAAAAAGCAAAATTGATTCATGGATACTGTTGTTATGAAGAACTACAAGATGATAGTTACATAGTAGTTACAAAAGATATGGCAATAGATGCACAGGATCCTTTTTTGGAAGGAGAAATTTGGAAATGGTAAAATGTTAATTTATGATGTATATTGGACATTTCATGTTAATATGTTAAGAATTAAATGTGATTGTGGAAATTACTTTATTTGGCAAACTAACATAACACTTATGGAATGTTTGTTTTGTGGAAATAAAGAATGGTGGTATGGAGAAGGATATACAGAAGAAGCTAGAAAAATGAATTTTAAAACAGCAGTAATAAATATAAAAAGAAATTAAAAATGATTTGGTACATAGCTAGTGGTTTAATAGGTTTAGGAATTGGTATTTTTATTTCTTGGGGTAATTTTAGAACTGAACGAAATAGAATAGAAGAAGCATTAGAAAGAGAAAAAAAGATATCTGCTAATTTAATGTTACAAGAATATATGAAAGCAGAAGCTAAATATAATAAAATGAATATTGATGCGATATTAGATAAAATAGTAAAGGATGGAATTGAATCATTAACAGATCCTGAACGAAATTTTTTAAAGTATCAAGCACAAGCAAATTGATCGGTTAGCTCAGTTGGTTTAGAGCATTACCTCGACAAGGTAGGGGTCATGAGTTCGAATCTCATACTGATCACAATTTAAATACTATAAAATGGATATAAAGAAAACATCTGAAGAATGGTCAAAGGATTACAAGGACAGAGTTGAAGTAATGGATCCAGATGGATGGGATAGAAAGAATTTTGAATATTCGTGGTATTCTGAAATGATAACACAGAATGAATTTGAATATAGATTAACAGTTTCAACATGTATATGGAATTTGGATCATTTAAAAGATATAGGAAAATGAAAAAAGTCTTACAAAAAATAGCTGATATAATTTACAAAAATCTAATTAGTACGAAAACAGAAGAAACTTTTAAAGTATGGTTTGATATTGGAATGGTTTATAATAATATGATGATTAATAAATATAGCATATACTTGAATTAGATATGGAAAAACTCGATAATATAGGATTGTTTGATATGGATGGTACTCTTTGTGATTATGATAGTGCAATAAAAAGAGATTATAATCTAACAAAAAGTGAATGTGATCCTCCTTATTCACATGATAATAAAAAATATCCACATCTTAGAGCAAGAATAAATTTTATAAGAAGTGTACCGGGTTGGTGGTTGAAACTTGAAAAGTTTAAATTGGGTTGGGATGTATTTTATTTGGCAAAAGAAATTGGTTTTGAACCACACATTCTAACACAGGGTCCACGTTCTTGTCCAAATGCATGGTCTGAAAAAGTTCAATGGATACAAAAACATGCTGGAGAAGTTGATATAACGATAACAAGAAACAAGGGTCTTATGTATGGAAAATTCTTAGTAGATGATTATCCACCATACATAGAACAATGGTTGAAATGGAGACCCAGAGGTAAAGTAATTATGCCAGCACACGAATACAATAAAGATTTTAAACATCCAAGAGTCATTCGTTACGATGGATCAAACATGAGTATAGTTAGAAAAACATTGGAACAATTATATAAAAGATAAACAATGAGCAAAATAAATATTGAAAAAAAAGATAAAGAAACAAAAATCATGAAAAAAGGATCATTTGAATATTGGTATGAAAAAATTTATTATCAACATAGAATTGATACAGTTAAATTTTATAGATATTTTGGAGATATACCATGTCAAGGATTTTGTACTGATTGGTGTAGAAAAATTTGTCTTTCCAAACAAATACCATTCGATACAGGTCCAATGATTAATTATCCAAATGAATGTCCATATAATAATTTTGAATTTTTAATCAAATTAATTGGATTATTTGATGCAAAATATTTTGTTTTCTTTTCATCTGGATGTATAGAAAAAGTTGAATGGTATCCTAAAGGAATGGTAAAATTATGTGAGAAATTTCCAGAAAAGACTTTTCAGTTTTATTTAAGATGGCATTATTCGGATTTACCAATCCTACCACCAAATGGGCGGTATTCACTTTCAGTTGATTATACTACTAAATTTAATATTTTAAAGGCTTTTTATGATCCTAAAATTCATAATGTTAATATTATAAATCACCCCACTAACTCAAGTTTAACACAATTTCTATTGGCGCATATTCATAAAACAGATCGTACGATTACATCTTGTGCAAAGTGCAAAGATGCTGATAATGAACAGCGTTGCATTAGCGAATCAAGTTGTAATATTAAAAAATTACTTATCATGGATTTTATGGATAGTAATTATAATGCTAAAGGATTTCCAATAATGTTTAAATCCGAATTATCAATCATTTAAATAAAAGGAGAAATGAAAAAAATGGTTTAAAAAATATTTAGATTATGAGTGGTAGACAATATGATATTGGAATAAATCCAAAATGTTTAAAATGTGGTTCGAAAATGTGGACTTCAAAAGAAAGAAATTTTAATGGACCTAAATGTAAGAATACAGAACATTGTGACGGTGGATTATTAGATGCAACTTATGAAGATTTTCCTAAAGGCAAACCATTTAAAACTAAAGTAGATAAAGATGGAAACATTATATTAGAAGGACCATTTCAAGAAATTAAAAAAAATTATAGATTATAAATAGGACTATGGTGTAACTGGATAAACATCCCACTGTTACAAGGTGGAGACGAGAAGTAAATCCGGGTTCGAGTCCCGGTAGTCCTACAAAAATTTAATGATATGAGAAAATTTATTTATGTAGATGAAAGTACTTTTGATGAAACAGAAGTTCTTTATGAAGAAGAATTAGTTTATCTTGCACAAGGAATATTAGCTGCAATAGTAAAAGATGTTGAAGAACATGCCTTTGGATTGTTTCCCGATAGAATAGGTAAAAAATTATCTATTTCTGTTAATTTAGGAAAAGATAGAGTTGAAAGAGAAATTGGAAAACATTTATATAAAGTATCAATAGAAAAACTTTAAAAATAAATGATAACATTAATTATTTTAGTAACATTTAAAATAAAAAATTGGTATAGATTATGGAAATGGAAAAAAGTAATTAAAGATAATTTATTTACTTGGGATCTTTGTCCATATCCAGGATTCAGTAATGCTAAATTAAAATAAAAAATAAAGAATTAATTAATAATTTTATAATATCATGGACATAGGATCAGGAAAGAAATATCCATGTAACGCACTATCAAATTTTGCGCCGCATCCATTCGTGGTTGATGGGGTACAGTGTAATAGTATGGAAGGATTTTTACAAAGTCTGAAATTTAAAAGTCCAGATATGCAAAAAGAAGTTTGTAAGTTGGTTGGAAGAGCCGCAAAATTTAAGGGTAAAGATAAGAAATGGTGGGTTAAACAAACTTTGTATTGGGATGGAAAAGAAATAGGTAGACAATCAAATGATTACCAAAAACTTTTGGATAGAGCGTATGCAGCATTGGCAAAGAATGAAAAATTCAAAAAGGCAATTAAAGCCGCAGGTAATGCTACATTTAATCACAGTATTGGAAAGAATGATCCAAAGAGAACCGTTTTAACAGTAAATGAATTTACGGATAGATTGTATAAAATAAGGGATATGTATTGGAGACTATCCAGAAAAGAAAAAAAAAGATTTAAGTATAGACATTATGTAAGATACAGAACATTCTTTTTTGCATGTTGTCATTATAATATATGGCACTATAAATGGATGTTTAATAATTCTTTACATTATGATGATATGGATGATGTTACTTGTATAAATCAAAAGTATCCTAGAAAGTTTAAAGGTAATTTAACAGATTTAAAAAAAGATATTTATTCATTTAAAAATAGAAGTCATGGAAAAGTCCAACAAAGAAAAAGAAGAACCTAAGGGTTATATTTGTCCTTATTCTGGATTAGATTGTTCAGAAATGAATTCATTAGAATTAAAACAAAATTTAGATTGTAAAAATTGTAAAAATTTTGATGATGGAATTAGAGCAACTGGAGCAATACCTGATTTATCTTTTTTAAATCATGTAGGACAATTTTTTAATGAGGTATGGGAAAAAAAATAAAATGATGGATTTTATCAAATTGACTAATGTGTAAAGATTGTCCAATTTGTGGTCGAAAAATGCTTGGTGGTAATAGTGTAAATGAACATCATTTGATACCCCGAACATTTAAAGGAAAAGAAAAAATTTTAATACACCGTATATGTCATCGAAAGATACACAGTGTGTTTACAGAAAGAGAATTATTACAATACTATCATACGATCAAAAGAATCAAAGAGAACGAAGAGATTAAAAAGTTTGTAAAATGGGTTTCTAAAAAAGATCCAGAGTTTTATAGTGGAAGTAAAACATCAAACAATAAGGGTGTATAGCTCAATTGGTTAGAGCATCCGGCTGATACCCGGACGATTTAGGGTTCAAATCCCTTTATACCCACAAATTTTTAAACAATGTTTAAAAATTGTATATAAATATTTTATAAGTAAGTTAATGAACAGAATTTTTGAAAAAGTTAATGGTGAAAAGATATTAGATGTTAAGAAATATATAAAAGAATATGTAGATGAATATCCAAATGTTAAATTAAGAATTGGTACTGATTCACAAGAAAAGGGTGGCAAGACTACATTTGCAACAGTTATAGCATTTGAACATCCAAGAAATGGAGTTCATGTTATATCTACACAATTCAAACACAATGGTTTATTAGATCTTATGTCAAAGATGCTTAAAGAAGTATCTTGTACAAAAGATGTAGCAGATTTCTTAGAAGTAGAATTAAGAGATTTAAAAATATCTAAAAACATAAATGTAAATGAAAATATTTTTACATTGCATACTGACGTGAACCCTGATGATAGATGGGATTCAAACATAGCTTATAATTCTATTGTAGGATGGTTGAGAGGTTGTGGATACGATGTAGAAACAAAACCAGATGCATGGGCTGCATCTAAGGCAGCTGATGCCATATGTAAAGGTAAGTTTAAAATTGGGAATAATTAATATTTCCAATTTTTAATTAATTTCTTTATTATTATATTTACACATAAAATTATTTATTTATAATGGAAATTATGTACGCTCTTAACATTTATAATAAATGTTTACATGTTGTAACTAAATGTAAAACTCTTGAACAACTTAAAAGTGCAAGAAATTATTTAGAATTATATTTAAAATTTTATAACGATGAAGAATCTTACAAATTGATATTTGAAAGATTTTTAATTTTAGAAAAGAAATTGAATCAAGAATTATTCATTAAAGTATTTACAGAAAATGAAAACAATCGGAAAATTTTACATTTTTAATCGAGAAGGTCTAAATCAAATAAAGAAAAAATACTTCAGAATCTATCTTATATTTTTAACACTTATAAGTTTTGATTTTGAAGATTTTTGGTTTTCCTTTAAACGTTCAATGGTACAAAATTGGAATGATATTTTAGTGTCATTAGATTTTTTAAACCATCAGTATTATACACCATCTGGACAAAAGAATAGGAAAAAAGTTTATGAAACAAAGGTAGGATGGATGATAAACATTATGAGAAATTTTGTTGTGTTAGAAACAAATTTTTTATTACTAAGTTTTTTAACTATTAAAATAGGTTGGTTCTTACCAATATTTTTAAATATATTGATTTTTGTTTTCTATACAGTTATGATAATTATATCTATTTATAAAAGAAATGATTTACAGTATTCATACGAAAATGATCGTGAATATAGATCTTATTATTAATAGAATAAATTTTTAATATTTTATAATTATGACATTATTATTAGAGAAATATCAAACAATACCGAACGATGATCCTTCTTTAACAAAAGAAGAAAAAATAGCCTTTAAGATTTTATCAGATGTTACAGATAGAAGAGGATGGAGACAGGAATGGGATATGTTTGATGAAGATATACAGGAAGACATACTTAAGTCATGGATTAACATTATAAAAAAAATATTATGAAAAAGAAACCTAGTAAACTTTACGTATGGGATGTTGAAGGAATTAATATTCTTAAGAAAAAACTATTTAGAGTTTTTGTAATGTTAAAACAAATCATAAGATTTGAATGGAATGATTTTTGGTTTTATTACGCAAATTCTATGACAAAGATGGTTAGATGTTATATAGATACTAATAAATACATATTTACTTATACATATACTAGTAGATATTCAACATTTGAAGAAAATTCTAAAGCATTTTTTCAAGATGTTTTAAATTGTAGATCTATTATTTTAAATCTTATATTTATTTCATTTGTAACATTTATGTTTGGTTTAATTTTATTTGTAATTAATATCAGTTTGTTTAGTATTGGTTTGTTTTCATTTGTTGGAACATTATTAATTTTATGGGGATTTATTAATATGTTTTTAATATATTTACTTTCTGCACGCTTTGATATGTTAAGAGCATTTTATAAAAATGATAAATTAAATCAACAATATGCAGAGAAACATTATAGTAATATATCTAAAAATTCTGAAATAACACAGGTTCAGAAAGAAGAATTTATTGAATATGTGGATGATTTTAAAAAAGAAATCGAAAACATAAAAAAACAGATAAGAAAAATATGACAAAAGAATTTGCAGATCCAACAGTTGATATGAGAATGATTCAGGACATCTACAAAGATGAACCCTGGATGATGTTGGTTGGATGTATGATGTTGAATCAAACAAATAACAAACAGGTTAGACCTGTTATAAAAAAATTCTTTAAAAAATACACCACACCACAAGAAGTTATAGATGCTGATGAAAACGATATGATAAACATGATGCGATCTTTGGGTTTTTATAACAGAAGAACAAAAAGCATAAAGAATTTTTGTTATGATTGGTTGTATAAAGATTGGAATGACATTACAGAATTAAGAGGTATTGGAAAGTATGCTTCTGATTCTTATGAGATATTTATAAATGGAAATTTAAACGTTGAACCTACTGACAAGGTTCTTTTAATATATTTAGATGATAGTAAATTGGATTGAAAAAATGTTTAAACATTCATTCGAAAAAAAATGGTATGAAACTTATTGGGCATTTGATGTACATGGAGTAATATTAAAACCAAATCATAGAAAAAATTCTATATATGTAGAATTTTATCCACATGCAAAAGAAGCATTACAATTAATTTCTAAAAGGAATGATATTGTTATGATATTATCAACATCATCATATCCTGAAGAAATTAAACATTATATGAAAGTATTTGAAGAAAATGATATTCATTTTAAATATGTAAATGAAAATCCTGAAATTAATTCAAAGAAAGGAAACTTTGGTCATTATGATCAGAAGTTTTATTTTAACGTATTGTTTGAAGATAAGGCTGGATATTCACCAGAAACTGAATGGAAATTAGTTAAAGAATTATTCATTGTTTATGAAGTTCATAAACATTTTCCAAATAAAAAATGGTCAACAAAATATTAATAAATATAATATGAAAACAATAAATAAAGATACCTTCAAATTCTAAGCCTCTAGACGAAACCTAGATTCTAGGGGCTATGACAAAAAAGAAGGTACAATGAAAAATTACAAAAGAGGTGAACGTCGATTCACTAAGTACAACAAGTACAAAAGACGTATCAAAAAATTTATAAACTATTGGGATTATAAATGGTTTGAAGAAGAAAGTGGTATAAAAAGATCATCATGGAAAGATATGATCGAACAACATAGATATACCTATTTTAAAACAATGTCAACAACCTGTAGCTGTAGTGGTTGCGCATATTACAAATACAATCGTGATGAATTTAAAAAAGAATTTAAACGTATTCTTAAAGAAGAAGAACTTGACTAAAAAGAAACTGTTAGGTTGGTTGATACTTGGAATAATGGTAATTAGTTATTTAACATTTATGGTAATAAAAGGTGGTTTTTGGCTTACCCTTATAATGTATTCCGGTGCGGCAGTGATTATAGGTTTAATTTATTTAGCAATACAATTAATAGATAGTGATAACTAGAATTATGGATAGAATAGTATTAAGATTTTTTCGTTTCATTCGTAAAACATGGAAAAGAATTTTAGGATTTATTATGCTTATCACTTTGTTTTTTTGGTTGGGTAAAAGTATTGATTTAAAATTGATTTTAGAAGTTTTAATAGATTTGGGAAAATTTTTGGGAATAGGTGGATTAATGTGTTTAACATTTTGGTTGTTATTATCTAAAATTAAAAAATGATATGAGAGGAGAAATAAAAGAAGAAAGAGAAATTATTCTTATTGAAAAAATAGCTGCCATTTTTGTATCATGGGTGAAAGATAATCCAGTTTGGACCATTATTTGTTTTGTTGTACCTACTGGTATAGGAATTTTTTCTTGTTTTTTTTCATTTTGGGATGTAATGAAAATAGTAGGATTTTCAGTAATAGTAATATTTTTATTAACAATATTTATTGCTGCAATGATAGATTAAATATAATTTAAATTATGAATATACAAACACTTTCAGTAGTTGTTCCAACAAAAGGTTGTGTGAATAACTGTAAATTTTGCGTAAGTAAGATGCATGATAACGATTATAATGATAAACATGATGATGAATATTATTATGAAGAAGATCTTAAACGAAGATTAAAGTATGCAGATAAACATAATGTTACTGATGTTATTTTAACTGGAACCGGAGAATGTTTACAGAACAAGAAATTTTTAGATATATTAAATAAAATTTTAAGATCATTAAATAATCCATTTCCAAACATTTCAATTCAAACATCTGGTGTAATGTTAATGGAAACGTTTAATAAAAATACACGTAGTGTATTAAAAGATGGTAATGAAATTGTGGAAGATATTTATACCAATTTATTATATTTAAAAGAAATTGGTGTATCAACGATAAGTCTTTCTGTTGCAGATCTTGATAATCAATCGTTGAATTTTGAAATAATGTGTACACCTAAAAAACTTCAATATAATCTCATTGAATTATGTAAGCAAATTAAAAAGCACGGATTTAATTTAAGATTATCATTAAATATAACAAAATTTTATGATCATTTGAAACCTTTTGAAATATTTGATACATTAAAAATGTTAAAAGCTGATCAAGTTACTTTTAGAAAAATGTATGATAGTGGTCAATTTACTAAAGAAGATAGATGGGTAAGAGAACATGCAGTTAGTGAAAAATTTTATTTAGATTTATACAATTATATTCAAACAAAAGGAGAAGCTCAATATAAATTACCCTTTGGAGCTATAGTAACATCAATTGATGGAATAGGAACAGTTATAGATGATAATTGTATGGGTGAAGATGATATAAGTAATATAAAATTTCTAATTCTTAGGGAAGATGGAAAACTTTATACACATTGGGAAAATAAAGGGAGTTTAATATTCTAATTTGGTTCTTTTTTATTATATTTATAAAAATAAAACATTTGTTATGAAAATAGATGGAGAAAAAGCATATCCAATTTATTACATTTCTGTAAAATGGTCAGAGGATGGAGAATGGAAAAAAGATGATCCACATCCAAAATGGCATAAGGGATTACGTAAAGGGAGGATATGGAATTCTACAGGTTTTTATAAGATGTTTAAGGAAGAACAATCTGATGAAGCTTTGAAAAAATATGCTAAAGATTGGTGGAAAAATTATACAAAAAAGAAAAAAGAAATAGGTAGTAAAGAACTTTTATCAACTAAGAATCCAAGGTTAAAAAATTTAAAATTTGAATCTAGGGGACACGAAGTTTGGTTGTTAACATGGTTTGAACATGAAACTTTTGATATAGGACAAACTGATATAGAAGCTTTAGATAGTTTTGAAAAATTTGTTCAAAGAAAACAAGAACACAATAGACAGTTTACATCTGAAATGGATAAAGGTCATTACTGTTTAATGGGTGCAGAAGATAGATACAGATGGCATGGATCAGGACCTGATGGAGAAAGAGATGAAGAAGCATCAGCACCATGTAGATGTAAACATTGTAAAAAAGCAGGTTTAATTAGAATAGCACATTGATTATGATACCATTACCTACAAAAATAATTACTAAATATGAGAAAGGATATCCATGTATGCTTGGTGAAGTTGTAGGTAGAATAGTGGGTGAAAGTGGCGAAGGAAGTTGGGGATATACAAATGGCATAAAAATGTATTCGATACCTTTGTTTGCAACTCCACACGGTAATGTTATAAAAACGGGTGTTTTATATCTTGGTGAGATAACAGAAGAAGGAATGAAAAAACTTGAAGAATACGAAGTTGATGCAAAAGAAAAAGGAAAGTGGTACGCAGATAAATTAGAATTATGAAATACGATCCATACTCACAAGACTTACAGTATTTTGTTGATCAAGAACATTATATGATGAATACACGAAACGCAGATTGGGATCCAAACGGAGATAATGGTAAGGGTGATGCGATAGGTAGAAATTTTTTTACCTATTTCGTTTATGACGATGAAAAATTGGTTCATGCTGTTAAAAAATGTTGGACTGTAGAATATGATAAAAGAGGATTTTATTTACAAGGCTATAGATATCCAACACATGATCGAAAAGATATGTCTAGAGATCATGTATTAAATACTGCATTGATTTATCATTTACATGAGAAAAGAGAAAAACATGAAATGATATTGGAACCTTTTGTAAGACTTGTAAGATGGCGTATAAGTGATAAATTTATGTTTTCACCGACACTTTGGTTTTATATAAGAGCATTAGCAGGTATGAAATGGGCACTACCCTTATTTTATATTTGTATATATCTAGAAATTGGAGTAGCAGTACTCTTAAATTTATTCATAATTAACTATGGAGAATTTGGAGAAGAATATTCACAGGATGATTTTATAAAAGAACAACTAACAGAAAAACAAAGAATATTAAGAAGATTCATGTATCCCTTATATACACTAAGACAAGTTGCTTTTATGTTGTATTTTCTAAAAGATTCTTGGGTAAAAAGAGGTGTTCAAAAAATGTGTTCTTACATAGTACCGAAGCATAATTATGTTATGCAACTTCTGCTTAAAACCAAACGACAACCTACGCAAGAACAGGTTTATTCATATAAAGCTATGAATGGTGGAAGATGGACAACATATTTAAATAAGTTAACGGATAGGGATGTATATGTTATAAAAGATAAATATCCAGAAAAAGCAAAAACATTATTAAGAGCAAATGTTGTAGATGTTGATTTGGTTAGAAAACTTTATGAAGAAAAAAAACAAAAATTATTTTAATTTTTATGATCGAGACAATAAGATGTAGGGGTATCATATGTTTTGATCCGATTGCTAGGGAAGGTGAAAAAACAACAAGCAAACCCTGGTGGATGATAGTAAAGATTGAAGAAGATGTTGGTGAGTATTATAGATATCAATTAAAGAAAAGATATAGAATACATTTAGTAAAGCCCTTATGGGGTACACATATATCAGTAATAAGAGGAGAAGGAATATTACCAAGTGTGTGGAAAGAAACTAAAGAAAGATATGATGAAAAAATAATAATATTTAAAATCGAACTTTTACCAAAAAGTAATGGAGAACATTGGTGGATGAAAGTTCATAGTAGAATGTTAGAAAATATAAGAGAGAATACAATGTTAACAAGAAGACCCTATTTTAATTATCACATGACATTGGGAACTCCTAAACTTAAAAATTTAGAACATTCAAAATATATTTATAGTTTATATAAAAAGAATTTATTAAATCTTTAAAAAAATAAGTTATGAGAAATTTAGTAGTAAATCCAAAATTGGCTCGTTCCTTTGATGCTAAAGAAATTAAAAATAAGGTTTCTAATTTAAACATTAAAAGATCAGGAAACACAGTTGTAACGAAAATTAATAATCGTGTTGTTTGTGAAACAGAAGTTTCAAATAAATACATGCACTTTGATTTTGGAGAATTTATATCCAAAATCATAGATAAAATAGATAATTACTTTGATCCATTAAGTTATTATTTAACATTTAACGGAGGCATTCAAGAATTAAGGGTTTATGGCAAGGAACACCAACTCAACGGAGAAACTTATCATGAAATGTTTAATATTCTTAATTCTACAAACAAACTCAAATCCTTACAGATGAATATAGGTCTGTTAAGATTGGTCTGTACTAATGGAATGGTTGTAAGTGTTGGAGATATGGTTTCAATAAGGGCCAAACATTATGCAAAAACTCTTGGACAAAAAGTTGAAGAATTTAATGAAAAAATGCTTAAATATGATACATCAATCAAAAAACAAATTGAAGTAATTTCAGCTCTTATTCATACAAAATTTCTTTATGGTGAAATGGTTAAATTGATGGCTTTAGATAAGGATGGTTCGTGGAACAAAAATTCTTTAACACGAACAAAAGCATGGAGTAAAAAAATGTTAATTTCACCTACTGATTCAATGAAAGAATTAAATTCTTCACAAAGATCAATGTTATTAGTTCCTGATAGAATGTTAACATATAAAAACGATTTTGACATAGATGCATATAAAGCTTTTAACTGTTATATGGAATTGTTTAAAGAACAAGACAGTGCAGTTATAAGAAGAGAAACTGATAGGTTTCTTAAATTTACAAATCAATTATCATAATGTTATATAAACAAACAAAAAATTACGTTAAAAAGTTAGTTGGTAAATATATTAAATACGATAGCATTGAAAAATTTAAAGAAAAAACAATTCCAGATACTTATACTGCAGCACTTACATCTGAAAATTACAATCTTTATATAAATGAAAGCTATGATAGACTATTAGAGGTTAAAGGTAAGGGTATATTTATATTAAACAGAGCATAGATGAAAATAATACTTACTTATTCGGGAAAGGGTGGAGTGGGTAAAAGCACAACGTCTGCCAATCTTGCAAGGCTTCTTTCAAAGACTTGCAAGGTGTATTTACTTGATTTAGATGTAAATACTCCGTCAATTCATAGCATATTTAAAGATAAAAATTATTCTGAAAATTTATTGATAAATTCTATGGGTTACAAAACCGAGAATCTGGTTTATGTCCAAGGCTCGTTGATAAAGAGTTACATGAATGATTCTATAAAAGAAATGAATAAGTGGGATCCTGAATATGTCATAGTCGATACCCCTCCATCCATTTCTGATGTTCATATCAATATAATAGAAAAATTAAATATTTCAGGTCTGTTACTTGTTACCCAACCTACTACATTATCAATAGAAGATGTTAAAAGAACTTCTAAATTTTTTATGGCAAGAAATATTTATACTATTGGTATTTTACAAAACATGGTTGGTAAACATTTTGGAGATGCAGTTGATACACAAAAGTTATTAAACATAGAAACTATTGCTGAAGTACCCTTGGATAAACAATACAGTGAAAAAATATTAACATCTGATCTTAAACCCTATGAACCGATATTACCCTTAATAAAAAATATAGATAATGTTACTTTAAAGGTAAAAATCAAAACAATCATAGATAATACTATGGATTGGAAAGAGCTTAGAAAAGAAATTCATGCAAAATTAGTTCCTCCATATAAAGCTAAAAGTTCAGAAATTTGGTATTTTAGAAACTTAGAAACATGGGATTGGTTAAAGGAAGAAATGGATGAACGTGTGCCACATTCTATATTTGGATATGATATGTTTTTGATGTATCAGACAGTTGAAAATTTGGAAAGATTGGTAAAAGCTTTTGAAATAGAAGATAGTGCATATTTCATGGTAACACGATCACCATCAGTAGAGATACCGTTGTTTCCAGGTGAAATAGGAGAAGCTACGTTTTTTATTACGCGTGAATCTTATTATGGAGTACCACGTATAAAATATAGAACAAAACATGGACAAGTTACATTGTTTGCACATGAAGTTATTCCTATGACACCAGAAGATATCCAACTATATGTTAATGAGGGTTATAAATTAATGAGTGATGGTAGATATATTCCAACAAAAGATCATTTATGGGAAGTGTATCATGCTTTTGGGAATAGGATAGGTTTGTTTGATAATTGGGAAAAAAAATATGATAAAGAATATCCACATTTAGCATTGGAAAATAAAGTTAAAAATATTTAAATATAAATTTTTTTATTGGTTCTAATATATTATATTTACACATATTTATTATTTAACATGGTTTTAATAATTTTTCGAAACTTTTATTTATTTCCATATATAATGAATACATGATTGAAATAATATTGTGTTGGTACTTTGCGGCAATTACAGAAACTTTCGAGAATCCTAACATTACCACAACACTGACTAACACTTTGTTCTTTAAAATTTTGAAAAATACGGGGAGATAACATTAGTTATTTTTATAATTCGTAAATTATCTCTTTAAATAGTGAACTGTTGAATTATTACAGACACGGAAAATTTTAATCTTGAAAAATTAAAACGGAAGGTTCGATTCCTTCTCTCCCCGCAAACGAAAGAACTTTTAGTTAATACAGAAACAAATTGGACAAATTTTCACTTCTAACATATAACTAAAGAATTTTCTTTCAACTTATTTAATAAACGCGGAGATGGTGAAACATCAATTTCAACATGTCTTAAGCAATATCTAGTAACAACTTGAACTAATAAGTCATTACAGAATAACAGGTAAACACATAGTTTTTGGGAACTATCATTGGGGGTTCGATTCCCTCTCTCCGCACTAATTTTTACGAACAACATTAATAAATGGCGAGATTGTATAGTTAAATTTCAATTCATATCTAATACAATACCTCGAAAAATGAGAGAACTAATGAGATATTTCAGAAAATCGGTAATACGTTTGTATCATTTACAAAAGACCGGAGGTTCGATTCCTTCTCTCGCCACTAATACTTTTTTTTAGTATTCATGTCGGTTCGGTAAAGTAGGAGGGCTTTAGGATTTTAATCTTAAAGCCTTTTTATTTTTAAATTAATTTCAATATTATTATATTTACAATAATTTTTATAAATCACAAAAATAATTTCTAATTATGGAAAACGAAATCGTTAAAATCTCAGGAACAGAAATCAAGGTTGGTAAACTTTCTGAACTTGACGAAAAGCAAGTGATTAATGCATTTTTTAAATTTGTTGATGTAGCTAATACTTCTACTGATAGAGCAACTGCATACAATACTAAGGAAGAACAAAGAAAATCTGCTATTGCAATCCACAATAATCTGTTCAATGTAAACAGAGGATTGTACGGTGTTTCTCTTTTATTCGAAGGTATAACTGATTTCACTAAGATGGTCGGTGTTGAAAAACTTTTATCTGATGTATCAGATAGAGATGAATCAACTATCAATCTTGAAACAGAAACAAAAATTATAATTTACCTTTTGAATCATCTTCCAGTTCAAAGAGTTTTAAATCTATTTCTTCAATTAAAAGCAGATAGAATAAACAACTCAAGAACTAGGAGAATAATTCTTTCGTATATAATTAATGCTGGAAACATTGAAAGATGGTCAATCAAATACAGAAAGAAAATTAAAACTGTATTAGAACATGCTTGGGGAAAAAGATTAAAAAGTATCATTGCTTCTATCTTAACTAAAAAAGAAGAAAGATGGAATCCAAAAGAAAATACTATTATAATTAATAATATAATTAAATATAACTATACTAACCCAAGTGGTAAAGTATATGAGTGTTTAGGATTCATACTTGGTAATGAAGATGGTATTACTTTAAGTTACTTGAAATCTTTCATTGATGCAAGAACAGATATCAAAAAAGGTAAAGATCTTCCAAGAGAAGTTTTGGAAGGTATTAGAGGAACATACCATAAAGATACTGTTACTAAGGAGGAAGTTTTGAAACTTACTGCTAAGAACTTAACAGAAAAAGAAAAACTAAAAGTTCAAAAGAAAGCAAAAGCAGCTAATATTAAAATTGAATTTGATGTTACAAAACAACAAGTAGTTGATCTTTATGTACATGCATATGCAGATGGTATGACTGAAGAAATAAGAAATGCTTTGGATTCAAAAGCAAAGAAAGCATCTTTGGATTCTCCAATTTCTTATGCAAAGATTGGTATTGTTATGGATGCATCTGGATCTACTTCTGGTGATAAAACTCAAAACTTAAGACCTATTGCTATCTCACAATCAATTAGAGACATGTTACAATCATGTGCAAGAGATTCTTTCGTTATTGAATATGCTGGTGGAAAAGAAAGAAACGGTTTGGTATATCCACATGGAGAAACAAATCTTGCTAAACCTTTTGTAAAAGTATTGAAAGAAAATCCTGATGTAGTATTCTTGATTACAGATGGTTACGAAAACGCTCCAGCTGGTAGAGTAAATGAAATTGTTGAAGCATTACCTAACATGGGTATTGATACAACAATATTCCAAATCACTCCAGTAATGAGTGCAGAAGCATCAGGTATCAAAAGTTTAAGTGAAAAAATTTCAACAATACCTGCAAACAATCCTAATTCATTGGGAATGGGAATGGTTAAAGCAATGTTGGAAAGTAATGTTAAAGAAGGTGTTATTGGAATTTTTAAAGTAACTCTTCCTAAATTAAAATCTAAAAATAAATAAACAATCATGGGAAAATTAACTATTAAAGACATTTTAAAAGGAACAACTGTAGGTAACATCCAAACAGTTGGTGTAATGCAAGTCATTCCTTTGTTAAGTGATATAGAATTCAATGATTATGTTTCACCTGCAGAAGCTGGTACATTTGAAAACAGAAATTATGGTAACATGATCTTTGGGAATGATTCTGATAAAACTATGATTGTTCCAAACAATTCTACTTATATCACAAAACAAGCTGCACAAGATCATGCAATGATGCATGCAGGATTGGTTGCTAGAAAATCTAAAAAAGGTTATGATACTGCAGCATGTGTTCAAGAGACACAGGGTGGAATGGTTGGCGTTGGTAAATATGATTTTGTTATTCTTCCTTTCTCACTAAGAGAAAGTGCAATGAATGTAAGAAAAAACAATTCATACGGAAAACTATGGCCAGCTATTAAACAGTTTAATAATTCATTCGGTATTTCTGATAGTAGGGGTCATCTTGAATTCTTCTTCAAAAAATTCAATAAAGAATTGGAAGAATTTGTTGCAGAATTTGAAATTATCACTAAACAAGTTGGTGCTATCATACTTATTAAGGGTCAAGTAGTTGGTGTTGAAAGAGCTCCTAATTACTCATACTGGAAATCTATATGGTCACAAACTGTTAGAGGCTGTTATGGTACTTATGCATTAAACACTACAATGAATAAGAGAGTTACGAAAAAAGATCTTGATGCAATTAGAACGCCTCTTAAACTTAAAAATATTAAAGATCTTGATTCTCTTGAGAAGGAATTGAATAAATCAGAAAAGTCTCAAGAAAAGAAAATCAAAGATATCGTTAGAAGTCTTATTGATGATGAATTCAAATCAGAAGTTGATGAAAAACTCGCTTCTAATGAAAGAATACAAGTTTCAAATGATCAATTTGCTGGTCAAATTGTTAAAGAAAGCGATACTATTGTATATGCTTCAATCATCTCAAAGGGTGATTGGTTAAGAAACGAAAAATGGCATAGAGCAGATGATTTTAAAATCTAATATTCAATAAAAAGGGAGTCTATATGACTCCCTTTTCTTTTATGCTTTGGAAAAACTACATAAAACATAATACAAGAGATGATATACATTATGCAGATTGTCAACTGGTAACAGCTATAAATGCATATTATTATCTTACAAGTAAAATCATAAAACAAGATTCTGATAAATACCGAGAACTTGCAAAACTTTCTGGATGTATTCATGGTTCTTGTATAAATATTACTAAAAGTTATGATAGATTGGGTATATGTGTCGATAAAGAATTTGAATGGTATAACATGCATGAATACCTTAAAAGTAACTGTTTTATGGAAGTTACTGTTTGGCATAAAAAATATGGATTTCATTCTGTATCTATAGTTGATTATTCAAAGAAAACAGATTGTATAAGAGTTACAAATTTTGAATATGAAACTAGTCTTAATGGATGGATGTTTTTTGAAGATTTTAGACCATTTTTATGGTCTAACAATTCACGAGGTAACAGAATAAGAACATTTAAATTAAAATAAAATGGATAAAAGATTAGAATATCGTATGTATGGTTTGGTTCCATACAATATTTCTGAAATACAAAAAGGTATTCAGTTTGGTCATGCTGTTGTAGAATATGCTAGAAATTGTGGAGACAGTGAAGAATATCTATTATGGTCCAGAGATGATAAAACCTTTATGATTCTTAATGGTGGAACAACAAATACAGAAGAAGGTAAATGGTTTGGATCGATGAATAAACATTGGTCTACACTTGTTGTTAATGGTATAACACATTCTATATTTCGTGAACCTGATCTAGGTAATCAACTTACTGCAGTTGTGTTCTTAGTAGATGAAAGAATATTTAAGAAAAGAAAATACGATTGGGAAAATGATGATGTACAAGTTTATCCAGATTTTATTGATTATATTCTGTTAAAAGTTCCAATGATAGAAGGATATGATATAGTTAGAGCAAAAAATGAACCAGAAACTTTTACTTTATACAAGGAATGGTTGGAATTGATCGGTGGAGAAAAGAATCTATTTTTAAGAAACTTTTTATCACAATTTAAATTAGCATAAAAATGAGTAAGAAAATAAAAAATGCACAAAAACAGAAAAATCTAATTGCCAAAAGAGCAAGACGTGCTGCTAATAGAGCAAGATATGATAAACTCAGAGATCAGGGATTAAATCATAAATCCAAACGTTCAGTTGCTCAGGGTAAAAAGAAGAAAAGAGCTAAATCTATAAGTCACAAAGATGGTGCTTGTGGAAATATAGCTTGTAAAAGATGTGATCCATGTAAAATACATTAATTAATAAAATTTATTATGATATCAGAATATGAAATAATAGAATTACATGATGTTAAAAATTTTTTAGGTCTTCATATGGGTCCACCTAGTGAATCTATGAAAAAAGAAACTAAAGAAAAAATGATTCAGTATTTTAGTGATGAAGATTTTTCAGGTGAATATGTAGATTTTTCAGGTAATTTTGAATATAAATTAGTAAAAAATAAACATTTTAATAAAGTTGTAACATATGGTCATTTAGTTACTGCAACTATTGATTTTAAAGAAGATATCGAAAAAGATAGATGTGCAGATTATTGTTTTCTTTATTTACTTTTTACTTATTATCCAACTTTAGGAGAAAAATTAGAAGAAGTAATTGATAAAATATTAAACGAAAAAACATATAAAACTTTACCGGCATATTACTAATGATTAAAGTAGTTCATAAAAATAAAGAAACATATGATGTTTATATTGGTAGACCTTCTAAGTGGGGAAATCCATTCACTCATATTGAAAGTACTAAAGCAGAATTCAAAGTTGCAACAAGAGATGAAGCAATTGATAAATATGAAGAATGGATTACTAAAGGTAATGGACAGTATTTATTAAATGATTTACATGAATTACGAAATAAAATATTATCTTGCTGGTGTAAACCAAAAAGATGTCACGGGGATGTTTTAAAAAAATTAGTAGAAAAAAAATATCCAAATACTAAAAATTTATTTTAAAAATTAATTATTATTTTAGTTCTTTATTATTATATTTACCTAAATTAATTTAAAATTTTAAACCCCATGAAATTTTTTAATTCAACTTTTGGAAAAACATTCTTTTTTTTATGCGTATTGTTATGGTTTGCTGTTATATTTATAGATTGTACTCAAGCACCTCAAAAAAATACTTCTGAACCTGAATACATCGAAAAAGAATTTTTAGAAGATGACGAAAATTACGTAGAAACTGGTACACCACAAACTGAATCAAATGACAATGTATCATCAAACACTATACAAGATCTAAGTGCAATAGAACAACGAAAAATCGATGAAGAATTTATAAGGGAAAACATTGATGTAGGTTCTCTTTGTATATTAAGAAGTGGAAAAATGTCAATTATTATTGATAAAAATGATTCTATTTATACTTTTTATATTGATAATAATGACGAAGAAGGATTTTCTTTATTTACAGTTTCACACGAAGAAGCTGTTCAAATAGTTAAAAGATTTGTAGATTTAGATTTAATAAAAAGTCAAGAGTATATAAAAAATAATTTACAAGTTGGTAGGGATTGTCAATTAAGAGTAACAGGTGTTGTATGGGTATTAATTATAAGTATAAATGATGACTATATTAAATTATTACATCAAGATACTGGAAAGATTATACAAGTGCGAAAAGAAAATGTATATAAAATATTTAAAAATATTCGAGAAATTGGTTTAAAAGAATAAAATGGCAGATCTTAAAAAAATAGCAGAAACATTAGCAAACCTTACAATAAAGGAAGCTAAACATCTATTGGATATATTAAAGGATGAATATGGTTTAGAACCACCTAGTATTTCAACGTTAATAACAGAACATGAAATAGAACCTGTTGTTGTAGAATCTGTAGAATTTGATGTTCTTTTAATATCAGTCGGTCCACAAAAGTTAAAAGTTATTAGGGCAATTAAAAAACTTACTAGATTTGGTTTAATAGAATCAAAATTACTTGTAGATACTGCACCATCTATTTTAAAAGAGAATATAACAAAAGCTGAAGCAGATGAATTTAAAAATACATTGGAAGTACTTGGCGCAGAAGTCACAATTAAATAAAATATGGCAGATCTTAAAAAAATAGCAGAAGATTTAATAAACTTAACTTCAAGTGAACAAAATAAATTATCTGAAATAATTAGAAATTTTTATGGTCTTGAAATACCTACAGTATTAAATGAAATTGAATCGAAACCTGATAAGCGTAAACGTAAACGATTTGAAAAATTTGATGTTTATTTAAAATATACAGGACCTTTAAAATTACAAGTACTTAAAACAGTAAAAGAATTTAAAGGTATAGGATTAAAAGAAGCAAAGGATATTATAGATAATGCACCATGTTTGATAGCAGATAATATTTCTAAAGAAAAAGCTGAAGAAATAAAGAGGAAATTAGAATTTAACGGAGCAACTGTTGATTTAAAATAAAAAAATGAGTATAGAAGCAGTAAATATAGGAGTTGAAAATGTAATTTCACAACTTGATAATGCAGCAAGTCGTTCTAGGTTATTGGTTTATACTATAAGTTCAAATCCTAGAACATATAAACTTTCACATGTAAGTTTGACTTGGAATACTCTATCACATGATGTCAAAGAACATTTGGTAAAAAGTGGAAATTATTTTACAAACAAATATAGATGCTTGGCATCTATACAATCAATATTGAAGAAAATATAATTATTGTTAAACTTAAATTTATCAAAATGACAAACAAACCCGTACAATTACATCAGTTACTTGCCATTGAGGCCGAAAAGAAATCAATTGCTGGTAACATTTTAAAAGAAACTCATAATACCTTTACGAAAAAGGCTCACCATTTTAATGGTAGTGTAAAGATTTATGAAGCAACTGAAGAAGGTGGAGATGAAATTCCAACAGAAAAAACTGAAGTTGTAACAACAGTTAAGAATAAATTAGATTATACAGTAAAACATCTTAAAAGTGTTTTTGATGTATTGATATCAAAAGAAGAAACAAATGCATCAGGTGAAGCAAGAGCCGAACTTATTGTAAATAATACTAATTTTGGTAGTTTTTCTGCAACTGCACTGTTACAAATGGAAAATCTTTTAAAGGATTTAAGAAAAACATATTTAGTTATACCTACATTGGATCCTGTTAAAAGTTGGAAACCAGATCCAGCAGTTAAGGGTGTATCTAAAAGTGGAGAGGAAATTAAAATGAGAACAATTGCTAGAGAAACTCCTCTTGTATTATATCCGGCAACAAAAGAACATCCTGCTCAAACCAAATTAACTTCTATATCTACACAAATTGGTAGATATAAAACAACTTTTACATCTGGTATGATAACTCCAAAACAAAAAGCAGATCTTTTGGATAATTTGGATTCTCTTATAATAGGTGTTAAGAAAACAAGATCAATCGCAAATAATCATCCGATTAAAGATATTAAAATCGGAAATAAGTTCTTTACATTCATACATGGTGATATTTTATAATATTATCAAAGAAAAATATTGAAGCTAGTCTTATTGTAAGTTTTAGATTCACGCTATGCTATCAAAACGGATCAATTCTTTCTCTATCCATTTCACCCTCGATGAAGGGAACACAAATGGATAGAAATGAAAAATTGATTAACCAGTTTTACATAGCACTGATTTAGATTGTATTACTTCAAAGACTGATCAGTAATTAGTTCAATATAGTTTCTTGCAAAATCGCCAATACGTTAGCGCGTGGGTCCGAATCCCATCTCGGCATCTAATTAAAGCAATAAAACAAATATTGCCGAGTAGCTCAGGGGTAGAGCATAACTTTCAGATTTATAGATTTTGGAAAGAAAACACTTGTTCAGATTACGAATTAACAAGAATGGTTAATTCATAGCTTGGCGGTTCTTAACAGGATACAGATATGAGCCGCAACTATCAAGCTGGAAAGGACTCTTCGGGGTCCTTTCTTTTTACTTTTAAAATTTAAACCTATGCCAACTTATTTTATCATTTTGTTAGTATTAGCATATATTATTACATGTATAACTACAAAAGTAATATTACAAAAAAATTTAATGTGCGTTTTGACAATGATGACGTTGGTCCAATTTTTATTATTATATTGTGGCCAATAGCTTTATGTATATGGTTGTTTATAAAAGGGTTTATAAAACCCATTCATTTTTTACTTACTGTAATTATAAAATAATGAAAACATTTTTAACTTTATTATTTGTGTTTATTATATTAGGCGCATTTTCACAAAAACATTTACATAAAGAAGTTTATTATCAAAATATTTTTGCAGAAACATTCAACGGTAAAACTGAAGTTGTTTTAGAAGATAGAACTCGTGTAGATATCGTTACAAGTAACTATGCTATTGAAGTTGATTTTTCAACTAAATGGGCAGAAAGTATTGGACAAGCTCTATTTTATTCATTAATGACAGAAAAGAAACCAGGTGTTTTATTGATAATGGAAGATCCTGAAAAAGACAAAAAATATTTAAAAAGATTAATGAAGGTTGCAAACTTTCATTGTATAAATGTTTGGACAATAGATGCTGAATTAATGATTACACGGTATTGAAACATTTTTTAAGATTGTTATATAATAATTTTAAAATTAATACCTATCATGTTAGATTACAATGGAAAAGAATACGATGCTATGCAGTTCATAAATAATGCAGAAATGAACAAAAGCAATACACCTTCGAATATTTCATCGATGTTTGGGGAAAGTGTTCTTAGTACTCTAATTGCAAAGGGTTATGTCTTCTTAAAAGAGAATATGGTTTTTTGGACAGATAAAGGATTAAGATCCATGACACCATTGAATCAATCTGAATCGGCCGAATATATGGATGATCCTAATTCGAGTCTCTTAACATCCTAAAACATTTACACAACAATATAATGGTAAGTTGGCTGAGTGGTCTAAAGTTCTGGTTTGCTAAATCAGTGGAGGTAACACTTCCAAGGGTTCGAATCCCTTACTTACCGCAAAAATAGATTGGTTTTCATGTAGTAAAATACTTTGTGTGAAAAGTTTTCCGAGTAGTCAGATCCATTTTTACAATCTATTTTTAATATTAGGAATATTTAGTTTAAACTAATAATGAAAGAATTAATAGAAGCTTTAAAATTACGAAAGAAATATAATCAAATGGATTTTGAGGATTTTGTAAAAGAATTCGAAGAATTTTTGGGACATGAATTAGATAAAAAAGATAAAGATAGATTTTATTATAATGGTTTACATAATACAGATTTTTTATTGATGAATTTACCTGATAATATAGAATATTAATTATGGAAAAAAAAGAATTTATATCAGGTCAGTGTCATGGAGAAACGTGTCCATGTGGAAACAAAATAACTCAATTTAAAGTTGTGCAACACATATTTGATGATGATCCAAACCAAATACAACATGGATTAAGTCAATATTTATGTGAAGATTGTTTTTATAGATTGATGGTTTGGGATAGACCCTATAGCATTCAAACTGATGTAAAAAATAAATTTAAAGAAATGTTTGGTTACACTTCTTTAAACGAAAGAATAGATGATATTTTAAAAGAAGCTTTAGAGTTAAATAGGTTTACAGATGTTGCAAATCTTAAAGAAGAACTTGGAGATCTTTTATCATCTTGTTTGATGTTAGCAGCAGAATCAGATTGGAATTATAAGGATTTGATTAAAACAACATTGGAAAAAATTGATAAAAGAAAAGCACAATATAAAACATTATGTAGAAAAACGAATATAGCAATATTGGGTGGAGCATTTAATCCAGTTCATAATGGACATATTGAACTTGCCAAATTTATTTTAAACGTAACTAACAAATTTGATGAAGTTTGGTTGATGCCTTCATACAAGCATATGTTCAAAAAAATTGATATATCAGTTGAACATAGAGTTAATATGTTGAATTTTGCGGTTGAAAATGAACCAAGAATAAAAGTTTCAACTTTTGAAATAGATAACAAACTATCAGGTGAAACATGGGCATTGTTTAAAAGATTATTGGATAACGAAGAATATAAAAATAAATATAGTTTTAGTTTTATAATTGGTCAAGATAATGCAAATGATATTAAAAAATGGTCTAATTATGAATATCTTTTAAAGACTGTTAATTTTGTTGTTATACAAAGAAAAGGTGTTGAACAGAATGGTAACAGATGGTATATGGAAGCTCCACATATTTATTTATTAAATGAAGGAAATAGTCCAATACCAGAAATATCATCAACAGAAATTAGAAAAATAGCATATTCAGATTTATTTAATTTTACAAGTAGATTAAAATATTATGTAAATGAAGATGTTGCGAAATATGTAATAGATAATAAATTATATGATAAACAATATATTATTAATAATGAAATAAAAAACATAACAGATAAATGGTAAAAAATGAGTTTAACTAAAGAAAAATATGAACAGTTAACACCTTGGAAAAAAGGATGGTATGAATATATGGAAAGTAGTTGGCCAGAATCTGAAATTCCTGAAGGAAATCCATATTCTGAAAATTCACAAGAATATGAACAATTTAATAAAGGTTCATTTGCAGCATCGATAGATGCTCAAGAATAAATAGTAAAATAATAAAGTTCTTTGAATAATAAATGGAGGCGATCCGGCTGGATGAGGGGTTGCTCTTGAAAAGCAATAATACGTTAATAGCGTATTGTGGGTTCGAGTCCTACTGTCTCCGCAATTTTTTAAGTTATGGATGAAATTAAAAAAGAATTAGCAATTACAAATTTTGATTTTTTAAAGGGTATGTTAGAACATTTAACAAAAGCCCCACGTTCCGAAATGGAAGATTATGTAAAAGATAAAATAGTAACATTTAGTAAAACAGATTATACAGCACCAGAAGTATACGATTTTTTGGATGGTATATCAAAAATACCCGTTACTAAAACTGATACCTTTTGTGTTGGTGATATAAGTAGCTTTGTACAGGTTGCATGTGATGTTACTAAAATATTTGAAAGACCGACAGAATAATGCATATATCAGAATATGAAAAGACCGTCATGAACATTTGTAGAAGATGTAATAAATGATTTAAATAAAATATAAAATGTCAAAAAGAAAAAAAGCATTGAAAATAAAATCCATGAAAATTAAATTTAAAGAAGCATATGAAGTTGATGGTGTTTTGTTATTTGAAGCATATTATTATATTGAATATAAAACTAAGAAAGGTAAATTTTATACAGAAGTTAAAAGTATGAATAATAAAATAGAATGAAAAGTAGTTCGTCTTGATCCACAGTATCAAAGTACCGAAAGGGAAAAGGTTTACGTTGAGTTCAGCAAATTGGGGCCGCTGATAAAAAGACCGCAAAACAGAAACAGAATATGCATGTTCTGTGAAGTCAATCTCTCAACCATTCTATTATAAAAATAAAAGATATGACAAATAGATTAAAACACAATATTAAAGTATGGGTAAGTTATACTTTAGCTTCTTATTTGATATTAATACCATTTCATTTAGGAATAAAAGGTATATCTGTTGCATTATTTTTAGGTTTTTTCTTTGGATTTTTAAATGATATATTGACACAACTTAGAAAATTAAACGGAGAAAAATTTCCACATTTAAATGATTAAAAAATGAAAACTTACAACGTTATAAATACGGCTGATAATAATGTAATAGATTATATTATACGTATAAGTAAAACTAAAAAGAATTATAATAAATATCAATTGTTTAGATCAGAGAAGGGATGGAAAGATCCTGGTGAATTGGTTATGACATTAATAGATGATGGAACATATATAAAAATAAAGGGAGATTCTATTAAAATTTTAGAATATCATGAATTGATTGAATTTTATTTAATCATAAAATCTATTTTTGATGCTGATATTGATATGAATGAAAAATATATTATCGAAGAAGTTTAAACTATTTAAGAATAAATAATATAATGTAAAAAATATTGTTTGTTTTGATAAATTTTTTTAAGAAAGACCCTAGTATTGTAAGACACATTGCTAAATCTATAACCTGGAGAATAGTAGCATCGTTAACTACATTTCTTTTATCATGGTTAGTTACAGGAAATTTTAAATTTGGTTTGACTATAGGAATAGCTGATGTATTTATAAAATTGGTACTTTATTTTATACATGATAGAATATGGTATAAGAGTAATTTGGGTTTGCCTTTTAGACAAAGAAATGGAAAGAACGTATAGAATAATAGTAGCAGGTGGAAGAGATTTTAAAAATTATGATTTATTGAAAAAAAATCTTGATGAAATTTTCATATATTTTAGAGAACAGAAAAAGGATTTTGAAATAGTTTCAGGTCTTGCAAAGGGTGCAGATACTTTGGGAAAGAAGTATGGTGAAGATAATGGAATACATGTTGAAGAATTTCCAGCAAATTGGGATGAGTATGGTAGAAGTGCAGGATATAAAAGAAATGAACAGATGGCAATTTATGCAGATATCTGTATTTGTTTTTGGGATGGAAAAAGTAGAGGAACGAAACATATGATGGATTTGTCTAAAAGGCATGGTCTATCGTTATTTGTAGTAAATTATTAATAATTAAATTTTTAATTGTGATTCTTTATTATTATATTTATATATGTTTAAAAATAACTAAATAATTTTAATTTTACTGTTATGAGTATCGGTATTAACCTTAAAGATGAACTAAAAGAATCAAAAGAACAGAATGACAAAGAAATGAATTTGGTCATTTCTGAAACAAAGGCTCTTTTAGCTAATAACGAAGCTTCTAAAGTAGAGGCCTTGAAGGCACTCGGCCTTGATGATGAAATCAAGGATTATGAAGCAAAACAATCTATTGCATTGGATGAAAAACAACTTAAAAAGAAATTTGGAAAAAACCTTTTTCATAGAGATGATATAAAGACACTTTGTGTCAAATATGATCTTCTTTTTGTTAAAACAAAATTTTACAAAGGTACAATAACAAAAGATTTTCCGGAACAGGTTGTTAATTTTGCAGAAAAATACCAAATCGATTACGGACGTGAGCAAGATTCTTGGGATGGTGATAGAGGTAAATTTTTAATTCTTTCACCAAGAGAACATTTTAGAAAAAATAAAAAGAAACGTGGAAAAGTACAGAGCAAAAATGCAATGCTTTTTTATAATGTTGGAGAAAATCATTATAAACTTGTTTACACTTGGGGCAACAGTTTCAATATATTTAGATTGTTAAAAGCCTGGAGAAAAAGAGGAGCATTTAATTATTACATTCATACTTCGATAATTCTATTTGCAATATTAATGATTGGAATGGGATTCGTTGGATTACATATGATTTGGACATTCTCAATAAGTTTATTAGTTTCTTTTCTTTTAAGTTTAGCGTTTTTAAAATGGGATGATGATGGAATAGATAGAAAACATGAAATCTATTCATGTAATTCTTGGAATAGTGATAATGGATTAGTATATTAAAAAATTAAAAAAATGTTTGATAAATTTTTAGATGATATTAATAATAAGAATTTAGAAAAAATAATGGTTACAGCAATGTATCTTACATTCTTTTTTCTTGTTATTTTTATAACAAAGGTTGGTATTTGGTCAAGGTATAATGACAATACGCATATGACAGAAAGAGTCAAAAAAGCATCTGTATCTTATGATAATATTATAAATTATGATAGTAATAGAACTTATTATCGTAAAATAAAGGTCACTAAGATAATTAGAGCCGAAGGTTTTCCAAATGTTGAAGTAATTAAAATAAAGGAAGATCTCGGTATATGGTCTGTAGAAAAATAAAGATCATTACGGATACACGGTTTATACGCAAAATTTGTGATTATAGGATATATTAATAGTACAATAAGATTTAAAATTTTATATTCCAAATGGCCTAGGGAACACTTTAATACAATTCCAAATTAAAATTTTATAAAAATGTCGGAAGAACGAATAAAAGAAATAGAATTTGAAATTACAGAATTACAAAGAGATATAAATAAATTCGATAAAACATGGGACTATCAAAGACCTATAAATGAATATCAAGATGCGACAAAAGAATGGTACGATCAGATAAATATTTTGGATAGGGAAAAAAGATTGTTAATGATTCCAGAATATGAAGATATTCCAAGTTATGGAGATAAAATGTCATTGATTGCATTTGTTGTAAATGTTGTCGATGGTAATTTTATTGATTATGATGGTTCTGGAAATTACGTAAAGGATGAAAAGATGTCAAACATAGGTATATATCCAAGTGATGTTGCTTTCAATTCTTTAAGAAGTGATTTTGATACTATTATATGGTTTAATAGATAAGAAAATGTTGAATCCAGAAAGAGTCGATTTGATTGATGAAAATAAAAATAATTCTAAAGTTGAAATAGAATTTACCGAAGATTGTGCAGATACTGCAATGATTATAATGTTAGATGAATCTACTGCAATGAATCTTGCACATATGATTATGGAACAATGTAGTTATGCAGCTAAAATAAAAAGAGGAATTTATGGAAATAAATTTCATCATAAATATAATAAAAAACTTCGTACAAAATTTTAATAACACAAATTCTTAATTTCGTAAAAAAACATAAAATAAACGTAAAAATTTATTTATGTTCAAATAAATAATAAAAATAAGTAATTCGTTATGAGACACTTTTTATTTTTATTGTGTATTCTTTTCTCTATTAGTTTGTATTCTACAGACTATATAACTACAAAAACTGGTACCTGGAATGATGATACTGTTTGGAATTTGGGAACCTTTCCAAATTCCGTATCAGATAATGCTATGTTAGATAATAATGATAGTATAGATGTTAAACAAAATATTACAATAAGTTTACTTACATTTAAAAACAATTCAATTTTATATATTGCACCAGGTTATACTTTAACTGTAGATTCTATGTCTATTTTAAACAATGCAATACTTTACGTTGAAGGATCT
>Ga0209976_10000239_pt1 | contig 40207 bp, 58 predicted proteins | sample SumtaG_FD_182806 | JGI IMG/M metagenome (GOLD analysis project Ga0209976, IMG submission 182806) | Deep subsurface microbial communities from Indian Ocean to uncover new lineages of life (NeLLi) - Sumatra_00157 metaG (SPAdes) (version 2) | ecosystem: Environmental > Aquatic > Marine > Oceanic >...
CTTTTTCTGTCTGTTTTTGATTTTAAGTCCAAAAAAATTCAAACTAAATCATTAAAAATGAGTGTTTTAGCTTTTTTTTTATGACAGTGGATTTTAACGCTTTTTGCTGTCCTTTATTTGTAAAAGTTTTTAAAAGAAATTTACATTATGAATTTAATCAGCTTAACAGACGTGTTGAAGATCATGAAATCTGGTGAGCTCTTTAAAATCAAATTTGTGAGTTTTGATAAAAAGAGGAATACCGGTGGAATTATTAAAGAGTACCAGGCAAAGCAGAATGTTAAGAAAGAAAAAAAAGTTTCAGAAAATTTACCTGGTGCAGCACCCAAAAAAAATTCAAGAAACCCTAAGCATTTTAAACATGCTACTCGTAGTTTAAAAGTTTATGCTAATGGAATTGAAACAGCGTTAATAAAAAAATGTCACATTGATTTGATCGTTGAATTCAATGGAAAAATGGTTTACTTATGAGTAATAATAAAATTCAAAAATTCAGGGGTCTAGATACGGATGGAAATAGAACCACAACAGCCTTACTTCCTAATAGTGCACTAGTCACTATGATCTCTTCAGACGCTGCAGCCAAACAAGCAAAACCAGCTTTTTTAGAAGTCGATGATGATGATCAAAGTAATGAGTTTTATGATTGGGGATTGAATAATCGTTATCCAACTGAAGTTAGAAAAAAATTAGAAGATTCTGCAATCGCTCTTCCTTTAATTGTAAAAGCAGTGGCTCTAATTTGGGGGGATGGTGTTCGATATTTTAAAAAGAAAATTGTTGAAGGGGCTGTAATAATTGAATTTTTTCAGGATGATAAGATTGATGAATTCTTTGTTAATTCAAACATTGATCGATTCATGATTGAGCAGCTGATGGATTTAAAATTTTATGGCAATGCTTTTTCAGAATTTTTATTAACTAAAGGAAATACCAGAGTAACTGATCTTTTACATTTAGAGGCAGAATTCTCCAGGTTACAAGTTGCTGAAGAAAGTAATTTAATTCCTAACCTGGGTTATTCTGGAAAATTTGTAACTGACATCAGTATCCAAAAAACGGATGCTGATTTAATTCCATTCATCTCAGCCAGGGAAAGAAATAAAGAAACAATTGCCAGGAAATCTGGATCAAAACATAAGTTTGCCTGGCAGACTTATTTTCCATCTCCAGGACGGCAAATTTATGCAAAGCCTCCACATGCAGCACTTTATAATGAAAATGGTTGGTTGGATTATGAGAGCTCTATCCCTATTATTTTGAATTCCATCAATAACAATCAATTAAACATTAAATATCACATTAAAATTCCTTACGATTATTGGTCGAAAATGTATCCAAAATGGGATCTAAAAAATGATAAGCAACGGCAAGCTATCATCGATGAGAAGTTGGCAGAAATGGATAAGTGGCTAACTGGCATTAAAAATGCAGGCAAAAGTTTAATTACTCATTTTGCAATTGATCCCATCACGGAAAAACCAATTCCAGGTTTTGAGATTGTGGTGATCGATAGTAAATTTAAGGAGGGTGATTTTGTTCCTGCAGCTGATCACGCAGATGCAAAAATTACCAGGGCTTTAGGAATAGATCCATCGCTAGCAGGACTTCAGCCTGCAGGGGGAAAAATGGGAGCCGGTAGTGGATCAGACAAAAGGGAAGCATTCAATAATTCTATTTTATTAACGCAAGCGGAATCGAAAATCTTATTTGAACCATTGTACATGGTGAAACATTTTAACGGATGGGATAAAGACATTCATTTTGGATTTTCACATCAATTCTCTACTACAACGGATAAAGAACCAAACGGAAAAGAAGAACCAACTGTAACATAATGGCAAAATTATTTACCGACATATCAGAATTTAAAGAACAGGTATCCGTTACCAAAGCGATGGAGATTGATTCATTGGCTCCAAAAATTTCTCATGCACTTAGAAAATATTTGCAACCATGGTTAGGTCCTGTATTAACTACTAGTATTGTAGCAGCTCATGCCGGTGTTCCTACAGCTCAGGAACAGGCTTTAATCGATGAAATTCAACCATCATTGGCCAATTTTGCCTGGGGAGAGTATATACCATTAGCCTCAGTTTCAATAGATGATTCAGGAATCTCCAGAAAGGAAAATGATAATTATAAAAGTGCATTCTCCGGACAGATAGAAGATTTAAAAACAGATGCTTTTCAAACCGGATATGATAACTTAGAATACCTGTTAGAGTTTTTAGAGGATAATGAGGTAGATTATCCAACATGGGTGAACAATAATCCTGGTTATACTAAAAATAAGGAGCTGTTCATCAATACAGCTGCAGAATTTGAGTTACATTACCCTATTCACCAAGGCAGACAAACCTTCCATGCATTAAGAACTACCATTATAGATGTGGAATGTCTATATATATTGGCATGCATCGGACGGGATTTCTTTGATCATTTAAAAGCAAAGATTTTAGCAAAACAGGCATTCACTACAGCTGAATTGGAAGCAGTTAATTTGATTCGTAAAGCGATCGCACAATTCACAATTCATGATGTGAGTGTTCAAAGCTGGGTGAAGTTCAACTCTCAGGGGGTAATGTATGTGGAGCGAAAAGGATCTGAAAGTGAGGTGAAGGAAAAGAAAACGGCAAAGGACAATCAGATCTCTGTAAAAATTCGACATGCTTTAGAAAGAGGGAATCAATGGATCGATAAATTAAAGGAGTTATTGAATAATAATTTGGATGATTATCCAACATATAGAGATGATATCACCGTTAATCCTCCGGAAGATCCAGAGGAATGTGATGTTGAAAAAGAGGGACACACAGGTTTCCACAACATCTAATATAAACACACTACACTATTGTATTAATTTTGTATTTTTATCAACTCATGTATTAATTATTAGGCTGGGCCAATTAAGTTTGTCATAGGATTTATAACGGTCCAGTCTTTAATCAACATTATAGGTGGAAGTACAAATTGATATTGAAAAACAACGTGAATACATCGCTCGTATCGATTATGTGGTGGTCCGTTATGCCGATAAATCTAAAAGAAGATTCACTGCAGCTGAATGGTTTTTATTTGAGGACCAGGTAACAGCAATGAATAATATTAGCTACACCATTTATGAAAAGGGACGTTTTCCATTGTTACTTTCAGAAATGGTTTTGATTCCTTTTTTAGGACCATTATTTTACAACCTTCCGGAAACACTTTCACAATTTTTTGATGAACGTTTGTGGCTCTTTATTTTAGTGCTGACTTTATCACTATGGACCATTTTTACCAGGTACGCTAATTATCGATTGAAAGTTAAATGAGCAACCATGTTAAGATAGATGGAAAAGAGGTATTAGTACCTATTACCTGGGATGGATTAGATAAAAAGCAGCTGCTCACAATTGGTAAGTACTGGCCACTGATTTACAGCCAAACTGATGAGGAAGAATTGTCCAACGCTTATTATATCTCTAAATGCTTTGTCTTAAAATCCTTATTGAAAGTAAACGGCCGGACTTTTGCTAAATTAGATCTAGATCAGGTGGCAGTGGCATTTTATGAATTGATGGGATTTTTAAATGAAGCTCCTGATCTAAATACACAGATCCTTCCTCATTTCAGGCTTTTTGGTAGAAAATACATTGGTCCTGAAGCAAAACTATATAGTAGCTCTTTTAATGAGATGATTGTGGCCGATACCTTATACATGAAAATTGCCAAAGGTGAAACAAATCTATTGGAGGAATTGGTGGCTACTTTGTACCGTCCAAAAATGGGATTGTTTGAAATGGATGAGGCCAAAAAAAATAAATTCTGGAATGGTGACAAACGAAAACCATTCAATGAAAAAAGGACTAAGTTATTGGCAAAACATTTTCAAAAATATTTACCGGTAAAGTATAAATGGGCCATCTTTTATTTTTATTGGGGTTTTCGCAATACCAATGTAGTGGTGTTTGAGAACTTATTTCAGGAAGTAAAAACGAATGTTAAGAAAACAGGCAATGACTATGGATGGGCCGGATCATTACTGGAGCTTTCTGGAGATAAATTTGGTGATTTTGACAAAACATCTGATACCAACTGGTTTACCGTCTTTGTAGAAATGTCCAGGAGAGCTGATCATAAATCTGAATTAGAACGCAAAAGAAGAGAGCAGGCCAATTTACAGAAAATCAAAAACCGTCAAGCAAATCGCGGTACAAAAAGAAAATAAGCTGTCCTTTATTTACTCATTTAAGGGTTCTAAATTTGAATAAAACTTTTAAACATGGCAGCAGGCGATAGATTAAACACGAATTCAGCAACTGAAGTAAAAACTAAGGCACAATCCGGTAAAGCAGTTAGTGGTAATGAAATAATTGAAGCAGTTGCAGTAGAGGGTAGTGATGGACTACCGTCATTAAAAACAGAAGCAGGACCGGCACCAATACCAGGTTTTAACATCCCACCTCATGATCACATTACATTAGCCTATAAAGTGGGAGGCAATGGAGATGGAGAGATCGAAACAGTGGTTTATCGTTTAGGTGGAGCAGGCGGAACAGTAGTCGCAACACTTACATTGACTTATGACGCGAATGATAACATTTTAACTATAACTAAAGCTTAACTAGATGAGTTTTAAATTCAATCCAATTACAGCGACTTTTGATAAAGTTGAAAAACCAACGATTAACCCAGGTGTTGAATTAGCTGCTCCTCAGGCCATATTTAATTTATTGAAACCAGTCAAAGTAGATCGTTTGTTAATTTTTGAACAGCAAGCGTTAAGTGTTAGACCATTTACTAAAACAGGAGATAAGCAGATCACATTTAATCCTGCAGCACCAGCAGGAACAACTTTAAACATTATACAACTTTAAGATGAAAAAAATATTATTTATAGCAGCATTATTAATTTCAGTGAGCAGCTTTGCTCAGATCCCTAGAACCATTTTACACGTTCCTGATTCATTGACTTTCTTTTACAAGTCATTGCCTGCAGGATCTATCATTTTTGATGAAGCAGAAACCCGATTTTGGACACTGACAACTTTCGTTACCAGCACAGATAATCTGAGTACTGCTTCTAAAGCGTTGACCAATGAAAGTTTAAGCCGTGCAATAGCCAACGGCAATACAATGAGTGACGGTCAAACGATAGAGGCTTTAAATGGGACCGCTGTTTTCAATCCACGTTTTTTAGGAGTCAACAATCAACTGAGTTTATTCACCGGTGTGCATGGTTCTTTAGGTGTTGGGACAGAATCGTTTTTAGACTTAACATCCGGATTTATAGGATTTGGCCATGGGCAATCCTTTTTTACAATGGCCGATTTTGGAGCAACGCAATCTATTTTTATGGGGAGTACTGCTAATTTCTTTGTCGATGATTGCGCTAAATTATCATTAACAGATAACACGGCCACACTAGAATTTGTTAAAGGAGGATTTTCAAAAGTGGGAATAATTTCAGTAGATGATAATGATGCTGGTTCTTTTACGACACAAAATTTACCCAACTTTCCAGGGAATGTGACTTCTCAAAACACCACATTTAATACTGGTATAATCAATTCAACTGCCTTAGGAGGTTTGGGGATAATAGTTAAAACCAATAATACTGCTTATGCCAATCAATTTGCTTTCAATTCAGGTGCTGCTTTTGAAACAAGATTAACTCATACAACAGCGACATCAGACAACATCATAATCTTTAAAGATGAGCCAGGAACGGTTGCTTTATTGTCTGATATTACAGGAGCACAAAGTTTGAGCGATGTATTAACTATTGGAAACACCACGCTAAATGGGCAGACTTTTAACTCACTAAATGGTGACGTTCAATTGAATTTAAGGGATGGAGTCGATAATATATTTGATCTAACCAATGATAATGGAGCATTTTTAAAAGCTTGGTTTTATGGTGACAACACAACAGCCCAATTTGGTTTTGGAGCTAATTTTTCCTTTATCAATGCCACTAGTGCCACTTTAACAGTTGGATCCAGTTCTATTGCTATTTATGATAACTCAGCTAGTCCTACTCCTGGTGGTTTGGCTGTTCAATTTCCGACTGTCATCTCCAGTCAGTCTGGATCCGTTAATACCAGCGTCATTAATTCAGTTCTTTTAGGAGGACTTGATATTGATGGGAAAACCAATAACACAGCTTATGTCAATCAAATCGGATTTAATGCTGGACTGGCTGGCGAAATGTTGTTAATTCACACTCCAAGTGCCTCAGATTTTACAGCTACACTTAAAGCGGAAAGTGGAACAATATCATACTTGACAGATACTTCAAATCTTGGAAATACAGATTTAACATTGACAGGATTAAGAACCGTTACAATGGCCTCAAATAATTTAATATTTACTGGGGCAAGCATAGGAATAGGAGGCGCTCCCATTGCAGCAGCTATATTGGATTTAACCTCTACAACTCAGGGACTATTGCCTCCTAGAATGAACGCGACAGAAAGGGACGCAATACCAACACCACCAGCAGGATTAACAATTTATGAAACGGTCGGTAATAGTCCTAATTTTTATAACGGCACTGCATGGCGAAGGTTTACACATACTACGGCAGCAACCTTAGAAATTGGAGGAATAACTTTCGCAGATAGTGAAGCAGGAATTATGACAGATAGTAGTAATTTATTTTGGGATGATACCAATAATTTTTTTGGATTAAGACAGAGTTCGCCTAAATCAATTTTACATATATCGGATAGTATTTCACCGTCATTTCAGATAACAAATATTAGTACAGGGCATACATCAACGGATGGTTTTAGACTTGCTTTAGACGAAACAGGAAATGTCTCACTTACACCAGAACCAGGGAAAGGTATTTCTATGATGTTTAAGGGTGCTGCTTCTGTTTTTACTATAGACAAAGATAGTGCCAACGCTATACTTCAAATAAGGAGAACCGGATCGAGTGCGAGGACTTGGCGTTTTGTAAATAATGGTACCTTATTTTCAATTGTAGATGATACTGGAGGATCCTCTCCTTTTTGTATGGAGAACGGAGTAGCAAACAATACACTCTATTTAGAATCTGGAAATGAAGTAGGAATAGGTACAGCAAATCCAACGGAAAAATTAGACGTTCAAGGAAATATTAATACTACTGGAATTTATAAAGTAGCTGGTGCAAGTGGACAAACTAATACTTATACTTTTGGCGGTGGTGGTTCCGGTGATGTTGCAACAATGACATTTACTGGAGGAATATTAACAGGAGTTACAACAGTACCATAAAATTAAATTGATATACGATGAATAAGAAAAAAGCTTTTTGGAAATCAAAAACAATTTGGGTCAACATTTTAATAGCAATTTCAATAATTCTTCCGGAACTCATTGATTTAGGTTTTCACATACCTGTAAAATGGATTGCATTGATCACTTTAATTGCTAATTTAATTCTTAGAATAATCACTAAGGGAGGATTAACAATGGGTGATTCAGAAGATACACCACCAGACAATTAAAATATGTTATTACAAGCCACAATTGATGGAATGAGCGATGTCACGTTCACCCTAAAGGATGTTATTTATATTTTAACAATAGCCTTAACTATTGCTGGGATGATTTTTAACATTAGATCTAATAATAAGGCAGTGAATATTCGTCTTAAAAATGCTGAATTAAAGCAAAAAGAATCTGAGTTAATTATCCATAAGCGGATTGAAAAAACGCAGAATGACATGAAGGAATATATTACAAAAAGCGATCAGGAGTTTAAAGAAATTAACAAAAACCTGAATGTTATTTTAGGTTACGTAAAAAAATAAATTATGATTACAACTGCTTTTATTATTTCATTTATTATTGTAGGATTCAGAGCCATCACTGGAAAAGGTATGGTACTTTATTTTATGCGCTCCTGGTTGGATCAGATGGTTGTGAATAAAAAGGAAGATAACGATTTGATTAAATCATTTAATAGAAACCTGAAAGAATTAAAAGATTTTGGAAATCCTCATGAATCTGAAATTGATAGTTTAGAAAGGCGCATCAAAACATTGACTAGGGACAATAAAAAAAGGACCATCGTACTTTTCCTAATGAAACCAGTTATATTGTGTTCCACTTGTATGGCTTCAATACACACATTAATCTGGTACCCTATTTTTCAGGAAGGTTTTGATCTAATGATCATACCGGTGATTTTAATGGTCGCTTTTTTAAATGCGATTCTTTTTGCCTGGTTGGAATTAGTTTCAGGATTAATAGAGGCAGTAACCGATTTTAATAACTTAAAAGATGAGTAAAAATAAATTTGTAGTGTTGCTCGATGCTGGCCATGGAGGAATGATCAACGGAAAATATGTAACACCAGGGAAACGCTCTCCAATTTGGAAGGATAAAACTCAATATTTTGAGGGTGTTGGTAATCGACTGATCAGGGAGGAAATCATGATTCGATTAGATGCTGAATGCATTAACTACCGTGTTGTAAATTCTGGAGAGGCTGACATGGATTTATATGAACGTGTTGACATTGTTAATGGGTATGTCAAAAAATTTGGATCTAAAAACTGTTTATTGATTTCTATTCACTCTGATGGATTCACTGAAGAGCAAGCGCATGGCTGGAGTACTTATACCACCAAAGGACAAACCAACTCTGATAAATTTGCAACGATACTGTATGAAGAGGCAGCACAAATGTGGTCCTTAGAGCGATTTAGAGAGGACAACAGAGATGGTGATCCAGATAAAGAGGCCAATTACTTGATCATTAGAAAATCGAATTGTCCTGCAGTACTGACAGAGAATTTCTTTCACTCTAATGAAAAGGATTGTAAAACGCATTTAATGAATAAGCATGGCCGGATCAAGATTGCTCAGGTTCATGTGAATGCAATTAAACGATGGATCGATGAGCTCTACAAATAATAAATTGAAGATATTCACGCACATAGCAGCTTTTATTTTAGGAGCTGTATTGTTGGCCATTCTTTTAAATAAATGTAATCCATGCCCTGAGGTTGGAAAAACATCCACTAAAGTAACTACTAAACGTAGCATCAAAATAGTATATGACAGCACGTACAAAGAGGCTTATTTTACGCTCTTAGATCAAATCCCTGAGGAAAAACCTGTCTACAGGAATAAACTCTCTAAGAGGATCCAGAAATTGATTGAAAAGGAAAATAAAAATGAACCCTGTGGCCCAATTCGGAAATTTGTAACTCAATTTAGGGATAGTAGTGACCTGGTAGTATTAACTGGTAAAATAACCAGCCTCACAAAAGGGAAAGTGTTGTCTACTGATCTGGTATTTAAAACCAGATTTTTGGACATCGATACCACTTTAATCATTCACGACAGTATTTTTACTGACCGTAACAATTACATTACTTCTAATAAACTTTATTTCGGAATAGAATCGAGCGTTTCTCCAGCATTCAATCAGTTTTCAGGTACGGTAGATTTCACCACTAAAAACAATTGGATCTTTGGTGGCCGTGTTGAACGTAATTTTGATTATAGAGTCACTGAGTATCATGTCAAATTAGGACATGTGATATCCTTCCGGAAGCGAAAAAAATAACCATACATTACTGTAGTATTTTTGTAGTATATTTGTAGCCTAACTTAATTTTAAAATATGCTCTACAACGGAAAGAATCTCACTTCTTTTACAAAATTCCTATCTGAGGATGCCTTTAAAGATAATGAAAACAACACTTTATTAGTTGATCTTTTTTATAAACTACCGGAAGGGTTTCAATTGGTTATTCATCGCGATTATTATAAAAGCAGGGGAATAATCATCACTGCAGAATTTCATCCTTCATCTGGTAAATACACATGTTTTATTGTTGATACTGAAAATAAAGGTACTCATGAAACTTATGATGTAATGAAAAATACTCTTTGTAATAGTAAATATTTTGATGATGAAAATGCTGCTTATTGGCATGCATTCAAACATCTGAATGAAATTTTCAATGAGTAAAGTTATTGTAAAAATAGATACACCGGTGTACCTGGAGATCCATCATCCAGGTGGTGAGCCAGTTTATGTCAGGCTACTGGCCAAACAAGTTCATTACACGGATAAAGGACCAGGTGTGATTTTTGAAACCACTATGATGGAAAAATTAAAAGGAAGCTCCTGTGAACTCTCTCCTGAAGATCATAACCTCCAGGTGAAAACTTATGGCCGGTGTTGTGTTTGTTCATCAGAATTACAGAGTGCATGATTGAACCATATACTGATAAGGATTATATAGGTTTTAGTAATCTGAAAGTAATGGAAAGAGTATATATTAAAATAGCACTTAATGAGACAGGAGGACATCGACCAAAGGCAGCTATTAAATTGGGAATTACAACTCAGCTGCTTAATTACAAATTAAAAAAACACGGTCTGAAAATACCAACATGGAGGAATAACTAAAAAACTATGCCACAAAAAACAATTTTAGAAGAGGGACTATATAAGGACCTATGTGATGAGATCTCATTAAGAACAGCATTCAGCTCAGAAGAGGTTGAGCAATGCTTTATTAATTCAGGATATTCACTGGACAACACCATTAAACATTTAGAAAATTGTTTAAAATTGGGATTGGATCCAACTGAGCAAATTGTCATGAAAATTGAAGATTCTAGAGAACTTTCTGAAAGATTAAAACAGGAAATTCATAACATTTCTTTAGGTGTTGAATCGACAATTGTTAAAGATAAGTTAGAAATAATTATTGATTCACCTCATTTGCTAATGATTGATCACTCCTGGCATAAAAAAGGATTTCCAGAGGCTAAAGGATTATTTCACTATATGCTCCAATATAATTTTGGGTTTTGTGTTTACAAATTTTATTTCAATAAAGTGGGGGACAACTTCGATGAATCAGGCGAAGTAAGGAATGATATAGTATAAATTAGGCAATAATGATGGATTATAAAAAAGCTACTAAAGAATTGAAGAATTTTATTTTATTCTGCAGGATTATGAGATTACAAAGATATTTGGAAAACCAGCAGATTTATTTTCCAAAAATAAAGTCATTTATACCAGGAGGAATGACAGGAGGAAAAGCTCATGGAGCTGATGGACATATTTCTAAACTCATATTAAATGATAGGCCAGAATTAATGACCGATTTTTCAACTGAGACACATCTTAAAATATTTAAGCAGATGAGAAAAAGGCATGGAGTTTTTTCAAATAAATTCAGTATCCCAATAACAATAGATAATCAATTCATATTTATGCAACCTTAAAACCATGAAAAAATTTAGATTACCACGTAAGAAAAAAAAGGAATTGAACAAAACAATTTGGGGTATTTTACACTATTCAGGCTTAAAATCAGCTCATGCTATTAATGATTTAGCTGAACAATTTTCTAACTTAAAAATGAGCTATGCCAATATTAAACAATAGCAAAAAAATATTCACCGGTAAAAATCCAAAGCGTTTTGAAAATTGGCTGATTGATAATCCCACCTATGCCAATGATGCTTATCCCTTAACCTACAAAAGGTTTAAAGAATTGTCTGGTTCTTTACAAGTGGGAGTTATATTACTTTTTTACGATAGTTTTGAGCTGAACGGTTATGGGTTTGCAGGAAATGAAATTGGAACCCAAAAGAAAAATTACTATTACCGGATAAATGGAGATAGACCACAGAATAAAAAGTTTGATTCTCTTCCAAAAGCTCACCAGGCTTTATTGGTAGAATTGAATAAAATGTTAAATACTTTGCTTAAAAGTTAATTATGGAAACAGCAATTTATAAAAAATCGAATCAGCCGGTGACAGTTTATGAAGATAACAGCCTGGATGAAGATTGGTATTTAATTCAGTTTAGCAATGGTAGCTCTATTAATTGCCATAAAAATCAATTAGACTTTGGCACTGAAGAGCCTTTAAAGGGATCCAGCACTGATCATATATATGAATGATCCAGATAGATTAAGGAAGTTATATATTGACATGCCAGCATGGGATGAGTCTATAAAAGTGGATGATTTCCTGGTGACAATAGGAAAGAAACAAAGTAATTCCGTTTACCATGTAGCTGAAATTAGATATAAAACAAAGCAAAAGGACAAAAGAAGAAAAAGGTTTTACATGATGGTTTATAAATCCGATCTAATAACGGCACTCAGGAGAGACAAAGAACAAAATTTGATCACTATGCAATGGTATTCACGCGATAAAAAGAAAAAATAAACTATGGAAGCAACAGAATTGCGAATTGGGAATTATGTGACTTTATATACTGGCGATACTATTGTTGATGATTGCCATCAAATAATCGCTGAAGATTTTAATGAAATAAAGGGTTTATGTTTAGTAGGAATCAAACCAATAACATTAACAGCTGAGTGGTTGGCTAAATTTGGGTTTCAAAAATATAAAGTACCAACTAACGATTGGATGCTGAATAATATTAGAATTTTTTCAGGACATCATGAATGGTGGTTTGGATTTGAATTAACTATAGTCAATAAGCAATTTAAAAATGAGGGAGTTTTTGACTCTGTTAGATTAGATTACGTTCACCAACTCCAAAATCTATATTTCGCATTAACCGGTAAAGAAATTAAATTAAAAAAATGAAAGCTTCAGTATTAAGAATAGGTAATTATGTCGATACAATAAACAGAGAAAATAAAGTTCATATCCCTGATGGACTTCCTCTGAAAATTGGTGCTATTGAATTTTTTAAGGTTAAATTATATAAAATAGATGAGCCTTTTTATGCTCAATCTGTTTATATTAAAAGATCATTATCAGACATTGCACCAATACCATTAACAGAGGAATGGTTAATAAAGATCGGCTTTAAACAAAACGATTTAATCAAATCAGAATATAACATTGGCACTGAGCGCGTAGCTAAAATAGATCATGGTTTTTTCTTTGACCGGTATCATTGGGAAGCATCCAAAAGAATAAAATACGTCCACCAGCTCCAAAATCTATATTTTGAATTAACAGGAGATGAGCTTCAAATAAAAGAAACTGAAAAACCTTTATCTGAAACGAATAACAAGTAAACTATGCCTAGATATATTGTAAAAATAATTGACAAAAAAGAAAACAAAACTTATTATTTAGAATGGTCCTCAGTTGTTGATGCTCCTGTGACTCCTGGAATGGATTTAGAAACCTTTAAAAAGTATTACCTAAAAGGCTATGGTGTTTACTCTATAAATACATTAAAAGACCGATTACAACGTGTAGAAAAACAAGGAACATCCTGCCAATTAGGTAGCACATTAGATGATTTTATTAGCTCTAATAGAGCCGGTGATAAAGGAGAAACGATTGAAATAGATCAGATACTCGATAAATATTGTAGAAATCAATAACAAGTAAACTATGACAAAAACAAAAGTAAGAAGAGCGTTTAATTTACTGCTAAAAAGTTATACTGATTTGCGCGCCTCTGAGGAAGCGCTGAAACAAGCTAGGGACAATAGAGATACTGATCAGCATAAACATGCTCAATGGCAGGAAGAAATGTCAGAGGCAATGGGTGACGATTGTATGATAAATATTCAGCATAAAGGAGATATTTACCAGGTTACTAAAATTGGTTCGGATGATAAAAATATTAGACTCGATAAAATAGAAATTCATGTAAAAGAATGAAAACAGTAACTGACATAAGGTGTTCGGTAATGATTCGGACATTAGAATCTCAATTAACTTATGAGTTAAGTGAATCAGAAAAAGAGCTTTTAATAAAACAAATAAAAGATAATCCTGATCACATGTGGGGCGTTGTTGATGATGAAATTTATTGTACTCGATTTTCTTAATTTTTCTAAAATATATTCACTTTTATTTATCATGTAAGTGTTTGATTTTCAAATACTACAAAAATATTGTAGTCTTTTTGTAGTTTTTTTGTAGTCTTTTTGTAGTCTTTTTGTTGTCACTTTAATTTTTTTATTGTTTATTTGTACCATTAATTTAAAAATCTAACAAAAATGATATCTAAAACAGAGCTCAAAAAATTAAAAAAGAAACTCCCAAAAGGAGCAGCTGCAAAAATCAAAAAACGATTAATGGAAGATTACGAAATTGATGTTACAGATAAGTACATCAATTTGGTTTTAAATGGTGTCCGGAATAATGATCATATTATTCAGGCAGCTATCGAAGAGGCGAAAAAATTCCAAGAGGAATTAAAGAAAACCAAGGCTGTAATTGATGATATATAATCTCATCAATTCTGATTCTCACTAAACATTTACAGTATGAGTGAATTATCTACATATAAACCAAATCGGGTTTATTTAACAGGAGCTCTGGCTTCACCTGAATCTGAAAGGATAGAAAGTATTAAGCATTGGACCAAGCAATTGGAGGAATATGGTTATGAAGTGATCAATCCATGGGATGCATTTAAGGAGGAGAAAATTTCTGATCAGGAAATCATGAGGGAGAGGATAAAATTAATGTTAGTGTGTGAGAAAATTTATACACTTCCTGATTGGGATGTTTGTGAAAAAACACTGCAGGAAGTTAGTATAGCCAGGATCCTAAAAATTGAAATTAATACTGTTCTAAATCTTATTACAGAAAAAACATGATATCGAAAAAAAGTATTGATCAGGTAAAGGATCTATCTATTGAACAAGTAATTGGAAAGTATATTTCACTCAAAAAAAAGGGAGCAAACTTTGAGGCTCCATGTCCATTCCATGAAGAAAAAACTCCATCCTTTACTGTTTCACCATCAAAAGGAATCTATAAATGTTTTGGATGTGGTGAGGGTGGAAATGGCCACATATCATTTGTAATGACTAGAGAGGGTTATTCATTCCCTGAAGCAATAACAGACATCGGCCAAAAATTCAACATTTTTATAGAAAAAGATGATTCAGATGATGCTAGGGAATATGTAAAAAAACAAGAGGTAAAGGATTACTTATCTGATGTTAATGCATTCGCGCTGGATATTTTTCAAAAAAGTTTTAAGGATATAAAAGAAGATTTTAATAGGGTTTCACCGGAAATGGTGGAGCTTTTTTCATTAGGTTATTCCAATGATGATTTTAAATATTTATACCATAAGGGATTAGAGAATAAGGTGAGTGAGAAAAACTTATTAGAAGCTGGATTGATCACTAAAAAAGAAAAAAAGGTTTATGATTTTTTTAATAAAAGGACCATTTTCCCCATCATTGATCATTTGAATAAAATAGTTGGTTTTGGAGGGAGAGATGAAGCCTGGACAAAAGGTGATAAGTTTCCAAAATATATCAATACAAAAGACACGATTTTATTTCAGAAAAAAGTTGCTCTTTATGGTATTCATTTAGCTAAAAAACACATTATAAAATCTGGTAATGCTATAATTGTGGAAGGTTATTATGATGTTATTGCCATGCATGAACAAAATCATGAAAACACTGTATCATCTTCAGGGACCGCATTTACAAAAGATCAGGCAGAGCTTCTTAAAAAATGGTGTAATCATTTATCCTTTATGTTTGATGCTGATGCTGCAGGAATAAAAGCAGCTGAAAAATCCATTCTGATGGTAACGCCTTTAGGCTTCACGTCTGATGTTTTATTTTTTCCTGATGGAGAGGATCCTGATAGTTTTGATGGTGATTTAGATAAATACATTGAAGAAAATCAAAAAGATGGAATTGAATGGATCGCTGCAAAGTTTTTTGAAAATGCTAAAAGTATTCATCACATCGCAGCTGCAGAGAGTAGTTTAGAATCATTGCTTTCATCAATTTCCATGGTGAGAATCCGCAATGGTTATGTAAAGAAGTTGGCTAAAAAATATAAACTAAGTAGAGCTGATATTGAAAAAAACATTCAACGAATACATACTGAAAAGGCTCAGGACCAGGAAGAAAAAGGCCATGTACAATTACCGGCTAGTGTTGATCGTGAAGAGTATGAAAAATTTGGATTTTATGAAGTTCAGGAAAAGGGTAATCGTAACACCGGTTACTATTTCATTAATCAAAGTGGAAAACCTGAGCAGAGATCTAACTTTATTATTAAGCCTCTTTTTCACATCTATAGCAAAATTGATAACAAAAGGCTGATTGAAATTATTAATGCCAGGACATCAAAAATCATTGATATTCCTAGTGAGGGATTTGTTGGCCAAACTCAATTTGAAGCTGCAATTATAAAGGAGGGATTCTTTTATTTTCATGGAACTAAACCAAACTTTCAGCGTGTGATGGTTAAAATATTAGAAAAATTCCCACGTTGTGAAGAGATTAAAACACTAGGCTGGCAAGATGAAGGATTTTATTCATTTGCAAATGGTATCGTTGATGGTAGATTTAAAAAAGTGGACCATTACGGAATTGTTGAGTTTGATAAAAATCAATATTTCCTACCAGCTTTTTCAAGTGTTTACAAAGATGTTAGGAGAGAGGATGATTTATATGAGAATGAAAGACATTTTGTTTATCGAAAGGGTGATGTGAGTTTTGAAGAATGGTCCAATCAATTCATTAGAGTATTTGGAAATAATGGTAAAATGGCCATTGCTTTTTTCATCTGCTCTCTTTTTAGAGATTATATTTTTTCAATGAAAAAAATATTTCCTCACTTATTCATGTTTGGTGATGTCAGTACTGGAAAATCTTTTTGTGCCAGGTCTTTAAATTCAATCTTTCACGGTGGTGAGCCAGGGTTTAATTTAAACACTGGAACCATGGTGGGAATGAATCGAAAATTGGCACAATTTAGAAATGCTTTAATCTGGTTTGATGAATATGATAATGATCTAGATAAGCTCAGGTATGATCGTATAAAAGCCTCTTATGATGGTTTAGGACATGAAAAAGGAATAATGAGCCAGGATAATCGGACTAAAAAAACAGAGGTTAATTCTGCCTCTATAATTTCTGGTCAATATTTACCCACAAGGGATGCAAATGCATTATTTACACGGTGTATTTTACTGTCTTTTGAAATTAAATATGAGGACAGGAGCACGGAAGATCTTGCTGAAGCCACTAAACTAAATGCGATGGAAGATGCTGGCCTATCAGACATTATAATTGAAATATTGAGTTATAGGGATCTCATTCTGAAGGATTTTAATAAAGTAAATTTTGAAGTACAATCAGAAATTAAAAAACGTTTAAAAGATGAAGCATATCAGGGAAGAATTGGATTAAATTTTTCACTAATACTTACAACATTCAAAATTTTATCAGATAAATTAAAGTTACCATTTGATTATGATGATCTTTTTGAAAATTCCATTAAAATGATCATGTCTCAAAGTGATCAAATCCATGATAGTGATGCTTTAAAAACATTCTGGAAAATGTTGGAGTTTTTATATGCCACTCATCAGGTACAATACAACGTTGATTTTAAAATTGAAACTATTAATGATCTGAATATTCGTGTTGCTCGAAATAAGAATGAAGTTCAGAGTTTTAAACAGCCTAAAAAGTGCTTATTTGTTCGATTCACAAAAATTCATCCTTTGTATATGGCTGAGCATAGGAAACAAAATGGTGAAAATGGGATTGGAGATGGATCCATTAAGCAGTATATGAAGACAAATAAAGCTTTTGTGGGGTTTACTCCAGCGAGTTCATTTGACGGCTCTAAATCGAGTGCTTTTGTGTTTGATTACAACATGTTAGGAATTGAATTAGAAACTCAACAGAAAAAATCATCACCTGGACCGCCTGCAGATAATCCAGATAGAGAAGATGGACCAAAAATAGGAGAATTAGAATTTGATTAATAAAAGATGACTGAGAAAGAACAAAAATATATTAAGAATAATTATCTGAAGCTGAGCTCTAAAAAAATTGGGGAAAAGATTGGTTTAAGTAAGACAGTGGTCCAGAGATTTAAAAACAATAACAACTTAATTGTTCCTCCAGAGACTATTTTAAAATGGAAATCCAGTTATACCAATAAAAATTTTTCTAAAAAAGATGATAAATACATTAGGGAGAATTATTTAATAATGACCTATTCGGAAATTCGATCTGCGCTTAATAAATCAAAGGGTATGATTCCACGGAGAATTAAAAAACTTGGTTTAATTATTCCCAAAAAAATAATGGATGAGAGGGTTAAGGCAACTCAATATGGCTCTGGTCATGTGCCTGCAAATAAGGGATTAAAACAAGCTGATTACATGTCAGCTGAACAAATTGAAAAGACTAAGGGTACCAGGTTTAAAAAAGGAGATAGACCACCAAACTACAATCAGGTAGGAGATATCACTAAAAGGATTGATTCAAACGGTAGGTATTATTATCATATAAAAATTAAAGCTGATAAAGGAGTCCATTCAGTCTATAATTATATGGAATTACACCGATTTATTTGGATCAGAGAAAATGGACCAATTCCTAAAAAAGGAATCATTGCCTTTAAAAATGGAAATACTATGGATTGTAGGCCAAGTAATTTAGAACTGATTACAATGCAGGAAAATATGGAGCGAAATAGCGGACAAGTTCACTTATTGGATGGATATGTTGCCAGTTTAATGTCTAGAAAGGATAAAAATATGAAAGCGGAACTAATGAAAAAGCCTGATCTAATTGAGTTGAAAAGGCAATCAATTTTACTAAATCGGAAAATAAATGAGCACCTTAAAAGCTAAGATCGATGGAATGGTTGGAAAATCATTTTTGTATAAAACCAATGAAATCAAAATTATCGATTATCATCTCAATACGAATGATGATATAATCACCATAAAAACCGAAACAGGTGAAATAAAATTGGGATTTACAATTGCAAAAAAAGAGTTAAATGAATTCCTGCCTCTAGATTCTACTCCAATGATTATATCAAATTTCCAACCATCAATTGATAATTCAGTGGTGAAAGATTTAAAGGATATATTATTGGACAACATTAACAAGGTAAAAGACAACAAAGATTACATTCCTCAGGCTACAGAGATTAATAATAATGTAAAATCCATTATTGAATTGGCTAAAACGGAGATTCAAATGGTATCTACACTTAATAAATTGAACCCATGAAACAATTAACCATTTCAGATAAAATACTTATTGGCTACTCAATAGTAGTAGGCATTATTTACGCAATAGCAAAAACATTACAAACCGTACAAAACTTTTAACATGAGAAAATTTGGAAATTTATTAAATGCAATCGATAAGCATCGAGCACAATTAACAAAGAAATTAAAGGAAGCGATTAAAAATGAGAATAAATTGGAGCAGGCTGATTTAACCATTAGAATTGAAGGATTAGATGAGCAGATCTCACATTTAATAGTTGACGTTCATGATTATTGTATTAATTAATACTGAGAAAAATGCATAAACAAAGAGAAAATTTAGATGATCAGCAATTAGCTGATATCAAATCAAAAAAACAATCCCCAATATTGTTTTCTACTCAGATGGTAGAAGCTATTTTGAATAACACAAAATCACAAACTAGGAGAATTGTAAAACAAAATCGTAGATGGTGTGAAGATGTGGATGAAGTAGATCTCAAATCATGGTTTGAAAAAGGAATCATTAAATCTCCTTATGGAGAAAAAGGTGATATGCTTTGGATAAGAGAAACATGGAAAATGATTGGCCATACACAAGATGATCACACTGAATTTCATTTTCAATATAAAGATGGTGAAGATAGGCATATTGATTTTTACGGTGATGATGATAGGTGTGAATATTGGGTTAAAAAACTTGATGATTTATGTGCAAATCTTTTAGAAAAAGGATTAGCTGAAGAAAATGATGAGGAAGAAAGATACACATGGAATAAAGAAGATGTCCCCTGGAAACCATCGATTCACATGCCAAAAGAAGTGGCTCGAATTTGGTTAAAAATTAGTGATATTAGAGTTGAGAGATTACATGATATTTCCGATGTTGATTGTGTAGAAGAGGGTATAAAACATTCACAAGGAAAATCAGGCCCTTTGTGTTGGTATGACTATAAACATAAATCATACAACGCTGTCACAGGAGTAACATCTTCTTTTAAAACCCTTTGGCAAACTGTTAATGGTCCAGGTTCATGGAATATTAATCCATGGGTTTGGGTAATAAGTTTTGAACAAATTGAAAATCCAAATAAGTAATGCCTGAAATATTCAAATTATCCAACAAACAGGCCACAGCTTTATCATTAGATTTTAAGCTTCCGGAGGGATTCCGTTTTGCAAGATCTAAGGACTTTATGGAAGGTAATTGTAGGATTAAAGAATTGACCATTTTTGTGCGCATGGGAGAGTTTAAGCTTCAGGAATATTGGTTTACTTGTAATACAAATAGAAACTTCATGCAGTGGCTTTTAAATAACAATCGAGTTTTGATAAAAACTGGAAATCAAATTGGAGAAAGTAAAAAATTCACCTATATACTCACTCCAAAAGATTCATTTTTAAGGGATGAGCTCGGTAATCAATTCAGATCATGAAAGACAGATACACAACACCGGAGCATTTAGAACTATTAGGAATTCACGTATGTCCTGATTGTGGAAAAATGAAAAGTATTGAGAATTCTCTATGTTATGGTTGTGGATTTGATGCTGATGATGAAATTTTAAGTGAAGAGCTGCTACAACAGAAATATGGTAAAAAAATAAAGGATACGAAAAAACTACATTTAGCCAAAATGACCAATACTCTGTATAATCAAAATAGAAAAATTCATATCATTAGGAGTGGTATTACATTATGTAATATTGTAAATAGTTCGACCAGAAAATTTGATCTAGGTGATGAAATTAATGGCTCTTTGCCTCATTTATTTTTCACAAGTCCATGTAATAAATGTCAAAAAGTTTATGAAAATGACTAATCCAGATTTTTACTATCAGCGTTTTTTTTATATCCCTTATAGAGAGATCAAAGCGAATAAAGCATTTAGTGAACAAATTAATAAATTAGTCAGGGCCATGAATAGTTTTGGAGTCCCTGCAGCTGATATCGCTCTCAGAAATAAAATCATTAAAACCTTATCAATAGATCCTATCGGTTGTCGATCATTTCACTTTTATCGAACGGAGGGAAAAATGAAGTGCTGCATGTATTGCACAAATGAAATAGAAATATTAACCAATACTGAAGAGGATGAAATGGATTATAGATAATTTACAGGAAGCTTATGATAATAGGGTTAAAGAAATCGCTGAGAGCACTCAGGAGGAAAAGCACGTTAATTATTTGAGAGGAGTCAATGATCAGCTGTTCACCGCTATATCAATTTTAAGGTTTCACCTGGGAAAAGAATCAAAAATTTTTCCAGTACTGGAGTTTTTAAAATGGGAAAAATCGGATATCCCTCCTGAGGCAATTGGCGATTATATATGCTTATGCGAAAAGAGGGAAAAAAGTAAACTTTACCAAACATTTAAAATCAGAGCTGCTTCAGAAAAAAAACAGAATGAACCATTAGTTTTTAATAAATTAATAGATAAAGGCTGGAAAATAGTCTCTTATCGAAAGGAGAAACTAACAACAGCTGAGATCTCATTTAAAAACGAAATAGATAAATAACATGAATCATGGAAATATTTAACAGAAAAACAAAAGCAGAGAAAAAAGGATACGGATGTATATCTACTATTAATCAAAATACTCATAGAGAATATAGAAATGGATCATTTAGTTTTGAGCATGGTGATGTTGTTATTTACGATGAGCCAATGTTAAGTAGTTTCTCATTCTTTTATAAGGGTTATAATTATACTAGGGTTATTTCCAAAAAGAGAAACCCTTATACTGATTTAGGATTAGTTAGAATTGCGGGGAAATTTGGCCGTGAAATTGTGTTAAAAAATAACCTATGATTGGTTTTCTTATATGGCTTTTATTATTTGTGGTTTGGCCACTATATGATCTAAATAAATATAGAAATAAACAATAGTAATGCCTGAAGAACAGAAAATATTAAAAGATGCTATTGAATCACTCAATTTTAAATGGGAAGATCATTATAATATTCAGGATTTTTCTGATGAAATCAATGAAATGAAAGAGAAGATCCAACAGAATAATGATTATATTAATGACTGTGAAAATAGAATAAAGTCAATAAGGATGCTTTCTGAAAATAGGATTAAAACACAAATGAGAAAAATAAGAGAAACTGAAGAGTCAAACGATCAAAATCACAACGCAGTTTCTCAAAGGGAGAGTATTTTTAGGGAAATTAAAGTAATTGAGTACAAGAGATTGAACCCTGATTTAGATGTTTTCTAATGTTAATCAATAATAAAAACTATTAAAATTCAATAACATTATGTATCAAAAATTAAAACTAAAATTCATCAATTGGGCCATTACACAGATGATCTGGCTTTGGAAACCATTGATAATCATTCTTTTGTTGGGTATAGTCTACATCTTTTACAGCATTTTTCAGAATGATTCAATTATAAATTGGACCAAAACACCATTATCACAAATAGAAATAAGTGATATCCTAATTCTTTTAGTTATTCATGCCTTGTTTTCCAGGGATTAAAATTTATCTCCATTTTTTAGTTTACTGTATTTTCTGCAGTAAATAATACACACCAATAATGCTGTCCTTTATTACCTCACAGTTATACTACAAATTTGTAGTATGGCTGAAACACCTTTATCCTCATTTGATCTATTAAAATTAGAAGCATTTTCAACACTCTTTGCTGTGAAAGGTCAGGCCAAACTTGGTTTTGAGGTGGCTAGATTAGGTTTAGAAAGTAAAGCAAGTCTCTTTACCAGGATAAAAGAACAGAACCGTGTTAAAAAACACCTGGCTGATTCATTCACTTTCAGATTAAAAAAGAGTTTTGGGGAAGTTTTTGGTGTCCGTTTCGATTACAATTGGTATGGCCTCTTTTTTAATACCGGTGCAAAAAATGTATTTGGTAAAGATGTTACCCTTCCAGCATTACAATGGCAGGCTGCAGCACTTAATTCAGAAATAGAAATCTTTTTTACTCAAATAGCGAGTTTCTACGCGGATGTTGCTATCAGTGCAATTGATATTAAAATCTCTAAACGTTTATAATGGCCAGTAATAACGTTAAAAAAAGCATCGATTTATTCATTAACGCTAAAGGAGCTAAGGCGACTGCAGCGGAATTACGAAGAGATTATAGGAAATTAAACAATGAATTAAATCAGTTGGTCCCTGGTACTCAGGCATACATCGATAAAAGTAAAGACCTTCAAAAAGTTAGTAAGCGATTAGATCAACATCGAAAATCAATTAAAGGAGTCGGTGGTGCATTTGGTGGAATAAAATCTGCTTTATCTTCCACAACTGCCAGCCTTTTCGGAGTTACAGCTGTTATTGGTGGAGTAATCGCTGCTTTTAAAAGTGCCCTAGGTATTGTTAAAGATTATGAAGAGGCCAACAGTAAATTACAGGCAGTACTCGGAGACAACCTAAGTATTTTAGGTGATACTGAGGAGCAAATGGAAGCGTTGACTGATCAATCTAAAGAGCTTGGTGCATCTACAGCATTTACAGCTACAGAGGTAGCAGGATTACAGACAGAATTAGCCAAATTAGGATTCCCAACTGAGGATATTCTGGAAATGACTGAAGGTGTTTTAAATGGTGCTGCAGCCATGGGATCAGAATTAGCTCCAACAGCTGCTTTAGTCGGGTCAACATTAAAAGCCTTTGGATTAGATGCCTCTGAAACTGGTCGTGTAGTTGATGTATTGTCTGCTTCAACTATAAATAGTGCGCTTGATTTCGAAAAGCTAAATGCATCGATGTCTACCATTGCACCGGTAGCATCAAAATTAGGATTTGGATTAGAGGATACTACTACCCTTTTAGGAAGTTTGGCAGATGCTGGATTTGATGCATCGAGCGCAGCAACAGCAACCAGAAATATCTTGTTAAATCTGGCAGATAGTAACGGTAAATTGGCAAAATCGTTAGGCGCGCCAGTTAAGGATCTGCCTAGTTTAGTGGCTGGGTTAAAAAAGTTGGAAGCTGAGGGAACGGATTTAGGTGAGGCTTTACAATTAACAGATAAAAGATCGGTTGCTGCTTTTGCCACTTTTTTAGATGGAACCGAATCAATAGAAAAACTCTCAGTAGCTTTAAATGATGTTGATGGAGTGGCTAGAAGAACAGCAGAAACCATGCTGGATAACCTGGCAGGAGATACTAAAATCGCACAATCAGCCTATGAGGGTGCTGTCCTAAGTTTTGAAGATGGATCTGGAGTCATTTCTCAGAGCCTTAGAGGTGTAGTGCAAACAGCAACTGGATTTTTAAACTTTATTACTGATATAAATAATGGAGCTCTATCCTTTGATGATTTATGGAGGTCAGCCCTCAATAATGTTATTAGAGGATTTTCACAACTGCTAAAACCGCTTCAATTTGTTTTGGGTGCTGTGGATAAGATCGCAGGCACCAACATCGCTGATTCATTGAATCCTCCAGAATTGGAATTAGCAATAACTAAAGTAAGGGCCTTAGATGATGCTTTTAAAAATGTGGATAAAGCTCAATTACAAAGCCGTGAAAGTGCTAAAAAAGTAGTTGCCGAATACATTAAAGCAGGATTATCAGGAGGAAGCTGTTAAAAAATATCACAAAAATTAGCAGGGATTCAGCAAAAAACTGGTGAAGAAACTGAACAAACCGCTGAAGATGTAACTGATGCAACTGTCAAACAAATTGAAACCATTGCCTCCTTAAATGCTGAGCTGGCAGAAAGAAAAAAAGCACAGGAAGAGCTCCAGATTGGATCAGCTGAGTTTATTGCAGTAGGAAATGAGATTGTTGCTATTGAAGCAAAATTAGCAGCTGTCAGTGGTAAAACAGCAAAAGAACGTTCTAAAAATGCTGACAAGGCCCTAAAGAATTTAGAAAAATTACGAGCTGGTGTTGATAAATTCAGAATCGAATTAGAAAATAGGGAGGCCATTGAGATTCTGAAAACGGATGATGAAAAGGAATTGGCCAAATTGGAGCAATCTCTGGACAAGAAATTTGCGAAAGAAATAGCAGCTGCAGAAAAATTAGCAACTACCAAAGGAGATATTGGAAAGCAGGCACAGGAGCAATTGGATGATTTATTGCTGATCAAAGAAAAAGAATTTCAGGCAGGAAAATTAAAGCTGCAGCAGGAGAGTTTGAAAAAACAAGCTGCAGAGTCACGAAAGGAAAATGAAGCTGTTCTGAGGACTGTTCAATCCATTGCAGAAGCTGAAGTGATTCTCCAGCAACAAAAATTAGATCAGATCAATCAAAATGATTTTAGAGCCAGAAGAGATCAAGAGGCTCTAGTTATTCAGGCCATAAAAGATAACATTGAAGCTCAGCGCGAAATTGAGTTGTTAGCATTAGAACAACAGCGTGAAGATGATTTGATCTCAAAGGATGAATTTGATGCACGTGTGGCCCAAGTCAATGCAGAATTCAGGCAACAGGAACTAGATCTAGATACAGCACAGGCAGCCAAACAAAAAGCATTACGGCAACAAGTGGCAGATGCAGCGATTAGTTTTGTTCAAAATGGGATTGGTACCATTGCACAATTCCAGCAAATTGCAGCTGATAAAGAGCTAGCTGAATTAGATAAGAAAGCAAAAAAAGAGGCAGAAATCCTTCAACAAAGATTGGACGCTGGTTTGATCAGCCAGGAAGAGTTTGATGCAGCAACAGCAAAATTAGAAGAGAAAAAGCAAAAAAAGGAAGCTAAAATTAAAACAAAGGCAGCTAAGGATCAGCAACAGGCTGCTATTATTCAAGCCACTATTGATGCTGCTTTAGCTGTGATAAAAGCTGCAGGAGCAGCACCCCCTCCAGCAAATATCCCTTTGATTGCTTTAGCCGTTGCTGAAGGTATTGCTCAAATTGCCATCATTTCCTCTCAGCCACTTCCTCAATTTAAAGGTGGTGGTGGTACCATGAAAGCTATAGGAGCTGATGATGGAAAGTCATACAATGCAAAATTTAGTAGTGATCGATCAGGAGGAGTCATGAAAGGAGGTCCGCGGATCATGTTGATGAATGAAACGGAACCTGAGTATTTTATACCTGGACACCTTTTAAGAAATCCTATGGTCGCTGATCAGGTAAATATTATTGAAGCCATTAGAACCGGTAGACAATTTCAGCAAGGTGGATTTACAGCTGAAACAGGTAACATTGATCAGACTGAAACACCAGACATTGATCAGGTAGAAGAAAACGCAGCAACCAGCTCAGATTTAGCAATAAAAGCTGAATTAACTGCAGCTGTAAATAACTTGAATGCTATTTTGGCCAAAGGTATTTTTATCGTTATGAGCGATGAAGATGTGGACCAAATAACTGCGAAACAATTAGAAATTGAAGAGATTAAAGGAGATGTTGAATAACTATAAAAATTAACTATGTCAGATTATACATCATATACGGATTACTTTGAAGATCTTGCCACTCAACATGTGGACATCGATCATGATCTAAATGCAGTACCTAAGAAAAAAGCTTTTTTTCGGATTAACATTGAGGAAGTTTTGTCTGGTTTGAGATCTTTGACCGTTGAAAAAACATTCAATTTTATCCTGGTAAATTATGCCTATTCTCCTGGTCTGCAGGGAGCAGATAATTTGAACAATTATGATGGTGGTTTTATGATTGTACATAAAACTAAGGACAAAGATTTTGAAGATGAAAAAGAGAAAATAACTGAATGTGAAAAAATTGCTAATGAGATCATTAAGCGAATAAAGTTTGATAGTCAGACGCAGGCAGCCGATGAAAATTCAATGTGGTATAAAAGTCAAAATGCAATTAAAGATTTCCATGTTTCAATTGCTCGCGGTCCAAATTTTGAATATGTAGGTGTCCAAGTATTTTTCCAGTTTAAAAACTTTTTCGATTGTACATTAGATGATACCAAATGGGCTGATCAGGCTGGTCCAAAAGATCCAAATGATTGGTCAATTTTAGTTAATCCTTAGATTATGAGTGTAGAAATTATAGAACATCCGGTTGAAATATCTTTTGTAAAGAACCCAATTAACTATTCTTTACAAACAAATAAATTATACGATACTCCTTTTGTCTTTCCATTCATCACGTTCACTTTTACCGACTTAGTAGAGGTAGATAAGTACATGGTTTTTAGTTTTATTGATCCCATCAGTAAACTATCAATTAACGTTCAATTTGACTATGTGCTCAATCCTGATGGAAAGGGATCCGAATTAAAATCTGAAGTACCAGGTGGACCAAATCCTACACTGGCCAATTGGGTAATCGATGTGTTAGCTGAGATGCAAAAAAACCCTATTTTAAAAACACATTACACATTAAATTTAGATAGTCCAACAGTAATCACAGCGACTGCTAAGGAGGCGATTGCTGATTTGGTTCCAACGGGATACGCTGATAATTCTGGTCGGGTATCAGAAATAATATCAACTGATTTTTTAAAACCTGATCGCAATAACATTTTTATTCTGGCTGAATTGTATAAGCAGGATTTTAATGATCCTGATGTGTTTGAAAAAATAATGTCTGCTTCAGCTGCTCCAGATGATGCAGGAAAATTAGAAATAGATGTTTCAGCTGCGCTTCATGCAGAGCTAACCAATAGTTTTTTAGAGCCACCTTTGCCAGCTGATATAAATGCCGGTTTACCCATTGAGGAAAATATAACCTTAACTTATTATATCAGAGTAGCTGAAGCGACCGATGGTAAAAACAGTGAATGGAAATATGATTGCCTGAGGTTGGCTCATTGTGGTGGTGTGAGTGTGGAGGATTTTCCTAAAATTGATCCATTCTCCTTTATTTCATTAAAAAGTAAATTCCTCACTTGGTCGCCTAATTTTAAAACATTACATGTTGATCAACCGGATTGGTTGACATGGATAAATTATACCAACAAATTAGATGATTTTAAGGTGGTTCACAAAGCTTACTATAAAGATGGAACCACATCAGCTGATCAGCTGTCAGCTGTCACGAATTTGGATAGGTGGCAGAGGATGGTCCTTCCTATTGGTTACACCCAATTAAATATTGCAGCAATCAATCCGGCAAAAGAGGTGTTTAAGTGGGAGGTTTGGATCATCAATGCTAACTTAGATATCGTAAGCGAGATAAAAACATTTTTGTTGGATTGTAGGGTGCATGAATGTGGCCGTTTAATTGTGTATTTAAATTCTTTTTGCTCTCCAGAGAGTTTATTAACTAGGGGAGAATGGATCACCAATTTAAAAATAGAGCGAAGTTTTTCTGATCGAATTTTAAACAAAGGTTATCAGATTGTTAATGGCCAGGAATATCAATTTGATCAAAACAGTCGAAATAATTTTGAAGCCAGGAGTGGATTCATGCGACAGGTTGATGCTATTGCCCTGCAGGATCTATTGATTGAATCTAATTCTTTCTTAATTGAGGATAATGAATATATTCCAGTGTTTATTGATCAGGGATCCTATAAAATTACAGAATGTCGTCAATTTTTACATTCGCTTTCTTTCACCCTGCAGAAATCCATATTGAAAAATAAACTGAGTGATCTAAAAAGAAAACCGCTTATAGATGTGGTGTTTAATTGTGGTATGACTGCTTTCATTGTTGATGAAAATAAAACAAAGGTTACGGCCATGGGTTCTTTAAAAGTTTTTGATTCTTCCGGTAATCTGATCATCACCGTGGTTTCTCCTTTCCCAACATTACAGTGGGACATTGTTCCTAAGATTACTCAGGAGGATGTTTATAGGGTGACGGCACAATTAACACTGGATACTGGTGAAATACTGGATTATGATTTTAATGTCACCCTAAGAAATAAACACATCACCTGGAAAACGGATGATTTTGGCAGCCATTTATTTGTGATTTCATCCAATGTGGTACAGGACAGTTGGGTTGATTTTAAGGCTGGAAATAATGAAACCTTAGAGCCACTTGCTATAGGTGCCAATGTGATCAGTGACACTTTATTCAGTGTTTTTACAATAAGTATTGACTATAATCTACCATGTCCAGAAGAGATCAGTTTATTTACGTTAGCCTCTCAGGTGGTGACAGAAATAGACATTAGTGAGCTCAGGAATGTGGCTACTTTAAGCTTATTTGGAAACATGATCACTGGAGAGTTAGATATTTCAGAGTTCATTAAATTAGAAGTGGTCAGCTTTGCAGGAAATAGTTTAGATAATGTAATTGTAGGGTATCATCCTGCTCTAGAGTCGATTGACATATCATCCAATAACATTTCAAATGATAACCTGGATACGATTATTTTAGATCTCTGGAATTTTAGAAATCGTTACACTTTTTCTGGTACCGTATTAAATGTGTCCGGTAATCCTGATTTGCCATTATCAGCTTTCGCATTAGATATTTTAAATGGGACCGGTGAATTTGTTGGTGAGGGATTGGTGGCAGATTTTGGATGGATATTAATAACTTAAATCATATAAAATGAAATTTACGATCATAATTAAAACAGCCGGTAATTTATTGCATGAATTCGTTAATGGAGAGCATGATGTCAGCATGGATGCTGACAACTATTCCTTATATATAGCGGATGATTTTGCTGATGCTATTGCTTATTTGGATACTAATAATGTTGATTATACAGCATTCACTAAAACTCTTGTTAAAAAATAGTCAATGCTTCAGATCAAAGTAAAAGGTGAATTTGTAGATGTTGGTGAAGCTTCAATCACATTGAAGTTTGAGAACCCAATGTTTAGGCAGAATCCATTAAACAATGCTTTCTCTTATAGCTTTACTTTGCCAGTTACACCTAGAAACAGCGCGATTTTTGACAATGTTGAAAGAATTGATAGTTCGGCTGAATCTAATAATTTGCCCTGTGAGATCTTCTTTGAAGGCATTTTGATGCTGCAGGGTGTATTGTCCATTAAGAACCCAAATAACGACTCCTATTCATGTTTTATCAATAATGAGGATTTAGCAATCAGTAAGCGATTGAAGGATTTTAGGATCAGAGATTTGGACTTAGAATCGATTCACCAATATGATTTTCATCCTGATCCTTTTGCCTCTTTAGAAGATCGATGGAATTTTCAGGAGGATTCTTTTCAGGCATTTAAAAACGATCCATTTAATGAAGATGATATTGACGCAACCCATTCATGGCCAACCGTGCTGTCTGAGTCTTATGGATACAACGAGGGTGATCAGCAATCTTTTCCTGATTTCAATTGGCCGTTTCGATTTATTAATCCTTTTACAGACGGTAGTTATCAATATAACCATCCATTTGACACTACTAATATTGAACAGATATTCTGGTCAGTTACCTATATACCTTTTATTAAATACACCCATGTTTTAAAGGAGATATTTAAGGTAGTTAACTTGACAATTATTGGTGATTTCTTAGAATTGACAGACATTAAACAGCTCAGCATGTTTAATAATAATACCGTTGATGCTGATCCACCGGTGAGTGATTTTCAGCCCTTAAAAAGAGATCTTAAACTGGAGGACCATTTGCCTGATGTGAGTGGTTTAGCCATTGTAAATTTGTTAAAGGTGAATTTTAACCAAATTTTATTCATTGATAAAAATAGTATTGAAGTTAGATCTGTTACTGAAATTTTGAACACTCCTGAAGAGGATCTAACCAAGTTTACAAATCCAAAGTATTCTTATTCCAGAAAATTTTCTGAAGGTTTCTCCTTTAGTTATGCAGATGATAGTAAGGATGTGCTCTTTAAAAATCCTGAATATACGCCAGCTAAAGTGGTTATAGGAGATGGAAAAACAGATATCACTTCACCAGACAGGTATTTGTTTGTTACACAGCAGTATGTTTCTGTAAATTGGGCTTTATGGGCATCCTTTCCGACTCTGCCAATTGTTGCAGCTGATCCAATAGGATCACTCAATACCGTTGGCGTGTATAGAGGCCCATTAAAAGGAGATTCTTACCCATCAACATTATTGGATATTTTCGGACTTCCTTTCGTTGATGTTTCCGGACCAGATGATCACTTAGATAATTTAGTACTGACATTTTATAGAGGAAAACAATTGAATAATTTAGGTAATCCGTATCCATTGGCCACACCATTCTCTACAGAACCTAGTATTGGAAAAGTGGGTGATTTGTCATTAACCTGGGATGGTGATGATGGGTTGGTGGAAACCTTTTATAAGCCATTCATTGAGGCCATTAATCAATCTAAAGAAATTACCAGGTTGTTAGATCTACCAGTCCATAAAGTATCTGAAATGTCACGATTTCGATTTCCTAATTATAAAATACAGTCACCAGCTGGACAAATGAGAGGTATTCTAAAAGAGCTCTCCATTACATTAAAAGGAAATAAGGCATCAAAATCAACCTGTTTATTCGTTGCTAAAGAGCAAAGTGATACATCAATCGCTTAATTAATTTTATTCTTCATTCCATTACACTCTTGTACTCCTAAAATTTTTATGTCTAAATGCATGCATGCGGTCCGAATGTTGTTTTGACGGTTTTCGAGTCATTTAAAGCCTTGACCGTTTATCGTAAAATTACGGTCAACTGGTCAACTGCTCAACTTTAATATAAATTAATAGATATAATATATTAACTATCAATTACTTATACTATTTATCTAAATATTACTTTAAGGTTGACCAGTTGAGCAAATTTGAGATAAGTTGAGCAGTTGAGCCAAACACGTTTTTGTTAATTATTTGTAAATGAGTCGATTACTTTATTCTCTAAAAAGTGGTCAACTGCATAAAATATCAATCAACTATTTCATTTACAATTAGTTGAATTAAAAAATAAAATCAGGGTTGACCGGTTGAGCAGTTTTGTCCGATTTTTGTATTATATTTGACTGATTCTTAAAAAAAATCTCAAAAAAAATGTTGCTTATACACCTCATTATTATAATCTTATTGAATGAATAAAGGGTTAATTATAGAAATGCCAATTCATTCTCACATTAAGAAAATGATAGCCATGCATAAGACTATTGAACCCTTTAAAATATCCATTGGAAAGTGCGTTTATTCAGAGATTATCTTTTACAATTTTACCAGGCAAAACATAAAACTGAGTTACCGAAAAGAAAGGTCATTCAACGATTCGTTAAAAATACAAATCAGCAATGAGCAGATGAGGGAGAATCGATTTCGTTATGACAATAAACGAATTCATAAAATTGATCAATTACTCAGGGGAATGTTTGAGGAAAAATTGGTTAATTTTTTAGACTATAATATTGAAAAAAAAGGAACGCATTCTAATGGGAATATAAAAGACAACATCCTCAATTTTATGGATTTTTATAATTTGGATGATAATGATATTTCATTTGGAGGATTGCAAAAAATGTATTTCAGGCATCGAGAGAAAATAAAGAAAAAATAAGCATAAAAATGCAGTTGACATCAAAAAAAACCTGTAGAGCCTTTAGATATTATTGTATTGATAAAATAATAAAAACAACCTTGTCCATTATATAAAATAAAACCATGTCAGAACAATTAGAGAGTATTTCACCAAACTGTAATCAGCCAAATATTGCAGGAATTACCGTTTTAACCTATCTTCCATTACAATGGATTTTAACATTTCCTGAGTTTATAAATAGCAATAACACGATTACTAATGCAATCACTATTATACCAGGCAAAAATTTTTTAACGCTGGCAGCTGTAGTTGAAACGACTAACTTTAAAGAAAGGCAGCGATCAGGCCCACAACGTCCACTTTATAACCAAACACTAATTGGTGATGTTGCTAAAGATATTCCGGTAAACAGCAATCAATTTAACATCATGCCTGATTATAGGTTCATTATCGTTTACACCTATCCAGACGGCCAGCAAAAATTATTAGGATCTCCCGAATACCCTTTTAAATTTGAGGCGAACTTAGATTCGGGCCGAAAACCAGGCACATTTTCGGGCCATAAATTCAAATTTGTCTCACAAAATCCCTTTAAAGCACCATTTTACGCACCTTAGGATTTTTTTAGTCCTTTATTAATTATGTATATATAGGGAAGTTTGTATCAATTAGTGATCACACTTCTTTATGAGTTTAGCAAATCAAATATTTAATTCTCCATGGTGCATTGATGCATCCTATGTTAAATCATCGATTCCTAAAATTTTCAAATTAGCAGCTGGTGAAAAGGTTGATTTTAACCAACATCATATTTCACCTTATTTACTGAATAGCCAAAACATTAAAGTTGAGTCGGTTCATACTACAGGAAAACCGACCACAACTGCTACTGAAGATAAAATTGTGGCAATTATTCCCATTAGAGGCGTAATGATGAAAGATGATCAGGAATGTGGTCCACAAGGTATGGAATCAATATTAGCTCATGTAAAGGCAATTGCTAAAAATGAGCAAGTTGGAGCAATAGTGTTCGACTTTGATTCGCCAGGAGGCCAGGCTTCTTTTTTAGAAACATTTAGTAATGTAATCAAGTCAATAGATAAACCAACATTAACATCTTTTAATTCATTATGCGCATCAGCTGCTTATTATTTAGCATCTAATACAGATGAAATTTATGCGTCAGAATCTACAGATCGCGTTGGATCTATAGGCACTATGATGAGTGCTATGAATTTCAAAGGATTTTTTGAAAAAGAGGGTGTTGATGTATTTGAAATTTATGCTGATCAAAGCTCTGATAAAAACAAACAAATTAGAGCATTGTTTGATCGAAAAGATGCTGGTCCATTGAAGCAGGATATTCTTAATCCATTTGCTAAGAACTTTATAAATAGAGTAAAAACAAATAGAGACATTAATGATAAGGATGTCTTTAGGGGAAACACATATATGTCAGAAGAGGCCATTGAAAATGGATTAATTGATGGAATAAAATCTTTTGATCAGGTAATCGAAAGAGCGTTCGAATTAATAAATGCGGACAACGATTTAAGCACAAGCAACACAAACTCAAACATAAATAATATGAAAAAGTTACCAGTATTAATGGCCTTATTAGGCTTACAAACGGAAATTCAATCTCAGGAAGGACATGTGTCATTAAGTGATGAGCATATAGCTTTAATTGAGTCAACATTAGCGTCCGCTAAAGAAGCTACAACAACACATGAAACAACCGTTTCAGAGTTGGAGGCAGCCAATAAAAAGGTGACTAAAATAGGGGTTGAATTAGCGACAGCTAATACCACTATTGAAGAAAATGAGGCCAGAATTACTGAGTTGGAAGATGAGGATGGAGCTGCAGCAGCTACAACCGAGCCGAACCCTGAGGAATTTGCTGAAGGTGAAGATGGGTCTGAGCCATGGAATGATCCTAACAGTACTCACAATCAGTCAGCTGATGAAATGTTAGCTGGATAAAAATTAAAATTTTAACATAACATAAGATACAATGAAAAAAATGAAATTAGTAAACTGGATAATTGCATTAATGACGGTGATAGCCGTATTCACTTGCAATGCATTAATGGGTTCCAACGATTTTGAAGGTGCCTCTATTGAAAAATATACCGAATATGTGGTTGAAAACCATGAACCGATTTATGCCATGGCATTAACTGGTGTCGATATAACTCAACTGAACCTGGAATTAGGTGCGTTCATGAAGAAAAAGAAAAATGAAATTTTTACCGCCTTGTTTCAGGACATAGAGCTGGAAAACTTCATGAATTCTGTTCCAGATATTCAGGATGAATATGAATTCGCGACCTCTACATCTTCAGAATTACTTCAACCTTTCCAGTGTGATTTTACACCTAAAGGTGAAGTTCAATTCCAAGGTAGATTGAACAAAGTGAGACAGATTAAAATGGATTATGTATTGGATTGTATCGATGACATACAACGCTCATGGATAGGTTTTTTAGCGGATGAAGGAAAATCAAGGAAGGATTGGCCATTGGTAAAATTCATTGTTACGAATCATTTAATTCCTCAGATTAGAGAAGAAATTGATGATATGAGTTATAATGGTGTATTTGCTGCTCCAATTCCAGGTACTCCAGGAGCCTCTTTAACATCTACAGACGGTTTAGGTACACAAATAGCTACATTCATTGGTAGTGGTGATTTAGTACCGATAGCAGTTCCAGCGGTAACTCCTACCAATATTTTAGATGGAGTAGAAACGTTTTGTGATGGACTACCAAATAAGTACAAAAAATTAAGAACTCCGATTTTAATGAGCAAAACAAATGAAATCAGGTATTGGAGAGATTATAGAGCAAACTTTGGAACCAATAGCAATTACACTGGTAAGGATAATTTGAGAGTGGATGCTACCAATAAAGAAATCATTGGATTGAATGCCATGGAAGGATCAGATCGATTCATCCACACCACCAAAAGGAATTTAATCAAAATGTATGATAAGGTTATTATTCCTAAAGGATTCGTTACTGAAACAGAAAAAAGAGCAATCAACATCATGGCTGACTTTAAACGTGGCTATGGATGGAGATTACATGAAGAAATGTTTGTTAGTGATAACGTCTAAATTATAAGGTGCGTCCAGTTAAAAAGCTGGACACACTTCTTTATTTCATTTAAAATATAGTCTAATGACACCAGTAGAAAAAGCACAAAAAGAGGTTGAAGATTTAACCGAAAAAAATACAAAATTAGAAGCTGATTTAACAACATCTAATGAGCAGAAAACAGCTGCAGAGGAAGCGCAAAAAAAGGCTGAAGGTGAGAGAGATGAGCTTCAATCCAAATCAGAAGCTGATTTAACAGAATCTAATGAGCAGAAAACAGCTGCAGAGGAAGCGCAAAAAAAGGCTGAAGGTGAGAGAGATGAATTACAGTCTAAATTGGATGATCCAAAAAATGAAAAGGCAACAGCTGATTTAAAAGCAGCTAATGCTAAAAAAACAGCTGCAGAAAAAGCACAGAAAACAGCTGAGGGAGAAAGAGATGAACTACAGGCTAAATTAGATGATCCTAAAAATCAATCCTTAGAGGTAAAAAAGCTGAAAGCTGATCTTAAAAAGTCAAATGGTAGAATAGAAACTTTACATAAGGATAATGTTAAACTGAAGGAAATTAACAAAAACAACCCTGAAGCAAAATTAATGGTTAAGGGTAAATATACTTCAGAAAAACATGGTGTAACAGCAACCTTTAAAACAGGTTATATCAATACCCGCGTAAATGGTGAGATAATTCCATCTGTAAAAGTGTTGGAAATGGCTGATGTGATGGATGATTTGATTGAAAAAGAGTATGCAGGATTAGAGGTGGAGGATATTCTATCTGAAGATTAAACTGAATTATTAAATAATACCCATAAATATGAAAAATTTTGTTCCATTTTTACTGAATAAGCAATTAAATGATTTAATCGTTGGTTGTGGTGCTGCAAATCCTCCAGGAATTGAGGTTAGATGTTTTGTAGTTGAAAAAGATGATATTGATATCTTTCCACTTAGAAAGGTAATTGGCGCACCTGGTGACTCTGTTACTTTAGACGGTGATATCGTTTTATTGCCTTTAAAAGCCTTTAAAATTGTCGACATGGTTGTTGACACCGGTGAAGTGACAACTACCATGGTTGGAGCTGAAGGGAGTAAAGCTTATGAATCATTTTTAAATGGGACATTGGCCACAACATCAGCAACAACTAGAGAATGGTTAGAATGTAATGCCAATGGATGTTTAGTTTGGATCGTGAGAGAAAAAAGTGGACAAATGAGGGTATTAGGTACTAAAACTATCCCTGCAACATTAGACACTGTAGAAGGTGGTACTGGAATCGTTGCTGGTGATACTAGAGGGTATGCAATCTCCATAAAAGATCACACTGGATTAACGGCTTCCACTTATGAGGGGGTAATTGATTTAGATCCATTAACCTAATTTTTAAGTCATGACAGACGTTTTAACAAAAATAAGAGAATCTCAGCACAAGAGTAATGAGCAGCGAAAAGTTGCAGATGATAAAGTGAGAGCTATAGCTCAAAAAGCTTATACGGATAAGCAAACAGCAGGGAAAGACATCAAAGCTGGTCCAGTTTCTCAGACTGAAGCGAATAAAGCACTTCCTGAAAAGACCGCTAAGGAATTTAAGGTTGTCAACTGGCCTAAAACTGGAAGATCCACTCGATTTGTACATGGCACATTTGGTGAAATAAATCTTAGGACATTAACCATCAAAGGAGCCGAACAATTGATTAAAATAGGGTTCGAAAATTTGGCAAAAGTTAAATCATAATCGTTTTAGTATATTTTAAGTTAGGCAAAAGAGCTTCTGAGTAATCAGAAGCTCTTTTAGTTTTCAAAAATCTCATTCGGACAAACCAAAAGACAAATAAACTACGTATTTGTCTGATTTTTGTATTTTTGATACATGGAGGTTGGTATTAACGACAAAATAGATGATTGGCTCTTTGATCAGGGTGATTATAGTGTCGGAATCGCTCTCTTATCACAGGTTTGTAAAAAAAGAGCTCTCATTAACACGCTCTTGGTTTCACAATCCAATTTTAACAAAAATAAAATCATTTATGAACTTGAAAAACATTTAAAATCAGCCTCTTATGGGAAACAACAAAAAAAACGACAAAAATCAAGGGAAATCAGGAGTGGATCCATTCCAAGGAAAGAAAATGACGCTGGAGCAGGCGATGAGAGTATCAACCAACCTAGGGAAGAGAGTTCTGGTGTGGTGCATAGCGATGTTTATATTCCAGGTGTTAGCGGTGATAACTCACCTTTATCTGGTTTGGTATTACGCAAGCTTGATGAAATCAAGCGACAAAGAAATGATTGTTATGCTCAAAGAGATCATCTCCACCCTAAATTAAGCATTGTAGAGAGCAATACAGAGCGTTTTGAGTTGGCAGGGCAAATTAGGTCGTTAACGGATGAGATAACGACTTACAATCAACAAATGAGTGAATTAGAAGCGAATAATTCCATTCCTTTAGCTCTTCAGGATAGAAATATATGGTTTGAGCTCGAAAAGAAGCTCCAAAACACGAAAAAGTACATTACTAAGTACAAATTATTGGTAAAAAACGCTGAAAGCATCAAAAAAAGGGACCATCACCAAGGAATTGTCGATAAATATGAAAAAGAGCTAATTATTCTTCAAAAACAGGCCGAAAATTAATAAATGACCGAAAAAAACACTGAATTGGACCTAATTCCAAAGGACAAACTCACTACTAGGGATAAAATCTTTTCCTGGTACATGGATACGACTGAATCCATCGTTTTGAGTGAAAAAGAGGTGAAAATTCAAAAAAGATGGGCCACGGCATACACCATGATGTGTAATCACAAAAGTCCAGAAAAAGTGAAGAATTTTTTGATCAAAACACATAATATTTCCGAGGCACAAGCTTATCGGGATATTAGGGCCTCAGTTTCACTTTTTGGTGATGTTGGAGCATCAGATAACAAAGGTTTTGCTCATATTTTGTTTGAAATGGCCATGACAACCTTTACAAAGGCAAAAAAAGGAGGTAATTTGAATCAAATGAATAAAGCGATCGCAAATATGATAATTATCAAAGGAATTGGTAAAGATGATCTGGATTTACCCGATTTTGCGATGTTTGAGCCTCATGAGGTCAAAATCGATGTACCAGAGGAAGTTTTAACACTTTTTACCAAATTAGTGAGCACTGGAGCTGTAGATATTACCAAATTAATGCAGCAAGTTACTCAGGACATCGATCATGAAGAAATTAGTTAAATATCTTCAGTATAATATTGCCCAACTCCTATTTTTAATAGCTGTTCAACGAATAAGGATCTTAGAATGGGGCCGTGGAACCGGTAAATCGACTGTTTTAGCAAAAGCGATCATCGATTGTGTGGAGCAGATGCCTAGATCCACTGGAGTAATGCCAGCTGCCACTTATGCGCAAATTTTAACCCGAACACTACCCTCTACCATAGCAGGATTAGAGAAGCTGGGATACATCAAAGATCAGCATTATTTTGTTGGATCCAGGCCACCTAAATCATGGAAATGGCCTGAGGCGTATGAGCCACCATTGGACTATAAGAGAGCCGTTACTTTTTGGAATGGTGCTACCATGTTACTGGTTAGCCAGGATAGTTCTGCAGGCTCAGGGAGAGGATTAAACGTGGATTGGATAGTGGGTGATGAAGCAGCTCTATTAGATGAGAAGAAATTCCAAACAGATGTATTACTGACTAATAGAGGTAACTTATACCGTGTGGCCCACTATCCAGATGGATCTCAGAAATACTTTAAGGACTGTCCTTTACACCATTCAGTCACCTTAGCTACATCGACACCGGTAACGGCTAAAGGTAAATGGATACTGAAGTATGAAGAGCAGGCTGTATTACACCCTGATAGGGTATCATTCCTTAGGGCCAGTGCTGAATGTAACCGGCACAACTTAGGTGATGATTACTTTGAAGAGGCTAAGGCTACCATGCCTGATTTCCTCTACAATGCAGAGGTGCTGAATATACGTATGAAGCGCATAGAGGACGGCTTTTACCCTATGTTAGACGAGGACGTACATACCTATAACGACTTCAATTATGATCAGTTAGAGCAGTTAGTGGCCGGCACAGGTATGAGCTGTTTAGGTGACGCTGATCTGGACCGTGATGAGCCGTTGATCATCGGCATCGATTGGGGCAAGAACATCAACTGTATGGTGGTCACACAGGCCAATGACATAGAGCATAAGATACTAAAGAACCACTATGTGCTATACCCTAAGATACTCGATGACCTGATTGATGATGAGTTCGTTCCTTACTATAAGCCTCACCGTAAGAAAGAAGTGTACATGTGGTATGATCCATCGGGTAACGTGGGGGTAGCTAACTCACGTAAGACCTATGCTCAACAGGCTAAGGATAAGCTCATCAGCCATGGATGGACGGTGTATCTCATGACACTGGACAGCATTAACATCAAGCATGAGCTGAAATACTACCTCATGATCGATATACTCAAAGGTGATGATAAATACCCAAACATGAGGTTCAACCGGTCCAATTGTAAGGAGCTCTGGATCTCCATGAACAATGCTCCAGCCAAGGCAGGAGCCAATGACTCCATAAAGAAAGACAAGAGCAGCGAGCGCAGTAAGACCGTAGACCAGGAGCATGCTACTCACTTCAGTGATGCCCTTGATAGTATCCTGGTTGGTATGTACATCAATCGCATGAAGTCAACACCTGGGTTCATACCTGATCGTATCATGTGATCTTTTAATTTAATTTATTTAATTCTTTTCAAACTTTCCGCTGTCATATATCCTTCAAAAACGTGCGTGTGTGTGCATCATATACAACAT
>Ga0209976_10000242_pt1 | contig 39979 bp, 68 predicted proteins | sample SumtaG_FD_182806 | JGI IMG/M metagenome (GOLD analysis project Ga0209976, IMG submission 182806) | Deep subsurface microbial communities from Indian Ocean to uncover new lineages of life (NeLLi) - Sumatra_00157 metaG (SPAdes) (version 2) | ecosystem: Environmental > Aquatic > Marine > Oceanic >...
ATTGATGCATGAAGACTTGAGCAAGTCCTTAAAGAATGCAAAGACGTTTGCCGATGATTTAGTTGAGGCAAGTTTATTAGCAAAAGCAACGGGTTATGAACATGAAGAAGTTAAAGTATTCTGTCATGAGGGCATGATTACAGAGCATACTGTCACCAAGCATTACCCGCCAAGTGATACTTCTATGATATTTTGGTTAAAGAATAGAAGGCCTGATAAATGGCGAGACAGAGTAGAAGTGGCTGAGGCAGATATAGATGAGATGGAATTTAAAGATAAAGGGGTTAAAGATGGGTAAGTATGGTGCAACTGAAAAACCAAAGCCTAGACGCAAACCAAGAAGGCGCAAATGAATAATGTTATCAGCTTCCCCAAAGACAAAACGACTATTACGGCCGACTACCTACTGGATAAGGTTAAAGAAGATATCGATAATGTTGAATCGATGATGATCTTAGTTAAGCGTAAAGATGGCAGTATCGCACCAAGCTTTACTGATATGGGTGGGTTTGAGGCTGTTGGAATGGCTGAGATATTAAAGGCAATAGTCTTAGATATGGTAAGGGTATAATTGCAGAGGGCGATGAATGGCCAAACTAACCTGGATTTATGAGAAAAACCCTCATCAAGCTGAATTCCACAAGGACACAATAAGCCCTAGACTTCATCTTTCTACAGGCGTAGGCGGCGGTAAAACACACGGCCTGATAATGAAGACATTCCAATTATCATGGTTAAACCGTCATCTTAATGGTGGGTTTATGGCCCCTTCATACAAGGAATTCAAGAAAGATTGTCTGCCATTATTTGAAGAGATCTTAGATAAGCATAAGATTAAATACAGCTACAACAAGACAGATATGATCTTTAGATTCCCATGGTCTAGGGGCAAGCTTTATGTTGTAACGGGTCAAGAGAAGATAAGGGGCCCTAACTGGGCCTATGCATGTATTAATGAACTCACTCTAATTCCCTTAGTGCGTTATCAAGAAGTCATCGGTCGAGTGCGCATTAGATCTGCCAAAGCTCCTCAAGTGGCATCATGTGGCACACCGGAAGGCTGGGCTAACGAATATTACGAATTTATGATTGAAAGCCCTAGAGCTAATACTCGAATTATATATGGCAATACTCGAGACAACCAACAAAACCTAGCTGTTGATTATGTCACTAATCTAGAAGAAACCTATGACTCTCAAATGCTTCAGACATACCTCGAGGGCCTTTGGGTTAATTTGTCAGGCCATTCTTTTTACTACAACTTCTCGCCCGATCGAAACGAAGATAAGACCTATAAGGCTACTGATTGGGGCATCTATCATATCGGCATGGATTTTAACGTCGACTACATGTCATGTAATATATGGCAATATGACGGCTACAAACTAAGAGGGGTTGACGAGATCACACTACCAAAGAACGCCGACACTAAGAAAATGTGCATTGCATTAGGCGTCAGAGGATATAATTCTGAGAATACTATTTTATATCCCGACCCGGCCGGGAATGCTCGTTCAACTAAGGGAAAGCCTGACATTCATATATTAAGAGAAAATGGATTTTGGAATATAAAAGTGAAGAGCAAGGCCGCTACTCATAGACAAAGACAATTACACATGAATAATCTATTAGAAAAGGGTAGAATAATCATCAACCCAGAGAAACAAAAAGCGGTTAAAAAGGATTTGATCGGTGTTGAGATGGACCCAATAAGACTTGAGAAGGTCAAAAAGAATGAGAAATTGACTCACCACTCTGATGGCCTAGACTATCTCTGTGATATCTTAATGCCATTTAAAAAGCCTTCTTCACGATCAATCATAGGGACGAGGTTGTAATGAGACTAATGTCAGAAGATGAAATTCTAAAAGATGATGTGCGTCAAAAGATAGTTGATGAGATTGAGCAGCCAGAGAATCAACACCGGAAAGATGAGGCGTATAGGCGATTTGAGGTGTGGAGAGATCGCACTAAGAAGTTTGTCCGTCACATGCTCAGAAAACAACTCAACCACACCACGGTTGAGGAGATGGAATACGCCATGGCTAATATCTCAGTGGTTAGGAAAATCATTGATAAGCTAGCTAAGGTCTATACTAACGGGGTTGTAAGATCATTTGATGATGATGGCGATACTGAATGCCTAAATCTCCTAGAAAAGAAGCTAAAAGCCACAACTAACATGAAAACTGTTAACAGATTACTTAAGTTGCACAGAAATGCAGCATTATACATTAAGCCGACACAATTTATAGATGGTGAGGGGAATACTAAATTTAAGCCTGTATGGCAGCCGATGAGCCCTTATTTGTATGATGTGGTTGAACAGTTCTATGATCGCACCAAGCCTTTGGTATACATCTTTTCTAATTATGAGATTCGACATCAACACCATCATGGTCCTAATACAACAGATTCCTTTGCTCGTCGGGGACACGGACATGGTCACGGGCATGGGCATCATCAGCATGGCGATAGGCGAGATCAGAAGATAGCAGATAAGAAAGAAGACACTGACATAGATCTACCCAAAAAGAAATATGTTTGGTGGACTGATAAGTGGCATTTTACCACCATGGGCAGTGGGATTGTGGACCCTGTAACTCTTCAGCCCTTTACAGATCAAGAGGATCTAGAAAAAGCTATTATCAATCCGATAGAAGAAATCCCAGTTGTTGATTATCATATTGATCAAGAGGGTTATTATTGGGCTGAGGGTGGAGAAGATTTAATTGATGGAGGCATCTTAATTAATGCTCTACTGTCAAATGCTCATCATATAGGCGTTACTCAAGGGTTTGGTCAGCTGGTATTAACAGGCCGTGATCTACCTTCTACGGTCCTTTTAGGGCCAAATAAGACAATAAACTTAGCTCATAACGAAGAAGAACCGCAGCCGACAGCTCAATTTATAACCTCAAATCCTCCCTTACAAGATTTGGCGAATCAAGTTGAGATGTATTTAGCCTTACTTCTAACTACTAATAATCTCTCAACAAGTGGCATCTCATCTAAGTTAGAGGGTGGGATGGCGGCTCCCAGTGGTATCGCTCTTGCCTTAGATAAGGCTGAATCATTAGAAGATGTTAAAGACCAGAGAAGTATTTTTGAAGATGGCGAGATACCAGCGTGGCGTAAGACGGCTAAATGGATTGAAGTATTCTCACAACAAAACGAATTAGATTCTGAATTTGATGAGTGCAAAATACCTGTTGAGGAAGATATCAAAACAGAATTCAAAGAACCTAACATGATCATGAGTGAGGCTGAGAAATTAACTAACCTAAATACTCGCAAGACTTTAGGCATTAACACTGAAGTTGAGCTCATCATGGATGATCGCGGTATAAATAAAGAGGAAGCTGAGAAGGTCTTACTTGAGATTCAAGCTGATAAGCTTCGCAAGATGGCTGATATGATGGGCGAGGGTGGTCATACGCATGAGTTAAATGGTGAAAGAATACCGTCTGATAGTGTAGACCCGGGCGCTCCTCATGACCATGGTGGAACTGTGGAGAGTGCTCCTAATAATCCCGGCCATATACATCAAAGCGAAGATGGCCCAACCGGACCGGACATAGAAGTTGGAAGTCAAGAAGACGAAAGTCAGCAGATCTGAGATCTCCTCTGAGATTGATTTAGATCTACCTAGCTCCTTATCTCTTCGCCAACAAAACAAGGTGAAAGATGAGGTGGGTGATTTACTTATTGATTTCATACTGGATCAGGTGGGATCTGAAAAATCACCAATTAAGGGTGAGAGCTTTCCTAAATTAGATCCAAAATACAGAGAAATTAAGAAAAAAGCTGGTCGAGGAACTAAGGCTAATCTGGAATTCAGTGGAGATATGTTAGATGCGTTGGAGAAAAAACGGACGGCTGATGGTGTTAAGTTACAAATTAAAGGTACTCAAGCCCCGAAAGCCGACGGGCACAACAACTTTTCAGGCAAATCTAGAATCACTACCCGTCAATTCTTGCCCAAAGAAGGCGATAAATTTAAACCATCAGCTAAAAAAGAGATTGATAGAATTATTCAAGAAGCGGTTGTGGCAGGTCAGAAAATTAAAAAGAGTGCGATTAGGAATATTACCTCTAAAACAGAATTGAATATGTTTCTGACGACCATGTTCCCTGATCTCTCTTCAAAAGAAGCACAGCGTGCTATAATTCTAAATGAAGAATTAAGAGAGTTATTTGGTGAGTTTAATTTGATTGAGCTATTCGATGTCTAAAGTCACAGTTAAGGTTAAGTTTCCTGGTTTAGATTCCTTAAACAAAGAAAAGATCGTGACAGATTCTTTCAGAAAAAAACTAGGCAAGAGGGTTTTAAAAGATGTTCTAGATAGTATTGCGGTGGGCAAAAGTCCAGTTAGGGGCCAGGGTAGATTTAAAGGGTATAAGGTTGATAGGTCTGCTGGAGAGCCTGCTAGTCAATTATATCCTAATACTGTTAAGAAAAAGTTTCCTGATAAGCGCAAAAGACCAGTTAATTTAAAGCTTAACGGTGATTTATTAAAGGCTTTCGGATGGAAATCTATTAAAGGTGGCATTGAATTTGGACTTATAACCACAAAGGAGAAACTAAAAAAGATCTTTGAAGCTCACAATGAAGGCACAAACACTAAAAAGAAAGTTCCTAAAAGACAATTATTGCCAACGGGGCCAAAAGATAAATTCATTATTACCATACAACGCCGCATTAGAAACCTTTACTTAGCTAGGATTAGACAGTTATTATCAAAAGCAAAAAGAAAATGATCTAAGGAGAGATTATGTCTGAAGAGAACACTGAGGTTCAGCCTGAGCCTACAAAGCCCATCGTTAAAGAAGAAACACCCACAGAACCAGTTGTTGAATCAGTTTCTATGGATGCTCACAAGAAAGCATTAGCAGAATTAGAAAAATTCAAAGAAAAGGCTAATGTATTTCAAGAAGGCCTGAAGGCTAAAGAATTAGAACAAATGAAAGCTCAGAACAAATGGCAAGAAATTGCAGAGTTGGAGAAAAAAGAGAAAGAAGAAATAAAAGAAAAATATGGTCAATTAAATCAGGCCGTGGCAAACCGCGAAAAGATGACAGCAATTAAATTAGCTGCTCAACAAGCAGGCATTAGAAGTGACGCGCTAAATCATTTAGAACATTATCAATGGTCTGATGTACAGATTGAGACTACTTCTTTGGGTAACATTAATATAGTCGGTGCGAGTGAGGCTATTGCTAGGTTTAAGATGGAATCTCCTTTTATGTTTGGCAAAAAGTCTACCTCATTAAATAGTGCTGGCCCCGAAGTGGTAGAAGGTGCTAAAATAACAATTCAACAGGTGCTTGCTGCGCAGAAAAAGGCGCAAAAGAGTAATCAACCGTCAGATTATGACTCCTATTCTAACATTTTAAGAAAGTATCAAACCCAGTAGGAGGTTTAATCTATGGCTGATCAACAAATGACGGCCGGATCAGAACTCTCGGCAATTGTCCCAGAGATCTGGTCTGCAAACTTTTACGATGTGCTCTTAACCGAGCTTCCATTTAACTCAATCATCAGCCGAGACTATGAGGGTGAGATTGCTAACCTTGGTGATACGGTTAGAATTCCGACTATCCCTGAGTTTGATGTAGCTCAAGAGCTACCAGAAGGGGCTAGAAACGATGCTGAGGCAGTAACGGTCACTACTCAGAACCTTGTCATTAACAAGAATATCGTTAAGGACTTTATCGTCACTAAGACAGCTCAACTGCAATCGCTTCCTCACATGGATAAATTGCAAGAGCTTGCTATCTTCTCTATTAATAAGAAGATTCAAGCGTTGATTATCGAGCTTACAGTGCCTAGTGCTGCTGCTCCTGATCATCAGATTCCTTATGACAGCGGTTCCACTTTGGCACTAGCTGATCTATTGGAAGCTAAAGAGCTTTTGGATACCCAAAATGTTCCTGGTTCTGACAGAGATTTGGTTGTGTCTGCGGCTCAATTAAATGACATTTTCAATCTGACCTCATTCACCTCAAGTGATTTCATTACTTCTGGTTCGCCAATGCAGTCAGGTGAGATTGTTTCTCCTTTGTTGGGCTTTCGTCCTCACTTCACTAACGAAGTGGCTGGGGTTACTCATTTATTTCATCGTTCTTATTTCACTATGGCAGCTCAGCAAGGCATTACTGTTGAACAGTTTAACCTTGGTGTTAATGGTGAGAGAGGGACTCGAGTCAACACTGGTTGGCTTGGTGGTTTTAAACAACTCGACGACAAACGCGTTGTTACAATTAGCTAAAGGAGATTTTAAATGTCAGTATCATTAAACAACAAACATACTCAAGAATACCTGTATGATTTCGCTGTAGATGGCGGAACTGCAGGCGCTATTGATCTATCGGCAAAGGATGGTTTTGCTGTCTTGCCTCAAGGTGCCATTATCACCAATGTACACCTCAGCGTTCTCGATGCTGTTGTTGGGACATCGTCTACTCTGGCTTGTGGCAACACGACCGATCCCGATGGTTATATGGAAGTTATCGCAGAAGCAGTTCTGATTGATGAGGCTGTTATCCGTGTTGGAGAGCAACCAGGCGCTCTAATGTGGGATGACACTAATGATCACATGCTTAGTTTTCTTGTTAACTCTGCTAATGACGCTGTTTTCAGCATCACTATTGGTACAGCTGATTTGACTGCAGGTAAGGTCCTCTATTTGGTCGACTATTACATGCCTTCACTGAGCTAATGAAATTAGTGTTTTTCTCAAGTAAGTCCCCAGAGAAGCTGATTGAGTTTATCAATCGTCTGGGAACAGAGTTTAGACATTTAGGGGCTCCACAATTCGACGGTAAAGCGTGGGTTATGTGGGGCCAAGTGTCTAAAGACTCTCTTAAGATTATCAAACAAATAGGAGATATCGACTGATGGAAATGAAATATTACGGCGACAGAATGCTTGAAAAACAGATGGGGTATGCTGAGAAAAAAGGCAACAAAGAATATGCTGAAGCATGTAAGGCTGAGTTAGCAGGGCGCAAGAAGATGCGTGAAACTAAAAGAGCTGCAAAGCGTGCTGAGGGTATGCCTAAAGCGCCGAAGCCGCCCGTTATGATGAAGCCACCTGTTATGAAGAAGGCTAGTGGCAAAAAAGGAAAGTAAGTTTGTAATCAACCTATGGCCAGCAATTAAATGGCTATGGCGTAAATTTAAAAGGGGTAAAAATGAATAAAGTCCTGTTTATGTTAATTTTCATGATTCCAGTGTTGTCGTTTTCTAGTCTGCGTGGTGTTCCATTTATGCCAGAAGAAGATGCTAGGTTCTCAGCTATTGAGACTCTATCTGATGGTGATGGCCTTGAGGTGCCAAGCGGTGAGATTATCGTAGGCGATGCTAGTGGCAATGGTAATGCTGTTGCGATGAGTGGTGACGCTACTATGGCTAATACTGGTGCATTAACGCTTGCTGCTGGTTCTGTTGAAGAATCGATGGTTGTTGTTCCAACTGCTGATGGCAAAAACGTCATGAGAGTTGTGAGAGCTAATCTTGATTGTGGTGTTTCTAGTTGCGTAGCAGGCACAGTAAGTATGGTTGAGACCTTACCCGCAAACGCAGTTATTTATCAGAGTTGGTGGTTCACAGAAACTCAATTCGTAGATGGTGGTTCTGGCACTGTGGCTTTCCATTGTGAGGATGCAAATAATATCTTTACTGCTGCTGACATAACAGGGAATGCAGACGGCTCTATCGTGGCAGGTAATGCTACAGGCGTTATTGCTACCATGACAGCGGGCATTGCTGCGGGCTGTACAATTACAGCTACAATTGCTGTAGCTGAACAGACAGCTGGCGTGCTTACTTTGTGGGTTATGTATACAGTTCACGATTAATAATAATTGAGAGGGGTTATTCGTGGCCGTTTTAGATGATCAAGCTGCAGAGCTTATTAGAAAGGCTATGGAGCTTGTCGTCTCAGGCGTTAATACCGACTCATATCTTAAGGTTGGTGGATTACCCTCTAGTTCTGTTGGCCAAATACCGCCCATCCCAGTCACTACATCTGCACAGCCTTTGGGTGATCTTATATTTGAAAAAGCATTAGATTCTGGCGGATCTCCTGATATGAATGTAATTGCTAGTTTAATAGCGCCAGTGGAATTTACAATAGACGCAGACGCAACAGAAAGAAAAGTAATTGAAGAAATGACGTTTAAGGCTTTTGATTCAGGCATTAAAAATAATAATTTCTTAGGTTTAAACTCAGCATTAACTAACGGAATAACTATAACCATTAAATCACAAAACAATTCGAGTTCTTTTATACCTATTTTTGATACTGTGGACTTTGATGCTCATTTTGCATTAGGTCCAGGTGGTCGATTTAATACGATATTTGCTGCAGGACAGGACTCAGTGGTTGCTAAATTTTCTCCGCAAAATCCTTTTATTTTAGAGCCAGTCGGAACTTTTAGCCCAGACCCTGATGATAGTGTCATTATAACCATCAATGATAATCTGTCTACAGTAACTTTTTTAGATATGACAGTTTTCGGATTTTTGGAGGCTGTATGACGTTTGTTCCAGAAAAAGATTCAGCAGGTAGGACAAAATCTAGCGTAGTGACAGAATTAGATTCTTGTATTGAAGCAGATGCCGCCTATACATGTTCTACTAAGCTAATAACAATGCCTGCAAATACAAATGAAATTCCTATTTTATTATGTAAATTTCCTGAAGGCGAAACTATCTCTGGTAAGATTAGATCTTTATGTATTGGGATTAACTCTGCCACGACCAGAGCTATCATAAGGTTTTATAAAAACCCAACAATCACAGAAGATGGGTCTGCACTAGCGCGTGAGAATTCACATTTTAAAACCTCTCAAAGCACTGCTAAGATGACTACATTTAAAAGCCCAACTATATCAAACAACGGAACATTTTTAAATATGTTACTTTATAGAGCTAATAGTTCTACAAATGTTTTTGAAAAAGAATATGTTTTAGATGCTGAGCAAAACTTTCTAGTAACTATTCAAAATAATGAAAACTCTAAAGATGTCCACATAGACATGGATTGGCTGGAGTCATAATGGCTATTAGGTTTGCAGTCAGAGGAGATAGTTTAGACGCTAGATTTTCAAACGAGGGGAAAGTAGGCATACCACGTGCAGCTAGAAGTAGCGGACTGGTCGGGGTTCCTCAAGTGGCGGCCGACGCTGGTGTGCTGGGCGGCTCCAAACTAGATCTAAAAACTAGCAACGCTCAATGGCTAGATGTTGAGTGGCCGGGGCGCGGTAACTTTTCTCAGAATAAAGCCTTCTCGATGTTATTTAGATACAAACTAGAAAATAATTTTAACTTTGGCCAGCCACGCGGTATTTTCTTTTTCTCCGCTTTTACTAATCATATGGTCGGTTCTTTACGGCTATCTTCTGGTAATATGTTATTGATATGGCCGCGCTTTGATAACTTAACCCCTAGTTTTAATACCACATTTGGCCCAACTTTAGGTGCATCGGGTGCAGGTGATGAGGTTGATTTTTTTATTAGAACATCGGGCCTTAACGGCGCAGATCTTGATTTATATATAGATGGCGTTTTACATGGTTCGGTAACCTGGCCCCATGATAATACATCAAGTGATTCGGGCGCAGGCTTCGGCTATCTTGGCGTAGGCCAATCAACACAGCTACCTATCGGTGATTTAGTAGAGATGGTTATATGGGATTCTAGAGAAGATGTTGACGCCATTACTCTTGCTGATGATTCAGTAGGAACACTTGACGGAGAATCAAGAACTCAGTTCGTAAAAGTATCAGCTTTTGATGCCTTAGATTTTACTAATCTTGATGTTTCTAAGGTTCAGGCGGGCCAGGTATATACGGCCGCGGGCGTTGCTAAGACAGGCACTCTAGACACGATTGAACTTAAAACAGATTTATTGCCAGCGAGTCTTGTTGGTGGCACTTTAACAGGGGTTTTAGAATGAGTGTAACTGTAACATATTTCAAAGGCACAGATGCTGCGATTAGAATTGCTGTAGATGATTCTTTGATTAGAGCTCAAGGAGTAACTGATTTCACATTAGTAGGATCGACAATTACTACTGAATTTGAATCAGAAAATGGTGATTTTGTTAAGTTTGATAATAGTAAGGTAACTATAGTTGACGCGCTGACCTACGACATTGCGCCAACTGCTGCTGACGTTGTAGCTTTTCAATTGGGTGTGCATGATATATCTGGATTGGTACAGGTATCAAGTGGTGCAAAGTTTGGTTTTAAAATTAAAAAAGATTTTGAAGTTGATCGGTTAATTCAAACATAGGAATTTTATGCTTTTTCCATTTGTTACATTAGAGAAGAAAGTTCAAGTTGATGATAAGACTCGTTTTGATGGGATGAGATCCTATATATCAAAAGGCTCTGATCCTCTTACGACAATGACTATTAAGCCCGGTGCTGATGGATCGGCCATCAATGTATTTAATTCTGATCCTGAGAATCGATATCTAGATTGGCAATTCTCTTCATTTCAGATTGATATTGACGCAACCAACAATAAGTTAGATTTTAATGAGGGTGGTTCGGAGCTAAATGCTACGTTAACAACAGCGACATACACGCTGGCAACCTTAGCGACTGAGATTAAGACGCAAATGGATGCCGCCGGGGCCCTAACCTATACAGTTACAGTGTCGACTGATGATAAGATCACCATAGCAGCCACGGACGGGTTTTCTTTGCTTCCCACGGACGGGAGCAACCCTTTAACTAATATATTACCAATAATCGGATTTAAGCCTAAAACTGGCTTTGGTGACAATGATTTTGCCACCAAGACCACTCAGACAGGTAAGCGTGTGCGAGAGATGCCAAGAGCTATTGAGATAGTTATTGGTGATGGCACAACGACCCAATCAAAGACTGAATATATTCAACTATTGTCTAAAGACGGCGATGCGTTGTTTTCAAATGATCAGGATTTGATTTTTCATCGCCAAGACATCTTAGACTTCGTTGTAGATGGTAGGAATTCGTTCTTAAATGTCCACAGAAGAGCTCAAGACCTGATCTTAGCGTTTTTAGATAAAGAGGGTTATGTCGACATTAATGGTGATCCGTTAGAAATAAGAAATCTAACCAACTCTGAAGAGTTCAGACAGTGGTCTACATTCCTAACATTACGCATTATACATGATGAGCAGAGCAATTCTCAGGATGATGATTTATTTGCCAAGGCTAGGGAGTTTGAGTCTCAGGAGAAAATTCATCGCGACCGGACTATTATTCGTCTTGATGTGGATAATGATGGAAAGGCTGATGTGGGTGAGGGTATACAATTTCGCGGTGGGACGGCCTTGAGACGATGAGTTTAGCTGTACCAAGAGCTCTTATTATTGATATAATGACCGAAGAAGGTTTTGATGAGGAGAAGACGGCTTTTGATTGGGAGAATTTAGGAGATACAAAGATTAAAAAAGGGTTCCACGTGGAACAGGGACCAATTTCTAATTTTCAGACCAACCAGACATCAAATGCTTTGGAGAATGAGTTAACTTTAAGAGTGTGGCAAAAAGGTTTTAGAAATGAGTCCGAAGCCTTACAAGAAATGCTAGTGAAGATGACAGATATATTAAACAATATTTTAGACATTTCAAATAGAACAAATGGTGTTAAGAATATTGTATTAGGTGATTTCACACCCGTCCCGATTAGTGACGACAACGACAAAATAGTTCGTGGTGAGTTAACTCTCACTGTGAAACAGGAGATTTGTTTTAGTCTATAACTAATTAGGAGGGCCACGGAATGGCTAATGATGTTTCAAATATACGGATTGAGCCCGTAGAGCTAAACTGGGGTAATCCAGAAACGACCAGTGTAATTGTCACAGTTGCTGTGGGAGATGGAACCTCTTTTCACATCGATGCAACAGATGGAACTCAGTTTTATGTGTGGGGCGATTCTGGAGCGTCTGCTGATCCTGCACCAGCTGGTCGAACAGGCATTACATTCGACACTTCTGGATTAACAACTGCTTCAAATGCAGCCACTATGGTCACGGCCATTGCTGCTGTTGCGAACTTTAATTGTAAAATTGACCCTGATAACGCATCTAAAGTTATCATTCAAAATGTCGGTATTGGCGCTGCGATAGCCTCTGTTGATGTAGATTCTACTTATACAATTGCTCAAGTAAGACTTGGATCTGATTTTGATCTTGGCTTTTTAGATGGTGATATTGATTTCTCGCCAACTGAAGATCTCTTTGATGTCACTGCTCACCAAACAGGGACTCAGATTGTTGATAAGATCAGAACGGGTAACAATGTGGAAAACATTGCTGTTGCCATGAAAGAGTCTGTCGCGGCTAAGCTTAAAGTGATCTTAGAGGCTGGTGGTGCTTCTGTGACTCCTGGTGGTGGAACTGAGGTTACTGGGTGGGGTGAATCTAAGCGGTTTTTGAATATCTCAAATGATACTCGTCAACTGATTTTCCATCCGGTTAGAAATGCTGCTGCAAATCTTGCTGATGATTTGGCTGTATGGAGAGCATATCCTAACTTAACAGGGCTTAACTTTTCAGGCGAGAGTGACAGGCTTATTAACGTAGAATTTCAGGTTATACCTGACCCATTAATATTGGCTGCTCAAAATATGTTTATTTTTGGCGACCACGAACAGAATTTACTTAAATAGGAGATTATGTGAAATTAGTTAAGGAGCAAATTACCTTTGATTATGAAGGGGCTACCCACAAGGCCGATAGAGCTACATTTTCACAAGCTGAAATGATTTTAAAAGAGTTATCAGAGATTGGTGAAGATGGCTTGAAGGCTTTGGCGCTTCAAAAAAAGTTCTTGATGAAGTCGGGCTTGAAAGAAGATTTAATAGCAAGTCTTCAAATGCATCACATAACTTTGCTCTTTGAGGAGATTATAGGCTCAAAAAAGGATTAACAGAGTCGTGGATGATAAGGGCCCGATTAGTTAGGTTCTACGGCTTTAGCGATAAAGAATTAGATGTAATGCGTGCTGATAAAGCTTTTAATTATTGGCACGCAATTAATCATTTAGAAGCAATAGAGTTTTTAAACGAGTTACAATTGATTAAATATTCTAACCTTCAGAAAAAAAGTGATCGTTTAAGTTTTGAAAATAAACTCAAAAGACAAACCGAGGTTAATAGAAATAAAAAAGCTTTGACCACCAATGAGATTATTAAAGAATTAATGAGGCAATAATGGCCGATATAATTACAGTCCAAATAGAAATAGACGACAAAAAGGCTGTTAAGCAAACTAAGGCTTTTAAACGAAAAGCTATTAAAGCTGGCGGCGAAGGTGGAGATGGTTTTGGTAAGGGTTTTGTTGGTGGGGTCAGTGGTCAATTAAAAAGATTGGGCCCACTTATCGCTGCTGCGTTTTCTGTTGCTGCAGTTATAGATGCCGTAAGAGAGTTCACAAATTTTGAAAAAGCACTGGTCGGCGTTGGTAAAACTACTGATTTAACAAAAAAACAATTAGCAAGTTTTGGCGATACATTACAAGAATTATCTGAAAGAATACCATTAAGCGCTACAGAATTAGCTAATTTAGCAGAAACTGCTGGTAGATTTGGTATTAGAGGCAGTAAGAACTTAAAGGTTTTTACAGAAACACTAGCAAAATTACAGGTAACGACTGATCTGATTGGAGAAGAGGGCGCTGAATCTTTAGCTAAAATATTAGGTATTACCAGAGAAGCACCACAAAATATTAAAGTTTTAGGTGCAGTTATTGTGGATCTTGGTAACAACTTCAGAACTTCTGAATCACAAATAGTAAGTGCAGCTAATGAAGTGGCTAGGGCTACGACACAATTTAGATTAACCTCTGCCCAAGTAGCAGCTACAGCTGCAGCATTAAAAGATTTAGGCGCAAGATCTGAGGGCGCGGGCACTGCTGTAGGTAAATCTTTTAGAGTTATTGAAAAAGCTATAAGAAACGGTGGTGTAGCGCTTAATCAATTTATAGAATTAACAGGTTTAAGTGCTGATGAATTAAAGAAAACATTTGCTGAGGATGCTTTTGAGGTTTTTAGACTTTTTATAAAAGGATTAAATCGGGTTGAAAAGTCTGGGAAAAGTCTTACTGCAACATTAGAGAGTTTAAAGCTAAGTCAAGATCGCACTATTAAAGTCTTAGCTCCATTAGCCACTGGATATGATCGATTACAATCAGCTATTGATCGAGCCAATGCTCAAGTAAAAAATGCAACTGCATTAGAAATTGAGGCATCAAAAGCCTTTGATACATTAGGAAGTGATTTAATAAGGGCAGGTAGTGCTTTTAGAAATCTTGCAAATGATATTGTAGAACAATTTTCACCAAAGCTAAGACAAGCCACAAAAGACGTTACCGCATTCTTTCAAAGACTTTCAGAAGGATTTAAAGCGACTCGAGGTGATGAATTAGCTCGAATAAATATTCAGATTGGTGCTTTACAAGACAAAATCGGAGAAATAAAAAAAGCTGGCGGTCTAGTCACTGATTTTAGAGAGTTTTTAGGATTATCTGGTCCTAATATTGCGGCTCAAATACAGCCCTTGCAAGAAGAATTAACTAACCTTTTAGTCACTCGTTTAAATTTAGTTAGAGAGCGTGCTGGGCGCGAAGGTAATCAAATAGGCAAAGAAATAGGAAATGGTATTTCTTCTGGCATTAATGAATCTGTAACAACTACTATAGCGCTATCGTTACAACAAATGGCAGATCAAATTAGAACAGTAACTCAAGACGAAATATCAGGGATCATTTTCCCTAATTTTGTTGTTAATATAGCCAAAGATCTTAAAAAATTAACAGCCATTGTTAGGGTTGAGACTCAAAGGATTGCTTCAGCATTTAAATCAGCTTTTGTACGGGGTATCGGTAATTCTTTTGCTGCTTTTGGTTCAGCTTTAGTCCAAGGCGAAAATGGTTTAAAAGCATTAGGGAAATCAGTATTAAGCACATTAGGTTCTTTAGCCATTCAAGTAGGGCAATTTTTTATTTTAGTTGGAGTTGGCATGAGCGCCGTAGGTACATTTTTAGGCCTTTCTGGTGGTGCAGCAATTGCGGCGGGCATAGCTTTAACAGCTTTGGGTGGAGTTTTAAAGGCTGTAGGCGGGGCAACAGAAGCGCCAGCTGTTGGCGGCGGTGGGATGATGGCTCCTACGGATGATGCAAAAGCTCCCACCGGGGGGGTTAAGGGGCCTTTTGTGCCTGGTGAAGAACTAGAAGGGGGTGGGCGCAGAACAGAAATAATTATCAATGTGGAAGGCGTTGCAGCAATTGGTGATAAACGAGATCTTGCCACGGCCATTGCTGAAGTAATTAAAGATGGCATTGCATCAAACGATATAGGACTAGCATTAGCATGAGTTTAACTACGTTTTCTATATTCTATTTTGGAACTGAGATTACTGAAGACAATCAGAATCTTAACTTTGACGAGGGTGGTCCTGAATTAAATGCTGTTTTAGAGATAGGATCTCACACACATAATGAATTACAAACTGTTATAAAAACGGCCATGGATGCGGCCGGGGCATTAACATATACAATTACTTTTAATCGCGCCGATAGAACATACACAATTGCTGCGACAGGGACCTTTGCATTATTGGTCTCAAGTGGCACACAAATAGGCACTGGTCCGTATACATTGCTAGGCTTTACGGGGGCTGACCGGACCAGTGCCTCTACCTATACAGGAAACACAACAGCAGGACAAGCCTATGAGCCTCAGTTTAAATTACAAAGTTTTGTAAGTGATGATGACCAGCAAGAAAGTATAGATCCTTCTGTTAACGAGTCGGCAACAGGTGAGCTTGAGGTTATTGCTTTTGGTACAAGAAAAATCTTAGAGGCTGATATTAAGTTTGCCACCGATCGAGATGTGACAAGCAGCGGTGTGATTAAAAATAATCCTACAGGAATAGCGGACCTTAGAACATTCATGCAAGATATTACAGGCAAGGGCCCTTTTGAATTAATGGAAGATATCAGTGTGAGAACAACTTTTAAAAAAGTATTGTTAGAATCTACTCCTGATAGTTCAGAAGGAACTGGATATAAATTAAAAGAATTGATTTTAAATGGCGGCCCGACAGAGGTTTTTGAAACGGGTATTTTAAGGTTTAGGGTGTTTACATGAGAATATTAAATTGGCAACACGGAATATATACTCAAGGTTTTTGTTTTACAGTTTCTGATGGCCAACCTGCCGATCAAGCGACTTTCAATGCGGCCTTTGCTTCTAAGACCGCTGACAATACATTGGCTGGTGAGCAGACAATAAATAATGATGTGAATATTAACGGTGATTTAACGGTTACGGGCACTCAAACAACAATTGACACAACAAATTTAGACGTTACAGATAAAAATATCACTGTAAACGATGGCGGCAATGATGCTAGTTCTGAGGGCGCTGGAATTACGGTTGAAAGAACTGGTACAGATGGCTCTATTGTTTATGAAGACGCTTTGGCTACTAAGTTTAAGGTTGGGGCCGTAGCATCTGAGGTTGAAGTGGTTGACGTTTCAACAGCTCAAACTCTGACAAATAAGACCATTGATGCTAATAATAATCCCATTACAAACTTAGCTCATGGCGCTGAGGTAGATAATCCCTCTAGTGGTGTGCATGGGGTTGCGGGTGACGTTGTTGGCGCTACAGACGCTCAAGTATTAACAAATAAAACGATAGATGCTGATCTTAATACAATTAGTAATCTTGCTCACGGGGCAGAGGTGGATGAACCATCGGCGGGTGTTCACGGAGTGTCGGGCTCTATAGTTGGCACAACAGATACACAGGCTTTAACCAATAAAGATATAGACGGTGTAACTGCTGCTGACACATCACGGATTACATTGCCAAAAGAAACCACAGTAAATCTTGATGCCTTGACCGATAAGGAAGGCACAATGTGGTATGACACCACGCTTGTAAAGCCTGTTTTTAATGATGGCACTGATAATATTGAGCTAGCAAGTGTTGCTGATGTTGCTGGCGGGAATGCTAATTCTTCTGATTTGATTGAGAATCATAGTTTAGCTGCTGCGGCAAGTGTGGGCGCCCTAACTGTTGATTTAGAGACTCAAGCGGCCGCAACTCCTTCTGCGGGTAGTCCTGTCAGGATTTCTCATTTGAATGCAACTTTAGCGACTGGCACCTATGATATTAGATCTGCAGTAGTTGATACAGATGTTGTGATTCCTTCTACGGCTACCTTGGGCTTTGTCGATGGTGATGATGCCAGAGTACATGTTTATTCAATTGATAATGCTGGGACAATAGAATTAGCTGTTGCAGGATCTAGGACTTTTGATGAGTCTGAGCTACATACAACTGTAGCAATTACGACAGGATCTGATTTAGGAACAACTCTTTATTCAACAACTCTTCGATCTAATGTTACAATTCGCTATCTAGGATTTATTCAAATTGACGCAATTACAACCGCTGGCACATGGACAGCACCAGACGAAATAAGATTACATCAAGGGCAGCAGAGCGCTGAAGAACGTTTAGAAGCAGAATTAACAGCCACCACTACAACAGTTACCGCAGATACAGAAATAGATGTTACCGGAGCGTCTTTACCTTTAAGAGCTGGAACTTGGGATATTGGATATGATTTTTTAGCTGTAGTTAATGAACTTAGTGCAGCACAAAATACTGTAATTGGTCGATTGAGAATAACAGATTCCGCTGATGTTTATTTAGATCAAAGTGACAAAGCCTTTGGTGGAGTTCTAGAAGCAAGTGTCACTATATTTCCTCCCGTTAGTCATAAATTACAAATTACAATTACTGAAACAACAACTTTTAAAGTGAGAATAACGTGTAATGAGACTAATACAGCCGGGTCTGTAACTGCACAAAATCAAACCCTTACGGGCGGTATAACGGGTGATGATACTGCCTCAATTTTCTGGGCCAGGAGAGTTCCACAATGAACAAACTTTATGTAATAAAACAAAATGGACTCTTTGCAACCGTTAAGGCTAACCATAAACCAGTTGGCTTTGTTACTGCTAAGTTTGAAGGACAGGCGTCCTCCGACATAGAGGTTATAGACATTGTCGATGATATTGACCCAGATACTTTAAAAATAATCGGGAAAAAAGCAGTATTTAATCAGGATAAATTCGATATTAAACAACAGACCGCAACAAATAAGTTATCCGCAGAACAAGCAACAAAAGATTCTGATATCGCAGAGCGTGATGCTGTTAAGGCTATAGATGTTAATTCAATGATAGATAATTTAACAAAAGATGATTTAAAAAAGGTTTTAAGGTGGCTGATAAAGCGAGCAGGATAACAGAAAAGACTCTAGTGCCATTGTCAATTATAGGCGCATGTGCTGTTATATTAATTGGTGGGGTTTTTTGGTTCTCTCAAGTCTATTCTCTAAGTCATGCTAATGCTCAATCTATAAGTGAAAGCAAAAAGGACTCTAAAGATTATCATAAAGAGGTTTTAAAAGAGCTCAAAGATATTAATACTAGGTTGTCGCGCATAGAGGGAAAATTGCCATGAGGAAAATGCTAGTTAAATTGGGGCTTTCATTGCTTGGATCTGGTTGGTTAAGATGGCTGTTAGAAGAATATGTTTTTCCTCAGATTGACAAGTTTGTAGAATCTACCGACAATGATTACGATAATGAGGCGTCGAAATATGTTAAGTCGATGCTTCTGGCGATGGCAGACAAATTAGAAAAGGCGTTATGAATTTATATGAACCAATTCCAGGAGCTAATAATTTTAAATGGATCGAAGCTTTAGCGCTTCGTGAATGGGGTTGGTCTACATATCCCTCTGATACTCAAAAAGAAAATATTATAGATATTGCTAAGCGGCTTCAACAAATCAGAGATCATTTTAAGCGGGCGATTCATGTTAGAAGCTGGTTAAGGCCTATACAATATAATATAGCTATTGGCGGAGCAGAACTAAGCGCTCATTTAGACGGTAAGGCTGTTGATTTTACAGTTGATGGTTATCAGGGCATTGGTGGGGCTGATAGCGTTAGATCTCAATTAGAAAGAAGCTTATGTGATTTAGGTTTAAGAATGGAAAAAACTCCCGGTTCGTCTTGGATTCATATTGACACCAAAGAGCCTGGTTTAACTGGTCGATATTTCACGCCATGAGTTTTGATGTAACTAATTCGGCCGATGCGGCTTCAAGAAAAACTCAAATAGAGCCCACAATTATCTTAGAAATTGATGGGGTTTCCACCCTTTTTGGCGCTAGAATCATCGAAAAACGAGTTAAAATAGGCGATGTTGGCTTAGAAATAGGTAACTTTGTTATTGGTGGATTAAATGCCGTGACAGATCAGTCTTCATTAGTCTCGTTTGACGACTCTACATCTAGAATCACTCAGAGCATTAATCCAGATAGAGGCATATCTCAATCTATCTCTTCTATGAAAATCGCTCTTATTGATAAAGACCTCGAGATTACTGAGCTAATAACTCCTGATGATTCAGTTTCTCCTGTATTTGATCTCTTAGGCAGAAAAGCAAAAGTGTGGTTAGGCTTTAAAGGGACTGCATGGAAAGATGACTTTATCATCATTTTTAGGGGTGTAATTGACGATATAATGGCGGGCCCTGGATTGATCACATTAAATCTAGCTCATCCATCAACTAAAGCTAGATCTGAGGTGTTTCAAAAGGCTGAGACAGAATTAAACGGTGGAATTAGTGATGTTCAAACTACAATTACAGTAGATGATACGACTAATTTCTTTGCCCCCGTCACTGGTCCAGATGGCACCATTGATACTAGTATAAAGTTTTATGTGCGCATAAACGATGAGATAATGCGTTATGAGGGGAAAACGGGCACCACTTTTACCACGATTACTAGGGGCTCTCTTGGCACTGTGGCTGTTACTCATGACGATGGAGACTCTATTGAAAGTTTTATTTCTCTTACAGGCGATGCTATCACCCTTGCCCTCAAGATACTCTTAAGTGGTAAGAATGATAATTTTCAAGAATCTGTAGCCGTCGAGAGTTTTCTAAATATTGATGCCACAACTCAAGTCACTAATTCTATCTTTTTTAGCGATATTGATTTAGTTCGTGATTTTAATTTAACTACTGGTGATTTTGTTACAACCACGGGCGCATCAAATGGCTCTAATGATGTCTCTGGCACCACTAGAACTGTGGATGAAATTGTTAAAACAGATCTAGGATCATATTTAGTTGTCGGTGGAGCCGCCTTGGTTCAAGAGTTTGATTCGCCAGCCGTTGCAGACTTTAGAAGCCAATATGATACTTTAGGTCAGGGGTTATCTCTTGATCCTGATCAGGTAGATATTTTAGAGCATGAAAGGGTTTTAAGATTATTCTTATCCGGTTTTAATTATGAATTTTATATTAAAGATACGATTCAGGGTAAGAAGTTTCTAGAGGAGCAAGTTTATAATCCTGCTGCTGCGTTTGGATTGCCTCGTAAATCTCAGTTCTCAGTCGGTATGCACGCGGGGCCATTGCCGGGCACTAATATTGTCACATTAAACTCTGATAATGTGACAAACCCCAGTGAGTTAATATTAAGACGGTCTACCACCAAGAATTTTCAAAACACAGTTACATATCAATTTGATGAGCAAGAATTAGAAGATAAGTTTTTAAAAGTTGTTGCCACCACCAATGCTGACTCGCTGGCTAGAATTAATGTGGGTGTAAAATCATTAAATATTACTGCGCGTGGCCTAAGAACAGCCTTGCAGGGCCAAACTTTAGCAAATACAGCAACGACTCGGCGGTTAAGAAAATATAAGTTTGGCGCTGAATTTATTGAAAACGTGAAGGTTCATTTTAGAACTGGGTTTAAGATAGAGGTTGGTGATATTGTACTGGTTGATCTTGCATCGCTCCAAATCTCAGATATTAAAGAGGGTGGTGTTAGAGATGGTGAGCCTAGACTATTCCAGGTTGACAATAAGGTAATAGATTTTAAGACTGGTGTAGTTTCATTTAAGTTAACTGATACTAATTTCGATAAGGATGCACGCTTTGGAACAATCTCCCCATCATCGCTTGTCAGATCAGCAACCTCAGCAACGTCAATCGTTATCAAAGAGAGTTTTAGCTCAGTGTTTGGTCAAAACGAGTTCAAAAAGTGGGAGGATTTGGTCGGTGCAAATATTCGTATTCACAATTCTACTTATTCTATTGATGGCAATGCTACACTCGATCAAATAACTGGCAATACCTTAACTTTAGGGGCTGGCCTTGGTTTTACACCAGCTGCTGATCAGATTTTAGAGCTTGGTTTATATGACAATCAGCCTGAGAATGTTAAATTAATATATGCATTTTGGTCAGATGGAACTAATAATTTTGCTGATGCTGGAATACCGTACCAATTTTTCTAAGGAGTAATTATGGCTAATTTGCCTAATAATTCGTTTGTAGATGTTAATGATGTTGAGACAGCACAAGGAGCTCCTGTCAGTGAGGCCTTGGCTCAGAAATTTGGTACAAATGAGAATACTAATAATAATGAAATTGTCTTAAATGATGCTGATATAGCGACAAACGCAGCTGATATAGCAACAAATGTCACTGACATAGCGACAAACACGTCTGCTATCGCTGCATTAGTACAACCCGAAACGTTTAATGCATCGTTAAATCCTACAGGGGCTTTTGCTACTTTGAATACATTTTCTGCCACGCCTACTTTGGTTCTTGTTTCCACGGTTGACGCTGCTAATATTGCCGCTGTTATTTTGTTTCCGGGCGATACTGTGATAGCAGGCATATTAGAATATAGATTAACTGGCGCTCTATTAGAGGTGAGAGAAAATACGGGGACAGTTGGATTAACTTCATTTAATATGGTTGGTTGGGTTTAATTATATGGTGGTCCAGATAATTGTTCATAATTGAAAGGATTTGAGTGTGGTTCAGAGTGAAATAATTTGTCCCGATTGTAATGAAAGAAAACTAAAAGGCCCAGAGATTGCTGACGTGATTAAAGACGCCATTAAAGACACCACTTCAACAAAGGATATAGGGTTGACTATCGTTTGCGGCGATCATCCGAGTAACAAAAGTCTTTTAAGATTATTTCAATTTCTTCGCAGAAACCTGAAAACTCTGTTCTTTTCTGAGAAAGAGTCTCTAAAGCGCTGAATATCCCTTCGCGATCTATGACTTTAGCTTTAATTAAATAGAAAAAGATTATCGCATTTATATGTATTTGCGCATTTAGCGCCACGGATTTGTCAATGGCTGGTTTCTTCTTGACAGGCATTTAAGCTCCACGCTGAATTTCTTAGACGTTTCTTGTTTATGGCTCTTTTGTGGCACAAATGTCAAACTGTTCTTGTGTTGGGCTGCCCCATTTTGATTCGACCAATACTCTGACAATTAAACCGTTTTCAAAATCTACTTGGCACCTACAGTTTTTTTCTATTTGCATCCCGGAGCCCTGTCTTATTCTGACCTCATATTCAAGTGGATTTTCTGGGTCAATAAAATCTTTCTTTACTACGCCTTCTGGACCAATATCAAAAAAAGATGTGCTTGTTGGGATAGTTAAGCCAAAATAAAAAACAGCAGGATCACCTAATTCCCAATCCTGAAGATATTCACATTGTTTCTTAGTTAAGTGCGTTCCATAGGTACCATCTCGACACGAATGATCACCAGCCTCACAGATAGGAATGCCATCAATAATGGCAATAGCCCCATCTGGCAATAAGGCTGGGTCTGTAATAATATTGGAGCCACTAGACTCGTCGCCTTGCTTACAGGCACTAATGGCTAGAAATAAAACAAAAATTAGGATTAAATGCTTCATAAATCGCCTTTGTTTATTAAGATTTAGTAAATCTTGTTATCGGTAGTCTACTCATCGGTAGAAATCTTCTATATCTAAAGAGTGACTTCTCAGAATGAAACAGAATCTATAAAAAAAATTGGGAATAATTTAAGGAATATCAGAAAGAGGCTAAACCTTACTCTTGAAAATGTCGAGGAGAGAGGTTGGACCAATCATAAGCACTTACAGCGTATCGAAATGGGCCACAAAGATGTCAGGATCTCGACTCTAATTAGACTCTCTAGAATTTATGAAGTTTCTCTCAATGAGATTCTTTATGATTTAGAAACTTTACATAAACAATAAATCAAATTGTCGAAATCTTCTAATAATGAGAAAACCCCTCCCAAGGGATGATTAATCCTTTTTTTGGAAAGCGATTAGCTTTTGTTAATTTCTAACCAAGGAGGGGCAAATGTGTTTAATATGCATTTTGAGATTTATAATATTAATTATAGATCTCGTTCATCGTTTAGTCAGACTTTAATATTCTGATGGTGCCCGGTCAAGATTATTGATCGGGTATTTTTTAAAAAATCCCATATTTATTATTATATGCAATATATAGGTCTAGATGTCTCTGCAGGTTTTCTTTCTTTTTAGTTGTGGCTAGTGTTGATCTTCTTAATCTGGAGATATCTTGTCTTAACTTGAGACAAGTATAGTTAACTCTCCAGAGCTCTTTACTAGTGCCCTGGTGAGTTTTTAACTTGTGTTGAGGTAAGATTTCCTTAACTTTGCTTATGTTTATCTTAGCGTGATCACAAGAAATCAAAGATTTGAATGGTAAAACCTTATCCATCTCTAACATCATCTCGGTCATTTTCTGTGGCCTGTCGGCTATTCTTTTGGCTTCAATTCGAGCTGATTGAGACACCGCTTGGGCTTTTATAGGAATTCTAGCCACTCTGGCTGATATGATTTGACCAGTCTTAACTCTAACAGCCAGCTCAATGCCTAGAGGGTATTTCTTGCCGCCCTCAAAGGCTTCCATCTCATCGAATTGAACATACTGAGTTATCAGGTCACCACCTTTAAGCGTCTTAAGATGAGCAATCTCAGCACGATTTGAAGCTTCTATGAAATATTGTGAGACAGTTTTTCTGTTTACATTTAAAACTCTCGAGATGGCTCGTAATGACATACCCTCACAATACATATGGAGCATCTTGCTAGCTAAATACTGCTTTTTCTTACAATAATAGCGGGTGTTTGTGCGGTTTGTAAAAGTTACAAAACAGGCCTTACATTGAAACCTCTGAACTTTGAGGCCTTTTGCTTTGTAGCTACCTTTTTTCCTGATGTTTATCGAATTGCAATTTTTACAGATCATGTCTATCTCCTATACAATCCTATCGGACCAAAGGCTCATAGGCTTTAGTGAAATAATTACAAATAAAAAACGGGATATTAGCTACTTAGAGTGGTAATCTTAATTTGAAACACAACCTATAACCAATTATCTGGGCCACCATAGAAAAATAACAATATACAAAGGTAAATAATTCAAGTAATCGTCTGTGATTAATGGAGGTGAAGAAATGGAACAACAACAAATTTTTAAAGCAATGCCTAAAATCATGGGCGAAGTTGAAGCAATCGGTAAAAAAAAAGGTGGTAATTTAAATTATAAATTTAGAGGTATTGATGATGTTTACAATGCGTTAAATAAGGTAATGGCCGACAATGAAGTTTTTACTACTTCTGAAATTTTATCTGAAGAGATTAACGAGATAACTAGTAAAAATGGCACTCGTGGCTTTCATGCAAAGGTAAAATATAAATGGACTTTTCATGCTGGCGACGGCTCCCATGTTAATCATGAGACCTATGGCGAGGCCATGGATTATGGAGACAAAGCATTAAATAAATGTATGAGTATCTCTCACAAATATGCCTTGTTCACGGCGTTTTGTATTCCAACGGAAGACCAACAAGATCCTGATGAGGTCAAACATGAGATTAAAGAATATAATAATAATCCTGATAAGACCGTCACTCAACCTCAATTAAAGCGGCTTATGGCTATTGCTAATAAGCGAGAATATGCCAATGAGAATGTCTCTGAAATGATCAAATATTTGTTCAAAAAAGACTCATCAAAAGAGCTCAATATGGGTGAATATGATGAGTTAATTAAGTTGATTGAGACCAATACTTATCAAGATATTAAGATGCAATTCCATGATGATTTTGAGACCAATATAGTGTTTTAAAAAACAAAACCCGCTTTGCGGCGGGCCTTGAAATCTTTTACAATGGAGCTTAGAAAAGATTGCAGCAATGAACGTAGTGAACGACCAAAACCACAGGCCCAATCTATATTGGCTCTGTGCGAGTGTCAACATTTATAGAGGGGTTCCATGGCAAAAAGATTTACTGATACTGTTAAGTGGGATAAGGCCTGGTACAGAAAACTAGGCAGTAAACTAAGAGATCTTAGACAATATATATTAGATAGATGTGATCATGCTGGGGTTATTGAAATTGACTTTGACACCTTTGCTCATTACATAGGCACTAAAATAAATCTTGATGACATTTATACGGCGTTCCGCGGCCGAATTGAGATTGCAGATGATAAGCTATTCATTCCAGATTTTATTGAATTTCAATACAAATGTACAATAAATGAACTAAATCCTGATAACAAAGTTCATAAATCAATAATCATCAGATTGAATACATTAGATCTCAAGCCCCTTGCTATAGGGGCTAAGGATAAAGATAAGGATAAAGAAAAAGATAAGGATAAAGAAAAAAGGAATTTTAATTTTGAAAATTTATATAAAAAATATCCTTTAAAAAAAGGCAAAGGTGAGGGTTTAAGAAAATGTAAGATTCAGATAAAAACCCAAGCTGATTATGACGCCCTATCCAAAGCTATTGATAAATATACAGCAGAGTGTCAGGAAAAGAATACAGAAGCTCGATACATTTCACACTTCAGTCGCTTTATGACCATATGGCGAGACTGGGCTGATGAAGATGTAGGGAGTTGTTTAATTGAGAAAGAAAATTTTGAGCAAGAACTTTTAAAATCAATCGAGGAGTATGAAAATGGTAGCAAGTGATTTTGTAAAATGTGTAGCGATGTTGCGAATTAGATTTGGCGACAAAGCCTTTGATAAACAATTTAACGAAATTCTTATGAAATTAGTTATAGACATGGACGCCAAATGGTTTAGCGATACGTGCATTGCTTTCGTCGGAGAAAGAAAACATACAAACCCACCACTAATCGTAAACTTTCGTGAAGCGATGCACAAAGAAAAGAATCGAGTCGCTGAGACAAGATCGTGGGAATATAACCGCCTTATGGCCTCAAACGAACGAGGAGAGCCAGGAAGCGACGGAGGGTGGTCAAGGGTCACTGAGGTATTAGGTAATGTTAAAAACGGCTGGGAGGCCGTACAGGTCCTCAACCAAAAGAAGAAAGTTAACATAGCGCAAGGTAAAGATGAATATGATGGCTTAGAGCTCTTCAGATGCAAGAAATGAACAAGCCTAGAGAGTTTTGGATGTGGGTGGGTGTTGGAGTCGGTTGGATCATTAGAGACAAAAAACCTGATCCAAAGATTGATGCCGACATGCCACATGAAGATGGTGTTATTCACGTCATCGAGAAGTCGGCTTATGACAAGGCTGTGTTAACTTTAGGAGATATATCAGAACAAACAGATATGGGCGGAGCTGTTTTAGAAGAGAGTGCTTATATGGCCAAGAAAGCGCTTAAAGAGCTTGGTGAAATTGAATGAGATGTGTTGCTTGTGGGACATTTGCCAACATTGATAGACATCATGTGACAAGCGTCGGTGCGGGCGGATCAGATGAGCCAGACAATCTTATGCCGCTCTGCAGAGTCCATCATGTCCAGGTTCATAAAGAGGGCTGGTCAAAGATGTGTCAAAAGTGGCCGGGTGTTCAACAATGGCTTTGGCAAAACAAACGATTTGATGTTTTGAAAAAAATGCAGAGAATTAATTATAATCGTAAAAACGACAACAGGAGCTTTTAATGGATTACACGCTTAAGGCTTATTGTGATTCTGATAGATGTGGAGAGCGCAGAATAGGCAGATTTAAAGGTAGACCGCATAGATGGGCCAGAATGACCGATAAGATGATAGAAAAACCTAATGCTAAAAGAGATGCCAAGTTTTGTTCTGATTGCGGTGCCGCTTTATTTTGGATAAGAAAAGATAAAAAATAATTTGACTATGATAAACGGCGTGTGTAGATAACTGCGTTATGGAGCGCAGAACATTTTGTAGAAGAATATCTTTAACGGTAACTAATGAAAATCCTATTAAGTCAGCGGAGTGTGATGTTCACTATAAGCTAGATGACTTACCGATATTTACAAAGACGCTAAACCTCTTTTTATTTACAGCCAATGGCCAAGCTATTGAGACTCACCAAGTACAAGCTAAATATATTTATCAAGCGTTAGATGATTTCTTAGACACAAACTTTCAAGGAATGTGTGAGGAATATGACAGAGAACTAGAACAATCCTTTAAAGATCAAAGGTGGAATTAATGGGCTATAAGGACCCAGACAAACAGAGAGAATATCAACGTAAATGGATGGCTAATAAATTAAATAAAATGCGTAAATTAAAAAACGAAACAGAGGAGTTTGACAATCATTTAAAGCGTCGCAGGTATAGTAATAAAAAACATAGGGAAAAAGCAACAATAGAAATCAATAAACAATTACAAGAACTTTTAAAAGGAGAGCAAAATGGAAATCAAGTTAACACAAATTCAAAAGAGTCAGAATTCAAACAGAAGACAGTATACAAAGATCAACGAACTGATGGACTCAATCAAATCAAACGGCCTGTTGCAGGCGATAGTAGTAGAAAAGACGGGGAAGAAATATAAGATTGTTGCTGGTCATCGTCGCTTTGAAGCATGTAAAAAGTTAGGCCACAAGACAATTCAAGCTAGCGTAAAAGCGTTTGATGGCAAGGCTGACAAAGTCTTTGCTCAAATTACAGAGAATGTTAGCCGTGTTGATATTTCATTAGAAGAATTAGGCATAGCTTTTAAAGACCTTAAGAGGTTTAAATTCACTGATTTGGAAATGGCAACACGACTGGGCATTTCAATTGCTCAAGTTAAACAAGCCAAGAGCGCCTTAACAGTCATTCCCAAAGAGTTTCATAATAAGATTAAACGTGAGGCTAGAAGTAAAAAGAATGAATTTAGTTTTAAGAAAGCTAATTCTATTATTAGTGCAGCAAAAGAATTTAGTTTAAAGAGACCACAAATTAAATTGTTAACTAAGGAATTTGCCACATCAAGTCCTGAAAAGATTAGACTTGCGGCGGCTGCAATGAGTAGTGGGAAAGAGGTTAAAACTATTACAAAAGCCATAGATAAGATTGCTTTAAATAATGTGCGTGTTATGGTCAATCGCACAAAGAAAGCAGCATGGGAAAGAAAAAATAAAAAGAGCTTTGTTGTAGAAGCAGCAAATTTTCTTAAGAAGAAAAAAGAATTTAACGGCGTGATTGTGTAGGTAGATATGAAAACATTTTGTAAAGAATTAAAAAAGGCCAGAGAAAAAGCGGGCTATAGTCAGGCACATGTAGCAGAGGTTCTTGAGTATGCCTCTGCTCAATTTGTTAGCAATTGGGAGAGGAGCCTGTCTATTCCGCCCCTAGAAACATTAGTTTTTTTGCAATCGTTTTATAGAGCGAATACAAAAAAGATGTATTTAGATTATCAAAAACGTCGTATTAATAGATTGTGGAAATGACAAAAGTAATACCAATTAAAAAAAAGAAAGAAAAGGAATCTGAACCAAGACCAGACGAAGCTGCATGATGCTTAAGTTGAATCTAATTGTTGTGGGTCTCTTGGGGCCCACGTTTTAATATGTTGGTGATAAAAGTTAGAAGTAAGTGTATAGCATAGGAAGAAATAAATGAGATTAAGGCAGGGCAGCGAGCTTAAATCGTTACAATCAAGGCTTGTTAAGTTGCAAGAAAAAGAGAAGGGCGCTCTCGCTGAGCTGAATGACGCCCGTAACTCTTATGAGAAAATTAAAAACCAAACCGCACAAATACAAGATAAAATTAAGAATATCTCAAACAAACCTAAAAAAATTGTAGTCACAGAACATGCAACGCTTAGGTTTATTGAACGAGTTAAGGGTATAAATATTGAGACAATAAACAAAGAGATTCTTGATAAGATCGGAAATATTGAAAACACAGGGAGTGTGACGATTAAAGCTGATAATTATCGAATAGTAATAAAAAACAATTCAGTGGTTTCGATATTAGAGGCCACATAAGATTAATAGAACTCTCGGTCGTGATTGGAGAAGTGAGTGGACTTTAAGGAAGTGAAAGAAATAGCCAAAAAAGAGAAATGGGAGCCTATTGAGGGTGTTTCTGACCCTTATATGGTGTCTTTTTCGCGCTCTTTCCAGGGCCACCCAGCTCGAATCAATGTTTGGATCGGCAAGCGCGGCATTACGGTAGGGACTTATATCAATCATCCAAAACAAGGCAAAACTCAGTTGTTTCGTAGGCATGTCACCAAGAAGCTGATGAAGAAATTATTTAAGAATCCAAGGGAGCATACATCCCATGGGTATAAGAACAGTTAGAAGGAAGTTAACCCAATAAGGAGAAATACAGTGGCAAATAAGATAGCAGCATTAATCACCACGGATAACACCAAGCGCGGAGTTTTTATGGGCTTAATTGATCCTGAAGATTCCGAAAAAGACATTATCACAGCAGAAGAAGTAAGGATGGCTGTCTATTGGCCTAGCGATGTGCACGGCGTTGTCGGGCTGGCGGCGAAAGGCCCAACATCAGGTTGTCGTATCAGCCCCGCCGCCAAACGAGCCACTCTTAAGGGCGTCACCGCGGTCATGGAGGTGACCGACGAAGCTCTCGCCGCATGGAGAAAGGAACCATGGTCATGATTTTTAAAGGTCTACTTAAAAAATTAATTGGCTCTGGCTCTGGCTCTGGCTATGGCGATGGCTCTGGCTCTGGCTCTGGCGATGGCTCTGGCTCTGGCGATGGCTCTGGCGATGGCTCTGGCTCTGGCTATGGCTCTGGCTCTGGCTATGGCTCTGGCTATGGCTATGGCTATGGCTCTGGCTCTGGCTATGGCTCTGGCTATGGCTATGGCTCTGGCTATGGCTCTGGCGATGGCTCTGGCTCTGGCGATGGCTATGGCTATGGCTCTGGCTCTGGCTATGGCTCTGAAAAAGATTGGTCTAAAGCGGGCGCGGAGGTGTTAAGTGCTTGAACAATTAGAAGAATATGCCACGGGTATTAATGCTAGTCAAGAAGTCTGTGAGTGGCTCAAAACAGTTGGCAAAAAAGCTCTCTATAAAAAGCAAGCCACTGTGGGTGAGACTGAACACGTTCTAGATTTCTTAAACTCTGATGCGGCACCAGTGCGTCTAAGGCGAATGAGCTTTCAGGATGCAAAAAGGAAATCCGTAGAGTGGAGTGAGAGAAATCAGAAAAAAGGCCGAGATTTAATAGATTCCTCAGAAGATTTGGAGTTGATTCACGACTTTCTCGATGGAAAGAAAATAGTTCGGTTGAAAACTAAAAAGGCTTTTCAACGCGAAGGCTTTTTAATGAATCATTGTGTCGGTGGCTACGATAACGCAAGCCAAGACTGCCTGATCTATTCTTATCGAGATTCTCAGAACATGCCTCATGCAACCTTTGAAATACGCAAAGAAGATAATGAGATTGTGCAGATCAAAGGCAAGGGAAATGGCCCAATTCATCCTAAATACATCCATCCAATACTGTCATTTTTAAAGTCAGTGGGAATGGATATTCGGCCAAGCGATATGAGTAATCTTGGCTATCATCATATTCACAAAAGCCATATTGAATTTTTAAAAACTATTGAAGCGGCGTGGAAGCAAGTCACGATGATTAATGGTGAGGCTTACGCGCACTAAAGTTTAGAAGACGTTAACCCTATTAGGAGGAATTAAACAATGAAAGAGGTATTGCTAACAATCATAGGAATCGGGGCTCTTGTCACGCTTTGGTTCTTCGGTCCAGACATTTATCGATTCATGGGCGGTCGATATGAAGAGGCTAGGCATGGCATCTATAAAGAGAGCACGGCTCATGTTCACGGCACAATTGAGCATTTAAACAGGCTTAAATTGGAATATGAAACAGCCGAGACTGATGCTCATAAAATTGCGATACGAGAAACTGCTTTAACATCAATGGGCCAAACAGAAGAACATCAACTTCCAAGCCATTTAAGCGCTTGGATCAGAACTTTAAGGGGTAATTACTAATGAAATTTTTAATTCTACTAATTTTAGCTGGCCTAACAATGGGAAATGAAGGCTGCAACTCACAACAAACTGGTGACTCTAAGCAGGGTAAGCAAATGGCTAAGGCACAAGCCGAAGCTAATGCTAAGATTGGACCTCCAGGCATTGTAAACTTTACTGAAAAACGCTTTGCTAAAATGATCTATGAACTGCGCGATAAAGAGGTTAAAACCTATTCCTATTACCTAGATATGATGGGCAAGAAACATTTTCTTTGTAACTCAATAGGCTATGGTTTACCCGCCAGTGTTCAGTATGTGAATCCAATGAAACCTATTACCGGATGGCCAGCAAACTATACAGAAACAACAATTCCACAACCAGAACCAAATGGTCTTTTTATGCCCGACAGTTTATCAGCGACCTATGTTTTGTGTATTGATAAAAAAGGTAAAGTTAAGCCTGTTTATTTTGAACCGCTGTTGATTGTCAGCCCATTTAAGTTGGACTAACTCAACCCGTTGAAGTGAAGTTAACCCTTAATAGGAGAATATAATGAGTTTAGAAGATGAGTTATCAAAAGTTTTGGCAGATAAAATTACAGAGGTAGCTGAGGAATTATCCAAGTCTGTTACGGCAGACATGGTTATGGCTGCTGTCAAAGAGCCTTTAGGCAGATTAATTGATGGCAGAGACCATTCTCGTAGCCATTATTTTTCTGATAAGGTCTTAACGATAGTGACGGAGGAAGTCGCCCACAAATATGTGTCTGAGAATTATGTCGATCTAGTAAAGAAAATTGACCTAGATTCACTTCAAAAAATATTACACTTGAAAATTGCGGCTGATGTAAAACACGCATCGTTATAATTAACGTTTGAAAAACGCTGAGGCGTGAGGAGAGAATTATGGACGTTTTACAACAACTAGTAGACATGGTTAAGGACATGCCTAGCCTTGCAATATGGGTCTTGGCGGGGCTGTTAATGTACAAAATAGTAATGATTGGCTCTTGGTTCGGTATTGCCCGGCTGGTGATTCTAAAAGGCCATGAGTGTATAGTTAAGCCCCGAAAAAAAGAATACCTCTTTGGCAGTCACTTTATCGGTGGCGCTGGGATTGCAAACGAATTTCTAGGCCTGATAGCTAGCATTAAGAACTCAAACGGCAGTAGTTACGTTTCTGAGTATGTCCATGATGGTGATTTGTCATGGTTTCGAGAGGCAATTAATGACAAGAAGCTAAAAGACAAAAAGTAACTCAACGAGTTTTAGAAACGTTACCAGCTCGGGAGGGCTAATATGGACTATTGGGCAGAGTGTGTAAATGAGGCATTTGAAGATGCTGGCATCACTGCAACCAAAGAACAGACCGACACGGTTATTAGCTGGGTTGAAGGCGCGCACGAAAACTATGGTATGTCTCACGGTCACGATTGCATTCCTGATCCAAGAGATACTGAGCTTGATAATCTTAAGGCCGCCCATAAAAAAGAGGTTGAGCGGCTAGAAAATAGAGAGCTTTGTTATCAGAAAAGCGTAGCTCAGCGACGAAACGTACCTGTTGGTGATGTGTATTTAGATGACTATGGCACGGTTAGGTACGACCGGAGATAATTAAAGTTTAAGTAACGCGCAGGAGTTAAAATGCTTTTATCAGCCGATCAGCGTTTTATTTTAAGAATGAATAGGCGAGGGCATGAAACTGTAATTGGCGGATGTTTAGAAATAAAAATTGCATGGTTGAAACTTATTAGAGAAATAAAAAGAGAACTAAAGTTAATCTAACGCTAGGGCTATGAGGAGAGAATGAATGAAGAAAAGGATTTTAAAATATCCAGTGCACGCGGTCCAGGCAACAGAGATGCCTTTGGATGCCGAAATAGTAAAGTTTGATTTTCAAAATTCAACGCCTACTGTTTGGGCCGTGACAGTAGACTCTGAGAAATGCGGTCTGAGAAAATTAAGAGTAGTAGCAACGGGACAAGCAGTGCCGTTGAGATGGAAATATATTGATACCGCTTTTGATGGTCCTTTTGTTTGGCACCTTTATCTTGAGCCGTGGGACTAAAACAACAGCCCCCTAAAGGGGGATATTAACCCTGAGAGGGTGAGATGAACGTTATTAAAACGGGTGATGTGTGAGAAAGCAAATAAGGGACTGTGAGGATTGCGGAGAATGGCAGGAGCAAATTACCTACTGTCCTGAATTTGACGTCGACCTTTGTTCCTACTGTGCCGATCAAAGAGATAAGCAGGAACAAAACGCAGAGCTCTATGACGATGAAGAATCAATGTGGAGTTAAAGTAAGAAACACGCGTGAGCGGTGAGGAGCAATATAGTGGACACAGAGGGCAAAATAAAAGTCACGACCGTAGAACTTAGGAAGCCTGCGACAATAGTAATGGCTATGACTATTACTGACATGGTTAAAGAGCAGGAGGGTGTTTTACAGGAAATAAAAGAGCAAAATCAATTCATCGACAACTTAAGAGAATCTCTAAACACATCTGAAAAAGAGGTTTTTAAATTACAGGATGAGATTGATGAGCTTAAAGACAAAAACGAATCGGCAGACCCACAAGACGATTTTACTTGTCCAGTAGAGTGGAAAGAATATTACGGCGATGACGGCAATAAGGTTCTGTGTCCTTTTACCTTAGATAAGTCGATAAATTGGTGGGAGTTAAAGGGTAAAAAAGGCACTTTTACATTTAGAGAAGAAACAGAGTCAGCACAAGTCTAACCAACTCGCCTAGTGGGAGAACGAAATGAACGGCATTACAATAGAGACTGATGGTGTTGGATTTATGATTATACACATGGATGGCTACAACCTGATTTTGTATGTTGACTCTGAGTACCAAGGTCTTTTGGAATTCGATACACTTAAAGATGCAGAGTATGGCTTGAGATGTTGGAAGCGATTAGCCGACCACAAGTATTAACTTTAACCAAACGCTGAGGCGTGGAGGAGTAATATAGTGGCTAAGATATTGAAAACAAAAAAAGATAAACAGCAATTCACGCGGTGGTTAAAAGCATTGAGGTCTGAAAAATATAGTCAGTGTAGAGGCAGACTGCAGGGCCCCGATGGGTTTTGTTGCTTGGGAGTGGCTTGTGATGTGCTCATACCTGATAAAGAAAAGCACATGAGTGGGGATTTTTTATCGGGTTATTTCCCAAATCATCAGGCCGCACCGCAATGGTTAAATCATGTCAATTGTGATTTTTCTGAAAAAACAAAAATAGAGGGTAAGAGTCAAAACTTATCAGAAATGAATGATAATCAAAGCATGCCTTTTGCGCTAATAGCAGATTGCCTTGAGATTGTTTATGAGAATGAACTCAACGAGTTTAAATGAAGTACAGGCTTGAAAGGGCGATATATGAGTTTTGAAGAAAATAGAAAAGAAAAGCTGCACATACTCAATTGTCATAATAATTGGAGTAACCAAGAATCCGAGATCTGGTTATGGGGCACAGACTGGGCCAAGCAAGAGGCCATCCCTTTGATGAGTGAGCTTTACCACGCCTATAAACAAAAGTCGCGGCTTGAAAGATCCAGGGTTGAGCATGATCTCTGCCGAAAGGTTGAGCGGTTTCTTTATGCAAATGAGGCCGAAGTTGCCCCGGTGGTGACGAAATGAGTTGGGTTTTAAATAACAACAAGGTTTTTCATGGGCCATCAATCTCAGAAGCAGAATTCATAAAGGTTATCGGAATGAGTGAACATTACGCCGTGATTGATCGGCTAAAAGCCAATATCAAAGAACTTACTGAGGTCGCTGAGATTTGGATGAATGACTACGACAAATTAAAGGCTAAATATGAGCCAAGTGTTTTGGTTGAGAGTACAAGTGATGTCGAAGCTAGCTCTAAGGGGGAGTCGTGAAGAGACTTGATGAATTAGAAGAAGAAGGCCCAATGGCTAACGGTGAGATTATATTGAAACTGATCAAAACAATCAGAACTCAGTGTGTGGCTCTTAAGACTTTATATTTTGATGAGGAGATATGTTCATGTTGTGAAGATAATTTTGAGGTAAAAAAAGAAGCCTTGGGGCAAACAGAGAAAGACTGGGGCAAAGATACTGCTGACGTTAATAGTGGCGGTGACAAATAATGGACCAGTGCCAGCATTGCCTTGAGTATCATATACCAGACAAGGTCTGTGACGAGTATATCGAGGCCGTTAGAAAAGGGAGGGTGACAGTGGCAAAGCTACGCATCGTTTATCACGAGGGCATAGGTTGGGTGCCGAAGTCGGCTTATGACGACGCTATGGCACTACTTAGTAAGATGTCTGAGGTTGTTGGCACACACGCAGCATTGGGGCAAGAGAAGTGTATCGCTCTTATGGATCAATATAAGAAGATCACAGATAACACAGAAGTTAAGCCTGCGGGGGAGAAATGATCGACAGCACACAGGTATTTAAGAATCATGACTTTAAAACTTTCACGTGGTCAACCCTACACAAAAAAGTGGTTCAAATTGTGGTAAGTGAGCCGACTGATTCAGATATTAACGAAGGTAATTTTATGGCCCAAGTAATGGCTATGGACGATAAGTTGAATCTTTATGTAATAGATGAATGGGATATAAGAAAAGAAGTAAAGTAACGTTTGCAAAACGGGTGACGTATGAATTGGATTAAAAAACTATTCCACAGACATAAATGGATAGACCATGATTGGAAAAAAGAGAGTCAATTCTGCTCGTGCGGAGCGACTCGCCACTGGCTTTATCAAAGATGTGAGTGGTCGGATTAACTGAACGCTCTATGCATGAGAGGCAACACATGAGTTTTGAAGATAAAGCATATGAACTTTTTGAAAAGACGTATCCGAATACATGTAGAATGCCTAGTGGTGATAAATGGCCAATTGAGAAGAGTAAAACTTTACAATTAATTCATGAGGCTTTTGATTTGGCCAAGCAAGAGCAAGAGGGCGCAGCGGAAATAAGCAGAGATTGTCCACTATGCCCAAAGGGTAAATTGGCCTATGAGAAGACGGTTGAATATGGAGTGAATTGCATCATTGAAAGGTGCGGCTCTTGCGATGAATACATAACTAGGGGTGACGTTTGGGGTAGGGTAGAATCTAAAATATTCTTAGATCGTATCAAATCAGGTGAGACAGAAATCGAAGAACTTAAAAACGAAATTGCTCATCTGTGTAAAGAAGTACATAGGCTAGAAAATTTAGCAGCATATTAGCGTTAGAGAAAATTCAATAGTATGGGAGACAAATGAAGCGTATTAAGGCATCAAATAGAGATGTAGAAATTATTATAGACGATAAACACCACCCCCTCATCAAAAAATATAAGTGGTGGATATTTAAGATCAAAAAACAATATTATGCTAGGGCCAGGATTAGCGGCAAAGATATTTACTTGCATCAAATGATAATGGGCAGTCCTCCTGTTTATAATTTTGCAGTGGACCATATAAATCATGACACTCTCGACAACAGAGAAGAAAACCTTAGGTGGGTATCTAAGCAAAAGAATTCTAATAACTTGAGGGCGGGCCCATGTCATTCTCAATATATTGGAGTCACAAAATCAAGAAGTAAAAACAAGCCGTGGAAAGCCTCGATAATGAAAAGTGGCATAAGATACCCGCTTGGATTCTTTGAAAATGAAATAGATGCCGCTGAGGCATATGACAAAAAGTCGGTTGAGTTAAATGGCGAATTTGCTCCGGTAAATTTTCTACCTACTCAACCCGCTAGCTAAACGCTCGGTAGAGCAGGGAGAATATAGAATGGAACCAGTACAAAAATTTAAGGCCGATGATGGAACGCTTTTTGATGACCCAGAAAAGGCAGAGAAAAGAGATCGGCTGATTTCAAAAATTAGCCTTTTAAAGAAAACAGTAAGGGCTGACGAAGTTGAGGAGGGATGCAGCTTTAGCAACGGTGATGGATTTAAGCAGCTTACACAGGCCGCCGTGGACACTTTTACATATGAATTAGAGCAGATCATTGAAGACGAGCATGGTGAAGAATATGCTAAGATGTTCAAGAAAAAACCCAAAGGAATTATTGGTCGCTATCTGTGTGATTCCGGGGGCCCTGTAAACAATTTGTACCAATATATACTTTGCATCGATTCAAGTAACAGACTATGGGGGCAGCCTTATTTTGCTATTAACCCACATCAAGGAAAACAAGTCGCTCTTTAGAGCACGAGTTATAGAGAAGTTAAGGGCTGAAAATGGATTTAATTAAGAATGATAATAATGAAACTATATGCAGTATTTGTCGTAAATTGATCATCGTTTGTTTGGTGATTATTGAGGGTAGTTGGTGGTGGAAGAAAGAGAAAAAGGTCTGCCCTTATTGCTATTCAGAGACTTTGAGGGGTTAGAATGAGCAGAGAGCGTTTGATGTGTTGTAAATGTATGGGTTGGCTAGACCCTAATGATGAAATATATCATGAAAGCCCATGTTGTTGTGGGTTTGTGGAGGTAATTAATTATGATGAAGATAGAAATCAAAGAAACGACAGTAATAACACTAGCGATCTCAGCACTATTAGCTGGCTTAGCTATTCTGACCATCATGTTAATAACCTTCAAAAACTTCAGTAAGGTATTGACCGAGACCAGAAGATTCGAGACCATTCAACTCTTAGGGAATTCTAATGAGTTTTATGATCGAGCTATTGAAAATGCCAATGCCGCCCACTCTAAACAAGGCCTACGCCACATTCAAAAGAGGCGGGTCAGTACGAAGGGTACCAAGTAAATATCTAACGGCCTACAAGGCTAAGTTTTTATTTTGGTCAATGCGTAACCCCGACACTAGAAATATTGGTGGCGAGAGAATATTAGAACTTAAATTAAAATTCTACTTCCAGCATCAAGATCTCTATACAAAAAAGAATGAAGTTAAGCGTTTAGATGTTACAAACCGCATTAAGATTATTGAAGATCAGCTGGCCCAACATATAGGAATTGATGATAGATACTTTTTTAAAGTGACGGCCGAAAAGATTTTAGGCGATCATCAGTATGTAAATGCGGAGATCACAGAGTATGAGCCGTCTTAAATATGGATATAAACACACATATTCAACCGACATCATTGAACACATCAGAGCTGGTAACTCATTAGAAGACTTTGCAAAGCTCAAATGCGTCACTGTTGACTCTGTTTATCTATGGTTTGAGAAATATCCTGAATTTTATACATCTTATAAAATCGCAACTCGAGACACAATCGTGCATTAAATTGATACAAACAGCTGAAATTACACAATATTAAGATGTAATGATATAAACTACTTCTATAAGGGAGTGTTTATGAAAAAATTATGTCAGATATGTAAAAGACCATTAGATTATAAAAACCCCATAGGGATTAATAAAGACATAAATGGTAAGCCAAAACTGTGTTTATTCAATTGTAAATGCGGAGGAACATACGCGACAAAAATAGAAATGAAGAAATACGCCTGCCACGTTTAAGTCTAGATTGACAATTGTAAATTGTTCATGCTTTGATCCGTTTTAGATGCAATGACGCATTATTGATAAGCAAGGATGATTAATCATGGCTGATAAGCAAAAACCTATTGAGCGCGTCTATAAGGGCACACAACAATTCCACCACGACCTTTTTAAATTATCAGTATCAAAAATGTTAAAGTTCGTCGGCTATCAAACATCTTCAAAAGCCTGGTTTAAAGCTGACAACGGTCAAACCAACCCAGATTGGCTAGAACTAGAGCACACTCATATATATCATTCTGTTGATTCAAGCGGCAAAATACAAATTTACTCAGCTCCTGTAGGTGGACACTTCCATGAGATTGAAGTGATTAGAGACAAAAAAGATCCAGATTTAATCATTCAAGCTAAATGCAAATCAGGCCCATTAAAGTGGGAAGTTAAAATGAGAAACGGCAAAGCACAAAAAATAGCTGTGCCTGTTAGTGAATTTGATAAACACAAACATACAGTTGATTATGTCAGGTCTGATATGATTGAACGCACAAAACTAAGCGCAGAAGCTGCAAAAGTAATAGGCCAAGACGCCACCAGATCTCAAAGAGACGTGTTTGACGAAACAGGAAAACGACTAGAGAGCTTACACCTAGGGTGATGCTGCGCTTTGTCAAGAAGCATTATGATAATTATGTGAGTAATCATAAAGCTATTCCAACTGAGATGAAAGTCAGCCTTCGCCGTCATCCAAAGATGAGAAAGTTCATTCGGAACATGGCTATAGAGCTTCAAATGGTTCAGGAGCTGCAATTAAAAGGAGGTCGTAGGGCTTTAAAAAAAGAGACTTTAAAGGGCGCCGTAGAGGACATGACAGAACTTTTCATAAAAGGATTTAAAGGCCATGCTGATCGGCGTATTGAATCTGATCTTGCTAAGAGTATGCAAAAAGAAAAAGTTGATAATCTTGATGATATGCAATCAGCACTCGAAGGCAATTCAAAAGGTGTTTATGAAGACATGGGTTTAGAGATACCAGAAGATCAACAAGAGAAACCCATGGTATAATGGTATCGTTATGGCAAAGATGGGCAGACCAACAAAACTAACACAAGAAGTTAGAGACACCATCATGGCAATGTCAGGGGCCGGGAAAACAGATAAAGAAATTGCTCAAGCTGTAGGCATTAATGAATGCTCAATACATAGATGGAAATTGATGCATGAAGACTTTAGCAAGTCCTTAAAGAATGCAAAGACGTTTGCCGATGATTTAGTTGAGGCAAGTTTATTAGCAAAAGCAACGGGTTATGAACATGAAGAAGTTAAAGTATTCTGTCATGAGGGCATGATTACAAAGCATA
>Ga0209976_10000243_pt1 | contig 39954 bp, 73 predicted proteins | sample SumtaG_FD_182806 | JGI IMG/M metagenome (GOLD analysis project Ga0209976, IMG submission 182806) | Deep subsurface microbial communities from Indian Ocean to uncover new lineages of life (NeLLi) - Sumatra_00157 metaG (SPAdes) (version 2) | ecosystem: Environmental > Aquatic > Marine > Oceanic >...
GCACCCTTTTGCTAAACCCTAACAGAAAAACCAGACAGGAATAAAAAATGAAACAGCGAGGCAGAAAAAGTAGTGCGTCTGTATCGGTGATTTCAGCTAATGGCCTTGAGGCTACAACGAGGCCAAGCCCAAGCCCAGAGCTTACAGATGAACAAGCTAATGAGTGGCGCGAAATAGTAAATAGTCTTTCTGCTGATTGGTTTCCCCGCGAGAGCCTGGGGCTGTTAGCCCAATATTGTAAACACATTATAGCTAGTCGGCATATAGGGCAATTGATAACGGAAATGGAAACCGACGAAGACGAAGAATTTTTAATTAGCAAATATGACAAGCTTCTACAAATGCAAGAACGTGAAGGCAGGGCCATATCTTCATTGGCTACGCGCATGAGATTGACACAACAATCAGTATGGACGGCAGAGGGTGCGGGGACAAAAAATAGAAACAGGGCAAAGAGTAATAAGCCGTGGCAAAAAAGGTAACGCGTGGCGAAGATGTAATAAAGTGGATTGAAAATTATTGCTACATACCTGAAGGTAAATTTGCGGGCAAGAGAGTTAAACTTAGACCTTGGCAAAAAAAAGACATACGCAAAATATATGATAACAAAAGCGGTACGCGCCGGGCTATATTATCGTTTGGGCGTAAGAATGCGAAAACTACACTGAGTGCTTTTTTATTGCTAGTTCATTTAGTGGGGCCAGAAGCAAAGAAGAATAGTCAATTATATTCAGCAGCGCAATCTAGGGATCAAGCGGCTATCTTGTTTAACCTTGCGTCTAAGATTGTGCGCATGTCACCGGACTTAAATGAATATGTAGGCATACGAGAAAGTGCCAAAGAGTTATTTTGTGCGGAGATAGGAACTTTATATAAAGCACTGAGTGCTGAAGCATCCACGGCCTATGGTTTAAGCCCTGTATTTATTGTTCATGATGAGTTGGGGCAAGTTAAGGGTCCAAGGTCTTCTTTGTATGAGGCTTTAGAAACTGCCGTGGGCGCACAGGAAGAGCCGCTTTCTATTGTGATTAGCACACAGGCACCGACAGACGGTGATTTGTTGTCTATATTGATAGACGACGCAAAAGCTGGGTACGACCCGCGCGTTGTTTTATGTTTACATACAGCAGATGAGAGCCTTGACCCATTTAGTGTGAAGGCAATCAAACAGGCTAACCCCGCTTATGGAGATTTTCTTAATGCCCGTGAGGTAAGGGCTATGGCAGCGGATGCAAAGAGAATGCCAGCGCGGGAACCTGAATATAGAAATTTGGTTTTAAACCAGCGCGTGGAAATGGATTCGCCATTTATATCTAAATCTTTATGGATGGGTTGTCAGGGGCAAGTTTTTGAAAGCTTCAAGGGGTATCCAGTTTATGCGGGTTTGGATTTGTCCGAGGTTAGCGATTTAACCGCGTTAGTCTTGGCAGCTTATGTTGAGGGCGTTTGGCAAATTAAATCTATGTTCTGGTTGCCCAGTGATGGGTTAGTTGAGAAATCAAGGTCGGATAGGGTGCCTTACGACCAGTGGGCGGGATTAGGCCATATACAGGCGGTTCCTGGTAAGTCGATAGAGTATGGTTATGTTGCAGATTATATGCGCGGGCTGTTTGATAATCTGGATATACGTGCCGTAGCATTTGATAGATGGAATTTCAGACACTTTAGACGTTCTTTGTTGGATGTTGGCTTTACCGAGGAAGAACTAGAGAATAAGTTTGTGGAATTCGGGCAGGGTTACAAATCTATGTCCCCAGCATTACGAGACACTGAAAGCATAATTCTACAAAATAAGTTAGTTCATGATGGCAATCCAGTTTTGAATATGTGTGCAAGCAACGCAGTGGTTCAATCTGATCCGGCAGGGAATAGAAAATTGACAAAGCAGAAATCAAGCGGAAGAATTGACGGTATGGTATCTCTTGTAATGGCGATGAGTGTGGCGGCAACGCACGAAGTTGAAGAAGAAAAAGTATCTTTCTGGGAAACCGCATCATGAGCATTTGGGATTGGTTCAGGCCAAAAGAGGAAAAAATATCTTCGCGGGATTTATTGAATGATCTTTTGCGTGGACGGGAATCCAGATCAGGTGAACCAGTTACTGTTAAGACAGCTTTGGATGTTACCACAGTATTCGATTGTGTTCGGGTTATTGCTGAGGGTGTATCTCAGGTTCCATTCAGAGTGTTTCAAGAAGCAAACGGAACGCGCAAGCCTGCTAGGAATCATTCTCTTTTTGATGTTTTGCATAGGAAGCCGAACACCTGGCAGACTTCTTTTGAATATCGTGAAACAATGATGTTTCATGTATTGCTTACCGGCAACGCATACAGTTTTAAAAATATGGTAGGTAGTCGGCGTGAAATACGAGAACTAATTCCAATTCAACCCAATAAGGTCGAGGTTGTGCAATTACCCGATCTTACATTGAATTATATAATTACTGCTCAGGACGGGACAAGGCGAACATTTCCACAGGATATGATATGGCATATCAAAGGGCCATCATGGAATAGCTGGTTAGGGCTTGAAGCGGTTACGTTAGCAAGGGAAGCAATCGGGCTTGCTATCTCGACTGAGGCAACACAATCCGACTTACATAAGAATGGCGTTCAAACTACCGGCACTTATTCGGTAGAAGGTACTTTAAATAATGATCAACAAAAACAATTGGCAAAATGGGTAACTGAAAATTTCAACAAGAGCGGGCCGTTGATTCTTGATCGTAATGCAAAATGGACGTCTTTGCAAATGTCCGGTGTTGATGCGCAACATCTTGAAACGCGAAAACTTCAGATTGAAGAAGTTTGTAGAGCATTCAGGGTCATGCCTATTATGGTAGGTCATTCTGATAACACAGGAACTTATGCAAGTGCCGAACAATTATTTTTGGCACACGTTATTCATACACTAACGCCTTGGTACGAGAGAATAGAACAATCTGTTAACGCAAATTTACTTACAGATCAGGATAGAAAAAACGGTATCTTTGCGAAGTTCACTGTGCAAGCATTATTGAGAGGCGCAGCAAAAGACAGGGCGGAAGTTTTCTCACGGGCTTTAGGGTCTGGTGGATCGCCCGCATGGATGACACAAAATGAAATCAGGGCTTTAGAAGAAATGGACAGCATAGAAGGTGGCGACACCTTATCCAGCGGTACAAATTCAGGAGATGACAGTGCAGAACCTAATACAACAGTTTGAAGTTAAATTCGTTGATGAAGGCACCAAGGAAGGCATGTTTGAGGGTTACGGTGCTTTTTTCAAGAATGTTGATGCATATGGAGACGTAATTCAAAGCGGTGCATTCAAAGACAACTTAAAAGAATGGAAAAGCGCAGGCAAGTTACCGCCTATGTTATCGCAGCATGGTGGTTGGAAAATGTCACCGGATGATTTAATTCCTATCGGCAAATGGGAACACATGGAAGAAGACAGCAAGGGGCTATTTGTCAAGGGAAGATTGATTAATCTGGATACCGAACGCGGCAAGCAAATACACGGAGCGATGAAAGAGCGCGTATTAGATGGCATGTCTATCGGGTATCACGCAAAAGAGTTTACTTTAGGAACAAAGCCTAGTGAACCTACAAGACTTTTGAAAAAAATTGATCTTGTGGAATTGTCAGTTGTGACATTTCCGGCGAACGGTAAATCACTGATTACAGATATAAAGTCAATCATGACTATAAGAGATTTTGAAGATGCGTTGTTACGCGGGACGCTACCGCCGTTGTCTTCAAGAGAAGCCAAGGCATTGCTTGCTGAAGGCTATAAAGCTATTCTATCCGAGCGGGACGCCGGGGGAATGGATAATGAACTGATGGATTTAATCCGTCAAAATATCAAATCCTTACGGAGTTAATTAAATGGCAACCGAAGACCTTAAGACCCTGCTTGAAGAGCAAGGCAAAAGCTTCGAGGCGTTTAAGGAAACGCACGAAGAACTTAAAAATAACGATGCTTTGACAGCCGAAAAACTTGAGCGGATTGAAAAATCGCTTGATGCGGCTGTTGAACAAAAAGCGGCTATTGACGCCAAATTCGAATCTGAAAAGAAAGAGCGCGAAGATTTGGAGGCACGTTTGCAACGGGCTAACATTTCCGGCACTGGCGAAGATTCTAAAGCAAAACTTGAGTTGGCAGAATTCAATATGTCAATGAATGGGCTTGCTAAAGAAAAGAATCGCGATTTTTCTGATTACGACGCCACACAGTACGGCGAATATAAACAGGCATTTAGTGCTTTTCTACGGAAAAACGACCGGATGCTAAGTGATACAGAAGTTAAAATCCTTTCCGCTGGCTCTGATCCAGACGGTGGTTATTTTGTAACACCTGATATTACGGGCCGAATTGCCAAGCTGATTTTTGAAACATCCCCTATGCGCCAAGTTGCGTCTATCCAGGCCATTTCTACGGATAAGCTTGAGGGTGTTGAAGACCTCACTGAAGCAGGTGCGGGGTATGCAGGCGAAACTTCTCAGGGATCAGATACTACTACTCCACAAACAGGCAAGTGGGCAATCCAGGTTTATTGGATTGACACTGAGCCTAAAGCAACACAACAGTTGCTTGATGATGCGTTTGTTGATGTGGAAGCATGGCTTTCTGGTAAGGTCGGCGAAAAGTTTGCACGGTTTGAAAGTGCTGAATTTGTTGCCGGTTCAACTGGTAAAATTCGTGGACTAACCTCATATACAACCGCCGCCGATGATGGCACGGGCGTAACATGGGGTACAATGGGCCATGTAGTTTCTGGTAAATCTGCTGATTTTGCAGACTCAAATCCTGCTGATAAGTTTCATGATTTGATGGGAACGTTGAAAGCGGCATATCTACCAAATGCATTGTTTATGACACGGCGCACAGTGATTACCAAAATCCGCAAATTCAAAGACGGTACTGGTAACTATATCTGGCAGCCTTCGTTTGTTCTGGGAGTTCCTGAAACAATCATGGGACATGGCGTAATTCGTGCAGAAGATATGCCAGCATTAGCTGCTAATTCACTATCACTGGCATTTGGTGACTTCAGAGAAGGTTATCAGATTGTTGACCGTCAAGGTATCCGCGTATTGCGTGATCCCTTCACTGGTAAACCGTTCGTTAAGTTCTATACCACCAAACGTGTGGGCGGTGGCATGGTTAACTTTGAAGCTGTTAAACTAATGAAATTTACTACTTAAGAAAGGATATTACCATGAACGGACTATTAGACAATCTGGAGATTCGGTTTATGGGTGCGTTGGTTGCGGCCAGTTCATCTATTGACGATAATTCTTCAATCATTGACATGGCGGGTTTTGAATCTGTCATGTTTGTAACGACCATTACGGACAGCGTTATTACAGGCGTTGCCGCAATGGAAATTCAATCAAACACTATCAACAGCGATACAGGCATGACAGCAGTAACGGGAACGTCTTCTACTGCCACTTCTGGTGCTAATGATGATTTGAACGGCACGTTGCTTGCTTCAGAACTTCGCAAGCCGGTAAATCGTTTTGTGCAAGCAACACGATCTTCTGCCACGGCAAATATTGCTTATGGCGAAGTGTTTGCGATTCTGAAACCTCTACGGCTTCCTGCTGCTCAGGGTGCTACGGTTTCAGATACAGCGTTTATTTCTAACTAACATAACAGGGTGGCCTTCGGGCCACCTTTCATCATTTAAAAGGATTTTACTATGTCACAACAGGGTGTAAATTTTACTCGTCAAGGCGATCAAGCTTGGGTCATCGGAGGTAAATTAGTTATTGCAACAGGCGGATCAATTGTTCCCAATTCGGAAACACAAGCGTCTGCCATTACCGATCTTACAGTTACAGGAACTTATGCAACAGATGACACACCGATTGAAACAGCAATCAATAGCATTCTTACTGCACTGAGAGACGCAAACATTATCGCGACTTAATAATTTGGAGTTAGTAATATGGCACATGGCGTAAGACAATCAGTAACGATCACAACAGATGGTAGCGGCGACGCTACGGCTTTTGTTGATGGCGGGACATGGGTTATTGAAGAAATCAAATATGTCAAGACCGATTTTGCGACTGGTGTTGACTTTACTATCACCGGCGAAGACAGCGGCACAAACATCTGGACGCAATTAAATGTAGACGCATCTGTAACGGTACGGCCCCGCGCCGCCACGCATTTAACGGATGGTGTAGCAGCATTATATGCGGCGGCTGGCACGTCAGTTAATGACAAGATTTTAATTATAGACGAACGCATTAAAATCGTTATTGCAGCAGGTGGCGTCACGAAAACAGGCGATATCACAGTTACATTGGGCGCGGGCTAAATGGCTGAGTATTTTTTACACGATCCCGACGCAGGACCGATAGATTATTCAGTTGATTTTACATCATGGCTTGCGAGTGGTGATACGGTATCGACCGTTGTCTGGTCTGTGTTCCCTACAGGACCGACATTAACAAGCCCGAGCTTGGTGGTGGCACTAGCGACAACTGAGGTTGATGGTGGAACTTTGGGCGCAACTTACAGATTGACCGCAAGCGTGACGTCTGCAAATGGAATCGTTGACGATAGATCAGTTGTTTTAAGGGTTGGCCAACAATGAGACACACATTTCATAATACGGACCACATGTTTCTTAATATGAGCCACAACCAGATAAGTGATCCAGCAAGCTTTCCGATAACTCTACAGCAGGTAAAGGAATGGACACGGGTTAAGGTTAATACGTCAGATGCGGAATTATCTGGATTAATACAGGCAGCAACAGGCAGCGCGGAATCTATTATGAACAGGCCAATAATTAACCGTTCATATACTCAGACAATGGACTTTCTGCCCTCAATAATTCAGTTGCAAGAGGTAAAAGTTCAATCTGTCACTAGCATTACCTATCTTGATACAGATGGAATTCAACAGACGCTTGCAGCCGATCAATACAGGATTGATTTTGGCAGTTTGTATAAACGGGCAAGCATTGAACCAGCACACAGTATAACATGGCCCAATGTCAGGAATGTATCAGGATCGGTTATAATTACCTATGTTGCAGGATTTGGCGAAGATTTAAACGATGTTCCGGCAGATGTACAACAAGCCATTGCCTATTTGGTGGGTCATTATTACGACACAAGAGATATTGTAGGCGAAAATAAAATGATACCTGAGACCTCAAATGATATTTTACTTAGACATAGAGCTTATGCATTATGACTGGTGTGAGAATGCGCGAAATGGTCGATATAAAGGTCAAATCCCGAGCAAAAGACGATCTAGGGACCGATATAGTCACAGCAACGACACTTGCGACTGTATGCGCAAGGGTGCAACCACTACGCGGGCAGGAGAGCAGGGATGTTGGCAGGCTTGCACCGAAACAGCTTTATCTTATTACAATACGGCACAGGACAGACTTAACCACAGACAATTTTATTGTTTGGGATACGAAGACCTTAAATATTCGTTCGGTTCAAAACAGGGATGAAAGAAGCCAGTTTCTTTCAATGGAATGCGAAGACGGGGTCGAATAATGGCAAGCAGCATCACTGGGGTGAATAAATTACGCCGTAAATTGTCTAGAATGCCGAAAGAAATACAGAAAGAAGTAGAGAATGGTTTAAGGGATGGGGCAAATATAATATTTAGAGAGGCTCAAATTACCGTCCGCAGACGATTTGACGACCTTGCTGAAGCTATGAAAATAAAAAGAGGATCACGCGGGCTTAGCTTTAAAATAGGTTATTGGAAAAAGGGCAATATTCGAAATTGGCGTAAAGCAGGTTGGCGGGCTAAATTTATAGAATTCGGCACAAGGGCAGTCAGGGCGTTTCCCTTTATGGGCAGAGCATATTTTAAAAATGAGAAAAGAATAATAAGCCGGATTAATCGGGGCGTAGACAGAGCGTTGAAAAGGGCGGCAAAATTATAATGTTGGAATTTAAAAAAGCTGTATATTTGGTTCTATCAACAGATGTGACATTAACAGCACTTACGACAATTCATGAAAATGCCAAATTAGACGAAAACCTGCCTTTTGTGGATTTGTCGGACAGTTTGGAAATTGATTGGTCAACCAAATCATTCACAGGGGCAGAATATTTAATTAGAATGCATGTATTCGCCGCAACCACAGACATAGTTTTGCAAATAGCCGAAAGAATAAGAACGCTTCTGCATAGGCAAGAATTGACTGTGACAGGCAAGAATTTTGTTGATATGAATCACGAAGACACTGAAATACTTATTGACAAAGACGAAACCACCATTCACGGGATTGTAAGCTTCCGAGCGTTACTTCACGGGTGAATATTGACAGATTACGCGGAATTCATACAGGGCATAGTGCTGTTATATTGGGCGGCGGCCCGTCTTTATCTAAGCAGATAAAAAACATACCTGAAAATGGCATTATTTTCGGCGTTAATAGTCATGCAAGCAGAATAATTGAATGTGATTATATCGTTTATAACGATGAAACGACATTCGAAGTAGTTAAAAGCCTTGAGGGGCGTAAAATTAGCCGCTGGCGGCATGACATAACACAAGATGCCCCTAAAGGGTTGATTAGCGGTATATGTACGCTTAGGGCGGCACAGATCATGGGGTGTTCGCCCATAATTCTAATGGGCTTCGATTGTTACGAAAATAAGGGCTATTTCTGGAATTTGGGTGCTGAATTGCTTGGAAATAGCATATCTGTCCAAAAACACGTTGATTTATGGAAAAAAGAGGACAAACGCGACGTTTATGTTGCTGGTGGTCCGCTAAAAGAGGTTTTTAAAATGGCAAAAAATGTAAAATCTAAGCCAAAAACTGTGCATATCAAAATCATAAAAGACCAGAGCGTGACACTTGATGAACGGCGGTCGGTCAACTTTATTCGCGGGGTGTATCCAAAAATGCCCCTTGAACTGGCAGAAGCTGCCATAAACGCCAATTGTGGCAAATTAATAGAAAAAGGATAGTAAAATGGCTGCTGAAAAGGGTCGCGCATTTCTAATTAAACGTGGTGACGGAGCAACGTCTGAAACATTTACAACAATCGCAGGTCTACGGTCTACAGGACTGACGATCAATAACGAAATGGTGGATATTACCAATAAAGACAGTGCAGGTTTTAGAACATTGCTTGCAGATGCTGGTGTGTCGTCCGTTTCTGTCTCTGGATCAGGCGTGTTTACCGACACCGCAACTGAGATATTAGTTCAAACATCTGCTATTGACATGACACTGGACAATTATGAAATTATCTTCGAAAGTGGTGATAAATTCAGTGGCCCATATCAGGTGACTAGCTATGAACGTTCAGGTGAACATAATGGCGAGGTTGCTTATAGCTTGACGCTTGAAAGTTCCGGCACAATTACATTTACGGCTGTATAATGGCCCGTAAAATTGCAGGAGAGCGAAGTTTAAAAATAGGCAAAAAAACCTATACTTTGCGGCTTGGTTTTGAAGAACTCAGTACTATTGAAGATCGTTATGGATCAATAATCACTACAATAGCAGAATTCACTAGCGGAGAGCCAAAAATTTCCGTGCTTGCTTTTATTTTTGCTCAAGCCGCTCGTCTTGATACTACCGAAGCATTCAGGTTATGTATGGAAAACAGATCAGATGTCTTTGCAAGTGTAATTGAAGTAATAATGGCGACGCTTAACCCCGAAGGCGAAAAGGGTTCCAACTCGGGGGAGTAACAAGCGGGTTGCCGTGGAAATCATACCTTGAAATGGCCGGAATATTAGGATGGCCGCCGTCTGAATTTTGGACGGCGACATATCCAGAATTGTTATATTGTTTTAGAGGTTGGCAAAAATCGCAAGGTATAGAACAAAATACACCGTTAACCCGCGAAGAACTTAATGAGATGATGGAAAAATATGGCTGATACATTACAAAGATTGCTGATAAGGTTAGAGGCCAATACAGAACAGCTACAGAGAGAAATGCGCAAGGCCAATAAAGCCACAGACAGATTTTCAAAAAATACAAAAAAGTCCTTTAGTGGCATCCAGAAATCTTTCCGGGGTTTGGGGAATGCCGCTAAAGGTTTTGCCGCCATTTATGTTGCTTCATTAACCAAGGATGCGATTAAAAACACCATATTACTTGCTGATAACATGGGTATGTTAGAAGACCGCATTAAATCTGCGACACGGGAAACAGGAGGTTTTAAAGATGTATGGGATGGGCTGCTTGCCACATCTTTAAAAACAGGGTCAAGTTTAGATGCATCTGTCAGTCTATTCCAAAGATTGGCTTTTACACAAAAAGAGCTTGGCGCAACTAACAAAGATATGGTTAAGCTTAATGATATTATAGCTAAGCTCGGGGTTATATCAGGGGCAACAAATGAACAACTTAAAAACGGCACATTGCAACTATCCCAGGGTTTGGGTGAAGGCATATTCCGAGCGCAAGAATTTAATTCTGTTCTGGAAAATATGCCAGCAGTTTTGAACGCAATAGCAAGATCAATGGGTATAACTGTTTCAGAAATGAGACGATTGGTTAAAGATGGCAAATTATTATCAAAAGATGTTTTTGCCGCTATTTTGGAACAAGGAAAACAAGTTGATAAGGAATTCAGTGAAATACCGCCACGGGTGGCGCGCGCATGGAGTAAAATAGGAACAGCCGTTTCTGAAAGTATAAATAAAATTAATAAAGAATTGCGCATTACATCAGCTCTAGCGCGCGTATTAGAAGGCATATCTATAACTATCGAGCCAAAAACTAAACTCGAAGAATTAAATCTTGAGTTACAGAGAATTATACAAAAAATAAATATCCTCAAGATATCAAACGTTCAGAATCCTTTTTCTACTTTTAATCGGATGCTCCGAGAAGCAACCGAACAAATGGCGTTTATTAATGACCAAAGAGAAAAAGAATTCGCGAGATTGGCAAAAGCTGCACCACCAGAACAAGTGGCGGTGGCTGTAGGGCGCAAACCAATTGATATAGACCCCTTCACAACAAAAAAAGGCAAAGGCGAAGACAGGGATGCGTTCCTTGCACGGGAACGTCGCAACAACGAGCTTTTAGAACAATCAAAAATTAATGCCGCCGAAACTAAAAAAATACTTGATGAACTGAGCTTAGATGCTTTACGCGCAAGCGGCAAGGTAGTCGAATCCATACGAGCAGAAGCAGCAGCAGAAATAGCAACATTCAAAGAGCGCGTAGATGCGGGTAAATCAAGCACAGAAGATCTTGCGCAATTCAGAATACTTAAAAATAAAGAAGTATCAGCAGAGCTTAAAAAGATCGCAGACAAAGACATGGAGCGCATGAACAAGGCTGCGAAAGACTTTGGAGAGGCTATGGCGCAATCATTTGAAAGCCGAGGGATTGAAGCGATATTAAACGGTGATTTATCAGGGGCATTAAAAGGGCTGATAAGGGATTTTGCTGCAATGGCTCTGAGATTGGCAATTCTCAAACCACTTGCAGAGAGTTTATTCAAATCCACGGGGGGGGGCAGTATTTTTGGCAGTATATTTAAATCTCTGGTCGGCGCTGCTGCGGGCGGCAAAGCAGGTGGTGGTGATATATCTGGCCCTACACTTGTTGGCGAACGCGGCCCGGAATTATTCATCCCCAAAACAGCCGGAACAATACGAACGGCAACAGACACACGGCGCATGGGCGGGCAACAAACATCAATCACGCAAAATATAACGGTTGCCACAGACGTTAGAAACACCGTACGTGCTGAGATGTTCCAATTATTCCCAATCCTTGAACAGCAACTTTTGAATTCCGTTAATCAGCAATTCGCCGGGGTGCGGGCATGAGTATAACATATCCTGTATTTTTGCCTGTTCCGATTAAATCAGATCGCTTTGGGCTGAATATCAATAAGTCACAATTCTCGGGTGAGTTTGTTCGCAACAGAACAGCGCAATCACATGGGGCCGGAACAACCGACAGATGGGAGGGTGTTTATACTACTCCGCTATTAAATCCAACACAACATCGCGAGATGTCAACATTCTTAAATTCTATGAGTATAGATGACGGAACATTTTTTGCGTTCAATCCAAATCATAGAGAATTAGCAGGCAGCTATGACGACAGCAATTTATTAGCCGTAGACGCAGACCCAGAACAATCTGGAACAACAACTTTTTTTCATTTTTATGCATCTGACCCTATTTTTGCAAGATTTAATCTCGTATCAGGAGATACAATTTCATTGACCGCCAGGGTAAAATCTTCAACAGGGGCAGATTCTATAAAACTAATGATAGAATATAAGGATATAGATAATATAGCGACTGGTGCGGCGTCCATAAGCAATATAGTTGCGTCAGCTACATATTTAGCCGCTACTATAACCGGCGTGGTAATACCAGCGAACACGCACAGTATAATTATTTCTGTAAGAAATGACACAACAACAGAAACTGGATTTGTTAAACAGGCTATTCTAACAAAGGCCGCAACTGCAGGGCCGTTTGTTCCTTTCTTAAGAATAGACGGCGGTGGACAAACAGGCAGATCGATTAATATTAAATCGGCACCGACATCTATAAATGGACTTGTAAGGGCAGGAGATTATATTCAAATGGGAGATCAGTTTCACGAATTTACAGAAAGACTGGATACTGACGGTTCGGGACTTGGTACTCTGGAAATTATTCCAGCAGTCAGAACAGCACATGCAGACGGGCTAAGGTTACTTTTAAGGAGGCCCGTTATGATAGCGCAACTTGTTAAAACAGATCACCCCCAAGAAACAAATCATAATTCAGTTGGGGTTATCTCTTTTGCTTGGCAGGAAGTCGTATGACTAGAACATTAGATGCTTCCATAGCAACTGCAATTACAAACAATGCCGCAGGAACAGAGATATTAAACTGGTTGTCACTTTTAAAGCTTGAGCTTGATAGCGGTACAGTTTTTATTAATTCAGGTACTCAGGATTTTAGTTTTGACGGTGAAACATGGATAGGCGTTGGTGGCATGGGGTCATTGTCCGGCGTTCCTGAAAATACGTCTTTAGGAACGGGCCAAATCACTGCTACATTATCACACATACCGCTTGCGTCACTTCCAGATTTTGTGGATGAATTTACAACAAACGATCCGATAGGCCGTGCATGGACAACCTACGTTGCATTCTTAAACGCAGACTTTACAACCAAGGCCGTTTTAACAATGGATAGCGGCTTTATAGGTGCGCCAGAAATGGCAGAATCGGCAGAGGCCGGAAGCATTGCATTAACGCTTTTGAATGAAACCACACGCCTTGCTCTAGCTACATTTTACAGAATGACAAGTCAGGGGCAACAATCCATATGGCCGAGTGATGTGGGATTTGAGTTTGTAACTGATACAAACCTTGCAGAGATTTCATGGGGCAAGACCACAACAGTAGTTCCACCCAGCGGCGGCGGTGGATTCGGCGGCAGCAGAACAAGCGGCGGGGACATATTTGGTAATTTCCGGAGACAATAAATGCGCAAAGAAAACTGGCTGGAATGTCTTAACAAATATCTAGGGGGCGTGTTTGACAAACCGTTCGAATGGGGTGTCCATGATTGCTGCATTTTTTGTAACGAATGTGTTAAAGCAATGACCGGCGAAGATTTCATGACTGAGTTTGTCGATTACAGTAATGAAACAACCGCGAAAAAAGCCCTTAACGGCACTACACTTTATATGACAATCAAAAAGAAATTTGGTAAGCCTGTTCCAACTGCTATGGCGCGACGCGGCGATCTAATGTATAAAAAATTCGATACTGGCCCGGCGTTAGGGATATGTGTAGGTAGGGATGCGCTATTTGTTGGGTATGAGGGCAAAGATGGTTTGGTGACTGTGCCAACACTCGATTGTGAAAAGGCATTTAGAGTATGAGCAAGGTAGTAAAGGCGATTGTTGGCGTTGCTACTTTTGCAGCCGCATTTATCCCCGGCATCGGCACCGCATTTGCTACAGTTTTAAAGGCAGTCGGAACTAGCTTAACCTTGAGCGGCATATCTGAAATAATTGCGGGTACGCCTGGATCACCAAAGCCCCCGGAAATTGAAGACCCTGGAATACGACTGACTTTGACAACAGATTCAGCAGCCCCCCGCGAAATATGTTATGGCATGGCGGCAACGGGCGGCAATCTAGTCTTTCGTGATACAGTCGGAACGGACAATTCTGATTTATGGATGGTGACAGTTATTGCAGGTCACGAAATAGAAAGCATTGAAGAGGTCAAATTCGGCGGGGTTACTACCACATTTAGTTCAAACAATGCAGTTGGAAACCTCAATAATTTCTGGTTTCAATATGAACATTTAGGGACTGACGCGCAAACCGTAGATACAAACTTAGACACAGCATCGACTAAATGGGGGACATCTCACAGGCTACGCGGCGCGGCATATATCGTTAATAAATTGATTTACAATCAGGACAAGTTTCCAAAGGGGCTTGAACAGGTAATTTATACGATCAAGGGCAAAAAGCTTTACGACCCGCGCCTTGATACCACAAACGGCGGTTCTGGCACTCATAGGTTTGCAGACAAAACTACATGGGCATGGTCAGAAAACCCCGTTTTATGTTTGGTGGATTATTTGCGCGGGGAAACACAAAACACTAAATTGATATGGGGCATGGCTCAAATAGAAACCGCGTTTGATTGGGCAAATGTTATTGCCGAAGCTAATATCTGTGAAGAACAGGTCACACTTCTGGCGGGCGGCACAGAAGATAGATATACTTGTAATGGATTTCTGAACACTTCCGCAAGGCATAGTACAAACATTAAAGCAATATTGTCATCATTTGCGGGGAACTTAGTGTGGCAATCAGGGCAATGGCAGATATATGCAGGAGCCGCAAGAACAGCCGTAAAGACACGTTTGGAAGAACACTTTATCGGGCCTGTTAAATATATTCCGAAGAAAGAATATCAAAAACGTTCAAATGCTATCAGGGGACTATATAACGACCCTGAAGCTGGATATCAGGCCAAGGACTACCCACCAGCCATAAACGCAACGTTTGTCACTGAGGACGGTGGTCAGGAGCTTTGGGGCGATTTAAACTTGCCCATGACAAAATCAAAGTCAACAGCACAAAGGCTTGCGAATATCGCATTGCGTCAATCACGAATGGAAAAGATATTTTCCGGCACTGTTCATTCAATAGGCTTTGAGGATCAAGCGCAGGATAGTATTAACGTGACATATTCGCGATTTAATCTATCAAGCCAGAAAATGATTTTAACAGATTGGGCCTTGAGATTTCAGACAGATGCAGACGGCAAGGTAGGAATGGTCGTGGAAGAAACATTCCTTGAAACAGATGACACGATATATTCATGGGTAGCGGGGACAGACGAAACAACGGTCAGTGCGGTCGTGGATTTATTAAATCCTGCCCCAGAATTATTAAACTGGACTGATGTTGTTGATGATGGAAGCAAACCAGAAGATGGCTCTACACTTGGGGCGGATTGGGATACAAACCTAACCACAAGACCGGGAGAATTAACCGATGGCCGCGTATCTGCTGGTCTTGATGGTACAGGCGATTTAAATAGAAATATCACAACTACTAGAGCCGATAGTTCAGATGTTTTAAGAAGAACAGCGGGGGGACTATATACAGGGGTATTAAATGCCACTAGTAATGTAGGCGCGTTAGCAGACCTGAACACCGTTGATACGGCAGAAATTGACGCAAACGCGATCACAACTACAGATTTCGATACAGACATAACTTTAACCCCAACCGCAACAACCGACACAACTATTTTAACTCTAACCGTAACTGGTGGTACAAGTGATGCAGTAGAATTAGTTATATCAACTAAAAATGCATTTTTCACTTTCACGTCAGGCGATTTAGTCTTCAAGGTGGTTAGGACAGAAAACGCTGTAGATACAACAGTAATTGATAGGGCTTGGATCAAATCCGGGGATATAGCAGACGCCGAAACAAAGTCATATGTCTTCATTGACGATGCGCCTACAGGTGGGTTTACGTTAACCTATAAATTGCAATACAGACGTGTTGGTGGTACAGTAGACGCAACTAATGATAGGGTTAGGGAAATTTATTTTAGGGCGCGACAAATTAAGAGATGATCATGAAATTTATATTTATGCCTTCATATAAAAGCTGGTTTCAAGGACTTGGGCTGCATCATGCGTCCATAACCCTCGCTGGTATTTTAATAGGATTTTTCATTAACCCGTTATTGGGCGATGCTATGGCCATGTTCTTTCCGGGTATGTACTTTGGCAGAGAATTCAAAGAACATGAAATACGATCTAATGGCGGCTTTGAGGTGATGGACTTTGTAAGCCCTGTCATTATGTCCTCTATTTATTTGGTGGTAAAATATGTATAAATTTGGAAAAACATCTTTAGCCCGGCTATCAACCGCACACGCAATATTGCAGATATTATTTAAGCGTTTGATATTAAGAACTGATTGTTCAATTACCCAAGGGAAAAGAGGTAAAGAAGCGCAAACATTAGTATTCGAACGCGGACTATCCCGTGTTGAATGGCCTAACTCCAAGCACAACAGTACTCCATCAATGGCCGTAGATGTTGTGCCGTGGCCTGAAAAGTGGTCTAGTGTTCCGGCCTTTCTAAATCTGAAAGACATCGTGCTTGATGAATGGGCGAAGATGGAAAAAGAAAATTTAACACAAGGCTTCACATTAAGATGGGGGGGTGATTGGGATGGTGACGGCGACAGGGAAGACCAAACGTTTGACGATCTCCCGCATTGGGAATTAATATAAAGGATAAAATATGTGTGAATTAATTATTATTGTACTTGTAGTTATGATTATGTCTGGCCACATCGCAAGGTTAATCCCCAATTCAAAAACGGGGTTGCTTGGTGTAGTTAGGGACGTCATGCGCGTAGTTAGTATGACGTTTAAAGACTTCCAATGACCGAACGTAAAATAAAGAAGTCGTATAAACGAGAGGTTGCGGCTTTTTTGTTGGCGCTATGGACCTTTTTAGTTGGCAAGGTCTTTTTCTATACAGATAACCCCGAAGCCCTTGGCGACATATTGGCTGGGTTAACACCGTTTATTCTTGTCCCGGCACTTTGTGTGTTTGGGTTTCACGCGCATATTAATAAGGATAAATAATGATTGGATGGATAACTGGGAAAATTGCCGGGTCATTTGGGCCATACATTATAGGTGGCGCTGTTTGCATCATAGCCCTAATGGGGTTATCTCTTTCGATATTGGCCAATAAATATATATCATTAGTTTCAGAGTCTTCCGCGAAGATAGAACGTGCACAATCTAATGCTAATCAATTTGAACAGACTACTAAAGACCAAAAAGCAGAAATCCAAAAACTATTAATTGATCAAGCAAAAGAAGAGGTTAGAACTGAATATAGAAATGAACAACTGGCCCTGTCACAAAAATCTCTTGACGAAGAAAGGCAAAAGAATGACAGCTACAAAACACGATGGGCGAAAGTGGCTAACAAGAAACCTGGCTTATTGTCTCGTCTTGCTAACCGGGCTACTTATAAGCGGGTGCACTTCATCGCCTCTGCCACCTGTAGAGCGGGTTGTAACGAAGACGGTAATACAAGTACGAGCGGTAAAGCCACCACAGAAACCAGCGCAGATACCCCCGATTAATTTTAATCATTTCGAAGTGATAACACAGAATAATATTGGAAAGATTCTTGAAGATGTAGAAAGTGGTAACAGGGACCCACTAAATCATGTATCATTACCTTATGTGGATTATCTTAAACTTTCTACATGGATGAAAGCAATAGAGAATTATATTATTTCGTCCGAACAATATTTTAAAGAAGCCGAAGACAGATACAAAGATTTACAGAAACCAAAATAGGAGAAAGACAATGCCACAGACCAAACCAACTAAAAAAGGCGGCAAGAAAAAGTAATGAACGCCTTAATGGATAATATGCCGTTCGTATCATTGTTTGTCTTTGGGGTTATTTGTTTTTTCCCCGGCGAGTATAGACGAACGGCATTTATCTTATTTCTTGCTTTTATTGTAAATATATCTCTATTGCCTGTGTACACATGGATGGTAGAGACAGACAACCCTGATGTTGATTTCATATGCGGGGGAATAGACGCGTTAACAGCATATTTAATTTTGATGTGGGGCGGCAAAGATAAAGTTTACCAAGGAGGGATATTGATCGCGGCTGTTTTGATGAATGCTGTAAGCCTTATTAGCGTTGGGGCAATCCCTTCTATAATTTTCAATTACATAATTTTTATAATGAATTTAGCGCAGATATTGATAGTATTGGGTGGTATTTATGGAAAACGAATTATGGATATTTATAAAGGCGTCTCTATTAATATTAGCCGCGTTAGAGCTAATTATAGGGATTCACATAATATGGAAAAAATACAATGACCGGAATAGCAACAAAGATTAATTTCTTTAGCAATAGCGCACTAGCAACCGCAGGCGGCGGCGGTGGGCTTCTCTGGTGGTTGGACACTCATTCGGCAGGACTTGGCGTTATAGCGGTGTTTATCGTGGCCCTTACAGGTATGGTATCTAAATATCTTGTTTATCGGGAACTTAAACGCCACCATGTAGAACTGGAAGACAAAGAAAAATAATCAATCCGTTAACATATAGCAATGATCTCTATTGTTGATAATTTTAAATTGGCTGGGGAAGTTTTTTAACAGGCGGCTTTTCACCGTTCTTAATAAAGTAACCGGACGATCCGGCCATTTATCAATATTTATGTCATGGTAAATAAAATCAATAATGTCCTCCATAGAGACAAAATATGGTTTACGGATATTGAGAATAAATAGAAAATTTGTATATAGTTTTATACGCGAGTTACTTTTGTAGAGCCTGTATATTCGACCATCATATTTGAATTGGTTATTCATATAATCAAACCAGTTCATTTCAAATTTCCCACACACCATTATTTCCTTTATCCAAACTGTAAAATTAATTCAATCGTAAATTCTTCCCCAAAACCAAAGTGTTTCAGGATAACATTTAGCACATCTGAATAAAGCTTGCCGAATTCTTCCTCAGACATACTCCCAAAGGCGATAGAACGGGCTATTTTTGAATATGTCCCGTCCAAGTGTCCCTCTAAGTCATAATACCCTGCATCAACCTGTGTGGCCTTTCTGAGAGTTTCAACAGTCTGGAATTGTTCCTGGTTTTCAAAAGCCATGTTTAGCATTCCGAAATATTTTTTTAAGAAACGATAATTCCGGGTTTCGGATTCCTTGACCTCATGCGCGGAACCAATCTTTTTCTTTGCCGCCCATTCCGCAGACTCTTTATCACGGGGCCAGAACCCGCCATCGTATCCTTTAACTAAATGTGGCTTCATTGATTTCCCTAACTTTCTTGTTTGGCGATATTTTGCAAAGCCGCGTCCATACCTTCTCAAACGTCACATTATATTTAATCATAAACAATAGCTCGCCACCTATTCGATCATGTAATATTGCATGATGATGTTGACAAAGCGGGATCGTCTCCCAATCATGTGATTTCCCTAACTTTTGCCGCGCCTTAGTTGATAGCGGGTGATGCGCCTGTACATTTTGGTTTTCACATCCGTATACACAGCATGGTTGACTAGCAACGAACTTTAAATGTTGTTTACAAACAAAGCGGGGGCCATATTTCGGTGAGGCTGCCATCAATTCACACAATCCGTTTTCGTTATGATAACTGGCACCAAGTCAGGACGCAGGTTCTTTTTGCTCTCAGCAATCATGCGGTCTATTTGTTTTTTAGTGCGTTGGCGTTTAAGCCATTCCCGATATGTTCTTAATGGTAATTTCATTGTTGGTCTCCTGGAAAAGAATCAATCTTAGCAATGGCCTTTTCTTTACCCTCTAATGCACCCGCATACCAATCGGGAAGATCAACTTCTGTTTGTTCAAGTATGTCTTTGGCATCTTCCCAAATACCATTTAAATATTCTATAGTATCTTTCGGCGACATATTGCGCAATTCATCTGACAAGTCTCTCAAAGACTGCTTAAGTTCTGTAACTTTCATTGGTCCTTGCCATTCCTTAATTGGTTCAGTCGGCAACTCCTGATTGGGGTTTGCCTGCGCCATTTCGTCAACAGTATAAAGACCGGACAACTCAAGAGGGAATGCTTTACGTAATGCAAGGCTTTCGGCACATTTGGCAATCATAACATCCGGCATTTTCTTCCACATATGAGTTAGACCACCATCCTTTTTTCGCTGTGCATATGCATCAAATCGGGCGACACCCCAACAAGGTTCGGTAAATCCGTGACGCATTACGCCTACCTTTGATGCGGCAGGGGAATCAGAGCAAACCCACACATCTTGCCAAGCACCATCTTTCCCGCACCAGAATGGCCCCATCTGACCTGCGTATTTATCAGTGCGTTCGGCAACAAGCCGGAACCCATCAATGCTGACTTGAATAGTCATTACCTCCCGCCCGGCATTTCTATCCCAACGGAACACCGCATATATCTGTCTAGCAAGCGGGTCTAATCCTGTTCGTCTGGTTTGGTGCATGAATAATTCAAGTTCATCATTACTTGCGCCTTTGCAGATTGTCCGTTTGATTAGGTCTATTTTACTATCATCCATCTTGACGATTGCGTTCTGTTTTACAATTGCTATCTCATTCATTCCATCAACCTCACATATATTTGTCTAATACCCTCGCCAATAATCACAGCGGCGAACATCACCAATATGATTGCGGCTATCACAAGCGCGTTCATAAGCTTTTTTCCAATTCCTCATAAGCCTGTTCAAGAACCAAATCCTCGACCGTTATCCACACACACGGAATGGTCAACGGACGTTTCACACACTTGTAATCACGCATTACAGAACGCCAATCAACATCCCTATTTTCGTCATAAAACGGGCTAATAGGATTAACATGCATAACCAGTAATTGCCATTCACCTTCATAACCTGTTTCGGCATATTGGGCCAATCTGGGTTTGTCTTGACGTTCAAAAGTCGCGTTCACGTCCCATGTGTGGCCAAGGTGGTTAAATTCAAATGATACATCTTGTTGCATTGTGTCTCTCCTAAGAAGGTTGTTTAATCTTCTAATCTTAAAACTCGAACGTTAAATGTAAAACATGAGGTGTGTTATATTTCTCAAAACCGGGAATATAAGCTATTCTAAAGTCCCATAATTTTACACCCGCACCTATTAAAGGAACAACAGGCGCATATTGGTATCCAGTTGATCCACCAACAAAAGCAAAGAACGGGTGATGTTTACTTTCCAAAGTATAGGTAGTATAGACAGATAAATTGCGTTCTGAATTATAGAAAGCCCCAACCTGTATGCCGCATTCTGTTCTTACATAAACTCCAGGGTTAATATTGTTAAACTCAGAATATGAATGCCAAGACAATAAATGAAGCCCAATAGCTGCTGTTGTTAGACATCCCATCTTTATTTCTCCTACGGACGTATGCGTTTAATCGTTCCAATGCTTTGTTGAAAGGCTAACCCTGTCACCGTGACCTTGATGGTTTTCAGTGACACAGGAGGCTATTACCTTTAAGCTGCTTTCTATGCTTTTCAGCGTAGCCAGTAAGTCTTTAAAATATTTCATCATGTCAATCTCCGGGTGTCTTCGTTGAAATTATTTCCAGTCCAAGGCACCAAAAAAAGCAAGAAAACATGCTGGTACTGTTAATATATACCACCAAACACTGATTAACGGCGTGGCCGGTACTGCGAGTAGGGCTATGATTACCACCACCGCTATAATCTCTTTCTTTGTTATTCGCATCTTCTTTCTCCTGTTGTGCCTATGTGGGCGTTTGTGTAAGATTCAAATGCATGGAACCCATACATCATTTAAGTTGCCGGCCAATACATTTTTCATCTGAGTTTCCAAATCATCTAAATTCTTATTTGCATAATATATTTCACGATTATAAAATTCCTCGCGAGACTTTATTAATTCAAGAATGGTTTTCTCGTCACGTTTGACATTGGGCTTGGTATATATTTTTGCTCTACTGTTATTGCTATGAGACATGTCAACAATATCTTCACGTTTATAATATATCTCATCACCACGATGAATAGATGTCATTTCATCAAGATTGCCCCTGTATTCTAAATTTACTTTAGACTTATCAAGCGAAGAACGACCTGAAAATTCATGCCAGAATGTGTCATATAAAATGCCGTTTTTTGATATAGCTATTTGCGACATGCAATGATAGTCGCCATAAGAACCTGCGTCTTTAACTTCCTTATAACTCCACCTGTAAACATTATTGTCTTTCATGTGATTTCCTTTAATATCTCGTCTAGCTTTTCCTGTATGTCTTTCATGCCACCCGTTAGGCCTTCAACATGAATGTGCGGCGGAAGGCAAAGAAGACCAGCCGCCAATAGGTTTTCAGTCTTATCCCTTAGTAGTCCAAGCTCTTCTTTTAATTCGTCTTGCGTCATTGCCTATCCTTTCGGGCGTTAAAGTTGAAATTAATTATCTTTCCATTTTACTGGATCAAGGCTTTCAAGATTGGGGTGCCATAGCTGCAATACAGCGACCGGGCTTTCCCAGTTGAATCCTGGTAGAACGCCCGATATTTTTACTTGCATCTGCCAAGCCTCTGGGGCGTTTTGAGCCACTACCTGATACAGAATAATAGTGTCATCTGGTAGCTCATCCAGTGCGGCGATTAATTCTTTTTTGTTCATTGTCATTCCTATGGGCGGTTAAAAGTTAGTTGTGTGGATTATAGCCCACACAGTCCACGGTCTTTGCGTTTACGTCCAACTATAATCCACCGCAATCTGGACGGGCGTCTTCGTTGAAATTTTAAATTGCAAACAATCTTTCAGTCATTTTCTTTGACCCAGTGTTTTGGGTTAGGCTACTAAATTGTTCTTTTTGCCACACACACCTAAAGTCATCAGGAGCCTCATATTCACTTATAAATACGCGATGGCCTTCAAAAGAAATTTTACGACACCACTCCCAAAATTCGATATGATCAAATCCAGTTTTATATTTCTTTGCGCCTTTATACGGAGGGTCACAATAAACTATGCTGTTATCGGGAATTCGAATATCCTTGTACGATTCGAAAACGAAAAATATATTTTGTAATTTTGGTGATTGTTTAACGGCATTTCGATATGCCTCGGCAACATAATCGCGTTTCTGTGCGCCATCACGACACCAACCCTCAAACCATCTGCCGCCGTAAGACAAGGCACATCCTACATATCCCACATAACCCTTATCATACTCAGTCTTGTTATCTCTTATATGCCTATAATCATGCACGGTTATTTCTTGGTTGTTTTTAGGCAAACTTTCAGGATTATCTCTTATTAACTTTAACGCCTCAATAACATATTCATTGTTATCAAATCCCTTACAATGTCCTACTACTTTATCAATCATATTACCTCCACCGACAAAGGGTTCTATATACCACTGACCATACATCCGACCAGCTTGAGTGAATTGTAGAATATCTTTAGCAATCCTGTTTTTACTTCCCATATATTTCATTTTATTTTTCCTACTATGTCAAAGTGGGCGTTTTCGTTGAAATCTAGTGGCACTCACAAAGTCCACCGTTATAGTAGTAAGGGCCGCCATCACCTTGCGGGTCGTCATTTGAATAATGTTGGCCCCTTTCACCGTACCATCCACATTCATTATCACCACAACAATCGCATACCTGAACATCATGGTCCTCATTAGCGTTGATCCATTTTAATATCTTCTGTTCGTCACCATCATTATCAAACATAGCTGACACCTCTTCTGGCAGCTGGTGAAGATTTATGAATCCTGTTTGCTCGCATCTTGTACATGATGTTGTCATGGTGCTATCTCCGGGCGGTTAAGTTGATTTGACGATAACCAACTTTTCAGCCGGAATCATTTCAATAATTTCTTTCAGCGTTGGTGGGGTTCCTTCACAACACAACTCATCCAAAAGACCTTCTCTATTCAGGCCAAATTCGTGCGTATAAACCGGACGGCCAAGTGTTTTTTCAACCGCCTCATGAAAGACGCTAAACGGCATGCAAAGTTTATCTTGACGTAACTGAAATTCTGCTTTTGCGCGGTCGGTCATTGACTCATACGCCTTTCTTTCTCCAAAGGTTATTGCTTGTTCTTTAGATAATTGTTCCATCTTCTGTCTCCTATGCCCTCGGGCGTTAGTGTAAGGGCCGAAGCCCCACACAATTAATCTGCTACAATTCGAGCTTGTTCAGAAAACGGATCAAATTCACGTGAAATTCTAAATTCATAAAAGCCCGCCGGAAGATTATACCCTTTATGCGGAACGGGGGCATCTTGAATAAGTTGTTGTGGGTTGTCAAGAATAGCATGTAATATCCGCATACCTTGTGGTACATTCTCCACTCTCTCCATCACATTTCCACCAGTTAACAAATGGTGATGTCCGCTTTCGCTGTGGCTTATGATGAAGCCTTTGTCCGTTCTTTCAACAGCCTTAGTTTTAACGTCTGGTAACGCGCTTACTTTAATAATTGTTACCTCGCCTTGTGCGCCTATAATTTCTTTCGTCATTTTAAGTCCTTTTAGTTGGTTGTGTATATTCACTTTGGGGATCACCAATGCGCCAAGCCTGTGCAGCTAAAGCAGTATCAATGGGCAAATTATCTATATCAGATATATATGGAACGCCTTCTACTATAATACCATTTCTCGGACATTCTGCTTTTAAAAATCTTCCCGGCTCACTTAATCCAGGTAATGTTAATTCAATCAATTGTCCTATATCAGAGTTGCCACTATCGTTTACTGTTTTTGATTTAAGAACTTTAAGCATACGGGGCCATCCTATAATAGCTGCCCCTGCTGCTCTCTGCTCAACATTTTCAACTTTTATTATCTCTGACGGATCAACATTTTCAGTATCTTCAATCCAATGAGAAGGAACGGTAACGCCGTGCCAAGCATGGATAGCAAAACCATCCCGATATTTGATTGCTGGACCATCTTCACAATGAACAACACTATTATTATCAAGATTTACAATGTCTGGCTTATGTTGAAAAACTACAATATTTTCATATGGCGACCACCAGCCGCAATGTTTAGCTATATCGTTCAAAGGGTTTAATTTTTCACAATCCGATAAGTTACATTCATTATTGAAATAATCATAAAAAGATAACCATCCAGCGTCATGCTGACCATACCTCATTTCCCTGACAGAAGCCCCGACAGAAGCCCTGACAGAATCCCCGACAGAAGCCCTGACAGAAGCCCCGACAGAAGCCCCGACAGAATCCCTGACAGAAGCCCCGACAGAAGCCCCGACAGAATCCCTGACAGAAGCCCAGACAGAAGCCCAGACAGAAGCCCCGACAGAAGCCCAGACAGAAGCCCAGACAGAAGCCCCGACAGAAGCCCTGACAGAATCCCTGACAGAAGCCCCGAATTCATCAAAGTTTTTTTCGCTTGAAAAGATGTCTTTTAAAAATGCGACGCCGATAGATGCTGATAATGGGCTGTCGAATATATAAAAATGTTCAGGCTCTTTAAGCCCCGCCATTTGATAAGCTTGTATAGCGGCGTCTTTTGATTTTTCAATATCACAATCCCCTGTGTCCAGACCTATTTTCGTCCACTTATCGACATATGCAGGAAATTTATCAATTTGTTCTGTAGTTAATTTTGTTATCATGTCCGTTCCTTTCGGGCGTTAGTGCGAACTATGCCGCGTTATGAAAACTGCGTTCATTGGTGGCCTTATCATACGCCCGCAAACAATCTTCTAAATATTCCGCCAATATATAATCAGGAGTATTTGATCTGTTTTCTTTCGTGTAGGAATTTATTAAGCCAGTCAGTTCTTTTTTGAATTCGCTGTCCATCTTATTTCTCGGTTCTGTCAGTCCGCGTTCTTCCTGGTCGTGGTAATTCTTTTCAATCTCATGTTCGAATGCATCTTTAATTTTTGACATGTCTTTCTCCTTTGCCCTATCAACGGGCGTTTAAAGTTATTCGGGCTTTCACCGTTTGCTATATATCTCTGATGGACAGTAAGTCACATTTTGTTTACGCAATGAAGCGCCATCAGTGTTCAATATATCAGTGACCCCTTTCCTCTTAGGTGTCTGTGTTAATTATTTTTATAGATAGTTAAATCCGTATTCAGGCCAGTGTTCACCTTGTATAACATCCCAATGTTTTTTCACTATTTGAATACGCCATTTTTCATCATCAAACCCGCAATTCTTGATACCCATAACAAAAGGCCCATCTTCATCGCATACAATGGCTGTAAGGCCTTTGGTCGGTGTCCACTGCTCCAAATCAGTTCCTATATAGTCGCCACTCCAAACAATAACTATATCACCGACATGAAGTTCCTTGCCAGACTGGTCTTCAAACTCTGTTGCTGTTCCCACAACACCTTGTTTTACTTTTCCGCTATAAATATTCATGTTCATTCCTTGTTGGCCCTAATAGGAGCTTAATTATAATAAAAGTTGAAACTTGATGGGTTGGTCATTTGCTCTGCATCGATAGGCAAACCGCGAACCCATGTAAGGTTATTATTAATTGCTATATGGCGAATTTCACGCTGCTCTTGCTCAGTAAATTCTACGCCGTATTTAGGAGTGTTAACCTGAATGACCTTATCGCCACAAGTTTTAATAATGCGAACAAGAGCCTTAATATTATGGCGCTTGATGCATGTTCTAATGTGCTTGGTCATTTCTTTATGGTTCAACATGTTTAATTCCTATGGGCGTTTAAAAAGTTTTAGCACAAAACTGGATTCGAACCAGTGTCTCTCCGTGCGGCCCTTACGGTTTACCATTTTAAATCTAATCGGGAATCGAACCCAATACCTGCCCTGTCGGAACGCTTTAGCCCACTAAGCTATTTGTACATATGTTATGCCCTCTCGGGCGTTTAAAAAGTTTTAAGTTAATTCGTTGCCTGCTTTATATGCACTCTCAAAATTATCATGAAATGCACCAACTATATTTTCAGAGCCACCTTCATAATATTCATATAGAGAATATGAGGTTTCACCCACAAGAACAATTCTCACAAACCATCCCCCCTCGCCGCCACAATAGCCGATAATATCTATGTAATCATTTTCGGGTAGCTTTTCCCAACTTTTATTGAATGTAGCCATCTAAGCCGCCCTTGTGTAAACTAATGCTTGGGTATAAGTGAACTCAGGTCCGGGGATTACGTGCAAATGACCGTGAAGTTTCCAACCTAATAAGAGGTTAGAGTTTACATGAAGCGAAAGTTTCTCAGCACTCGTTTCTTCACATATCCTATATTCTTGATCGCCTTGTGCCATTGTCTTTTCTCCTAACTGTTTCTAATTTTAACTGTGCGAGTAGGGTCGGGTTTCTTTCAAAAAGAATAGGCTTTGTTGCAAAGATCGCATCATAATAAAAGTTTTTACCTATACAGGCGTACATGGCTTTATGAAACTCATCTACTGTCATTTTTTCAATATCCCATATACCCTCTATAAAAGTAATAGCTTCAGCAGTTTGCTCCTTTACTAAGGCCGCTCTCGCATCTTGATAACTCATTCTCTTATCCTTTTATTGGGCGGTTTAATTTTTCAAATCATATCTTGACATCGTTATAGCATTGTCATATTATCATGTCAAATCAAAACTGTTAATTATGGAAAAATAAATATGGTACATAAAATAGGCTATATACAAAGAAAGTCTGCAACCATTTCACCAATCAGACAGGAACAAGAGCTTCTGGATTATGGAGTTAGTGAGGCAAATATCCATACCACGCTTGAGGGCATTACCCGGCCCGGTGAGTTTCATCAGCCCGGTGATGTGTTGGTTATTTGGGACATAGCGGTTATTGGCAAGAGGGATATTAACGCCGTTTTAACCAATATAGCCTCTGGCGGGTCAAAGGGTATCTATAGCATTAAGGATAAGAGGCTGTATAGGGTCAAAAACCCCGCCACTCAGGATATGGCTGATATGATGGCCTCACTTAATGGCACTGAATATAAGGTACGTTCTAAGGCAGGAAAAGGTAAGTCTGGCGCGAAAAAGAAACTTACGCCAGACCAGATTGACAGAGCAAGAGATTTGAAGGATGCCGACATGCACATTGATGATATCGCGGTTAAATTTGAAGTCAGTGCAAGCACAATACGGCGCAGATTAGATGAAGGGAAAGAATGATGCGGGTATTGATCGCATGTGAGGAAAGCGGTGTGGTGAGGGACGCATTTATCAAGCGCGGTCATAACGCTGTGTCTTGTGATTTGTTACATAGTCGTAAGGGTGGCCCCCATTATCGGACCGATGTATTCGAGGTAATAAGTCATGGATGGGATATGATGATAGCCTTCCCTCCCTGTACATATATAGCCAATTCCGGCGCTAAACATCTTTATAAAGGGATGAAAAAAGAAAACGGAGTTTGTCCGTCCCGGTGGCAGAAAATGCTTGAAGGCGCTGATTTTGTGAGCAGGTTATTAAGGGCTAATATAGATAAGATATGTGTGGAAAATCCTATAATGCTAGGCCACGCTAAACGGCTCCGGGATATACCGCAGCAAGACCAAATAATTCAACCTTGGCAATTCGGACACGGTGAAACAAAGCAAACTTGTTTATGGCTCAAGAATCTGCCGAAGTTACAATCGACCAACATAGTCGATGGCAGGGAACAGCGCATATGGAAGATGGCCCCAGGGCCGACACGCCAGAGAGACAGAAGCGAAACATACCAAGGCATAGCCGATGCTATGGCAGAACAATGGGGCGGCTCTAACGTCCGGGAGACGACAGAATGAGCATACAAGATAAATTTAACCAGAGTGTTGGCGCAACAATGGCATCCATGATGCACCATGATGGGCTAACAGCCGAAGAAGCATTTACGGTTCTCGGTATACATGCCACAATTTTGGTAACGACTGAGGATGTTTCAGAGAAAAGAAAGCAAATCTTTCGTGATCTTATTACATAACGGAGACAAACTATGACGAGCATTCTATGTAAAATATTCGGTCATAAATGGATGTTAGTCTGGTGTGGGGAGCCTTTCACCCTTCCCATAAGCAAATGTAAACGATGTGATATGATAAAGGAAACTCGAAGATGAGCAGTAAACTCAGCCGAAAATTCAAGATCATGCGCGGTTTATCTTTGTGCCTTGGTGGCGATAGCTATGGATTAATACGGCGTAGTAAAGACGCTTACGTGAATGACAGTGGCGGCTCTGCAATACACAGGCTTTATGGGGTCATGATATTTAGCACCTTTATAGGTGTCACATACAGACCGAAGGGAAACAATTAAGATGAGCATTGAAAGCCAAAATGACGTGTTGATAAGGCTCCAAGATGAAAACAAAGCACTGCGGGTACTGTTGGCTGTCTCTTTTTGTGGTGTCGGCCTGTATGGAGATGATGGAGAATTACAAGACAATACGGAATTTCCGTTCATAGACTTTCGCAGAGATTCCGCCAAAAATATACGTAAGAAAATGTTTGAACGAGCAAAGGTTCTTTCAAAACAGGAGTCAAAACTATGACGAATATCGAACAGGATATTAAAATTGATGAAGCCTATGCCAACGGACTGCAAGCAGGCTGGAACATGGCATTAAATGACAATGGCCCAGATATTTCAGTCGCTATAAATTCAAGGCGTAAAGAGATTGTTGAAGCAAAAAGGAAAACCCGAAGATGAACATTACAACACCTACCTCCCCTGACCCCCTCAAGGGGTCATAACTTGGCGCGGGGCGATTCGGAGCGGAAAAACCCCGCGCTTATTTTTTGATTTTAACCAATAAACATCAAGACAGTTTGTATATAACAAATAGCAAAATGTTAACGACAAGGAATGACAATGAAACCGATTTATGAAAGAACCTGCTGGTGGTGCGTGGCTATATATGTATTGTCACCTGTTATTATGGTCACAATAGTATTGGTGGCATGGTGAGATATTCTATAAATCCATGCACAAAGCCGAGGATGACCCGATCCGATAAATCAATACCTGTTGAAAAAATTTGGCAAATTTATCTGGTTCAAAAGAGTGTATGGAAAGTTGGGAATATTTTAGGATTAGCCGGACAAACTGTGTACGAAAAGCTTAAAAAGGCAGGATACAAACTATTACGTTCTAATTGGAACACAGATGAAATAAATAAATTAGAAAGCTATTATAAAAATACAAATTCTTTAGATTTTGATATTAAAGTAATAGCCAATATTCTTAAACGACCTTATTTTGGGGTAGCAATAAAAGCGTCAAAATTAGGTCTATCTAATGGCACAAGAAGAAAATCTAAAAAAACGTGCCAAAAAATGGGAGAAAGGGTTCGTAAGTGGCATGAGCAAAACCCACACCCCAGAGGGTCGTTAGGCTTAAAACATACCACAAAAACCAGAAAGATATTGTCAGAAAAATCTTTGGCTGCACATAAAAATAGGCCAAAAGAGAAAGAAGCGGAACGGATAATGAAAATGCTAAAAACCAGACAGAAGAATGGTACGCTTATACCTAAAAATCAAAAAGTATCATGGAAACAGGCGTGGCATGTTATAGGGGGTAAAAGACATTATTTCAGAAGTTCGTGGGAAGTAAATTATGCGCATTATTTACAATGGCTCAAAGAAAGAAATGAAATCACCGAATGGAATTATGAAATTCAAACGTTTTGGTTTGATAAAATAAAACGAGGTGTTCGTAGCTATACGCCTGATTTTCAAATCGTAGAATTAAATGATGATGTTGTTTTTCATGAAATTAAGGGGTGGATGGATGATAAGAGCAAGACTAAAATAAAAAGGATGGCTAAATACTATCCAGAAATTAAATTAATTGTTATCGATTCAAAGGCATATAAGAAGCTTTGCAAACAATTATCAAGGCTTGTTCCTGGGTGGTCACAATGACTGCCACATATGGGATAGCCGTGTGACTAAATTATGGGCCGTTAATGGGGCGATCGAAATAAAGGAAGTCTGATGCGGGTTAATTTTACGGTACAAGAAGACAAGGTGATATCAACTCATTATAAGTCTGCTTCATATGAAGAATTGGCCAGATTGGTTTTTAACGTGCGAGGAACTTATAGAACCACTAATTCAGTAAAAGGGAGAATTTATAGGCTTGGCCTCAGAAAAGGGATAAAGCCCAGGCTTACATATTCAGATGAGGAGCTGGCTTATATTGATACCATAGTGGATGATCATCCGCTAAGAGAAATTGTTGCTTTGGTTAATACCAAATTTAACAAGACCAGGAGTTATTATTCTGTTCAAAGAAAACTTTACAATATCCGCAAAATAAGAAAGAACGATGAAAAACAAAGGGTTAAAATGCAAAAACCAATAGTAATGTTAAAAGAAAAACCAGTTATGTCTTGCTCTGAACTTATCCGGGCCATGTCATACGCTGAAATAAACGCATACCGACTTGCAAGGGCTATAGGCACCACAAAAAACCACGTTATTCGCATGATGACAGAAGTAGGCGTTCCTGAAACACTAAGCAAGCGAGTTAAAGAGGTTTTGGAATGCTAGGACTTATCGCAGCCATGCTCATTCCTGCGGCTGTGGGGGCGGCAGTATGCGCCATAGATCGGTGTGTAATAGCGGCCAGTGTTTACGGTGTGTGTGCAGAGATAAGTTATTTAATATTGGTTTACGGGGGAGTAATTTAACAGGAGAGACGAGATGTATTATGAAACACCTACTAATGACAAAAGTGCCAGAGAGCAGATAGATAAAGTAATACAAGTTTCTGACAGACGCTACAGAGAACATAACGTTGCGATCAATGCGCTTAAGATACAAGATGCCGTGCGGTCTGATCAAATTAAGACAATACTGAAGAGACTTGAACGATTGGAGAAAAAGAACTTTACTGGTCCGGGAAAACGTGTATAATATACACCACAGGGCTAGGCCATGCAAGCTGAACCCCGTAGTCTCCCACGGACTGCCCTGTTCCCCTTTTTCGAGAGACATGCCAACAGGAGATATGGCCATGAATAATATAGTACAAATTCCAACACAGAAGAACCTAGACTTCAATTATGGCATTTATCTCAAATGTTATGGGCGGGCTATTCAGACTAGGAATCTAACTGATATAGCGTCAGCATCGCGTAAACAGTATGCGCATGAAATTCTATGTGCGCGTGTCAAAAAGGTGCTTGGTATTTCATGAGCAAAGATTTCTATATCATGGTTCGCGGGTGGATGGATGACGATGTGTTCTCAAGCGAACCATATACAGAGCGAGAAGCATTCTTGTATTTAGTTGAAAAAGCAGCGTGGAAAAACCGCCGTTATCGCTCAGGAAATAAAATTATTCAGCTTAAAAGGGGACAGTTTACAGGGTCGCTAAGATACATAGCAGAAGCATGGCAATGGAACAAAGATAGAGTAGCAGCGTATCTTAAAATACTGGTAAATGCTGATATGATTCAGACAGAAACCCAGACAGGCCAAACAGTCGTAACTATATGTAAATATTCGAAATATCAAGACGTCCATAGTAAACTTCAGACAGCGGGCAGACAGCGGGCAGACAGCGGGCAGACAGCGGGCAGACAGCGGGCAGACAAAAATAACCAAGATAACCAATATAACCAAGAGAACAATAGTAAGAAGGGCGATGCTGAATTTAGTCCATTTAATGTATCTGATTTATGGAATGAAATTTGCCATCAATTGAACCCTGTAAAATCATTATCGCTAGATAGGCAGAGAAAGATTGAAAACATGATGCGAGATAATTTTCAAACCCCAGAAGATTGGCGCGGATATTTTGGCAAGTTTGCTGATAGTTCGTTCTTGAGGGGAGAATCTGGCGGGTCATTTATAGCAACATTTGATTGGGCATTAAACCCACGAAATGTGGTTAAGGTTTTTGACGGGAATTATGATGATAGAGAAAAAGAATTTGATCCGGTGGTCTTCATGAATAAAAAAATAGAGGAAAGAAAAAATGCTAATTGATAATTTTTGCAAAGAAATGGCGGCAAGATTTCCATATTCACTGAAAACCACTGAACAGATAAACGCATATTATGAAGATGCGCAGTTTATTTTGAAGAATTATCAAGGTGAGATTTTAGGTTTTGCTTTCAACATAATCCGGGAAGATTGGACAAAGCTACCAAAAATACCAGATGTAAAACACATATGCCTGAAGGTGAAGATTCCCGATACAACCGAGAAAGAAAAAAAAGAGGCAGCATTGTCTTATGAAGAGGCCAAACAAATGGTTGACCAATTTATGAGGTCTGCCAGAGGCCAGGAATGTATTAGGCGTAAGATTGCTAACCAAGCTAAGGATTTTATTTGGGAAAACATAAAACTTCCTGATGACAAAGATTGCAATCACTTTTTGAAAGTGGAAGAAGAGACCGGCGTATTGCTTGAAAGCATGAAGAGGTCAGACGGCAAAGGACCGCTTGCAGGTTTAAGCAAGAGCGTATTGGGAATAGGAATGCATTTTAGAGTTAAAGAAAAAGAACTGAGAGATAAATATTTTAAGATAATTGAGCAATCATAGAGAAGGGAAAGACATTGGGAAAACGTAGTAATTTCGACCGCAAAGAAAAGGACTTTTATGTCACGCAGAAATCAGCATTTGTACCATTGGTGAAACATTTGCCAGAATTTGGATTTTATTATGTGGAGCCTTGTTATGGCACAGGAGCACTTAAAAAACTAATATGGACATACTCTGTGGGGTCATGTGTTGGAATGTATGATCTATATCCGGAATTATACAACAACAAACATGTCATCAAAGCTGATGCACGCACAGGCAGGTACAACAGAGGTGGCGATTTTTTTATAACAAACCCACCTTGGGACCGCTCAAAAAAGAACGGCGAAATACTCCACAAGATAATCGACAACCTAGCAGGACAAAAACCAACGTGGTTATTATTCGATGCTGACTGGGTGCACACAAAGCAATCTGCCCCATACATGAAATATTGTGTTAAAGTGGTATCAGTAGGCCGTGTTAAATGGTTTGAGGATTCAAAACATACGGGCAAAGATAACTGCTGCTGGTATCTATTCGACAAGAGCCACACAGGGCCAACAGAATTCATTGGAAGATAAATGAATACAAAACAAGAATGCTTCAAGCTATGCAAGATCAACAAGATCAACCAGCTAATGAAAGCTCCTGGATTATGGCAGAAAGTACCTATGCCTGGAAACCCCGAAACCGTGCTAATGTGGCACACGTTTATAGGGGCGGTACGGATTGAACGCCAGCGGGTATCGGACATATTCGAGAAGCAGAACAAGGTAGCCCGCGAAAAGCTGAAGCTGATAATCGAGCGGAACACACGCAAAAAGAAACCGATATATTCTTGCTATGATGGAGATGAGAAATGAGTAGTGATATTAAAAATAATTTAGAAAACATAATTGGCGTTATTGAGTGTGATATTTCTTATTCACCAGCACCACTAAATCAACTTAGGTATTGTCTTGCCAAGTTAACATTTAACGCAGTAGCTAAGACTACAAAGCCCCCAAGTGCCGTTAGAAAGATATTTGAAATAATGCAAAATAGGGATAATGTTTATTTAAAGGGTGTGCTTTGTTTTATATCCGCAATAAGTGAAGAATCAACATGGTCGGGGAAAAACAATACTTTATCAATAGAAGGCTATTGCCCTAATCCTAGTTATAAAAATTTTGAGATTCTAAGCGGGCATGGAGATGAGAAATGAGCGATTTCAAGATAGTTTTTATCGCGGGGCATGTCCTTGATATAGAAGCGGCTGGTTATAAGATGGAGCAAGGGTTTGTTCATTTTCTTGACGATAATAAAAGAGTTAATATGTCGTTTAATGCCACGCTTGTAGAATCTGTACATAAAATTGATGGGCTTACTCACAAACAAGTATTTGACGGCATCAAAATTAAAAACTGTCTGCGGACACATGGTGGAGGTGAGAAATGAGCTATGTTACTAATATGATTTTATGCACTCTTGATGAGCAAAAAGGTGTAGATGAAATAAACGACATACTAAAAAATGACCCATACAGGGTAGTAAATTGTCGTCAGTCTGGTACATTTGTCAAGATAGATAGCTATACGAATGGCATTAAATATATGGAGGGGGATGTTTATATTTACGCTGGAAACTATGTATTAGAAGAGGAATTTATCGAGCTTTTCAGGTCAATAGATTGGGAGATTTCGGCATGTTGTCAATTATTTGTTAAAGGACAAGGAGATGAAATTTTTACAGTCTATAGTGCCGATGGAGATGAGAAATGAACAGACAAATTTTTTACGGTAAAAAAGGAACAATTAAAGAAACCAACTTTACTTTTGATGGCAGTCCCGCCAAAGCTATTTACAGGTGGGAAGAGGATAAAAACGAATGGATTCTAGATACGATTATAACTAGAAATCTGGATGGAATCGGAATAGAGGAGATTGAATAATGACCCTATCCCCCACAACCATACTAGCAATAACCGCAATAGCTCTATACCTGCTTGCTATGCCGTTTATATTTGAAGTGTTAGCCAAGGAAGTTGAAAGCCGCGTAAATCTCACGATAGGCGTTATATGTTGGCCGATACTTGGGCTGTTTTATTTATTCCACAGATTGGCAGGGATAATGTGATGAGCGGATATTCTAAATCACCTGATTGGAGCGGCATTATTATTGGGGTCATAATAGGGGTGTTGTTTTATCACTTTGTCATAAATGGGTAGCACCATGTCATAGGATATGTTAGAATAGACGGTGTATCGCGCCGGGGTCGCTTGTTTTAATAACCTCAACTAATTTTATAGGGATTGGTACATGGCAAGGAAGCGGCGAAGCAAAGACCTCAAGAAGCGGCCCACAACTCGTGAGGGCCGCCAACCACGCATTAAACCCACGCCAGAACGACTAGCACACTTCAAGCGGGATGTTGGAAGGGATTGGGAAGGCTATTTCGACAGTGCAAGCGATACCCCGCTAAAGATCATGAAAGACCGTGGCTTATTAAACGGCAACACAAGCGCATTAGTATCAGCAGGGGAGGGATTTCGCAGCCTCTATATCCACAGAAACGGGCAAATTCACGCCAAGTCATGCGCTATTGGACAGATGTCCGGGAATGGTTCTATTGCGCTTCCTAGAGACATCACAGACCTTGGAGACATAGAGCGCGAACAGTTATTCCAGAAGCTAAACACACGGTTGTTTAATAAAGGGCGGTGGATTCATGAGCAGGTCATAAACGTGGCGGTATGTGAAAATATGCCCGTATGGTTACAACAGATTATTGAGGGACGGTTAATAGACATAAAATGTCGTGAGCGAGCCAATCTTATAACGGGTTTAGAGACCTTAATTAACTAGGCTTGACTTAATAAGCCAAATATGTGACTATATCACTAACGTGTGGAAATTTCACACAAACAAAGAAGCCGCCCATGTCTCCCCTACATGCGGCGGCTTTTTTTATGGGAATTATAAATGGCCAATAAAGTCTATCAAGCACAAGAAACCATAATAGACTGGCAGGCTTCGGGTGGTACAGAACTATTAACCCTGACTTCGCTTGCCACTCTAACAGGGCGTCAGGGCGCAATGCACGATTTTGGGGCGACTGCAAGGGCTCGGCGGTATGCTTGGCGCTTCTTTATGAAATTTTCAACCGCTCCTATTGTTGGCCAAAGTGTGGATATTTACTGGAAGTCAGCAATAGACGCTGCTGGTGTTTCCCGCCCTGACAATGACGACGGCACCGGGGATATTGCCGTAAGCGCCGAAGATAAACTGAATAACCTGCTATGGATTGGGGCCATGCTTGTTGACGAAGCGGCTGTCGCAGTAGAAATGGTGGCTTCCGGGGTTATGGATATTCCACATCAGCATGGCAGTCCGGTGGTCTGGAACGGAACTGTAGATGTTTTTTCCACTACAGCCGCAGATATGGGATTTATTCTGACGCCAATTCCTCTTGAGGTGCAATAAAGGTGGCCATTGACTTAATTGACGCAAACACCACACGTCATTATGCAATACCGGATCATCCAGATTTAACTTTTCCTAATTCTGATTGGTTTATATATCTGTGGACAAGGGTTGATGATAATACAGGAACATTATTTCAATACATATTCTCTAATAATAATTTTAGTGCGGCAAATAGTTTAAATATATTTCTAAGTGAAACCAGTGAGGCTACTAGGCCAGATATCTGGAATTTTAATACACAAACCTTAGCAGGGTTTGCAACAACATCCACAGGTGGCGATGGCTTAAACCGGCTTCTAGTCTTACAAAGAGAAGGGTCTAGATTAAAGTTATATTTTTGTGTGCCGCATGGTACACCAAGTTTAGAAGCAGATTTTGCTTATTCTGATGGGGCCATAGATGGCGGAGTATGGAATATAGGCAGGAGAGTTGACGGGAACACCAGCAGATATTATGAAGAGCATTTCGGCGATGTTGTTAAAGGTAATAGAAAATTAACGTTAAAAGATATTCGGCTATTGGGACAAGGGCATAAACCAACAGATGTAATTCCAAAGGCCGCTATTGATGTGTGGTTTGATTTTAGACATGCTGGCAAGTTTGTGGTTGATAAAATCAATGGTCATGTGGCCACCAGACAAGGCTCTGGGCTTTTGACCTCAAGACATATGTATGCTGATATATTTGAAGAACCAGATTTCCAAGGTTTTGTGCCTGCGGTTGCCGCGTCAGCGTCACTTTTACTGTTACAACAGAGTTTTAGACAATGATAATCACTGCTGGGTCAACAGATGTATCGGTATATTATTATATCGTGCAGGACGCGTCTGCGGCAAGCCCTGGCGAGCCGGTTACTGGACTGTTGTTCTCTGACATAGAAACAGGTGGCAGTGCGTCATATGTGCGTCAAGGGGCTGCTAGGGTAGATTTAACGCTTATTACCTTGGCAAGTGCAAGCGCGACACATGCAGACGGGGGTTTTATTCTGGTTGATGATACCAATATGCCGGGCGTTTACAGATGTGATTATCCAGATGCCGCATTTATAACAGGCGTGGACCAAGTTACGCTTTCATTAGTTGTTGCTTCTGCCAAAAACGCTGTGGCAAGCCCGATATTTATTGATATAACCGATGTTGATTTACGCGATAGTGTTCGTGGAGGAATGACAGCATTACCAAATGCGGTAGCGGATGGAGCCGGTGGGTTGCCGGTCAGCGATTTAGGCGGTTTAGATTTAGACGCTACCGTAGGTGCTTTGACTTACACAGTCGCCAATCAATTAGATTCAAATATTTTGTCTATAAGTGGCGACACCACGGCAGCTGATAATTTAGAATTGCAGTATGACACAACTGGATTAGTTGGGGATACTTTCCCATCAACTCAAGTGCAAGTCGGTTTATTGTCAGTTGGCTCTGCTTCTATAAGCGTTATAGCAACGGCATTCGTAAAATCTGGGGCAGAACCCGAAACAAATACTTTCACATCAACCCGTGAATTAGACAGCATTTTTCACATTGTTGAGGATGTGGCAACCGCAACAGAAGCATATTATGAATTTGATGTGGGCGGAAACGGAGTTCCGGTAGAGGTTGTTTGGGAAGGATACGCGCAATCGAACGGAGACAGCTATCAAATATTTGCATTTAATTTTGGCACTACTTCATATGAACAGATAGGCACTATAACCGGGACTAATGGCACGACATTAATAGCTCAAGCATTTATATATACCACAGCCCACGTAGGTACTGGCGCGAATTTAGGCAAAGTAAGATTTAGGTTCTTATCATCAGACGGAACGGCATTTGCGACTGATAGGCTAATTTGCTCTTTTGCCGTCATTCAAGATGCATTAGGATTTGTTGGTGGCGCAGTCTGGTATGATAATGTTAATGGGGAAACAGGAACGGCTGTAGGTATAGGGACTATCACACGACCGTCGTCGGTCATTGCAGATGCAAGAACAATAGCGGACTCCAATAATCTAAAAATAATTCATTCTAGGCCAGGCAGTACTATCACACTCGCAGCAACCTTTGATGATTTTGAATTGATAGGTGCCAACTGGACGTTAGCGTTAGGCGGCCAGCAAATAGCTAACACTATGATTTTAGGCGCAACTGTAAGCGGCATGGCTACAGGAGCAAATCCATTATTCGTTAATTGTATGATAGGCACTACAACACTTCCACCGTCCACAATGGAAAATTGTGGGTTAACGAATACCATCACAAGCGGATCGGCAGGGGATTACTTTTTAGACCAGTGCCATAGTTCAATCGCAGGGGCTGCCACGCCAGTATTTGATTTAGGGGCAGCATTGCTTAACTCTAATATTAATCTACGACATTATTCTGGCGGTATAGAACTACAAAATATAGGTTCGGCAGGTACTGACAAAGTAAGCCTAGAAGGCGACGGACAGTGGGTATTAAATGCAAACTGTGTGGGCGGCACGTTTGATGTCAGGGGCAACTGGCAAGAAACTGATAACAGTGCAACAACGACAGTAACAAGGGACCAAAATTCTATAGATTCCAGAGCAATCATATTAGACACAGCCGACATGCAGCCCAAACTAGGCACCCCGGCAGTAGATGTGAGCGCAGACATAGCGGCAGTTAAGGTGGATACGGCAGCCACGCTTGTTGACACAGCACAGATAGGGGTCGCAGGCGCAGGATTGACTGATTTAGGTGGCATGAGTACCGCTATGAAGGCAGAAGTCAATGTCGAAGCTGACACGGCTCTGGTGGACTATGATGCAGCAACAGGGACCGAATTAGCCGCAACAGAAGCTAAGATAGACATAATCGACACTAATGTTGACCAGATAGAAACGACAGTTATCACAAATGCAGCAGGCGTTGATATTGCAGCCGATATAATAGCGGTTAAGGCCGAAACAGCAGCAATTGTTACAGATACGGCAGAAAT